>Ga0335078_10001933_pt1 | contig 31338 bp, 33 predicted proteins | sample Lox_Sample_32_FD_206711 | JGI IMG/M metagenome (GOLD analysis project Ga0335078, IMG submission 206711) | Soil microbial communities from Loxahatchee National Wildlife Refuge, Florida, United States - Lox_Sample_3.2 | ecosystem: Environmental > Terrestrial > Soil > Wetlands | place: USA... | reverse complement strand
AGCGGCAACCTTTGCCGATGCACTGGATATAACCAGATGTATCAGGCGATTAAAGCCGCGATCGATGCCGAAAAGAAGGGAATGGCCGCCGCAAAATGACCGACAACTTTTCCATTATCGGCAAGCCCACCGCGATGGTCGACGCTGCCGAAAAGACCACCGGTCACGGTAAATATACGGACGACCTCAGCCTGCCGGGCATGCTGATCGGCAAAATCCTGCACTCGCCGTATCCCCATGGCCGTATCAAGAGCATCGATACCAGCCGTGCGGAAAGGCTCGAGGGCGTTGTTGCGGTCGTAACCGGTCCTGACGCCCCGAATCCTTACGGCATCCTTCCGGTTGGACACGACGAGCACGCTCTATGCATCGATAAGGTCCGTTATGTTGGAGACAACGTGGCGTGCGTTGCCGCGATTGACGAAGCCACCGCTGAGAAAGCCCTGAGGTTGATCGATGTCGAGTACGAACTTCTACCCGCGTACTTCGATCCGGAAGAATCGATGAAGGCGGAGACCGATTTTATTCACGACAACAAGCCGCACAACATCGAAAAGGATTACCACCACGCCTTCGGTGATCCGGACAAAGGTTTTGCCGAGGCCGACCAGGTCTTGGAAGCGCGCTTCATTGCGAACGAAGTGAACCACGCCGCGATGGAGCCGCATTCGACTCTGGCCTCCTTTGAAATTGATCCGCATACAGGTAAGCCAGGCCGTTTGATCATCTGGTCGGCTACGCAGGTGCCGTATTACCTGCAACACAAGCTTTCTCTCGTGCTCGACATGCCAATGGCACAGATTCGGGTCATCAAGCCGCTGGTTGGTGGCGGATTTGGCGGTAAGAGCGAAGTCATTCCCCTCGAGATCATTGCCGCTGTGACGGCTCGCAAAGCTCGCGCTCCAGTGAAGATCACATACTCGCGCGAAGAGGTTTTCTGGGCACACCGGGGCCGGCCTCGGACCATTGTCGACTTAAAAACCGGAGTTAAAAATGACGGCCATATTACCGCCGTTAAAGCCAAGGTCATTCAGGATGGGGGCGGCTACTGCTCCTACGGTGTGGTAACGATACTTTACTCGGGCGCGCTATTGGGCGCCTTGTATGACATTCCTAATATTCAGTACGACGGGTATCGCGTCCTCACCAACAAGCCTGCCTGTGGTGCCATGCGCGGACACGGCACCGTTAACGTCCGGTTCGCCTTTGAATCGCAGCTAGACGAACTCGCTGCCAAAATCGGTATGGATCCTGCCGAGATTCGCCGCCGCAATCTTCTCCAGCCGCCCGCGATCACGGTCAATGGTCTGCGAGTTCAGAGTTACGGCCTTCCCGAGTGCATCGACCAGGTTGTCGAGCGCTCCGATTGGAATCACCGCAAGGGTCACATGCCAAAGGGACGCGGCCTGGGTATTGCATGCAGTCACTACGTCAGCGGGGCTGCGAATTCGATCATCCGCTCGGACATGCCGCACTCCACGGTCAATATCAAAATTGATCGTGACGGGGGCGTTGTCGTCTATACGGGAGCCTCCGAAATCGGGCAAGGCTCCGACACGATGACCGCACAGATCGCAGCGGAAGCCTTGGGCTGTTCCTTGAGTCGCATCAAGATCGTTGCTGCCGATACGGACCTCACACCTATCGACATCGGTTCCTACTCCAGCCGCGTTACTTTTATGGCCGGCAACGCTACGCTTCGGGCTGCGCTGGAAGTGAAGAAACAGATTGCTTCCGCAGCAGCGCGCAAGATGAATTGCTCGGCGGAAGATCTGATCTTTCGCGACGATGCCATTGCCAAGAAGAACGGTCATGTAGCGGCAGACGCCCTTGTCCGTCCAGATGGAGCGCAACTCAGCCGCGAGAATTCACAACCATCGGTCTCCGGCCGCGTGGAGGGGCAAATCCTTCGCGGTTCTTTGCAGCAGAAGCGCAAGGAGGAGCCCCCGAAGGATCGCCTCAGCTTCGAAGAAGCCATGGTCGCGGCCATCGACTTCCACGGGGCTCTCACTGGAACCGGTTCCTATGCGCCGCCGCCAGAAGCTCGGGGCGGGAAGCACAAAGGAGGAGGAGTTGGGCCTTCGCCAGCCTACTCGTACTCAGCACAGGTTGCTGACGTCAGCGTCGACGAAGACACAGGCGAGGTTACTGTCCACAAGGTGTGGGCAGCGCATGACTGCGGACGCGCTCTGAATCCGGTGTCAGTCGAAGGTCAGATTATCGGCTCGGTTTGGATGGGCATGGGTCAGGCGCTTACCGAAGAAATGGTCTGGAAAGACGGAATGCTGATGAATCCGGGCTTGCTCGAATATCGCAGCCCGTCATCTGTGGAGTCACCCAACATCGAACCAATTATCGTTGAAAGCGTCGATCCCGAAGGTCCTTTTGGGGCGAAAGAGTGCAGTGAAGGCTCGCTCGCTGCAACCATCCCGGCGATCTCGAATGCGATTTACGAAGCCGTCGGAATTCGCCTGCACGAATGTCCATTCACTCCCGAGCGAGTTCTAGCTGCCCTACGGGCTAAGAAGGCGCAAAAGAAGTTGAACTTGACTGAGGGCGTCGATCCGACCTCGCCGGCAACCTTTCGTGAGCATGGCGGGTCACTCTGGTTCCGTGGCAAAGGTCCTGACCGTCATCCTCTGGATCCAGCGCGTCGACAAACATCGGCTGCCGCCGGGGGTGACGATTGAGCCTCCCGCAATTCAGATTGTTCCGACCGAAAACCGTGCACGAAGCAACCAAGCTTCTGCGAGAGCACGCTGGCCAAATCACAATTCTTGCTGGTGGCACCGATCTCATTCCGTCGATGCAGCAGAAACTCTTCGAGCCGGAATCTGTGTTGGATATCCGCCATATTGGCGAGTTGAATGGCATTCGCGAGAGTGCAAACGGGATAGAAATCGGCGCTCTGACAACACTGACCACCATCGAGCGCTCCGAAGTCTTGCGTAGCCGGTATCCCGTCCTGACCGAAGCTGCCGCGACTGTGGCGTCGCCTATCCTCCGCAACATGGGCACGATTGGGGGCAACATTTGCCTCGATACGCGCTGCCTCTGGTATAACCAGTCGCTCACCTGGCGAACTGGCTGCGGGTTCTGCATTAAAAAGGACGGCGACCTCTGCCACGTAGCGCCCGGAGGCTCCAAGTGCTGGGCGGCTTTCTCTGGCGACACTCCACCCGCGTTGCTGTGTCTGAACGCTGAAGTAGAAATGGCCGGGCCGAACGGTACTCGCCGCATTCCTCTGCGAGAGTTCTACACAGGAATCGGCGATGCATACCGCAAGCTGCAGGCGAATGAGTTGTTGACTCGCGTCTTCCTGCCGCAAAGTACAGCTGATTATCGGGGTGTGTACCGCAAGCTGCGAATTCGTGGATCCATCGACTATCCGCTGGCGGGAGTTGCCATCGCACTAAAAAGATCGAACGGCCATGTGGCGGACGCTCGCGTCGCGGTTACAGCCGTAAACCCGGCACCATTACTCGTAAAAGGCGCGTCTGAGGCACTGATGGGACAGGTGCTCGACGAAGCTTTAGCGGAGAAGGTCGGCGATTTGGCTGCGAGAACGGCCAAGCCCCTTACCACGTCGGCGTTGACTCCCGAATACCGGCGCGAAATGATCCGGGTTTTCGCAAAGCGAGCCCTGCTGGCTGCCGCGAACAGCTAAAGGCTACTGGCTGAATAAATGCCCGAGCTTCTCTTTTTTTGTCTTCAGGTATTCTTCGGCGTGAACGCTGGGGGCCACTTCGCAGGGAACTCGTTCAACCACTTTGATTCCACCTCGCTCCAGCGCGGCAACTTTGTCTGGGTTGTTGGAAAGCAACCGGACTTCGGATACGCGTAGTTTCTTCAAGATTTCTGCTGGCAGCCCAAACCCTCGATGATCGGCTTTGAAGCCCAGCCGCTCATTGGCTTCGACCGTGTCCAACCCGGCATCCTGCAACTCATATGCCTGGAGCTTAGGCATTAGCCCGATGCCACGGCCCTCCTGCTGTTCATAGATGAGAATTCCTGCGCCCTGGCTGGCAATCATTGCCAAAGCCATCTCCAGTTGCTGGCGACAATCGCAGCGCAGCGACCCGAACACATCGCCGGTAAGGCATTGAGAATGGATCCGTACAAGCGGCGGTGAAGAATGGACATCACCCATCACTAGGGCCACAGCCTCTTCAACTTTGCCGCCGAACATTCCCCGAAATCCAAAGATGCGGAATTTGCCCCAGCGGGTAGGGAAGTCCGCTGAAGCCACTTGCTCAACTTTTTCAGAAGTCACAAGAATATTATAAGCGGGGCTGGTTTTCGGCCTGTTCCCCGCGGCGCTCACCAGGTTGCATACCGATATCGTCTCGGCCGCTCCGGCAGAAGCTTAATCAGCAAAATCCCGGCAACGAATCCTCCTACGTGTGCCCAGAACGCGATTCCGCCGCTGCTTTGGGTTTCAGCGATGGAGGTTGCTGTCCCGCTGAGAAATTGCAGCAGGAACCAATATCCCAGAAAAACCCAGGCAGGCAGCCACCAGAAGGTGAAGAAGACAATCAGGAAAACAAGGGTCAGAACTCGGGCTTTAGGATAAAGCACAAAGTAGGCGCCCATCACGCCCGCAATGGCTCCGCTGGCACCGATCGTCGGTTGGCGCGAGCCGAAATCGAGGAAAATGTAAGCAATCGCCGCCGCGCCTCCGCTCAGCAGATAAAACACGAGATATTTAAAGTGGCCCAGATAATCCTCGACATTATCGCCGAAAATATACAAGAACCACATGTTCCCGATGATGTGTAGCCAGCCTCCGTGCAGGAACATCGAAGTCAGGATCGTAAGCGAGATACTGGGCAGCGAAACAACGGCCGGTCCAGAAAGCGCCCGCTCAAATCGCAACGGTACGACGCCAAACTCAGAAATCAAGGCATTCAATTGCCGATGACTCTGCATGCCTACCGACAACTCAAACAGGAACACAACAGCATTCAGGGCGATAATGAAATACGTTACGTAGGGCGTGCTGTAGCGGGGCGCGTCGTCGCGGATAGGGAACATGCAGAATCAGATGATTTGGTGACTTTTATTGAATAATTAGGAATCGAACATCATGTCTATTGCCCAAACTGCTAGTCTAAATTATCAAATTACCTGATTTCCTAAATTACTCAATTCTTGTGAACGGCGTACTCGTTATCGATAAGCCCAGTGGGATCACGTCACACGACGTAGTCAATCGGGTGCGGCGGATCCTTAACACGAAATCCGTCGGACATCTAGGTACTCTCGACCCATTAGCTACCGGTGTATTGCCGCTGCTCATCGGCAATCTGACTCGACTGGCCCAGTTCTACACCTCATCGGAAAAGAGCTATGAAGGCGTGATCCGATTCGGCTTCGCGACGGACACCTACGATTCGGAAGGCGATGCCACCAGTCCTGTCCAGTCCGTCATGCTGACTCTCGGTGCGGTACAGGAATTGGCGGTGAACTTCCGTGGCTCCATCGAGCAGACTCCGCCCCTTTTCTCCGCGAAGAAAATTCAAGGTGTTCCCGCGTACAAGCTGGCGAGAAAACAGAAGGACGTCACATTGAAGCGAGTGAACGTCGAAGTGAAAGAATTCGAAATTCTCAACGTAGAGGGTGATCGTGCCGCCTTTCGCGCCAGGGTCTCTTCAGGAACCTATATGCGATCTGTAGCCCACGACATGGGACAGCAGTTGGGCTGTGGAGCTCATCTCGTAGCTCTGCGCCGGACTGCGGTCGCTGAGTTCAATCTGGCTGAAGCGCGCACCTTTTATGAACTCGAATTGGCTGTTCAAAGCGGATCGAGCGAACAGTTATTTGTACACTCGCGCGAGATCCTGCCCGGTTTCCCTAGTGTGACCGCGAACGATGATGCGTTGCTAAAAATTCGTCGAGGTCAGAGCGTGAACTTGCCGGAACTCTCAAAGGCGCGACTGGTTAAGGTTTTCGAAGATCAAAAAGAGTTGACCGCGATCGCGGAGCGCATCGCCGGCACACTCTTCCATCCGAAAATTGTTTTCTCAGCCGAACGTTCGATGAATGTTGTTTAGGCCGAGTGGTTACATCTTCTTCCAAGTCATCTCGACTCGGACCGGAATGTCGTTCTTGATGGGCACAGTTAGAAGCGACGGCGCTTCGATCTGGAAATCCGACAAACGGGCAGGGATGGTTCCTGTTAGCTTCGCCTCGTTGGCTTGAGTCGACACTTGGAAGGGCACTTGCTTGTATTGCGCTGTTTTTCCGGCGAATTCAATCTCCAAGTCCAGCTGAAGACTTGGTGAGGATAGTGCTGACTCCGGGAAATGGGTTCGGACCGTCACCATCGGAAACTCTGCGCCCCGTGTTGCCTGAATCATATGCAGATCGCGATTGCTGTCGCCGGAATCGAAGGTTTTGACCGGCACTGCGATTAAGAATTGGCAATCTCCCCCGCTGCATACACCTTTGCCCTTGGCGGCATGACTGACGCCTTCGCTGGTGTGCAACGGATGCGAGGCATGATAGGTGAGGGTGGAGTTCTCCAGAACCCAGGTTTGATCTGCGACAGCAAAAGCAGCGGCAAGGAACAAACAGCTGAAAATAAGGAATCTTCTCTGCATGAGCTCCCGCTAGAATTTGACTGACACCGATAAGAGAGCCGCACCGAAGGCGCCTCCGGTCACAATCGCGACAGGTCCATGTGCCGATGCGATGCCGTGTACTTTTTCGCCTTTGCTTTTCTGGTCAAACGCCATAATCCCCAGAATGGGCGTTAAAACCATGCCTGGGCCGTGAATCCATGCCATTGCCTTATGAAAGCGTATTTGACCTCGCGTTTGGGTTCCTTCGATCTTGGGCGCACGAATCGCGTAGTAGGCCGTCGCAAAGTAAAGTCCGGTTGTAAGTCCACCCAGCGCAGCATGCAGATCGCGGCTGCTACTGCTTTCTGCCCGTCCGCCGGCTCCAGCTGAACTGATGATCGTCGCAGCCATGGGAATGGCCGTGATCAAACCGAGCCGTTGATGAACCTTGAGCATGTGAGTGCGCTTATCCAGGAGCGCCTGCTGTTGCGGATTGGACTTCGTCTCGGATGAAGGGAAGCCTAGGTCGCCGAGCGATGGGGCCTGCGGCTTCTGTTGCGGTGTCGGAGCTTCTGGAGGTGAAGTCGCCTGTTTCTGGTCAGCTGGTGAGCTCTGTGCCGTAGGATTGGGCTCGGAGCTTTGTGCATAGATCAATGCTGGATTTGCAATGCAACAGGCAAGCAGAACGGCAATAAAAGTCCCGCGATCGATTTTCATGTGCAGAGTCTTCTTTTCGGCGAATGCCATGCCCGACATGAGCGACGCAGATGAGCCTGTAACTGTAAACTACGATGCGGTACGTTGTCAGTGTGCTGCCACTCACAAACCGAAAATTTGCCGAGACTACAAACGACCTTCGAGTTCTTGCAGAGATTCCACGCGGGGCAGTCCAGCGTCTTTGTACGCCCCTGAAACGTCGAACAGAATTGCGTCCATCCCCGCCCGTTTGGCGCCGAGATAATCCACGGAATACACATCTCCGACATAAAGACTCTGTCCGGGATCGGCATTCATGGATTGGAGGGCGGCCGAGAAAATGGCGGGATGAGGTTTCTCGTGCCCAACGATTCCTGAGTCGGTAATCGCCGAGAAACACTCTGCCAGTTCCCACCGAGCCAGCAAGTCCGCGATTTTACCGTCCGCGTTGGAAATTACCGCGAGTTGATACTTCTGGCCAATTCGCTGCAGAGCTTCGAACGTACCCGGCTTGATGTCGCCCCAATTGGCGGAGACACGGGTAGCCGCGACCAGGGCATCGCGCACAGTTTCATCCTTCAGTTCGAGTTCTTCAAGCAAGCGGGTGTAGAAGAGAAACCAGAAGCCGTGATCAACGGTCGTTCCGTGCGTCATAAGGTCGTCAAACTGAGATTTTGTGATCCGCTCGATCGCATGCCATTGTTCCAGGCTGGGAACCAGATTCCGCTGATAGAGCGGTGGCAATATCTTGGTACGATCAGGAAAGAGAAGGGTGTTGCCGACATCGAAAAAAATGTATTCAAAATTTGAGGGCATTCTCTTCATCTTCGCACATTCTTCGCACCGCGCAGTTAGGAAGAGATCGCCGCTACATTCAATCGTGTCCGCTTGCGCCTGGTCCAAACGTAAACATAAGCCAATGGACCCGAAGCCAACATGATAATTCCCCAGACGCGTGAGACTGGATCGCTGTTGACCATTGCCCACAGAAAGAGCAGTGTCGGGGCGATTACGATTCCAGCCTCCACAAGACGGCCTCCTCGGACCCGAAAACTTCGGGGCAAAGCAGGGAACTTCCTCCTCATTTTCCAGAAGGACAGAAGTGTCAAGAAAGAGGTGGCGCAGCGGGTCCAGGCATAGATCGCAATTAATTGGGGCACGCTGATGAGGGCTAAGAGGGCACAGAATCCTGTGAATAGGAGAATCGATCGCACCGGTGTTCCGAAGCGAGGATCAATCTTCGCCAGGCCCGGGTGCAGATAGCCATCTTCGGCCATCGTCAGAGGCACGCGGCTGACGGACAGGACTGTACTCTCGAGCAGCACAAAATTGGCAATTGCCGATGCGACGAACATTCCCGTGCCTAAGGCACGGCCTCCGATCATTCGAGCCGCCGTGACAATGTATCCGGTTACCCATTCCTGCCAATTACCGAGGGCTGCCAGACCAGCCAGAAGGCTTAAAGCATACGTCGCGATCGTCAGAGGCACAACAATGGCCAGCCCAAGCGGAAAATTGCGCTCTGGCCTCTCGACCTCCTCAATCACTGTCGAGAGCTGCTCATACCCGGCGTAGGACCAGATCGCCAGCGCTAGCCCAACGCCGTAGGCCTCGCGCCACGGGCGACCCGGCGGTAGAAGCGGAACAAACGGATTGAAATGCGCATGGCGTAGCCCGGCGAAAATGAAAACAATCACCGGCGCAAATACGAGAACCAGAAGGATGACGGTAAGAATACCCACGAATTCAATGCCAAGGATATTGATATAGGCCACAAGTAGCAGAAACAGAAAAGCGACCACCCAATGCTCGATCCTTGAGTGAACCGGGAACCACGCCTCCAGATAGTCGGCCATGGCGACCGCGTAAGACGCGCTCATTAGAAAAGTGCCAGTCCAGTTCCACCAGCCGGATTGAAAGCCCCAGAAGTCTCCCAGAGTGGCACGGCTCCAGCGGTAGAAGCCGCCCTCGACCGGCATGGCGGAACTCATCTCCGCTGCCGCCAGCGAAATAGGTACAGAAAACACTAGTGGCACGGCAACCAGGAAGATGAAAGACAGGCCGGGTCCCGAAGTCGAGATCATCGACTCGAACCCAAACGGACCGCCGGTGCAGTACGCAAATAGAACGGCAACGAAGGGAAGAAGTCCAATTCGCCGAAGGTTGTGGGCAGCGGTGGTGGGGGTTGAGGGTTTCGAGTCTGCCGGCATCTCTTAGGATCTCAACAAAGAGTCGGCATTATAAACGACTTCAAAGCTGTAAGGACGACACCGGTCGCTCTTCGGATAACAGCAATTGTTCCTCGTCGCGCTTCTTTCCGTAGCGGAGAGCAAGGCCTACCCCCACGGTCATGAAGCCCAGAGGAGGTACCAAAAGAACCAAAATTCCACGGCTGATGGCGCGCTGCCCATCTTTTGTCGTGCCTGCAGCATTGCTGTAGCACATCGCGCAGCCCTGACCGACTGCGGGGGCAGCCCACATCAGAATTCCCATGGCTAGGGCGGCTAAACGCAGTTTCATCGTATTCCCAACTCCAGGATGCGGAAAGCATCGGCGAAAAACACGCACATAAAGCAAAGGCATGCCACTACCGCCGTCATCATCACCCACTTCATCGATCGCACTTCGTACTTCAAGTGCATAAAGTAGCCGATAATTAGAACCGACTTGATGATCGAAAGCACCATCAAGGCTTCGAGCATCTGTATGGGTTGGAAGACCTGCCTGTAAGCAAGGACGACCTCTACTCCCGTCAGCAGCAGAAGGACTCCCCACACCCAGAGATACTGACCTTTCCCCTCATCGTGATGAGCAACCGCAACAGTATGCATCCCAGCTATCTCCCTTAACCCGTAACCCGCGTCGACATCAGGTAGACCAGCGGGAAGATGAACATCCAGACCAAATCGACAAAGTGCCAGTAAAGGCCGGCAATCTCGACGTCATGCGCGTCGTAATCCTTCGGCTTGAGGAACAGGATCACCGCCGAGACTATTGCTCCGATCAGGATTGCGTGAGCACCAATATGAAATACGTTGTCCGCTGGGGTTAGCAACCATACCGCAAGCCAGATCGCGAGTAGAATCGGCAACCATTTTTTTCGCAGAGCCACCACGCCCAGATAAATCACCCCGATTGTTACGTGCAGCATGTGCATGCCGGTCAGAGTAAAGAAAGTCCCACCGAACTGGGGCACATTAGTTGCCCAGGGATTCTTGAATGGCGTCATGCCCTCGGCAATTAGCTTGGTCCATTCCATCGCGTGCAGCACGATGAACCCGCTGCCAAACAGCATGGTGAAGAGGATCCAATTGCGCGTCCAACTGCGATCGCCACGTCGCGCCGCTAAGACTGCCAGCACCATCGTCAACGAACTTGAGAGCAGACATCCGGTCATGACCGTTGCGTTCAAAATGCTCTCTTTGTGGAAGGGAGTGGGCCAGTCCGGATTCGAGATTCGGCCGTAGCTGTATGCGAAGAGTAAGGCCCCGAAAGTTAAGGAATCGGAGAGCAGAAACAGCCACATCCCGATTTTCTTGGAGTAAGTGCCGAATAAAGACGGTTCGTATGCCTCGGCGAGCCCGTGCTGCACCGCGACTTCAGCCATGGTCTAAGTCTCCTAAGGTGGCGCAGGCACTTTGCCCGCGTTCGTCCTACCGCATGAACCACAACAGTCCGAAAATCCCGATCCACAACAAGAACATGAAGTGCCAGTACCAGGCAGTCACATCGACCACGATTCGGCGCGCCTCAACCGGTTTGTGGAAAAGCGAAATCGCCGCAGCGTAGATCAAGACCAGGACTCCGCCGGCAAGGTGTACGCCATGGGCCGCTGTCAGCAAGTAGACAAACGAACTGCTCGCGTTCGTCGCGACGTAAAAACCACGATTTGCTAACTCCTGCCAGGCAAACCACTGCCCTGTCAGGAATCCTGCCCCGAGCAGCACCGTGACGTAGATCCACGGAAATCCTCGTCCTTCGCCGAGCGTCACTCCAGGGATGGCTTGCACCGGGGCCAATGCAGCTTGCCGGGTAATCTGCCGTCGTGCCAATTCGGCGGTAATACTGCTCGCCGCGAGAAGAGCGGTATTGACCAGCAGCAGAGCCACTGGGAGCTGCACCGGAATCCAGTCGCGGACATAGGTATTGGTTTGTTCGTCGAAAGTCGGCAGGCCCTGGCGAACAACATAGGCGCTGACAAGCGACACGAAAAACATAAAGATAGGAGCCAGCGCGATCGCTAATCCCAAGCGGGCGCGCCGCAAGCGTTGCCCATAATCGGGATAACCATCGTTGCGGCCGCCGTCACCACCTCCGCCAAACTGTGGTGGAGCAGAGCCGCCGCCGCGACCTGTCTCTGGAACTCTTACCGGAATTGTCGGACTTAAACTCGCCATGATGCTTGTCTGACGCCGAACCAACAGTTTCTGTTGTCCGGCTTTAGTGCGACGGTACTCCCGCCGGATCCGTTTGCATGATGTAGTCTTTTGCGGCTCCGGGAACGCTGTATTCGTACGGTCCGTGGTAAACCACCGGGGTGTGCCCGCCAAAGTTGTCATGCGGGGGAGGAGTCGCCGTGGTCCACTCTAATGTTGTGGCCTCCCACGGATTGTCGCTGGCTTTCGGTCCCTTGAACATGCTCCAGAACAGATTGATCACGAAGATGAACTGCGCCCCAATTGTCAGGATGGCCGCGTAGGTGATGAACCGGTTCAGTGGCATCAGGTGCGCCAGGTACGCCACCTCGGTGAACTGAGAGTAACGCCGCGGCTGTCCCGCCATGCCCAGGTAGTGCATTGGCATGAAGATCGAATAAGTACCGATCAGGGTCAGGACGAAATGAACACGTCCCCAAGTCTCGTTCATCATCCGGCCAAACATCTTGGGGAACCAGTAATACATCCCGGCGAACATGCCGAAGATCGCGGCCACACCCATGATCAGATGGAAGTGCCCGACGACAAAAGCCGTGTCATGCAGCGGAATGTCGAGGACCGGTTGCGCCAGGAACGGGCCGCTCAATCCGCCAGAGACGAAGAGCGAAACAAATCCGATGGCGTACAACATCGGAGTCTGGAAGCGGATCTTGCTCTTGTAGAGCGTCCCCAGCCAGTTGAACGTCTTGATCGCCGACGGCACGCCGATGCACATGGTCATGATCGAGAAGGCGAAAGCCGAATACGGGCTCATGCCGCTCATGAACATGTGGTGTCCCCACACCACGAAGCCCAGGATGCCGATGGTCATGATCGCGTAAACCATGGCCTTGTACCCAAAGATGGGCTTACGGGCGAATGTGGACAATAGCTGCGACGCCACGCCCATGCCCGGCAAAATGGCGATATAAACTTCGGGATGGCCGAAGAACCAGAACAAGTGTTGCCACAGAAGCGGCGAACCGCCCTTGTGGCCCATGACCTGCCCGTTTACCACAACCAGAGGCACATAAAAGCTCGTTCCGACGTTGCGGTCGAGCAGCAGCAGAATGCCCGCTGATAACAGGACGCCGAACGCCAGCAAACCAAGAATCGCGGTGATGAACCACGACCAAACCGTCAGCGGCATGCGCATCATCGTCATGCCTTTGGCGCGCAGATCCAGAACCGTTGTGATGAAGTTCAGCGCGCCCATCAACGAGGCGACGCAGAAGATCGCAATGCTGGTGATCCACAAATCCGCGCCCAACTGCTCACCGGGTCCCGAATTTGTGAGTGCGCTGAGCGGTGCGTACCCAGTCCAGCCGTGGAGGGGAGCGCCACCAGTGACGAAGAAAGCGCACAACATCACAACAAAGGCCACAAACGTCGTCCAGAAGGACAACATGTTCAGTACAGGGAACGCCATGTCAGGCGCGCCGATTTGGATGGGAAGAAAATAATTCCCGAACCCGCCCTGTGGAGCCGTCGTCAGCACGAAAAACACCATGATGGTGCCGTGCATCGTCAGCAGCTGCAGATAAGTCTCTGGCTTGATTTCGCCGATCAGCGGCAGTACGGCTGTCGGCCAGATCATATGGATTCGCATCAGCAGCGACAGAAACATCCCTACAAAGACGGCCGTCAACGCCAGAAAAATGTACTGAATCCCGATTACCTTGTGGTCGAGGCTGAAAACGTACTTCCGAATAAACCCTTGAGGAGCTGCGTGCGCGTGTACTGCAGGTGACGTCGCCATTACTGTTTCTCAGCCTCCCGTGTTGCCAGCCATTTGTCGAAATCTTCCTGACTTACTACATGGACCATGCCATGCATTTTGTAGTGACCAAGTCCGCACAACTCGGCACAGGCAATTTCGTAATCCCCGACCTCCGTTGGGGTGAAGTGCATGCGGATCGCGAGCCCGGGAACGGCATCTTGCTTGAAGCGGAAGGAAGGAACAAAGAAGCTGTGAATCACATCCACGGCGCGCAAGGTGAGATCGACTTCGCGGTTCACCGGAAGATACATGGTGCCGGTCACGACGTCATCTTTCGACGCAGGGTCGGCCGTGTCGAGCCCGATAGCAGACTCGTTGCCGGCGGATGGGTCCATCAGTTTTGCCTCAGTCCGCCCATACTTGCCATCGGCTCCGGGATACCGGAAATACCAGGCGAACTGCATCCCGGTGACTTCAACGGGAACCGATCCGGGTTGCGCCGGGTCGAATCGCTCGCTGGCCCAGACGTGGCTGCCCATCAGGTTCAGGCCGATAAAGAGGATGGCCGTGAGCGTCGTCCACAAAACTTCCAGCTTTGTATTGCCGTGCGAATATTCAGCCGGCTCGTTGGAGGCACCCTCGCGATACTTCCAGACCAAATAGCCGAGTCCGCACTGGGCCGCTACGAAAATGATGCCCATCAGGATGTAGGTCAGGGCGAACTGGTGATCAATCCAAGGCGCGGCGGTCGAAACGCCGTGCGGCAACCACCAGGTTTTGGCTACGAAAAAGTATGTGCTAAGGAAGGTTATCAGCCAGATAATCACCAAAAGCGCGAGGCCCATCTACAAGACCTCCCTAGGGCATGGTTTGTACGTCTTTATTCTCATGTGGAAGAGAAAACTTGATGGCCCCGAAGGATATCACAGGTGGATGTGACGGATGCAAGCCCCTAGCGTGAGTACCGTCACGCCGAGTGCCCAGGCTGTGGTCATTATGAAAGCCCGAGCTTTTCGTTGAGTCAAAAAACCTCAGTTTGCAAATCGGATGTGATCTAGATCTCGAAATCCAACTTCATCCCATCATGAGACAGGCGAACGTGGGGCGGCAGCGCGGCATTCGTGGCTTCATGCGGAAGGTCGTGGCAGATGTGAGTAAAGAATGCGCGCTTCGGCTTCAGGCGTTCGACAATTTGAAGCGAATTGTCGACCGTGGAATGAGTAGGGTGTGGCTTATAACGCAAGGCGTCCAGAAAAAGAATATCGAGGTTCTGCAGCTTGGCAAAGGAAGCTTCAGGAATGTCGCTGTGGTCCGTTAGATAGGCAGCGCTCCCAAAACGAAAGCCGAAGATCTCCGCTTCACCGTGAATGACCACGACGGGCTCAAACTTTGCTCCGAACAATTCGAACGGTCCATCAATTGGCCGAAGTTCGACCAACGGAAGACCGCCGAACTTGTAATCTGCGTCGAAGATATAGCGGAACATGTTGCGGATGAAATCTGCCATGTCCTGCCGGGCGTAAAGCGGAAGCTTGTTCGGCTTGTGCAAGAAACTCAGTGGGCGGAGGTCATCGATTCCGAGAATGTGATCGGCGTGGGTGTGTGTGTAAAGCACTGCATCGATGTGACGGATCCTCTCGCGAATCGCCTGCTCCCGAAAATCCGGAGTAGTGTCGATCAGTACAACACGTCCGTCATACTCGATCAGGACGGAAGGACGGGTTCTGCGATCGTGAGGATCGTTGGAATGACACACGGCGCAGCTACAACCCACGGTCGGAACACCCATCGATGTGCCACTGCCGAGCACGGTGAGTCTTGCCTTCATCGTTGAACAGATCCCGTTCCGGTCGCTTGCGGCGGACGGGACAACGCATTCGTCACTTCCACATAAGCCATGCGCAATTCATATAGGCAGTTTTGCAGCAGGTTCTGTTCGACCGTTGTGAGATTTCCTTTCGTCTTGTCGGACATCAGGCTAAGGGTGTCGATGGTTTGCCGCGCGCCGATCAGATCGATCCTCGGCTCCGCGTTTTGTTCGCGCATGAGGCCGAGCTGGAGCATCGCGGTCATGTAAAGTGATGCCGTAAAGCGCTCAAACGTCATTTCTAGCTCTTTTGCTGAATGACCGCTCAGTTCGACCTGGGTATCCATGTGTTTGGTCGACTTCTGATAGGCATCCGCCTGTTCCTGCTGCTCGGCCGCGGACGGGCTGGGCGGCATCTCTTCGGCTGCTTTCGTAGAGGATGCTTCAGGCGACGGCGGCTGCGGCGGTGGAGTCTGCTTCGGAGGAGTCGTCGAAACCTCTTCTGTAACGTCTTTGCGCGCTTCGCCATCGGCCGTGAACAGCCGTCTGTCGGTTACTGTGAAACTTTCCTGCTTCTTTTCTGCCATGATCCTTATTCCTGAAAGAAAGATTATCTCGATTGGAAAACTTTGACGAAGGGCACATCGACAACGCTCAATTTTGCTTCACCTGCCTGCAGTGTGTGCCCGGATTCAGTAGCTTCCCGCCGAATGTAACCCAATGCGACCGGCATTGCGTTCGGAAGAGTAGCAACGCTCGTCACCTCTCCCACATCCTTGCCTTCCGCTTGAATCTTTGTTCCGGTTTCTGGAAGGGGTCCCGACACTTCAAATCCGGCGAATCTGCGATGCACGCTGCCGCGCGAGCGAATCCGCTCCACAATTTCCTGCCCGATATAGCAGCCCTTATTAAAATTCAGCGCGCGCATCTGCTCCGTCTCCTGCGGCAAGTCTCGCTCGCGGATATCCTGGCCATACCGCGGGATTCCGCACGCGATCCGAAAAAGCTCCAGGGTTTGCGCGCTAACGGCCGTCGCTCCAGCTTGCCTGAGTGCGTCTACGAGTTGCCTCGCATGCTCCGGCGCTAGCCACAGTTCGTACGACTCGATTGCGGGATTGTCCATGCGCGCCAGCGTCACGGCATGGCCCTTCCAGGTTAGGTCGACAGCTTGAAGCTGCTCGAGATCTTGAAATTCCAATCCAGCCTTCGAAAGAATCTCCCGAGATCTTGGCCCGCTCACACCGACTCTGCTCAATTTGCTATCGAGATTCTCAATCTCGACTTTGTCCATGATGATGTACTTCCGGAAGATGCCGAGCAGTTTCTCCGATTGGTCTTGGGCAATATCCACAAGGAATGACTCACCACGGTTATAGACATACAAGTCGCCGAGGATGTGCCCCTGCGGATTCAGCACGAAGGCATAGACTCCTTGGCCTTCGGGCAAATCTTTGACTCTATTGGTGATCATCCCGCTCAGCCAGCGTACCCGGTCCTTGCCTGAAAGACCGATCGCGGCTCGGCTTCTGAGCTCGAATACGCCACAACTCGAGAGCAGAGACTTGAACTCAGAACTGACAGCTTCCCAGCTGCCAGTTAGAGCCGGGTTGTCATGGACAGTTGCGGAAGTCATATCCAATCTTCAATTATACGAAATAGAGGGCGGACGGTCAGTTTTAGCAGGGCGGCAAACTCGGCACTGGGCATTCACTGATCGTGAGTTACCGACTGTGTTACCTTTCACCCGTGACTCAGAAAAAACGCATAGCAATCATCGCTGGTGACGGCATTGGGAAAGAAGTCATTCCCGAGGCGGTGAAGGTCATGACCGCGGCCGGGGCAGCAATCGAAACCTCCTATGTTGATTGGGGAGCAGACCGCTATCTGACTGACGGTACAACGGTGCCTTCGGGCGGCTTCGACGCATTGGAAAGGAACTTCGACGCTATTCTGGTCGGTGCGTTCGGCGATCCGCGGGTTGCCTCCAACATTCATGCCAAGGAGATCCTGCTTGGCATGCGATTCCAAATGGATCTTTATGCCAATGTTCGCCCGGTTCGTCTTCTTGATCCTGCGCTTTGCCCGCTGAAGGGAATCGAACCGAAGGATGTGGACTTCGTTGTCATCCGCGAAAACACGGAAGGCGTTTACACCGACGCGGGCGGCGTATTCAAAAAGGGAACGCCCGACGAGGTGGCGATCCAGGAAGACATCAACACCAGGAAAGGCGTCGAGCGAGTCATTCGTTATGCCTTTGACTATTGCGAACGCCATACCAAAGTTGACGGCACCGTTCGCCGCAAGGTCCTGATGTGTGACAAGTCCAACGCCATGACTCATGCCGGCGGTCTTTGGCAGCGAGTCTTCAAAGAAATAGCCGCTGAACACCCGCAGATCAAGGCAGACCATATGTATGTGGACGCGCTTTGCATGCAGATGGTGCGGGATCCTCGCCAATTCGACGTAATCGTGACAAACAATATGTTTGGCGACATCATTACGGACCTGGCGGCCGGATTACAGGGTGGATTGGGAATGGCCGCTAGCGGAAATATTCACCCTGGCAAAACGTCGATGTTCGAACCAGTGCACGGTTCCGCTCCGCCGATTGCGGGGAAGAATATCGCGAATCCATTTGGAGCGATTCTGACCGCGGCGATGATGCTGAATCATCTTGGATTGACTCGAGAAGCCGATACCATCGAAGCGGCAGTGCTCGATGCGGTTCACCAGAAGAAAACAACTCAGGACATCGGCGGGAATCTCGGGACAAGGGAAGCAGCCGATGCCGTGATCAAACAAATTCATTGATCGAAGAAAGCTACTGCCCTAGACTCTTCCGCAGTTCTCTCCGCAGTATCTTTCCCGATGCGGTCTTTGGAATCGCTTCTACAAACATAATCTCGCGAGGCTGCTTGTAGCTAGTCAGGCGTTCGGCAACAAATCCGCAAAGAGCGTCCTTCGTCTTATCGGAGGCGATCGAGCCTTCCCGCAATACGACGAACGCGACTGGAATCTCACCCGCGGCCATGTCCTTCTTCCCTACAACTCCGCACTCCCGCACGTCAGGGTGCTCGAGCAACACCCCTTCAACTTCCGCTGGGGCTACAGGAAATCCCTTGTACTTGATCATCTCCTTGCGGCGATCTAACACGTAGAAAAAATCGTCGGCATCGCGGCTCACCACATCTCCTGACCAGTACCATCCATCCCGAAGAACCGCCGCGGTGGCTTGCGGCTCCTTCCAATAACCCAACATGAACTGCGGGCCACGCATGACCAACTCTCCCGGTTGGCCGGAAGGCACATCGTTGCCATCTTCTCCAACTACGCGACAGTCCGTTTTTGCCATCGGCTGGCCAATTGATTCGGGCCGGTAAAGTTCGGGTTCGAGATACCCAACATGTGTCACCGGAGAGGCCTCCGTCATACCGTAGCCTTGGCAGACGAGAATGCCCGTCAATGCCGTGAAACGCCTGGCCACTTCTGCGGCCAGCGGCGCCGCGCCTGATTTTACCCAGTGCACTCGATGATTCTTTGGAAATTGTCCGGCCTCTGCTGCTTCGCATAGAGCGATGATGGCCGGGGGAACGGTTGGCATCATCGTAACGCCCTGCTGGCATATTAGAGACGTCACTTGCGGCACGTTGAAACGAGGAATCAACACAAGGGTGGATCCGAGGGTTAACACCGGATTCAGAACCACATTCAATCCGTAAATGTGATAAAGCGGCAAAAAGCAAAGCACCACTCCCTCGTGATTCAACTGCGTGCCATTGGGCCCGATGAACTGAAAAACGTTTGAGACGAGATTGAAGTGGCTGAGCATCACGCCTTTTGGCAACCCGGTCGTGCCACTCGAAAAGGGCAAAGCAGCGAGCGTGTTTTCAGAGCTCTGAGAAGGTGTCGCTGGAGCTGCACCGGAACGTCGAAACAGTTCTGCGAAGTTCTCCGTGGCTGGGGCACATTGGCGAATGCAATAAACTCGGCGGAGCTGTGGCAATTCCGGGAGGTTCATTCCGCCGAGGCTTGGACCATCAGTTATAAGCATCGACGCCCCGGAGTTTTCGAGCTGATAACGCACTTCGCGCTCGCGGTAGCTTGGATTCAGGAGTGTGGGAATGGCTCCAGCAAGTGTAGCTGCGTGATAGGCCACGCAAAATTCCCAGCAATTGAACAGGTAGATCGCGAGCACCTCGCCAGGTTTCAGTCCTGCGGCAACGAGTCCTCGCGCCGCAGATTCGACCATTTCTCCGTACTCGGCGTAGGACAGATGACGATCGCACGAGGAGTCGATAATCGCAGTCTTGCTGGGGTATCGGCGGCAGCTATCAAGAATCAGGTCGTGAACAAAGCGTCCGTGCGGATCGGCATAAAGTTCGGTTCGAGCCATGCGGCTGTTGATTGTAGTGGAACCCTGAGGAAGAGGAAACTAGCTGGCGAGCTTGCGCAAGAAATCCTGTTCATTCATGCGGTACTTGAAAGCTTTCCGTCCATCAATAAAGACCACAGGAACTTCGTCCGTGAACTGTCGGCGAAGTTGCTCGTCGGAATCGACATCAACTTCCTTCCAGGTGAATCCTCCGCGGCGGTGCAACTTGGCGATCGTTTCCTTCACGATTTCGCAAAGATGGCAGCCCTTGCGGGAGTACACAATCACCTGCCGGAGGGCGTTCATGAGCGAAGTGTAACAGAAGTGAACCTGGGCTAAGCTGCTGGAATACTGGCCTGGAGATCGGACCAGTTGTGGGACTGAGGCCTATCAAAAACGAAAACGGAAATCGTTTGCCCGCACATGCAAGTTTCCAGCCGGCTGCTCTGAACCGTTCGCAAGGTACAATCCCGGTATGTCTTCCGAAATCGGCAAGCCATTGCAAGGTAAGGTGGCGCTGGTCACTGGCGGAGCTCGCCGCTTGGGTCGCGACAGCGCCCTGGTTTTGGCTGAAGCGGGAGCCGATGTTGCCATCACATACCTCACTTCCGAGCGTGAAGCGCGATCCACCACGAAAGAACTGCAGAGACTTGGCGTTCAAGGCGTTGCCGTCCGCTGCGACGTGACTGGGGAACAGAGCGTGCGCAGCACGATGAAAGAGACAGCCCGTCGTCTGGGTGGAATCGACATTCTGGTCAATAATGCCGCAAATTACGAAACGGTTGAGTTCGAAGATCTGACGCTCGAACAGTGGGACGCAATTTTCGCGACCAATACTCGCGGCCCTTTCTTGGTCTCTCGCGAGGCCTTGAAGTATCTCAGAAGGCGCGGCGGCAAGATCATCAACATGGGGTCGCTAGGTGGCCTGCAACCCTGGATGACGCATGCTCATTACTGTTCATCGAAAGCCGCTGTGCATATGCTGACAAAGGTGATGGCAAAAGCTTTCGCTCCGGAGATTGCGGTGAATTGTGTGGCCCCCGGAATGATCGATCTCGGAGAAAAAGCGGCAGCCTCATTCATGAAACGCATGGCGAAGCAAACACCAATGCAACGCAACGGTACCGGCGGAGACGTCTCTTCAGCAGTTCTGTTTTTTGCTGCTGCACCGCATTTCATCACCGGTCAAATTCTCGCGGTCGACGGCGGACTAGAGCTTTGATCCAAAAATTGAGACGAAATTCTGAATGACGAAGGTCTGCAAGTTCGGGATCGTCTTCGGCATTGTGGCTCTGCTGTTGGCCCCACACTTTGCGATGTCGCAATCGCGTCCGGAAGACGGCGGCAACGAAATTCAGATCTGGACCGGAGGCGGGCATTCTGTGCCGGGTGGCACAGCCAACACGAACGTCTGGAATGCAGGAGCGCGCTATGGGCGGATCCTTACTCGGCCACACGGGCCGGGATTCTTGAAAGGCCGATTCGAATACGTGCTCGATGCCACGCCTCTATTCCTCATCTGGCAAAAGAATCAGACCGCGTATGGCGGTGGTTTCAGCCCACTTGGCCTCAAATGGGATTTCGCCACCCGCGGCATCATCGCGCCTTATTTGGAGCTCAACGGAGGCACCCTCTTTACGAACAAGGATGTCCCGATCGGCACGAACGACGTGAACTTCACCTCCGCGGCTGCTTTCGGGGTTCACCTGTTCGGAGAAAAATACTCTTGGAGTCTTGAAGCGCGGTATATGCACATTTCGAACGCCGGACTGGCCACTCCTAATCCCGGCATTAATACTGTCCAGATTCGAGTCGGAGTAGGGAAGTTTTGGCACCGCTGAGCGTGGCGTTAGTGCGCGACGGCAGATTGCTGCGCGAGGGCGGGTGCAGTGGAAGCGAACGAGTCTGCAAAAGCATCCCGAACGGAATACCTGATCACATTTTCATAATCATCGCCTAGGAAGCTCTGCAGCCGGTCAGTACTCATGATGTATTGACCCGTCATATAGGGCAGAGCTGCTGGAGGAATGGCGGAGATCCCTAGCTTCCACATCATTTTCAAAACCAGCGAGAATGTCCATTTTCCCGGCACCCGGATAAACTTTCCGTTCGCTGTTTCGATGCATTCCCGGAAAGTTAGCGGCTCACCCCGGCCCGCTACATTCAACAGGGTCAGTCGCTGTGATTCCGGTTCGGTCTTGTGAACGATATAGGCCAGCAAGCGAGCCATGTCGTCGACATGGACGAATTGGATTTTGTTTTCCAGGTACCGCCGTCCGTAAGGCAGCATCGCCGGCAGCCGTTTGTTTTCCGCGCGCAGTTTTGCTGCTCTTTTTCCCGGACCATTCGGTGTCCCACGAAACGCGCCTAGCAGGTAGTTCTCAACTGTTGCACCGGCGAAGATATGCGGCCTAAGCATATAAACGCTGCACGCACGCAATCCTGGTGCGCGCTGCTGAACCACTTTGTCGCACTCCATTTTGTGCACAGCGTACGGCAGCGTGTGGGCTGCCAATCGGGACTCTTCTTTGGCGGGCTCCGGATAATCGGGTCCATACACCGAAACGCTGCTGGGAAAGAGAAACTTCGAGATGATCGCCTCGTCGCGATTGGCCTCGGAGATTGCTTCCATCACTCGAGCCGTCCCTGCGACATTAATTTGCCACATTCGCTCGAGATCCAGGACTCCCGTTCGCACCGGATCAATGACAAACGCGAGATGAATTACCGCAATCGGGCGAGCTTCCCTCAAGAGGAGCAGCAATTGCCGACAGGATTGTTCGACTCCGAAGTCCATCTGCACAAAACGCAACGGATGAGTCGTTTCTGGCGGATTCAGGTCGACGCCGATGACCCGATAGTCCGCCAGTAGCGGCAACAAACGCAAACCAAGATTCCCGGAAACCCCGGTAACCAAGACGGTTGGATTGTCACCCGGCATTAATTCGATCCGGGAGGTGTGGGCGGCTTGTGCTGCGGTGGAGGAGGTGCTCCGGGACCGCCAGGCATTGGGGAGAAGCCACGCGGTCCTGTTTCCGGCCCGAAGTAAGCCTCATCCAAACTGGGGGTAGCCGACTCCTGGATCTTGTGCATTTCCTCCGTCATCCTCTGAGAACGGAGAGTTCCTTTGATTTCGTCACGCGCCTGATCCAGTGGCATCGTGTCCTTCGACTTTACCTTGTAGATAAAGAACCCGCTCTGGTCCGCAATTACCTGCGATACCTCACCTGGTTTCAAATCCATGACTTCGGCTTGGGTTGGGGGCAGCATGCTGCGGCGGATCTTGCCCATGCTAGACGTTGGTGCAGCTGCCTTGATGCCTGCGACATCATAGGCTTCCGCCTGCAGCTTGGTGAAATCTTCGCCGGCAGCCGCCCGAGCGCGCAGCTTGTCCGCCTCGGTCTTCATTGTCTGCTCGGCTGCTTCCTCACGCTTCTCTTCGTCGGCAGCGTCTACTTTCTTGTCGTCCTTCTTGGCTTTGTCTTCGTCGACTGGCGGTGTTTGCTGAGCCTTGGGAACATAGATGCGGTCAACATCAGCCTCTGCGTACTTGTCCGCGTTAGCGTGATAGTAGTCCTCGACGTCTTTGTCCGAGATATCGGAAGCCTTTTCCTGGATCGAACGGTTCAGCTCTCCAGAGAGAACCTGAACGCGGGCAAGTTCCATACGTTCCTCAAAGGAAGGCCCTTTGTCCAAGCCCATCTCTTCCGCCTTTTTCGACATGACTAAAGCGTTGGCGTAGCGAGTCGCGAACTGGCGGCGAGCTCGGGCCGGCATGCTTGGTTGAACGGCGTCGATAATCTTTTCAAATTCCGCACGGGTGATGACCGTATTGCAGTTTGCTCCGGCTTTGTCACTGCTGGATTGAGCGCACAGACCTTTAATCGTGATGACTGGCGCATCAGGAGCCACTTTGGACTCGGCACTTTCGTTGTCAGCAGCGGCAGCAGTCGGCGTTTTCGTGCCAGGTGCTTGCGGAGCTTTTGTTTTTGGCGGCGCTGCCTGGCCCCAAGCCAGTGCTCCAAGCAGCAGACAGACGTACCCACATCGCGTCATAACAGGGAATCCTCCAGAGGGAAATACAACCGAACGTAAAATCCTAGCATAAAGCGGCTCCCAGCCGTGCCTACCGCCGAAACTTGGCGGCTACACGCGACTAAGTGATAATGCGAGATGTGGCAGGCTCGCCCGCAATCTACAGTTCCGACTCGATGCGCGCCGAAAAGCGGGCTGTTGCCGGGAACTCCGTACTGGCCGCTATCGCCGTCACAGTGCTCAAGATCATCGTGGGATTGACCACAGGTAGCTTGGGCATCTTGTCGGAGGCGGCGCACTCTGGGCTCGATCTCGTCGCAGCCGTGGTTACTTTCTTCTCTGTACGAGTTTCCGATAAGCCTGCCGATGCCGACCATCAATATGGTCATGGAAAAGTTGAAAATTTTTCAGCTTTCATCGAAACCGGTCTCCTGCTCTTGACCTGCGTCTGGATCATTTACGAAGCAATCGAGAGGCTTTTCTTCCGGCGTGTAGAGGTCGAACCAAGTCTTGCGGCTTTTGCGGTGCTGTTCACTTCGATGGCCGTGGATTTCTGGCGTTCGCGCACTCTGGGGCGAATTGCTGTGAAATACGACAGCCAGGCATTAGAAGCAGATGCCCTGCATTTTTCTACCGACATCTGGTCGAGCGGGGTCGTTGTTCTTGGTCTGGTTTTGGTGCTCGTCGGCCGTAACTATCACATCGGTTGGCTTGCCGACGCCGATCCCATCGCCGCATTGTTCGTTGCAGGCGTAGTTGTTTACGTCAGCTCCAGGCTTGCGCGAAAGACTGTTGATGCCTTGCTCGATGCAGCTCCCCCGGGAGTCCGAGGCAAGATATTGACTGCGGTCTCCGGCGTGGACGGCCTGCTTGAGATTGACCGAGTGCGCATCCGCCGTGCTGGAAACCGATATTTTGCCGACCTTTCGATTGGCCTCGCCCGCAACACGACCTTCCAGCGTTCGGAGCAAGTTGCTCATGCCGTCACGGACGCGGTCCACGCTGTTTTGCCGGATGCTGACGTCATTGTTCATCCTGTGCCGCGCTCGTCCTATCGAGAAAATATCTTCGACCGGGTTCGAGGCGTGGCCACCCGGCATAACTTTAATGTTCATGATGTAAGCATTCAGGATCTTCGTGGGCGATTGCACGTTGAACAGCATTTGGAACTGGACGAGCGACTATCGCTCAAGGAAGCGCATGATCGCGTCACTGTTTTGGAGTCGGAAATTCGCCGCGAAGTTCCGGAGATTTCCTCGATCCTGACGCACATCGAAAGTGAGCCCGCCACAATCGAGAGTGGCGACGAGATGGTTAGCGACGCTCACCTCGAAAGAAAGTTGAAGACGATCGTTGCGGAATTTCCGGAAGTACAAGATGTCCATGAGGTCGAAGTGAAGCGGGTTCGCGGCCGAATCTATGTTTCTTGTCACGTGACCTTCTCTGACGACTTGTCGCTGGCGCGTGTTCACGATATTCAGACAGAGCTGGAGATTCGGTTCAAACAAGCAGCTCCGGATTTGTTCCGTGTTCTCATTCATCCTGAGCCAAGTACGGATAATCGAAGATAATCATTCGCCTGTATTGAGGAATAGCAAGCCATGATCAAAGCCAAGGCTACCTGGGTAGCCGAACAGAAATTTGAAGGCACAGCCGGAAGCGGCCATAAAATTATCGTGGATGGCGACAGCAAGGCGGGGAACAGTCCTATGGAACTGGTTCTGATCGGACTGTGTGGCTGTACCGGCTACGACGTCGCAAGCATTTTGCGCAAGAAGCGGGAACCGTTCACCAGCCTGGAAGTTTCGGCAGAGGGAGACCGTGCTCCTGACCCTCCGACGGTGTACAAGGATATTCGTATTATCTATCGGGTCGGAGGAAAGGTGTCGCGCAAAGCAGTCGAAGACGCCGTGCGGCTCTCAGAAGAGAAGTATTGTTCCGTCGCGGCAATGTTGAATAAAACCGCAAAGATTACTTACACGATCGAGTACGTGGATTAGCAGCTGCCAGTGATCTTTTTTTCATTCGATTCGAAATTGGCTGCGTGAATTGCATATCGCTAAACGTCATCCTGTCCGCGGATACCTTTACATCGCAAGTGCGACCTTTCTCTGGGGACTTGCCGCAAGCCTGGGTCGCGCGGCGTTTACGGGACGTCTGCTGCCAAATAGTCAACGACTACGGCCAATCGACGTTTTGATTTTGTCCCAGAGCCGGACCACGTTCTCTTGCCTTTTGCTCGTTATCGCTCTCCTGTTATGCCGTGGTTGGCGAAGCTTGCATGTATCTGCCGCAGATCTTCGGCGAACATTCGTGTTAGGCACCCTCGGAGTGGCCGCCTCCAACTATCTTTACTACTTAGCCATTCAGAGAACGAACGTCGCGACCGCCATCACCCTGCAATACACGGCGCCAGCCTGGGTCCTGCTCTACTCAATAGCCCGCCGCCTGCAGAAAGCAACTGTGCAGCGAGTTGCAGCGGTGGCGTTGGCCATTTTTGGTATTGCGTTAGTGATCGGAATTTTCAGCCATGGCGGCTTTCGTCTTAACGGGATCGGGGTCATGGCCGGGATTGGCGCCGCCTTCTCATTCGCTTTTTACAACGTCGGCGGGCACAGCGTACTGGCTCGTCTCGATCGCTGGATTGTGCTTCTTTACGCAATCCTCAGCGCGTCATTGCTTTGGCTCTTCATCAATCCGCCATGGAAGGTCTGGGCCGCGGGCTATTCCGGATCGCAGTGGGGCTTTATGTTTCTCTTCTCGCTGATTTCAGTGTTGTTACCGTTTGCCTTCTATTTCGCCGGACTGCAACACCTGGAACCAACTCGCGCAATCGTAGTAAGTTGCCTCGAACCTGTGTTCTCCATCGTGATTGCCGCGATTACTCTCGGTGAAATCGTGCGCCCGATTCAAGCTGTCGGCATCGTCCTCGTTCTCGTCGCAATCGTCATCGTGCAACTTCCCGATCCACACTTGCAAGAAGAGGACATTGCCATCGTAGAACCCATTGAGTAGCCATTCCGCGAGTCACCAAAGTAACCAGCGTAAAGCAGTTTTGACAAATTTTTAACGCACTCCGATGGCATTCTTGCGAGAGTCATCATGCCCCAGTTCTGGGGCAATTTGGATCGAGGTGAATCTCTATGAAGTGTTCTCGAGTTATGGCGGTCGCCGCGTTTGTCATCTTCACGCTGGTACCGTGCTTTGCTCATCATCTGGCGGTCGTCGTCAACAAAGAGAACGATCTCGCCGAAGTTAGTGCTGTACATCTGGGTAGGATTTTTCGCCTCGAATCGAGGAAATGGAATAACGGCAAGGAAGTTATGATCGTTCTCCATCGCGATTCTGCTGGCGAAAAGCTGACGCTTGGTCGCCTTGCTCACATGTCGAACGCTGAACTGAACTCATTCCTCTTATCGCACAAAGACGCATTCACATTCGTCGACTCCGACGAGGACGTCTTGCAATACGTCGAAAACAATCCCAATGCTGTCGGATTGGTGGAAGTCCACTCGATTAACGATCAGATTCACGTGCTTCGCGTCGACGGTAAATTGCCGATGGAATCTGGCTATCTACCACACTGACGTTCAAGTCAGCATCCTGCCTTTTGTTTCCGGCAACATCGTGGCGACGAGGGACGCCAGCAGGAACGAAGCAGCACAAACATAGAAGGCCCAGTTCAGTCCCTTTGCTTGGCCAATGCGTCCAATTACAAATGGGGCCAGAGCACTCATTGTTCGGGCGCCGTTATAGGTGAATCCCAGGGCACGTGCTCGCAGTTCTGTGGGAAAAGCCTCGCTCCCCAAAATTCCCGAGCCAGAAAAAAAGCCGGTTCCGAAGAACGCGGTCACGGTGCCGGCCATCATCAGGACCCAAGCTTGTGTTGCTGCGGCGTAGATCGGCACGGTGAAAGCCGCTATCGCCGTGTAGAGAATGAATGCCTTGCGCCTTCCGATATGATCTGCAACCCATCCGAAGCTTAGGTATCCAGGGAACATTCCAAATAAGTTCAGAACAATCAGCAACGCGGTTGTTCCGAGTATGCTGAACCCTCGGCCGCCTTGCGAAGAGGGAAGAGACAAATATGGAGGGATCCACGTAAAAAGCCCCCACCAGGCGAACAAGCCGAAGAAGTTTACAAACAATAGAGTAAAGATTGGCTTCGCGAAGGGTGGGCGGAATAGTCGCAAAAAACTATCGTGAGAATATTTTTTCTGAGCTACTGCCACTCGCGCTGATTCGACCGCTAGCCGATGATGCTCCTGCCACATCTCCGATTCGGGCACGCTCTTTTGCATCCAGAAGACGGCGATGGCCGGTAGGATGCCAACGAAGAACACCGTCCGCCAACTGCCATAGTGCAGGATGACTCCCGCGACCAGCGCGGCCAAAGCGTAACCGATCGCCCACGAACTCTGCACAACCGAAAGAGCTTTCGCCCGCAACTCAGTCGGCCAGGTCTCAGCCACCAAAGTTGCTCCGGTGTTCCATTCGCCGCCCATCCCAAGTCCCAGAATGAAGCGAAATACGGCCAGGGCCAATATCGAAGTTGCAAGTCCTGACGCAAAGGAGCACACCGAGTAAGTAAGAACACTCAGAATGAGAGCTTTCTTGCGGCCGAGCCGATCTGCGATAAATCCGAAGAAAACGCCGCCGATGCCGGAGGCAAGAAGCGTGAGCGTGTACAGCAAGCCTGAAGTTGCCTTGCTCATTCCTAGGTCCCGGATCAGATACGCGAGAACCAGTGCATAGAGCATGGCGTCGAAGGAATCCAGCATCCAGCCCAAGGACGCAGCGATGAGAGTATGACGCTGTGCTGAGGTAGCTTTGGAAAAGCTGAAAGCCGCGGAGGCCATCCGCCGATTCTCACGATTCAGTTACGAATTGGCAATGAAATTCAGTTTTTCGAAAGTGTGCGAGTCTCTAACAAATGAAAATGGCGGCGGGCTTTGTGTACGTCCTTCGCAATCTGCTCGCGCAGCGCTTCCACCGAAGGGAATTTGATTTCATCACGCAAGCGCTGCAAAAAGTAGAGTTCCACCTCTGTTTCAGGGGACAGTTCAATTGGATGGAAATTTAGTAAGTGAGTTTCAATCGCAAAAGAATCAGCGCCGAATGTGGGTCGATTGCCCACATTGGTGACCGACTGGAAGCATTCTTCACGAACTCGCGTTTTGGTGATATATACCCCGTCTTTCGGCACGATCTCATCGTAGCGACTCAGATTGATGGTCGGGACCGTGTATTTCGCGCCGTATCCCCGGCCGCGCCCAGCCGTAGACAAAATGCTGAAAGGGCGCGACAACAAATGCCGTGCACGGCTTACTCGGCCTTCTGAAATCAGCTTGCGAATTTGGGTGCTGGAGACAGGTTCGCGTCGCAACCGCATCTCCGGATAAACATGGACTTCAAAGCCCATTTTGCGGCCCAATTCTTGCAACGTATTCACATTACCGGCAGCCTTATGTCCGAAATGGAAGTTGAATCCTTCATGTACTTCCCGGGCTTTCAGCCCCTTTTTAAGAATGTCCTGCGCGAAACGTTGTGGTGTCATTAGCGAAAGATCTCTGGTAAAAGGAAGCAGGAAGACGGCATCCAGACCGGTCGTCGCCAATAGACGAACTTTCTCCGGCGTGGGCGTCAGCAGTTTTAAACCGGAATCGGGTCGTAAGATTCTCACCGGATGCGGCTCAAAGCTCACCGCTACAGATTTAATCGCTGCAGCTTGTGCTCGATGGACGATCGTGTTCAACACCTGTCTGTGAGCGCGGTGCACTCCATCAAAGTTCCCAACGCTCACAATGGTCGGACCGAAGTCAGCAGGAATATCTTCAAGTTTGTGAAAAACGAGCATTATGCTCCGACCCCAGCCTGAACTCACCGACGGTCAGTTTAATTCTATGAAAAATTCAAGCCCAGGAGGTTGCCAGAGTGGTGGCGTCGAGAGGAAACGGGGTAGGAAAAACTTATTTTTCAGCCGACTGGTGCCGTTTGAGTAAAATCCCGGCCACAAAGGCCACAAGGGCACCGAGGAGCCATTCGATTCTCCAGAGCTGAATCGCTTGGAAGTCGGCGAGGTTTTGAACCGAGTAGATAACTCCGACGATCATGGCAGCCAAAACGCAAGCTGCGCCAAGCAGAAACGCAATGAGGGATGCTGTCGAGAGTCCAATCCATTCCTTGACTCTATGAAATTCGAGGGCTCTCACGAAATCTAGGGAGTCAGACCAGGCATGTTCGGCCGACTTGCTTAGCTTGGCGCCGCGCGTGGCTCCGCAAACATGGCAAAACCGTGCGCCGGCGATAAATTCGCTGCCGCATCCGCCACAGGCTTCCGCTAGAGCTTCCTTGGAGCTTCCGGAGGGAAGCACAGGAGGCCGCCAAAATTCCTGAGACGCGCTCTGAGCTACTTCAGACATGGAAATCTCTAGAAAGTTCCTCGCACGCCAGTGACCAAAATTCCCGGATCGTAACTTATTGAAAGCGTAGACGCTTCATTCTTTGCGGGGGTTATCTTGGTGCCATTCGAGCAAGATTTACTTCGCCCCCCAGCAAATTATCTCGATTATCCCTGCCTTTTTCCCCCAATTCCAGCCCAAACAGGTAAACAAAAGTGACTTCTCTGGTTCAATTCGTGGAACCAGGCACTGGGCACAAAAGTCTTAGAACTGGGGTATCCTGTTTTTCGTATAGAGAGCTAGGGGGTGTCGGATGTATTGCAACTACTGCGGAAAAGTCATCCAGGATGATGCCAATGTCTGTGCCTACTGTGGGACCCGTGTGGGTGCCGTGCTTGCTCGCAAACGCCTGATCCGTCCCCGTCAGAACCGGAAAGTTGCCGGTGTCTGCGCCGGGTTCGCCGAATACTTCGACCTCGATGTAACTCTGGTCCGCGTAGTCTGGCTCATTTCCGTTTTCCTTGGGGTAGGGCTAACGCTGATTGCATACCTTGTGGCCTGGATCGTCATGCCGGATGAACCCCTGGCTCTGCCAGCCGCACCGCCTGCCGGAGAGCACGTCACAAATCCGTAGATCCTCGGTCCAATCTGCGTCGCGCTGCTGTGTTCTAATCTGAGGGATGAACCGGGTTCGTAGCGGAGACGCAGAGATTTTCTACGACGCCCTCGGGAGCGGACCGCCGGTAGTATTACTACATTCTTTTCCCGTCAATCATGAACTTTGGGAAGCAGCCGCTCAATCACTCGCATCGCGATATCGGCTGATTCTTCCGGACCTGAGAGGCCACGGAAATTCGGGTATCGGCGAAGGTCCGGCCACTATGGTCAAGCATGCAGCCGATCTCACTCGCGTGCTGGACGAGGAGAATATAGGTCGCACCGTCTTTGCGGGCGTTTCCATCGGCGGGTACATCTTGTTCGAATTCTGGCGTCGCAATCCCGGCCGGGTCGCCGCCTTGGCCCTATGTAATACAAAAGCTCAGGCAGACACGATCGATGCCAGAACTGCTCGCCTGAAAGCAGCTGAAGACGTCCTGGAGCGCGGGACGGAACCATTCTTTGAGGGCATGATCCCGAAGCTCCTCGGGGAAACGACTCGACGGTCACGTCCGGACCTGGTTTCGGGCGCACTTCGCATGATGCAGAAAATGTCTCCCCAGGATGTCGCAATGGTTCAGCGTGGAATGGCGGAACGGCCGGACTCAATCGATACACTGAAGACGATTAATGTTCCAACCATGATCGTAACCGGGGACGAAGACACTCTTA
>Ga0335078_10001932_pt1 | contig 31342 bp, 30 predicted proteins | sample Lox_Sample_32_FD_206711 | JGI IMG/M metagenome (GOLD analysis project Ga0335078, IMG submission 206711) | Soil microbial communities from Loxahatchee National Wildlife Refuge, Florida, United States - Lox_Sample_3.2 | ecosystem: Environmental > Terrestrial > Soil > Wetlands | place: USA... | reverse complement strand
TTCGAATCCATCGCGAGCCACCAGTGGAGGGGCCTCCGGGAGGAGCAGTGGCTTATACCCACTTCGGCGCCAGATTAGCGCGGCTAGGCAGGTTCGACTCCTGCACCCTCTACCAGAGTTTTGCGCCGGTAGTTCAACGGACGAGAACAGTTGGCCTACACCCAACAGATGCGGGTTCAACTCCCGCACGGCGCACCAGTTTTGAATTTGCAGGATTAGCTCGAAGGTCGAGCCCGCGATCGATAATCGCGAGGAGTTGGTTCGATTCCAACATCCTGCACCAATTTTGTGTTGAGTATGGGTGACTGGCAGAGATGGCTGATGCACTCGCCTCTTAAGCGAGACCAGGCTGGTTCGATTCCAGCGTCATCCACCAGAGATTGCGGGATTGGCAGATATGGATATGCACTCGCCTTTTAAGCGAGACGAAGCAGGTTCGATTCCTGCATCCCGCACCAAGTAAGAACGAGGCGGCATAGCATAACGGACCAGTGCTCCGAGCTTCTACCTCGGACGATGAGAGTTCAAATCTCTCTGCCGCTTCCAAGTTTTAGGGATGTGGTCCAACGGATGAGGGCGCAAGGCTACGAACCTTGAGATCAGAGTTCAATTCTCTGCATCCCTACCAGATTTAGTTCGGCTCGCGTGGTCTAAAGCATGATGACGCTTCGGTCCTAACGAAGAGATCCGGGTTGGATTCCCGGCGCGAGTTTCAGATGGGTGGGTAGTGTAACTGAACAACACGGTAGCGTCCGAAGCCACAAATCCGGGTTTGACTCCCGGCCCGCCCACCACCAACCTAAACCGATCCTTGTCCTCCAGATTGAAAGCAGTCCTACACAGCATGCACAAGTTTTCTTACCGTGTCACGAACAATGTCGATTGTTGGCGCCGGTTGCTCACCAAAGGGCCACCTCAACTGATACATCAGATCGACCGTGACGTCGAGCGCAACTTCGGGCAGTCTAGAGGACGACATCTGAACCGAGGCTGGTACGTAACTTGAGACTGTTGAAATGGGAAGAGACGTGTTTGGGTTCGGACCAGAGGAAAAGGATTGCCCAGAGATATTTCTCAGGTGTGCCTCAACTCGCAAGTCGCAGCTGGTTTTAGAGTGTTCGATGAGTGCTCCCGCAAGTCTTGTCATTCTCAGGATCGGTACTGCCGTTGACCAGAAGTCTAGAACGTTCTTAGTTCCACCTTGGTAATTCGGTGGATAACAGGGCTCGACGTAATGCAAGATTCCAAGGTCACCAATGTTGAGGAACCTTTCAACGTTCTGTTCCCTCGCAAGTAATGCGCCGATGGGGCTGCGCAACAGCTTGCCAAGTCCGAAACCAGCCTTGGCCTGGTTCGTTGAGTCGCTTAAGAAGTCATAGACCTCTTCTCTCGTCATTAAGGGCTCTGTTGGATACAGCGGCCCAATCCTTATCTCACGGTAGGCATATTTCTGCCCCAAATTGACGGACTGCGCGAAGGTCCATGATTGAGCAAAGAACTCGTCCCAACGCCGGGACACCTCCTGGCGCCGTAGTAACATTCGTTCGACACGCCCCAAGTCCGCCAGTGCGATCCTCTCTGTCCCTCCTTCAGTTCGGACGTATACCCGCGTGCTGTTTTCAATCGCGTGAGGGGCTTTCGGGCTCTCGTTTACTTGCAGAACCAAGAATGCTTTGCCCGATTCTCTTGACGCAATCAAACTTGTGTAGAGCGGTATTTCGGGGAAGATCGCAGACCTACACAGGTTTTGTACAGTGAGGCCCGGTTCGCGTTCAGGGAAAATAATCCCGTCGTAAGGTCGAATTGGGACGCCCGCCGGGGCATCGATACCAATGATCAGAATGCCTCCGTAGGAGTTCGCGAACGAGGACAGAATCTTTGGCAACTTCGCCTTCACACTGTTGTCAAAAGTGGATTTGTATTCAACTCGAATGTCTTCGCGAAATCTGGCACAGAACTCCTCTACGTCTTCGAAGTTCAAATTCGAAATCGATTTTGTGAACAACATGGATGATCCTACTCAGCATACGACATCCCATGTTCACTCGGCGCTGGTCGTGTCTCATAGAAACCTGCTTGATTTGGGTATTGACGTATTCGCCGAGTCATGCCAGAGTGAAGATGAGCTACAAACAATGATGCGCACGCCCCATACCGATTGCTTCCCGACACCGGCCACGTTTACGTGGCAAGGTGCGGGAGAAGGTACGTTCATGTAACGGGGGCGATCCATAGCACGTAGTTTTCTGAGCCTCCGATACAAATCGGGGGCTTTTGGTTTTTGGGGCGTATTTAACCAATCCGCAGATAGGAGGCGGCGTCGTCTAACGGCCAGGATCCGGCTCTTTCAAGGCTGAGATGGGAGTTCGATTCTCCTCGCTGCTGCCAAGTTATGAGTACACAAGTGATTGAACTCGAAGGCTTTGAAATCGAGCTTGCATCGGAGCTCTACTGCGAACGCGGAGGAGACCACGGCGACTTAGTGGATCGTGCGCGAATGGATCGCAGGAGGCTTGGCCACAACGTCGATGAATCGGCGGTGTTGTGTGTGCGCTGCATGAAAGCTATCGCGCTGAAAGCGTAATGCCGGGTCGTCTAGCGGCAGGACACTGGACTTTGAATCCGGATACGGGCGTTCGAATCGCTCCCCGGCAGCCAGTTCTTTGACAATTTGAAATTCCCTCTTCGTCCAATGGCAGGACGCTGCGCTCCGAACGCGGAAATCGTGCTTCAAGTCAACGGGAGGGAGCCGGAGCTATGGTCTATCGGCAGGATGGCTGACCGTCTATCAGCAGGGACGGGTTCAATTCCCGTTAGCTCCGCCATAAGTTTGCGGGAGATTCGTCCAGCGGCTAGGACACAGGCCTCCAGATCCAAATACGAGGGTTCGAGTCCTTCATCTCCCGCCAAACGCGAGCATGGTATAGCGGTTGGTGCAGTGCAGAGAGCTTGTACCTGCCACTGTGCTAGACCAGCAAACCGTGGAGCTGGCTCTCCGGCGAGTGTTCGATTCACTCGACCAGCTCCAAATTCGATGGCGGGATTGGCCGAATGGCTTAGGCACTGGATTGTGGCTCCAGTCACGAGAGTTCGATTCTCTCATCTCGCCCCAAATTGGGCAGTTCGTATAAGGGGATTACCCACGGCCTGCAACCGTGAAATGCGAGTTCAATTCTCGCACCGTCCACCAAGTTTGGCTCGGGAACTCGACGGCAGAGTGCTGGTCTGAAAAGCCAGTGGATACGGTTCAATTCCGTGCCGAGCCACCAGATTCGCGACGCAAATGTTGGCTGCAAGAAAGGAAAGACGATGACAGACGCAACTTACAACGTGATGAAGCCAGACAACGGTGTGCCTATCAAGGCCTGGACCAAGGGCGTCCCGCTTGAGGACGCAGCACGCCAGCAGCTTTTGAACGTCGCACAGTTGCCATTCATCTACAAGTGGGTGGCGGCGATGCCCGACGTGCATTGGGGCATTGGCGCGACTGTCGGCAGTGTGATTCCCACGCGCGGCGCAATCATTCCCGCCGCGGTCGGTGTGGATATTGGCTGCGGCATGATGGCCGTGAAAACGTCTCTGCACGCCAGCCATCTGCCGGACAATCTGCACGGTATCCGCACGGCGATTGAGAAGGCGGTGCCGCACGGGCGTACTGACAACGGACGCGCTAACGACCGCGGCGCCTGGTCGGACGCTCCGGCGCATCACCTGGAGGTGTGGGCGAAGATGGAGCCGGCGTACAAGGCAATCGTCGACAAGTATCCCAAGCTGGATCACAAGCAGCGCGTGAACCACCTGGGAACGCTTGGCACCGGGAACCATTTCATCGAAGTGTGCCTCGATGAGAACGAGAACGTTTGGTTCCTGCTGCACTCGGGATCGCGTGGCGTGGGAAATCGCTTCGGCACGTTTTTCATCGAACTGGCGAAGAACGATATGCGCCAGTGGAGGATCAACCTGCCGGACAAGGACCTAGCGTACCTGCCGCAGGGCACGGAGCACTTCGAGGACTACGTTCGGGCTGTGCACTGGGCGCAGGACTATGCACTGGCAAACCGCGAGCTGATGATGCGCAACCTGATCGCGGCGGCGCAGGGTTCGGGAGAAGTCCCGGCGTTCGAAGCCAATATGGAGGTAGTGAGCTGCCACCACAACTATGTGACCTGGGAGCATCACTACGGAGAGAACGTGCTCATCACCCGCAAGGGCGCGGTACGCGCCCGTGAAGGCGACATGGGAATCATCCCCGGCAGCATGGGAGCGCGTTCGTACATCGTGCGTGGCAAGGGCAATCCGGAGAGCTTCATGAGTTGTAGCCATGGAGCGGGACGTGCAATGTCGCGGACGGAAGCGAAGCGCCGCTTCACGCTGGACGATCACGCCAAGGCAACTGCTGGCGTCGAGTGCCGTAAGGATGCGGACGTCATCGACGAAACGCCGATGGCCTACAAGTCGATCGACGCCGTGATGGAAGCGCAGCGCGATCTGGTGGACGTAGTGCACACGTTGCGCCAGGTGGTGTGCGTGAAGGGGTAGACCGGAGAGGGCTGAAAGGCCCTCTCCTCAGGTTTCGACAACCATAATCCGGGTGTAGGGTAGCGGCCACCCACATGCCTTGGGAGCATGTCCACGCAGGTTCAACTCCTGCCACCCGGACCATTTTTGTTTGAATCGTGGCGCGGTAGTAGCGTAGGACAATACGAGAGGCTCATAACCTCTAAACGCAGGTGCAAATCCTGCCCGCGCAACCAGTCGTTGATGCTTTAGAATCGCCTTCCTTCGTTTGCACCGAACAAAGGGAATGTGCACTCGCGACGCTTTGCTATGATTCTTGGTCGAGATTGTTATCAGAAAGCATATTCAGAACGGGCCGCACGGCACTCATGGATCTGCGTGTAACCAACGTTGCCGAATTCGTCGAGGAACTTACCACGCTGCGACTACGCGAAGGAAGCATGCGTTTCTTTCGGGGGCATGCCGACTTTAGAAAATACAAGATCCGCCCCACCGTCTATCGGCATCGGAGATTCATTGCAAACGAAAGCGACCTCATCAATGAGGCGGTGATCCGTTGTCCCGCCGATTTTCCCGACTCCTGCACTTTTTTCGAAAAATTAGTGAGATTGCAACACTATGGCCTCCCGACCCGACTCTTGGACGTAACCTCGAACGCGCTTGCAGCCCTGTACTTTGCATGTCGAGAGAAGGAACGAACAGCTGGTGAGGTTCTGGTTTTTGACATCCCCCAAGAAGACATTAAGTACTACAACAGCGATACCGTTGCGGTCATTGCCAACCTGGCTCGCAGGCCCTATTCCTTCGACCTCGACCGCCTGCTCACGAGCCAAAAGCACTTCAACGAAGATCCTGAGATAGGAAGGCTCCTGTTTGACATTCAGGAGGACAAACCCGCATTCCGTCCAATCATCCGGAAGGACGACTTGCGACGAGTAGTCTGTGTGAGGGCCAAACTAGATAACGCACGAATTGCTCGTCAGGATGGAGCATTCTTGCTGTTTGGGATTCGCGACAGAAAAAGTAAGAGCGCCACGGTTCCGTCGGATTGGATTGTGTGTGGAAATGACTCGAAAAGAATCATCTTTTCGAACAAACACCGCATCAAGCAAGAACTCGCGCAATTCGGCATTTCCGAACAGACGTTATTTCCTGAGCTTGACTACCAGACGAAGTCGATTGTGCAGAGATTCAAGGGAAAATATCGTCGCAGGTCAGATCATCGCAAGTAGATTTAGCTGATCTTTAAGCATTATCCTGTCGGCGATACTTTCTTGTCTGGTGGCTTTGCAACCGACGCCGGGCGTTCTTCTTTCGACAACCACAGTGCGTCCTTGATGGTTTCCCACAAGCTTTTGGGTTGTGGCAAAGTCCCGTCGCCCTTGACCTTACTTTCAGCGATATCGAATAAAGTTTCAATGTCGTTGCCCCGAGCATTGGAACCCTGTGAAAACTCGTCAACGATAGAGGCGAATTCCCACGACCCGAGGCTGCGATAGCTCTCAAATTGCGCCTCATTGAAAAACTGGTTGATCGTGGACTCATGGGGGAAGTTTGAATGCGTCTTGGCGTATGCTCTTATACCCTGGGGCTCACTCCCGTTGAGACAGGGCTTGATATAAAGTAGCTTCCCGTTGTGGATACCCTGTTGCTCGCTGCTGCATGTAGATTCTGGGTCCTTGTCGACACAGTCGTAATAAATATCCCCAAGGGAATAGTAAACATTCGATCCATCGATACCGCGTTTCATAGGCAAGCCGCTGGGATATTTCGGAAAGCGGATCGGGACCCCGAAGTCAATTTCGATCTTGCGAAGCGCATTACCGAGATCTTCGAATTCAAAGTCGCTATCGGCATCGGAATCAACCAGGACAATGTACCGACAGCGCCGCATGACCATCTCATAGAGACCGAGATTTTCGAAGTGACCACCATCGGTTAACTCGATCCATTTGTATTTATCGTCGGTTCTGCCGAACGCCTCATTCATCAGGGTCCGCAATGGGGTAAAAAATCCTCCGACTGGACCATTGGAGCGCAGGTAACCGGTCGCCCAGTCCTCTTTTCGTAACAAGCATTCCAATTGCGTTGCCGAAGGCGGATCGGCAGAGGCGAGGTCGCTAGTATTCATTTGCTTGGACTGGAGCATCGGCCATGCCGGATTTGGAAGCCACCAGCCCAGTCTTGCGTTAAAGAAAGTCATCAGAAGTGTCACCAACGGGGAGGAGTTGTAGCCCATATTGGGATTGAAGGCTGCCCCACTGATCGACATCGCGGTCCCAAGCGTAACTCCCTTGCTGCCGCCATAAAAAGAAGTGGGCAAGTATCCCAGCCGCCAACAACCCACGCTGATCGGGCTAAATGTAAATGATTCGCCTTTTCGTTGCTGCCATGCCAGGTTAGTGGTTGCGACCAGATTTAGCGTTGTATTGATGATATGCAGCGGTGCATCGTGGCGAACCAGATTGGCCTCATACGGGTTGTCATGCGGGTCGAAGTTTGTGAAATTGTCGGGATGCCGGGCGAAGTTCGAGGCGCCAAGGTACGCTCGTGTCAACCGCATGCGGTACATCCCGTGCAGTGAGAAGGTATTGACATTGACGAATCCGTTCGCTAGCAGCGCTACCGCAATTGCGATTAGAGCGATGTAGAGGGTCGCAACGAACTCGTTCCAAGGTAAAACGTCAGCAACGGTAGATCCGTTGGCAGTAGTGGAACTAACCGCAGTGCTATCCGCCGCGGCGGAACCGCGTACCGTTGCGACTCCGCTAGCGATTGAAGTCACGGCTCCGTTGGTGTCGCCGCTGGCCGCCACATCGCCCTTTCTAACGGCGGGGTCACTCACCTTCCTGGCAGCTTCGGCGCTGCCCAAATGCGCGTCAGACATAGCCAAAGAGACGCCTATTTGACTGGTGGAAGAACTTATCCCCGCACTGGACAATGATCCAGCGGAGGAACTGGACACATTCTGCAAGTGCGATAATACCTTGTGGCGGAGCCCGCTTGTCATTGCCGCCAGCGCGACCGAAAGGCAGATGATGGCAATCGCGCACGCGACAGGGGCAAATAAATCATGCTTTGAGAGCCATTTTTGGACGGTGGTGAGTTGGTCGAGCTTGACTTTCTTCAGCCCAGTACTGGTCGCGGCACTTAGACCGGCAAGGCTGCCCGCGGAACCGGCTGCCAAACCTGCAGCTGCCAAAATGCCCGCCCATAGCGCGGAGACAACAGTTCCCCCGTAGAAAGCAAGTCCGAACAACGCAATCCAGCCCAGCATAAACATGATGATCAAGCCGCCCGCGCGTGCCCACCATTCTCGTTCTTCTTCTGTTTCGATCCCGCTCAGCAGTCCCGAAAGGAAGGCCGATGCCAATAGCAGGGCCGACCAGATGAGGGGAAGGCTTAGCCAGACAAACCTACGTGTTGGGTGATCTGTCGGATGTTGCGCCGACCAGCCAAACGTTGGGATGTACTTCGCGGAAGCGGCAAGAGCAAGAGCAATCAGTGGAGCGATTAGTAGCGGCGCAATCAAAGCCCATGCCAATTTCCCCCAGTTCACGGTCTTAACCCAGTTCCCAAACGGTAAGAAGGATGCGAAAGCGCTATCTCCCGATGTTGGTTCCTGTTCATCAGATTCGCCCGGGTCGCTGCGAGGGCGATCACGGCGCAGTGGGGTTTGCCGGTTGAGCCCCATTCGCGGCAACTGCCACCAAACTCGCGTCAAAGCCATCACCATTGGAGGGGCAATCGCAAACCAAGCGAAATGCAAGGTGACCCGAATTAAGGTATCCGTGAGCGCGGCGTGGTCTTTTTGAATCGCCCAAGCCCAACCCACAGACATAATCCAAGCACTGGCCAGCAACGGCAAAATCAGCCAGCCCACTTCGCGTGATGTTCTACCCATGTTCTGAGCATCTTTCGTCTCAGAAGCATAGGGGGGCCTGAAAGTGGATTGCGCAATGAACAACGTCGCGCACGAAGCCAAAAGACTTGCAATCACCAGCGAGTAGTCGAACACTCGATTCCCGTTTATATGTAATGGGATGAATGAAAACGCTTGGTAAAAAAGAACAGGAATACAGAACAAGAAGACTATCGCCGGGACTAGGATCATCCAGTTCAACAGCAGGTTGCGAACGAGGATCGTGAGCACGGTGATGGTATCGAGTGTGAAACCATAGCGTGGAGTGAGATAGCTGGTGTATTCGCGCAGATGGCGGATGGGCTGCGGTTCCGGATCCCCCGCCGTGCCGGCTGGTTTCGCGAGTAGCTCGACCACCTTCGAATATTTGTCGCGCGTCGCCCAGGCCATCAGCCAACTGCCGATGTATCCTCCCCCGGAGACTGTCGAGATATAGTCGAGACCTTCTAGCGCCGAACGACGAAGCGCCTCTAGTGCAGCCGTACGCTCTGGGCTGCGCTCTCTTTTTATACTGAAACGCGCCATGCCCTGTAGCACGCCCAGGCAAAAACTAGCACTGCGAATGCCTCCACCCGAAAGGCAAACTGCACTACCGCTCATGCCATGTAAGACCTGCAACAAAGGCTTATCTGCCTCTTTGCATTTCCGTTCGGCATCGAGCACTTCCCCGTAACCCTCGGCAATTTGCTTTTGCAGTTTGTCAGCTTTTTTCCTTGCGCGTTCGTTGCTAAGAGCCTCTTCTCTCTCCTTCTTGTCCGACTCGAGCTTCGGCTTCTCCCCCGCTGGCGCGGTGGCGATTCGGCTATCGAGAGCACCTATCTCTTTTGTAAGCTCTTTGATTCTGCGTCGATGGTCCCCTAAGAGCACAATCGCGTCAGCCGCGGACAGTGCAGCCAGCTTCTCCTTTTCGTCTGCGAGATTCTCGTAGGCCGTCTCCGATGCCTTGATCTCAATTTGCAGCTGCCTCCATTGCTGGTTGCTAAACTTCCCCCAAGCGGATCTCGACTTTCCGTCATCTTTATCAAAGGGAGCCGGATGCGGCACCTGGTGCACGTCTGCCCTAACCCTAGCGAGGTCTCGCGGACGTCGCACAAAGTACTCGTTGAGGATGGTACGAAAGGGCAGCGCGTGCGGCTTCGAAGGAAACGTAACGTGATCACAGGCAGCATATGTCGAGTGACTTGTCGTAGGTTGATCGTTTGTATTTGCGGCGCTCTCGTCTGCCGTCATGATTGGATTCCCTCGTAATCAATAGTCGCCGGTCTTCGCTACTAATCGCTCTGCCTGAGAGGATAACTCGTCGTAGCAACGAAACGATCCACGATGTAGCTGCGGAACGGTTCGTTGAGGTAATCCCGGTTGCTGATGTTTGAGACTAAGCCATGCATTCAGAATGACCTTTCATGCTCGCCGTTGTGCGGCGTACCCTTCGTACCAACGGCGCTCCCATCCATATTTCACGCCCCGGAATTTTCCGAACCTTCAACCTACTGATTTGCGATCAGCTGCCCTGGCTTTCGAACTAGTCCAATAGCGGCCTCGCTGAGCCATTCAGTAAGGAAGAATTCATGTTGAAAATGTTGTGCGTGCCCTCGGACCCGCCCCAGGCGAACATGATTGAGACCATCGGGAATGCGCCCGCCCGCAGAGTCAACCCCGCCCCAAAGCTGTGTTTCATGTGATTGAATCCGACGTCGCTGCGAGTGAGCGCGACCTGTCCTTCATCGGCTATGAACTTCGCGCCAAAGGGTCCCCAGATCGAGTGTTCCACGCTTCCCTGAAACAGCAACAGATTCGGCGCTCGAAACCTGTAGTCCTGATAGCTACCGAGGGCGAGATTGCTGTTGATATCCTGGCCACCCAGGGTCTGCTGAAAATAAAACGGCACCGCGCTAGTGGCCGAGTTAATCGACTCCGAGAGGAATACTCGCGCCGTCACGAACCCATTCCGGTTCACCGAATGCGAAACCGACGGACATCCCTGGTCGCCATGCGCACACGTGTCCGGGCCATTACCAGACGTATCTGGCTTCGCCGGTCCGGACTCCGTGTAGCCATACAGGTAGAACGTGTGGTTCAAGTCTGCCGTCCAACGCAAAAACGAATTCGTCGAACTCGACGGCGCAAAGAACTGTTCAAATCGTCCCGTGTAGTTCAGTTCCAGCCGGTCGGCAATCACCGGAGCGATCCGGAATCCTTCCCCCAATTGCACAAACCCGGGCTGGCTGCTCAAGCCCGGCGCGGTCGCATTTGTGTACGCCGTCTCAATCGATGGTACGGACTGGCCGGTTTCGCCTCGTATGTCCACGAATCTTCCATTCACTTCGCCCAAGAGCGCCAGGTTCCACTTCCTGATCGCCGGTACTTCGACGACCGGTTTGATCACGCTGCCGCCAACAATTGTCTCGGTCTCGCCAAATACCGACGCATCGGCCAGTGTTGTTTCGCCGCCCAGCCCAAAGTAATTCACCTTGTTCAGCGAAATAGTCTGCGCATACAAGTTGAAGACCGTGTAGGGGTGAACGAAGTTCGGCAGTTCCTTCTTGACGGGTTTCGACGTTTCGCCCGGTTTCGGTATTACTGGTCTTGGAACAGGAATCGAGCCGAGGTGAATCAGCTTCATGTATCCCCCGGCCCGCCACGACCCATTCGTACTCCCGACTCCGTCGAAATCCCAGCTAAGGCGCCAACCATTTTTCGTATCCCACGCAACCGCGTAAGCCCCACCTAGACCAAAGCCGTTCTGCGGCGGCAGACTCCCGGCCACAATGTGCAGAGGGTGATCGGTAAACAGCTCAATCGCGCAACCAGGCAGCACCTTGAAGCTGAAATCCTTGCAGGCGTCGCTGATGCGTTCCGTCTCGCGACGCAGGTCCGCATGCAAATACCCTTCATCCTGCGCCACCGCCAGCGTCGACGCCAGCCCCAGGAACGCTACCCAACACCACCGCATACCGCCTCCTGCCACGACTATCTCTTCTTTTTCTCGCTGTTCTTCTTCGCGCCACTCCGTCCCCTGAGCTTCCGCTCAGCCCGCTCGTCGGCCACGGCGGCAATCTCAATTCCCCGCGTACGCTTCGGTGCGCGCCGCGCCCGCTCCGCGTCGGCATGTGCCTCGTGAATCGCCTCCGTCACCGCCCGGATATAGTTCGCCGCTTCGCCCTCGGTCCTGATCGCGTTGACATAAACCTCGCTGCGGTAACGCGACGGTAGCCGTTTTTCCGCATCATACAGATGTTCGACCTGCATCTTCAGAAGCGAGGACACCGGCCGGTTCGGATCGTACGCGCTCCGTGGCGGCTTGGGCACCTTGATCACAGTCATTGGAGTTCTCCTCGCAGCTCACTCAAAGTCTGGGCAATCTGTGCGCATCACATCCAGCGACAACAAATTCCGTTCCGGATCGACGGGCGCAACATTCGGCTCAATGAAAACATCGGCACTCGTCTCTCGCGGGGACCGCGGCGAATAGTCGCCGAGGAACCACTTCGTCACCGTCGCCGGAATCGACGCATGATCGAACACCCGGCTCACCACCGTGCCCTTGGGAACCCATGGCGAAACTAGAATCGCGGGTACCCGCACACCCAGCCGGTCAAACGCAAACGGCTGTCCCGTCTGTGTGTCGTTCGCCGACGCGGTGAACTGGTCCGGTGTGCACGCCGGCGGCAGCACATGATCGAAAATCCCGCCGTGCTCGTCATATACAATCAGCAACGCAGTGCTCGCCCACAAATCCGCATTCCCCTTGATCGCGTTGTACACATCCGCAATGAACGCTTCCCCCGCCCGCACGTTGTGATCGGGATGCTGATCGTTAGCCACTTCCTCGCCGGTATCTGTGTCATGATCGCTGTAGTTCGGCTCGACGAAGGAATACTCTGGCAGCGTCCCGTTCTCGCAGTCGCTTTGGAACTGATCGTAGGTCCCGAACAGCTGTGGCTGATGCTGCAGCAGATTCGTGATCTCCATCGTCGAACTGGCGGTGTCGTAGTAATACAGCTTCGAGGTGTGATTTGCGTTGATCATCCGGTCATAAATGCTCTTGAACGGCTCGTTAACGTACAACAGATTCATGTCCACCCGCCCGAACGACGTCCCGTAATGCGCGAAAGCTCGGTTGCAGATCGTCGGCCCCGGAATCGACGCAAACCAGCGGTTGAATACGGCGAACTCCTGCGCCAGCGTCGTCAGCACCGGCAAATCGATCTGCTTGAAGTAGTAGAGAATCTCGTGCGAATGCCCCACGTTCTGCTGCTGGTTGTAATAACTCTTCACAAACCCTTGCATGTTGGCCACGCGCCCCGCCGCCATATTCCCGCCAAAGATCTGCAAATCCACGGCCGGAAAGTGATGGTCTGGATCCGGCTGCAGTTGACCCTGGAACGCAGCCAGCGGCTGCGGCTGCATCATCGCTCCGGTTGTATCCGGATTGGCGAAGGCGCCAGCATCATCGATTCCACCGATGCCGGGCAGCGATCCCAGCATGTGGTCGAAGGAGCGGTTCTCCATCATCAGCACGACGATGTGTTTCAGTGCATCGAGTCCAGGCGGCATAATTCCGTCCTCGTTTTAGTTTGCAATTAGAGTTGCCACTGTAACAAAGTCTTTTGAATATGCTGCAATTGCACGGCCGGCTCCAAATCGACGCCGAAAGTGATTCCGAACACATGCCGGGGGCTCTCGGCTGCGGAGTTCTGAGATGGAATACCCGACGCCATCAAGGTCCCTCGGCCGGTACAGAGCCTCCACTGATTAGGCTGGCAAGACTCGCGGTTAGCTCGGGATTGGAGACCACATAAAAGGTCCCACCTCGTCCGTTCTGGCTACTGGCACAGTTCGTGCCTGATAGCGTTCCCTGCTGATTCATGTCGCCAAAGATGGCGTAGGGCTCATTGGGTGACGTCGAAATGCCGATCTTGGCGTGATTGAAGTTGGTACCCAATCCTCCGGTTAGACCAAACTCTCTTCCCAACCAATGTCCAGTAGTTGCAATCTCAACAGCTCCCGGGGCGCCGAGCGAACTGTTCCAACAAGCGGGAATCGCAGAGGATGTAGTTGAGGGGATTTCGGGCTTCGTCCACCAAGTCGCAGTACGCAAGGGAATACCGCCCAACGAGGCCGAGACCAACTGCCAAGGCGGAACATGCAATTGCGAAGGTTTTGAGATTAACTGTACACCGCTCGAAAGGCTGACCCGCGAGTACGCTTCGCTGGTGGACTTGACTCCAAGAGTCGACACAAGGCCTTGCACGTCGGCGGGGCCGCCATTATTTACAATCTGTTGGTTCTTGGGGTCGGTGACGACGCTAGCGTTTTGCAAAGCTCTGAGAACCAATAGCAAGTCATCCTTGGTCAGCTTCAGAGCAAAGAAATGCTGACTGACCTGGACATCGTTATCTTTGATACAGCCCAGCGTGTTGCCATCGCTCTTGCGGGGAAATGATGCGCTACCTGCGGCCGGCCAGGACGGAGTCGAGACCTGCATGACCAAACCCTCTCCAGCATCATTCCAGACAACCATGCCCTTGGAATGCCCCCAGGGACTCCCGCACGATTCACTGCATCCTTGGATGTCGGGGTCGTCATAGAACTGATCATTCCATATCACATAGTAGAAAGAGCCGTTGTAGATCTCATCAAAAGTGGCACCAATCGGATCATCTTCCGTGTCACCGGCGCAACCGGCGCCCTGCTGTAGGGCAGGAGACTCACTGCTGGCATAGACGAACTGCTGGCTGTAGTTCTTGTAATTCTGGGGTTTACCGCCGAAGGGACAGGATGGCTTCGCGTTTCCGCTGCAGCCGGGGAACACTTTGGAATTGAACTTGAACGCGAACCACCAAGTGACCGGGTGGCCTTGCTCGAGGAGAGGAGTCGGGGACTCACAGCCCGGGAAGTCCGGCCCTCCACAGGCTTGCATAGCACCTGACGTTGAAGTCGGCACTTGCGATGTCGTTGAAGGCTGTCCGGGATGGGACACCGCGCCCATGGCAAGCGCCAGCGCCAAAGGAGCGAAGGGCGCTACATGGCGAGAAAAGCTCGGCGAAGACGAGCGCTTTCTGGCAGGCATAAATACTCCTCCTCACCCTGCATTGGGCGGCGGATTCACCACGGTCGTATGAGTTACCGAACCACCTCCCGCCGGAGGCGCGACAACTGTGGTGTGAGTCACTCCAGCCGTTGGCGGGGGGGGCGGACCACCATTCCCGCCATTGCCGTTGTCTGCCCCCATTTGAATTCCCTTGCTAACGGCGTACGTGCTTGCACTGATTCCAAGCAGTGTCAGCACTCCGGCGGGGATATCCTTGGGAAAATCATGATTATTGACCACAATCAGAAGCAGGCTAATTGCCACCACGAAAGTGAATATCAGCAACTGAAATCGAGACATGCTGGCGCCGCCACCGTCACTGCCCTTCTCTTCCAATAGCTGGCTAATATCGATTTTTCCACTCGCGATCGCCGCCAATACCATGAACCCGAAAAGGAAAGTAATAACAAGCGCAGCATATTCGATCGCATGTACAACCTTTTTGTCCGCCTCCCCCGGAACCCAGAGCGCAATGATGAATGCAACGACTATCGCGAGCAGCAAACTTGCCCAAAACTCCCAGGTCCTCATGTCTACCTCCTATTTAGTAGCGACACTAAGTCTCGAACACGTCCCAAATAAAGCGATTGCGCTTTGCCGCCAAGGTAAACCGCATGACTTGCTCCCAATGCCACAATCAGTTCATCCGGTACGTCCGGCAAATGTGTTGGATCCTGGATAACCCGCAAAAGGTAATAACCGGCAACCATGACAGTCAACAGCAGCATCTGCGCACGACCAGGACTGAAGAAGGTCGTCGTCCCCGCGCCGCGGTACGTTTTGGCATCGCCATACAGTAGATAGTCAAGGGAGATCTCTCCAATTGTGGCCTTCCATAAAACAACAGAGATAAAGCCACCCAATAGAATTATTCCTCCCCATTTCGCCAGTGTGACCGTAATCATAATTGTTAGCTGTCTATCCAAAAATCGCCGGCATTCTATAACTACTGTCCAGCCAACTATTCGGGCGCAGTCTAAGGCATCGAGGCCACAGATGTGGTCTTGGAAGTAAACAGCGTTACGATCGTGTTCAGATCAAATCCCAGTCCGAGCGTCAATCCAACGTGCTCAGTAGTAACCGTATTGAGGGTCGTTCCGGAAGCGACCGCAGTGTTGACCGTGAACCCGCTCGGCAAACTGGTTCGGTGCGCAGCTCCGATGCCAGCAAAGAAATCGAGCCCGCTTACGGGTTCCCAGTTCACTGCTATCGTAGAGTTACCCAGTGACGTAACCGATGTCGCGAACAACAGCGACGGTCGAAGATTTCGACCGAAATTCGCATAACCGCTATGCCGCGGAAAGTAGTCGTGCCCCCACGGAAACCACGTGATTCCCGCCATCCCCGCGACTTGCCAGTCGGACTTTTGCGTTCGGACGATGCATCCGTAATTCAGCGATTGACCTGGGTTTAGGGGAGTTGTTGGTGGAGGCACCGGAACACCCTTGATCCCGCCGCAGGTACCACTGTACGTTGGCGGGGTGGTAGTGCTCTGAACCGCTACCGTGGGCGCGGCCTGCACCGCGTACGAAGCTGTCGGAATGCGCATGACCATCACCCCGCCCATCAAGTTGAAGTTGGCCACGCGATGCACTTCCACCAGAATCGTCTTCACTGCGTGGGCGGGCGTACTCGTGCTCGCTGTCGTGCTGGTAGCGGGAGCATTCGTCGTCGCAGTCGGCGCATAGGTTCCGCTTGCATTAGCCAAGGTGAACGGCATGTACCCGCGTTGCACCACGATCGAGATGCGTACAAATGCGTTCGAGACAAGCGGCGGCAGAAGGTCGGTCTGCTCCACGCTCGACCGGAAGTACCACTCGTTCATCAGGTTGTAAAGATGCGTTGTCTCCTCGTCGATTTTCCGGAGGTACCCGCGTAATTCGTTCAGTTTCTCGTTCAGCTCCGTCAGCCTGCAGCCAGCAAATCTCTCAAACTCATCATTCGGCTCTTGGGCGGTGTCGGGCGGGTAGGGATCCTCCAGGTTCACCGTTAACCCCGCCGCATTACACTCCAAGTTTTCGTTGCCGAGATTCTTTATGTTATCCCCATAGGGCTTTTTCGCATCGGAGGCGATCCCGTGAATGATAGAAGCCAGTTCCTGGTTATAGGAATTCCGGAAGTCGGCAATTTTCTGCTTCTCAAACTTGCTGCACACAGGCTCGTCGCCCGGGTCTTCCTTATCGGTCAGGAGCTTTAGCGCGGCTTGAATGGATTGGATCTTGGATCTCAGGTGTTTGTCCGGGATTTGGTCGATTTGTTTCTGATCTAATCCCTTTATCTGCGACAAACTGAGATTGCCGAGATTGCTTTCGGTGATCTTATTCAGGTCGTCCGGACTGAGTTGTCCTGGATAAGTAGCCGGCAGATTTTCATGGCAGTAATCCGCTTGGCGAGCCAGATTGGCTAAATCGAGCACGCCGACAAGAGCCGAATAGTTATTCAGCAGAGTGATTGTGTTCGAGGCGAAGGCCTGGTTCGTTATCGCGCTGGCGAGCGACGAGATCTGCGCGTTCGCGTTTTGAGTGTCGGTCATATCCTTGTCGAACGCAGCGCTGTTACTCCTGTCGAGCCCATCGCTAGTGCCCGGGGCTTTGTTATCCATCTCCACGTTTTGAAGAACCCTGTTCACAAGGAATGCCAATCCCTTCACCGATCCCGGCGCAGCTTTCTCTCTCTCCCCCAGTTCCTCTGTCCTGACTTCTTCCGCTGGGTAGGGATCGCCTTCGGTCCTGCCGATCAGGCGGGTAAGTTCTTTAGCATTAATGGCGACCGAGTAGAGCAAGAGCGCCACCTGCCTTCCTGAGGCGGTGACTGTCGCCGGCGTGTAAGAGGGCGGCGTCGCTGGTTTCTCTGGAGTCGGTGCAGTCCCTGGAGTCCCTGAAGTCGCTGGAATCCCTCGAATCGCTGGAGTCGCTGGAGTCTCCGCCCCCAAGCTGCCAGGGTTTATTCCCGAAACAGCTAGGGACGGCACCGAGGCGGCTGCATTCAGCCCCAGTCCGGGCAGGTTCGTTGTTCCTCCCGTAGCAACCCCACTCTGCAACATGTCCAGTGTGCTGGAGAGGCTGGCCGGAGGCGTCACCGCAGTTGCTCCCCTTATATCTGCGGCTCCCTCAGGTACCCCGTTGGGGCTGGTCGTTACCGTTAGCACGTCCGTAAAATGCAGCCCACACACCCTGACGGCAATTTTCTCTTTGGTGTAAATTACGGGCAGAAAACTACCATTGGCTCCAATGATGGCGGTTGTATTGTTTAGTCGCCAATGGTCGAAGTGACGGCTGTAATCGGTCCAAGATGTCTGCCCGGCCAGTGGATCGGACGTCTGCGGAGCTGGCTTCTTCTGGCTTGCATTGTATTCGATCACCACATAGTCGCCATTCACCAGAGGCCGGTATGTGTTGTACCTGGGCACATTCAGGGTATAGCTAACGCTCGGGGGGGTTAGCTGAGGAACTGGGCACACGCCCGCTGAAGGCACCTGTGCAGGCAGTACAACCGTTGTGACAGCCAGGATCAAAAGCGTTGTGCAGATAGCGCGGGAAGCTCTAACCCAGATGATTGCGATCGATACGTCTCTTTGTGAAGGCAAAGATAGGACTAGACTGGCTTCCGACCTGCAAAGGGATTTCCTCGGTAGCATGCGTTCCTCACTATTGAGCACACGAGCTTGTGTTACTGTGCCGAGTTGTCAATCGTGACAGCGTTCAGAGCACACTTATGCGAGATGACACAGGCCGCGCTTAGAAGCGCTCCTGATCACCAAGCATGTTCCTCGATAGCCCGCTACCGATCTTCTCGCGGAAAAATTGCCCGAGAAGAGCAATCCGCACACGCAGAACTATCCCAAGTTGTGGGGAAGTCCGGCGAAGTAGAAGCCCCCTCGGACGTGTGGTGCAGATGAACACCGCACTCTTCCGTTCGCCGAAATTGGCGCTGACAATACCCTGAATAAGGGATAATGTCAACAAGAAGGTAAGGCAAATTATTTGGTTGTTCGGATTTCGTAACAAGAACTTACTTACGGCACTTGTGCATCTTCCCATCAAAAGGACAAAACTGATCTGCCATGCTGCTTTCTGGGGGTATAGAAGAGGGTAGAACGAGGTGCGCCGAGACCTTCACCGCTTCAGCCAAGGATACCTTTTCTCTGGATGAACAAACTCATCGATGGAGTCGGGAAGATCCATTAGTGGATCGATAGATTCGACATACCCATTTGTCCAATCCAGCACTTGGCGAATTTCTTGCTTTTTTTTTCGTCGGGTAACTTGAGTTGGGAGGTGCATTCTGTCATTGCTCGCAAGAATGCTCGCACGCGCTCCGCTGTTTCCCAATTCTCCATGAGTTCTGTCAGGAACTCGGCCTTTCGTTTGTGCTCTTCCGCCAACTTCTGCTGCTTTTCTCTCTGCTTGCGCTCTTCCTCACGACGACGCGCCCACTCCTCACTTTCGATCCGGTGCTTCTTAATGGCGGCTGCGGCGACTTTCACGCCAACCACGAAATCGCCCAGGCAGTTTTCGAGAATTTGGACCTTTCCATCCGCCCAACTTCCACGCACCGGCCCCGAGGCGGAGGGCAGGTTGTCGATCGAGAGCCGCAGTCTGCCGGTGAGCTTGGAATCCCATTTCGGCGCCACCCACGGATGCTTCTGTTCGGCGGGAGTCAGCACATGCTTTTCGCTGTCGAGGACTTCACGCAAACTGATCATTACCGATTCGCCCTCGACGCTGACAAACAAGCGTTCGTCTTCTTTTTTCGGCCACGACACGACATGCCCTCGTTCTTCCAGAGCCAAAAACAGCGCATTCATAACCCGTAGCGCACGCGGCAACTGGGCGCGCGACACGAAAAGATGAGGCGCCGTTCCCACCTTCGGTACGAGGAGTTTTCTGTCGTTTTCCTTGCCGGATACGAGAAGCTTTTCCGTTTTCAGCGAATCTTCTTCAGTGACCCTGGGGTCCAAGCCTGCTCAATCGCACGATTCGCGCATCGGGCAGGACCCTTGGAGGTGAGTCCGCCTGCGCTAAGCAATAGGACAGCGTTATCAAATGCACAAAAATCCAACAGATTTTCATTGAAGTACTCTGCTCCTTACGGGCGCGGGATTCGTTGGTCTTCTGTCGGCAAGTTGTGGTCGACAATTGGCCCTGATTCGAGATACATAGGTCACGACTTCAGTATTGTGGTAGGCGAGACCGCGTCTTGTAACCACGTCTTCGCCGGCAATGTAGCTGGCTGCAACCAATCGCAGATCTCCTTGTAATCTGTGCATAAGCCAGGCGAGATAAAGCACACCGCCAGAGACGTTCTCGTTAAGGTTGCAGAGGTCTCGCACCCCGAGTCGTGCGGCCGTTGAGGGCATCAACTGCATCAGTCCGACCGCGCCTTTGCGGGAGACTGCGCACGCATGCCAACCAGATTCCTGCTGAACAATCGCCCGCACAAACGCTATGGGCACTCCGTAATGCCGCGCATACACTGCAACGTAGTATTCGGCTTCGAGCCGAGCAGGTGTTCTTGGTGGCTGGGCCTGACAGCATAGAGCAGCGCAAGCGACTACTGCGAGGCAGAGGTGCCTGCTCATGCAGCGCTCCTCAGTGCTTCCTGGGTGTATTGCTGGGCATCGTAGATCAGGCTGGCAAATCCGTCGCGTAGCAGGAGTTTTCTGCGATCGGCCTCTGTCTTGGCCAGCAGCGGCAACAGGATGTCTCGCATTTCTGCCGTGACTCGCTCAGCCCCGAGAACCTTGAGAGCCCGCGCCAGATCCAGAATCTCCGAAACCGACGGCGGTTTCTCCAGGCTCCAGCCGCGAAGAGCCTTCGCCAGCCCCGCCATCCCTGCATCAAATTCACGGCTCGAATCCGGAGTCGTCAGCGCCACAATTTCCGCCTCCCGCTCGGCGGTCGGGTGCTCAACTCGCAGGTAAAAGCTGCGCCGGCGCAGCGGATCACCGATTCGCCTCTCTTCGTTTGAGGTGAGCACGACAAACGGAACGCTTTTAGCTTTGATGGTGCCCAGCTTCGGAATGCTCAATTGCCACACGCTCAGCAATTCCAGCAACAAGGCCTCAAACGCGTGGTCCACCTTGTCCAATTCGTCGATCAACAGGACACAAGGCTTTTCGAATTGCAGCGCGCGCAGAAGCGGGCCAGCACTGAAAAACCGCTGGCTATGCAACTCGGCCTGTAAGAGTTCCCAATCGGCAGCAGTGGTCTTGGATCTCAGTTCGACGCAAAGCCTTTGCAGGGACTCATCGAACTTGCCGATTGCTTTCTCTTCGTTGATGCCCTCGTAGCACTGCAGGCGCTCGACCGTTGTGTCCGCTGCGTCTGCAACTGCATAAGCCAGTTGAGTCTTTCCGCTCCCGGCGGGGCCTTCCAGCAGCAACGGTTTCTGCAGCCTCGCCGCCAGGTAAACCGTTGTCGTGGCAATCGAATCGGCGATGTAACCAGTAGACCGAAGCCGTTCGCTGACTTCTTCAAGAGATGAGAACACCCGTGGCTCCCGTGCCCCCGACGAAATTTCTCGGCCGCGAGCGTCAGAAACCTAACTCCGAAGCAGATTTCGGTCAAATGGTAGTGCTGTTCGGAGTCTTGAGTCGGCAAGTCTAGCTTGTCCATTAGCAATGGACATCAAGTAATAGTGGAAACTGTGCGGCTGCGACCACGATCGGCATCTTGCACGGGGGAGAGATGGCCATGGCCAGACAATAGTCTTGGCCAAGACATAATTCCTACAGTTTGTGACACGTGCGACGGAATTGGGGTGATACAAAATTGCCTCCTTGTGCGAACAACTGAGGAAGGTCTCGGGAGACCCCGTGCTTGACTCTCCGCGGCACGGGTGGCTGAGGGGGTCTGCCGGGACCTTTCTTGATCGCCCGGTGTACTGAATAGGGAGTACGTCGATTCTTTGGATCCGCTTTCTGATCTTCCTGAGGCGATCGCTGAATTCGTTCGTCCCGAAAGCACGTATAGCTGGCTGAAGTGAAGTCGTTTAGTGCCCGTTCGCTCGCGTAGCGCGTCGGTTCGGACTCACGCGTGTCCAAATTTTCCACGTGTCCATTACTAATGGACAGCGCTGCAACAGCTACACGTCTCTTTGATCGCAAGCTATGCCAAATACATGGTTCACTGCTGATTTCCATCTGGGACATGCCAACATCATCCGCTATTGCGGTCGGCCTTTTCCGACCGTCGAAGAAATGGATCAGGCAATTCTTGAACGCCTGAATGCCTCCGTGGAGGCGAATGACATTCTTTATTTTCTGGGGGACTTCTGCATCGGGAACCAGCCCGGATTCTCAAATACCGTCGCCGGATTCGATGTAAGAAGATCTTCGCCGTGCCTGGAAATCATGACAAACAGGCTCGCAAACTGAAAGAGGAATTCTCCTGGCTCGACAATCTGGCGGAAGTTTCGATCAATGGCCAACCAATTGTGCTTTGTCACTACGCCTTGCGCGTCTGGAATCGAAGCAATCACGGATCATGGCACCTCTACGGTCACTCTCACGGACGCCTACTTGAAGTTCCCCGCTCGCTCTCCATGGATGTCGGAGTCGACACGCACGACCTCCACCCATGGCATTTTGACGAAATCGCCGACATCATGAGGAAAAAAGCAGAGGCTCCGGCGTTAGCCTCAGATCACTAGAAATCCCCGCACGTGCGTCCAGTCACGGCCAAGAATCTCGAATCACGATGCTGCTACTTCTGAGAGTTGGGAGTTTCCGGCGCCGCCAAGAGGCGCAGTCGTCCTTTGATTCCCGCTTCGATCGATGAGGCAATCTGATCGGGAAAGTTCTTTGGCAGCTTTGACACAACAGACTCAACCGCAGCACTTCCTCCCTCTACCAACTCGTGGACCACCGATTCAATCACCTCTTTCCCCACCCCGGCCTGATCTGCCGTCTGAAAAAAGTGACGTGGCGCAATCTGCCTGATCTGGTGGTGCGGCTTTGTACCGAATGCCATGGCCAGCCGAAACTGTTTCCACAAGATCTGCTTTGAATCGACGCTGGGCTGAGCTGAGATGACATCGTAGAGTGGTGTCATGCGAAAACGTCCGCCTGGAGAGAGGAAGATGCTGAAGTTTTTCGCATGTCCGTCGGTAGCTCCCATGAGCCAGAAGGCGATGTTCGCTTTCAGAAATGAGCGCTGATCCGAGAGTGGTTCATCACTGCCCCGCAGCATCTTGAGGATGTCGGTTATGCCTGGACCGCCATCGCTCTCGTATTTCAGGGTCGGCGGCACCGAGAGTGCTTGGCAGGAATCCTCTTGCGGCAGACGCAACAGTCTTTGATCGCCAGTCCACAGTCGGTCGAAACGCTCAACAATCAGGACACGTCTACCTCCGAAGGTTGCCATTTCTGCGCTTGCAGCCGGTAGACCCAAAGCATTGAGGATCTTGAGGCAGAGATATTCGTTCTCGACGCTTGAGGTGAGGTCCACACCATTGGGGAGCTTTCCAATCGTAGGCTTGAAGATGTGCGTGGTCGCGGTTGTGCCGCGGGGCTTACACCATCTACCGTTCCAACGCAGAAGCGCGGTCTTTTCCTGAGCGCCAGCGATAGATATTCGGAAGCTCTCATCTTCCGTAATTCCGAGGGGTGCGGTTGCTAGATTGTGAAGAATGGCAGCGATTTCGCGTTCACTGACGGGTACAGCATCGATCACGCCTGCAGGAGTGGGTTCGGAATCCTCAGGAAGGAACTGTAGTGCACCCACACAGTCATGGCCGATCGCCCTCAACAGGCTATAAGCGTCGGTTCCTTCGGCGTGCGCGCGCGCCGCGATCTGACGCCGCAGAGTATCGTTGTCCGGCAATAAATTCTCGAAAACGGCCAGCACGGGAGCGCCCAGGTATGCCTGTTCGCGTAGAGGCAAGGAGAGCGATGCGGGCAGGGCCGAGTCCCACTCCAGCCATGACCGGTCGTATTGAAAAGAGATTGCCCCCGAAGTCTCGCGTCGAAGTAGCCCGACAAGACGACTGTTGAGAAAGACTCTTAGACGGCCGTGCGAGGTTCGGCGGGGCATTAGAAGAGTTTCTCAATATCTTGGGATGAGCCCTTGGTGCGCGACCGAACCACCAATTCCAAGTCAAGCGCGGCAAGCGCACGCAGCACTGTGTCGAAGCGGGCTGCTGCTGACCTCTCAATGTCCGAAATCGTACGCTGTCGCACCCCGGCTTTTGCGGCTAATTGCTCCTGGGTTAGGCCGAGCTCGCGTCGCCGCTCTCGGATGGAATTCCCGAGCTGCAGAGGAGTTCGTGCAATGGCCTGCATGTTGTTCTCTTTTCTATCGCGTCAATTGGCTTCTTATGCGCTTTTCCGCCTAAAGACGTCCTAGGCGCTTTTTCGCCTGAGAGCATTTTAGGCGGTTTCCCGCCTATTTGCAAGATAGGCGGTTTACCGCCTAAGGCATCCGGTATCTTGGTCCAAAGACTACCGGCGCGACTCTTGCTGGGCTCGCAGCGGGCCGCTCCATCGCAATGCCATTTCAAGCCAATGTCCCCGGAAAAGTCAGCATGACGGCAGCCCGAATCTCGTCACCTACGACCTGCGGGAGGGAATCCCGGAGCAAAGCTGATTCGGATGCTGAACTGGCGATCGATGGCGCTGGATTGTGAGTCTGATTTACAACTTCGCTTCAGATGCTCTCCGCGTCGACTCACCCTTCCTCTTCCTCTTTTTCTTCTTGCTCTGATCCAGACGTCTGCATCGCTAATGGTACGTATCTTTCAACCGGTGTTTTCCACGAGCGGAAGAAATCCATCGGATCCTGTGTGCCCACAAAATCGCGGGCCAATGCGAGACGCTTCAGCACTTCCCGTTGGTGCTCTTCGGGCAAATCTCGGGCACGATTCTCAACTCTTTCAAAAAACTGTTCCAGACTCACGATTCTTGCCCATTCCTGGATCACCTGGTCAAGTTGGTCGCGGCTCTCTTGGATGGACTCAGCGACACGACGGCGGTCTTCCTCTTGTCTCCACCTCTTCTGTTGTGCCTCCCATTCTTGCCGCCGAATCTCGGCCTCCCGCTCTGCGTCTTTTACTCTCTCTACAAGAGCTTCAGTAGAGCTCTCGATTGACTTCACAATTTCCTGGATGTCCTTCGTGAGGGCTCTGGCCTCGGTCTCCTGAAACACCAACGACCAGGAGACGCCACTATAGGGCGCGTAGACTACGAGTCGGAGCCGGCCACAGGGAATATCCTTCGTCGTCGTCCAACTGTAGTCGCCATGTCGGGATGCTGTTTCGGCAGGCTTGTAATCGGACTCGCGGATGTACTTTCCATTTACATAGCGAAGGACAAGCGACTCAGACATTTCGATGATGGCAAGGCCAAACGCGACCGAGTCGACATGAACGACGGTTGGCCGTTGTGGCGACCACAGGCGGTTGTAATCATATGACGCGTTTCTGCGCTGAGCGCCGGACAGTTTCTCGTGTTCGTTGATGCGGCTGCGCGCAAAGCAATCGGACGGCGTGGATATGACAACTCGATGTCCAGCCGATTCCAATGCGTTGAATAGATCATTCGCGAAGGCAAGTGCTTTATCGAGTCCAGCCTTTGATGCAGTAACGTCGACCAACAGTCTCTTGTAGGGCCTGAGATGCTGGCCTTCATCCACCTTGTAGCCCGCGCCATAGTGTCCCTTCGCGTCACGAATCAGTCCGTGAAAGCCGGTAACAGGGTGGGCTAGTTTGTTGCATCGCGGACCAGGCGAACGCGCGACAAGTCGCGGCCGAGGTGGCGACTGCAATCCTCCGTCCCGGGACCAACTGAGTTGATCGCCTGGCTGTGCCACCGGCAACGGAGGCCTCTCGGGCGCTTTCCCGACAGCGAGTTTAGCCCAGTGGCCTCGCTCCGGGCGTGGGACGCGCAGCGCGGAACATACTCGAGCCATATAGCTTCCCGAGACCTTGAACTGCTCGGCCACTTTGATCATTGGCATCGACCAGACCATCTCGTAAAGCTCTTGTCTCGAAACGGGGTCTGCCCCCATCAGCGCGTCTCTCGAGCACACAAGGTTCTCAGGACGCGATTCCCGCGTAAGCTGGCTAGGTGTAGCGCTCCGGATTTGCTATGGGACACGATCGAGAATGTCACTCTTTCGGCGCTAATCTGGAACGCGAGAATCTGCGAAGAAAGGAGCGACCGAATCCATTCGAAAGTTTTGCATCGTCAACTGCTCTCATCACCAGACAGGTATCGAAACGCAGGGACGCATCCGACAGCGGCATGACAACAAGATGATCTACGCGAAAATCTGGGGCACAAGCCTGCGTGAGAATCCCTACGCCGGCACGCTCGAGCACTAACTGAACAGCTTGTTCGTAAGTGAAGGTCTCATGCAGATTCCTCGGTAGGATCTTCTCTCGTTTAGCCGCTTCGAGAATCGCATCGTGAATCGTTGGGTGAACTTGCCTGGCATTCAAAATCCAGTCATCGTCTGCCAGATCTCCAAGGACCAGCCCTTTGCGCCAAGCGTATCGGTGAGAATCGGGCAAAACAGCGTATAGCGGTTTTCGCGCAAATGGTACCGCGGTGATGCGGATTTCCTCAGGGGGTGCCGTCACCAGCGCCAGATTCAACTCTCCCACCAAAACACCGCGCACCAAGTCCATCGCAAAGCGGGAGCATAAGCGAATTCTGACATTTGTGTATGAGGGACGCCGCGTAGCCAAGATGCCCGAAACCCAAGCGTGATCGGCATCTGGCGAGTAGCCGATTACAAGCGAGTCGTCGGCCCGACAATCGGCGCGAGCGAGATTAAGAGCACGCTCAGCGTGGAAAATGGCGAGCCGCGCTTCGTCGACGAAAGTGCGACCTGCATCCGTAAGCTCAACGATGCGGCCTTTGTCGCGCGCGAACAGACGCACTCCATGCGAGCGCTCAATCTGCTGGAGTTGCTTGCTGAGGCTGGGCTGGGCGATGCGTAGCCGATGGGATGCCCGAGTAAAGTGCATCTCCTCAGCCAGAACAACCACGGAATACAAATGACGAAGCTCCAGATCCAGGCGCATGGATCTTTCACGCCGGGGCCGCCGCTTCCTAGCGTGCGACGCGAGTGGCCCACGAACGATCGAATACCACTAGCTCTAGTACGCACGGGAATAGCGATTCGTATCAATCCGGACGGTTTTCGTCGCCCTGTTGCATGTGCCCCTCGACTGGAAAAAAGCGACCGTGCACAAACCGTGCCAATATGAGCGGGATTCAAACCATTTGGGTTAACTTTGAACGAAAAGCAGATTCCCCAAATTGTTGGAAACAATAGAAATCAAAAAAAGGAATGGAACGGTTGGAGTAAATCATTCTGCGCCCAAGGCAGGTGCGCTACCAGGCTGCGCTACGCCCCGACTTTAAAGGACTTAGGCCACGTTCGACCCGTATTTCAAGACTAAGACAGGTGCGCTATTCCTGCAAGGGGAAGTTGCAGTTTGCCATCACACCGAAGCGAGTCCTTGCTGCTGTGTCGTAGGCGAGTGCTGCTTCTAAATCGTCAGAGAAGTAGCCGAGATGCACGGTCTTCTCTATTCTGATGCCAGCTCTCCACAATCCACGTCCCAAAGCCCAACTCACGCCCTTAAAGAGTGATGCTCCCCGAGTTTTCCTTCGGTTTCCGTCGTTCTCGCCGCGCACACATCTTCACAGGTTGTGCCGCTGACAGTTCAGCCCGTCGTGATCCTTGTGGTCAACGTCAATGGTCGGATCAGTCACACCCATGATGAAGCGGTGCAAGAGTTGCGATGTCCTTCGACCGTCAGGCGTCTTGATCTTGCGAACGGCGTAAAGATTGCTTCTGCTTTTGCTCGCACTCCACTTGTGTCCGGTTACTCTGGGATAGGTCGGCATCATCCACCAAAGCGACCAAGGCCTGGCTCACATGGGCGACATGCGCACGTACGACAAGCGAGATTTAACAAACCTATTCGACTTTTGCAGATTTCAATCGATCGATTGGCGGCGGGAAGGTTCGTGGGGCTTTGTCGCTCCGGCGGGCGCTCGTTAGCGCGCTGAATCATTGCATACGGTGGAGCCGCTGCCGATCGTCAGAGCCGTTGCCATCCTCAAGGAGCACAAGCTTACGGGGGTTGAGGCCTTCGAGAACCGCAAGTTGGTTAGCGGCACGCTTGAGTCAACGTGGCCAAACGCGGCCGGTTGCTGGGAGGTTCGGCGGAGTCTAGGCGCTCCCTAACAGGCTGCTGAAAAATTGATCGGCAGTGTGTTTTGTGTGTTGTTGATCTTGTTAATGATGTCGAAGAGTTCGATCTCCGGCGTTCTTCGGTCCTCTGGTTCTAACTCTGTGGTGCTTCAGACACAGGTCGACCCCGACTTACACCACAGGAACTGCTGCCAGCTTGCGCATACGCAAAATGGCACTTCATAAAGTAGTGATGCCCGCCCTAATGATTCACAAGTAAAAAAAATCCGCAAAGAGCAGCTAGCCCCGCTGGAACAAGCAGAAGATGGGGAAGAAGCCCTGAGCAGTGTACACGACACGAAGATGGAGGGAAACCATGTCCATACCAGATCGGAACGAATGTCAAACCAACGAGCTACAAGCCATGCTAGCCCCCGGTCAGGGTATCGCTTTTGCTCGTGTTGGCATGTGATCCTCCGCTTGAAATCGCCTTCCTCGCCGACGCTAGAGCAAAACTGTCGCCCCGAAAGTGTCGTCAAATCCGTACTCGCTGCTACGCCAGACCTGCGCGATGGTCGGCCGCGCACGCTCGATTAGGCAGACGTTCTCAGTCGTCAACAAAACCTCCGGCGCCACACCCACCCTCTGTCTTCGCAAGTCACTGATTCGTCTCCCAACGCACAACGAAAAGTAAGAGGGGCCGCTTTCGCGGGCGGCCCGTCGCGTTCAAAGGAAACGACATTTCAATGTTTTAGCTTCTTCGGGGGTATGGGTTGTGGGTCTGTTTTCGGAGGTATGGGGTGTGGGTCCGTTTCTACTTCTGCGAGACTGTTCCTCATTTCGACGTCATCGTGCAAGAAACACATCGTCTCTTCGGTCTTGACCTGGGTGAAGAGATTGTAGCCTTTACGGATCGTAGCAAACTCCTGTCCGAATACCTTCGGATTTAGGAAATGCACAATATAATGCTTATCGCCTTGCACGTGGAAATCAAACGTAGTCAAGTCCGGCATTTGAACCAGTGTTACGTTCTCATTGAGCGGTATTTCTGTCAGTATGACTTCTCGTTTCTCTATTTTGGCTGTTGTAGGCATCGCTGTCTCCTTCATTTATGGCTTGGTCTGCGAACTGAACACATGCCTGCTAGCGGTTCGCAGACGGTTGCGGTTTAACTGTCGGCGCCGAAGCCGCCTCCAGCATCCGGTGAGCGCTGGGGTCAGACAGTAGTGAACGCAAGTCTGGGTTTAGTTCCATATCCTCAAGCCTAAATCCCTTGCGCAAAGCCTCTTCGAAATATTCCAGTCCCTTCGATCGTTCGCCGAGTTTCTCGTACGCCTCCCCGACCTTGTTGAGAATCTCGGGATTGTCCGGGGAGAGCGCCAAAGCTGCGTCCAGATGCTGCTGCGCTCGCTTGCGCTGGCCTTGTTGTGCATACATCACTCCCAGATCGGCTCGAACCTCTGCATCCTCCGATTTGAGAACGACGATTTGTTCCAGCCGTGTCAGTTCCCGGCCGAAAGCATTCTTGGCCTTCTCCGGTTGGTCGAGCCACTCGTAGGCAATCGCCAGGTTGTTCCACAACAGATAATCCTGGTCATTCAGTTGTAGCGCTTGTTCCGTCATGGTCGCGGATTCTGCGAACCGTTTCTGCCGATAGTACATAACACCCAAATTCGCTAGCGCCGCGTAACCCGGAGCCAGCGCCAGTGACTTCTTGAACTCAACCTCAGCTTCAGGTTCCTGGCCGAGGCCCATCAACGCTGTCCCGAGACTGGTATGCGCCGATGCGTGATCCGGCAGCAGTTCAACTACACGACGAAACTGACTGGCAGCGTCGGCATAGCGGCGCTGCTGGTAGTAAAATACCCCGAGCCGATGGTACCCCTCCCAGTACTCGGGGCGCATGGCGGCGGCCCTCTTGAATGTGTCCTCGGCTTCCTGGATGCGGCCTGTACTCGAGTACGCGTCCCCCAGACCAAGCAAGGCGTCAGCATCTCGATGATCCAGTTCCAACGCGCGCTCGAATTCCTGCAGCGCCAGATTGTGCTGGCCCGTACCATCATGAATCCTGCCAAGAGTCACGAACACAGCCGGGAGCCGATCGTTCAACTCCGCCGCTCGCTGGCAGGATGCTGACGCCAACGGGACCCACTGAGGATCTTCATCCTGTCTGTATTTGTCCCAATACGCTTCGCCCAGCGCAGCAAACGCCAAGGCAAACTTCGGGTCTGCCTTCGTGGTGGTTTCAAACGATCGGATCGCCGCATCCAGGTTTCCGGGCTTGTCGTGACTCCGCAGAAATTCAAGGCCCTGTAAGTAGGTTTCGTACGCCGCGGGATTCGCTGACCCGGACAGACGTCGAATTACCTGCCAATCCATTCGGCGCACTATCAACATGCACACAATCAGCATCGGCACTGCTACCGTCACTGTCCAGCGCCGCGCCGCGAACCACCCTCTCAACCGCAGGCGCACTCCCGACGATATCGGGGTGGGAACCGCTCTCTGGAGGTCCACTGCAATCTCTCGTGCAGATTGGTAGCGCTTACCGGGATCCTTGTCCAGGCACTTTTGGATCACCGCGTCGAGTGCCGCGCTGATCTTGGGGTTGAGCTTGCTGACGGCCGGCGGCGACTGATGCAGGATGGCGTCGGTCAGTGCTGGGCCCGAGCCAAGAAACGGACGCCGCCCAGTCGCCATCTCAAACAGCGCGCAACCGGTCGCCCAGATGTCAGTGCGTGCGTCCAGTTTGCTCCCAAGCAATTGCTCTGGGGCCATGTAGGGCAAGGTGCCGGTTATGCCCTTGGTTTCGCTCAGACTCTCAGTGACCGCAGTCGGACTGGCTTCGCGGCGCAGGATCAGGGCAAGACCGAAATCCAGAATTTTCAGTCGTGCGTCGGGCGTGACGCGCACGTTGGCCGGCTTCAGATCGCGGTGGATGACGCCATGCTCGTGCGCGGCCGCCATGCCATCAGCCAGTTGCGAACCGAGTTTGATGATCTCCTTCTGGGAGAGAGGCCCGGAAGCCAGCATCGCATCGAGAGACAAGCCTTCGATGAATTCTTCGACCAAGAAGTCCGTGCCATCCTGACTGTCAAAGTCGTGGACCGTGGCGATGTTGGGATGATTGAGTTTCGAGAGTGTCAACGCTTCTTTATGAAAGCGTTTGCGGGTGGTTGTCTCGACTATTGTTCCGGGAGAAAGGACCTTTAGGGCGACGTCGCGGTCGAGGCGTTCATCGTGCGCACGATAGACAACACCCATCCCTCCTGCACCAATTTGTTCCAGAATGCGGTAATGGGACAGTGTGGCCTGCACGGGGACATCCTGGAACGCGTCCTAAGGTTCGATCCCCCGGGCTCTTGATGAACCAAATTCAAAACGCTCGCCTCTGGGGGAGTTGCATCCCGTGATAGGAGTTTCTCTTCGGGGAGGCGAGAAAAATATAATCAACACATGCTCAACCAAGGCTCGCCCTATATGCAGTGATTCTGATCACATCAGGGGCCTTTCCGCATGGCAGCCATTCAGATTCGAGCAGCACTCGGGGGAGGGCTGTTTAGACCAGCGTCCCATGACTCTTACAGGTCTGGGACGCTCGTCTTTTGCAGTGCCCGGAGAGTCATTAGTAGAAAATCGTTGACTGTTTTCAAGCTCCCA
>Ga0335078_10001931_pt1 | contig 31359 bp, 34 predicted proteins | sample Lox_Sample_32_FD_206711 | JGI IMG/M metagenome (GOLD analysis project Ga0335078, IMG submission 206711) | Soil microbial communities from Loxahatchee National Wildlife Refuge, Florida, United States - Lox_Sample_3.2 | ecosystem: Environmental > Terrestrial > Soil > Wetlands | place: USA... | reverse complement strand
TCACATCTGGCCTGGCGCGCTCACGCGCCGAGGAGCGCGGCGATGGCGTCCCTGGCGGCTTCGAGGTCGCCCGGCCTGACCCGGATGTAGTGCTTGAGCGCGGTCGCGCCGCCGTCTGCGTGCCCGGCCCACGCGGCCACTACCGCGATCGGCACCTGACCCGAGTTGAGCAGGTAGGACAGTGCCGAGTGGCGGGCGTGGTAGAAGGTGATCCGGCGGAGCCCGGCGGATTCCACGAGGCGGTAGAAGGTGCCGCGTGGCCGTTGCGTGGTGTAACCGGTGCCGATCGCACCGGCAGCGACGTAGCCGCCGTGACTGCCCAGCCGGTAGGCATCCCCGGCGGCCATCCGTTCTTTGCGCTGAAGCGCGCGCAGCTCACGCAGCGCCTTGACCGTGCCCTCGTCAAGCGGGAGCGTCCGCTCGCCGGCGGGTGTTTTGGCGGTCTCCCGTTCGAGCACCTTGCCGGCCACGATCACCTGCACGCGGGCGACGGTGAGCGTGCGGGCGGTCAGGTCTACCGAATTCCAGCGCAGGCCCGCCACCTCCTCCGGGCGTAGGGCCAGCAGAGACAGCCGCCATACCGCGTGGAGGCGATCGCGGCGGGCGGCGTCCATGAACGCCCGCACCTCGTCGTCGGTCCACGGCGTGACCTTGCGGGGCCGCTGCCGGGGACCGCGCACGCCCTCGGCGGGATTCCAGGCCATCTTCCGGTCCCGTACGGCCTGAATCCGGTGCCTTTGCTGGGTCCGGTCTTGCATCGGATTTCAATGCATACTAGTCTGCGTGAGCATGCATCGGAAGTCAAGGCAAACTCCTGACGATGCTCCGCTGCTTGAGGTGTTCGAGGTGATCGGGCGGCGATGGGCGCTGCGCGTGCTGTGGGAGCTGAGGGACGGCGGGCTGACCTACCGCGAGCTGGCGGCGCGGATACCGGGCATGTCGACCAGTGTGCTCACCGACCGGCTGCGGGAGCTGCGCGCGGCGGGCCTGGCCGAGCACGAGCGGGGGACCGGCTACCGGCTCAGCTCGCACGGGCGCCACCTGGTGGCTCTTCTGGAGCCTCTTCGGGAGTGGGCGGCTCAACGCCGAGAACACGCATCAGATCCGCCGTAGGTATCCGGTAGGAGCTGCCGACACGCAGCACACGGCAGGGGAACTCACCGCGCCGGGCCAGTCCGTAGGCCGTTGACCGGCCGAGGCCGAGCGCCCGGGCCGCGGTCGGCAGGTTGACCGTGACCGGCAGGGCAAGCAGTTCGGCACGGGTCAGCCCTTCCCTTGATCCGGTCATGGCTCATCCGAGCCCTGGTGTTTGCGTCTAGCCTGCGCGAGGCGCTCGGCGGCCAGAACGGTGAACGTCTCGGACAGCTCGATGCCGGTGAAGTGCCGGCCGAGCCGGAGAGCGGCCAAGCCGGTCGTCCCCGGGGTGATGACTACATTGCATGATTTGTGCATGTGCATGTGCATGGCGTACATGCGCCCTATGCGTGCAGACACGCGCGAGGCCGTGCACATGCACAATCCTGGTAGACCCCGAATTCCTCGGTGGCGACCTGGAGCACGCCCGCGAGGCGGTCGACCTCGGCGCGCTTGTCCTGCTCGCTGCCGCTGGGCTGTGAACATTCCGCAATGGCATAGCAACTAGCCTCCGCGCGGGGCTGCCGCCCACACGCCTAACGAGTGAGAAGTCATGGCCTGGACCTGGGCGGCAAATGTCCGCCGTTTACCCGGGCTGAAGCTCAGCACGTAACTCCCCGGATTCGATGCCCTGGACGAACGCTCGCCACTCGTCCCTGGTGAATACGAGGACCGGTCCCTCTGGCTGCTTGGAGTCGCGGACGGCTGGGCCGTTGGGCAGGCCGGCTACCTCCACGCAGTTGCCGCCAGTTCCGTTGCTATAGGTGCTCTTGCGCCATGTGGCACCGTTTGGGTCCACGTCCATGGCGCACCTCCCTGGTTTTACGCCAAGTCTTCGGCGCTGCGAGCTAGGAGGCGCCTGGAGTCTTCGGGGGACAGGGCCATGGCCCGCAGATGGCCGAACATGAGTCTATAGCGCGCCACGTCGTCTGGAAGTTCCAGATACAGGGCGCCCGATGGGTACTCGAAGTACACGACGTCGCCCGGCGTTGGCGGGTCAAACGTCACGATGGAGAAGGCCGAGTCCATCGCGGGATGCGTGCCGGCCGCGAATGGAAGTATCTGGATGATGACGTTCGGAGCAGCCGATAGCTCCGACAGCTTCACCAACTGGGCATGCATGACGGCTCGCTCGCCGACAAGACGGCGGATGACGGCTTCGTTGAGAACGACCCATAGTTGCGGGGCGTCGGGTTCTGTCAGCCGGTGCTGCCGGGCCATGCGGACGGCTACCTGCTGGCTGATCTCGCCCTCATCGGCGTTCATCAGCGCGGCTCGATGCACCGCGGTGGCGTAGGCCTCGGTCTGGAGCAAGCCGGGTACGTATTCGGCTTGGTAGGTGCTGATGGCTGATGCGGCCGCCTCCAGGCCGACGTAGGTCTGGAACCACTCGGGAACGGCCTCGCCGTACTGCTGCCACCAGCCGCGCTCCCGGGACTGGCGAGCCAGGATGAGCAGGGCTTCTCGCTCTGGGCCTTCGCCGACGCCGTAGGCGTCGAGCAGGTGACGAACGTCGCGGGGCAGCACTGAGACGCGAGCGTTCTCGATCTTGGAGATCTTGCCCGGTGACCACTCCAAGCGCTCAGCTACCTGCTCAAGTGTCATCTTGGCCGCCAGGCGCAAGCGCTTGAGCTCGGTAGCGAGCTGCCTACGGCGGACGGTTGGGCTCGACGATGCAGCCATGAATTCTCCGAGGAAAGTTTCTAATGCAAGTTGCGGCGGAAAGAGTCTCGGGCCCAGCGTGGCACTAGGAGACCGATCGGCGAAGGGTAACCAGCGAGATGGATGCGCGAGGGTGCTGTCATGATCGGCTCGAAAGCAGCGGCACCGGCGACGCGGAAACATCAGACAGGCCGTCGCCGGTGCCGCATCCACCACGCCGCAGCATCCGAAGCTGGCTACCTCATACCGCCGCCGTCACCGACGCCTGGTGTTCGGCCTGTTCAACTTGATCTTCGGGATCTGGATGGTCGTGCAGGGCGTCGAGCTGCGCCGCACCGGCAAGACCGTGGACTCCGCCTTCCCGGAAAGCAGCCGGCCCCCGTGATCAAAACTCATGGCAAACGTCAAAGTCCGCGCGACTCAGAGGCCTAGACTTGTCGCCATGAGCGAGCCAGCGCGTGATGTTCCCGTCAACCCGGCCGTCGAGCAGGCGGTCGAGCTGGCCCGCCGTGGCGTCATCACTCATTTCACCATCCATGGTGAACGTGTGGCCGCCATCGTGCCCGAGTCAGTGCTTGAAGCTCTCCGCGCGCTTGAAGACGCTGAAGACGCTGCCGAGGCTGAGGCTGCCATGAACGAGCCGGGCGACTCGATTCCCCTTGAGAAGCTTGAGGCTGAGTTCGGGCTGTAGGCTGGCGCGCCGTGGCCGCCTACCGCGTCGATACGCGTCCCCGTGTTCGTAAGGCCCTGCGTCAGCTCGACCCCACCACCAAGTTCGATCAGGTGGCGCGACCGCTTGACCGCAGGTTGACCGTCGCATACATCCGTCCATTGGGTCCACAGGGTTCGATTACGTCCACCTCATAGGCCCAGGTCGTCCTGGTTTAGCGATGATGCGGAGATGCTGCCCTCGTCGTCGTCGGAGCCGTTCGCGACGGGTCGGATGGGCTGTCGTCCATTCTTGTGGCCGATAAGGACACCACCCGCGTACCTTGGTGAAGCCGACCGGTGGACGCGGGGTCGGGATTCGAGCATGGGCGAGCGAGAAGACTGTCGCTCTGCTCGGCTACCGTACGGGACGGCCGTTGGTCGTATCGATCACCTGGAGCCACCCCGATGCCACTCGTGACGCGGGACGTTGAGTACACGGACGATGAGACGACGCTCGACGGCGTGCTCGTGCTCGACGAGGGCCGAAACGAGCAGCGCCCCGGCGTTCTGCTCATCCACGGTGGCGCCGGATTGGACGACCATGCCCGTGGACAGGCTCATCGGTACGCGGAGTTGGGGTATGTGGTACTCGCCTGCGACATGTACGGACGCGGCGTTGCGGGTGAGCGCGAGCGCGTCATGGCCACGCTCATGGGTCTCCGCGATGCACCCGATCGGCTGGCACAACGCGCGGCCGCCGGGCTGGCTACGCTCAGCGCGCGTCCCGAGATCAATGGGCGGCTCGCCGCGGTCGGCTTCTGCTTCGGCGGGATGGCGGCGCTGACGCTGGCGCGCGCCGGTGGGCGCATCGATGCCGTCGTGAGCATACATGGGAGTCTGGCGACCGCCAAGCGCGCTGAACCTGGAGCGGTGACGGCGCAGGTGCTCGTCTGTCACGGGGCGCTCGATCCGCACGTTCCCATGGCCGACGTGGTCGCGTTCACCGATGAGATGACCGCGGCCGGAGCGGACTGGCAGGTGAACGTGTATGGGGGCGCGATGCACGGCTTCACCCACGCTCACGCCGTGGCGGGGGCGACGCCGGGTGTCGCATACCACGCCGAGACGGACCGCCGCTCGTTCGCGGCCGCGTGCACCTTGCTCGGCGAGACGCTCGAAGCGCCCTGAGCTTTCCTAGTTGCGCTCTTGCGGAAGAACGTAGAACGCGTCCCGTTCTTCCGTGATTTTCTCGTTCTCGTCTAGCAGATATAGACACGACCTCGCCATGGTCACCATCGTCCCGCCTGGACCCAGGCCTATTCGGAAAGTCACCAGGATCAGTGCGTTGCGTTCATCGCCAATTGCAGAGATTTCGTGAACGCTTCCGGGCTCGATGAGCTGCGCAGCCTTGATCTTCGGCTTCATGTATGCGTCGATGCCCGTAAGTTCTGCCGTACCGAAGTCGACCTGTGTACTTGTTACCCAGGCGTGGACATCGGGTGCGAGAAGTTCCCGTGTTATCTCCCAGTTATGGTTACTCCGCGCGTCTGTGTGGGCACGGGCAACGCTGATGGCCGTCGAGTTCTGCGTTGTCATCACTGTTCCTTCAATAGATCGCGTGAGTGCCCTGCATCGAAGAACTTCGTAATCGGGTCCTGGTAGAAGGTCGGATAGCCCGACGAGATGTGCTCTATCCATTCCGCTGGGATGCCTGTGTGATCGATCACGAGTCGCGTGCCGTCGTCGGCCGACTCGAGCGTGAAGCGAAGGGTGGAGTAGACGCCCGGTTCCCAGGGCGATGGATGCTCAGCGCCGAAACGCCACGCCTGCACGACCCGCTGGCTCGGGACGAGCTCGACCTGTCGGCCCTCGATCCGGCCGCCGAGGAGCGAGAAGGAATCGCCCTCGCGACCCGTGATCTCGGCCGGCATTCCCGTTGCGGCGCTGAACAAGGTGCCGTTGGTGAGCAGCTCGAACACCCGCTGAGGCGGTGCCGCGATGAGTGTTTCTTGATGGATAGACATCTCACGTATCTCCTGTTTGTCGCTGCTCAACTAAAGGGACGAACGATGGGGCCGGTGGGGCGGCGGTGAACGGGCAGGACAGGTCGCTCAAGGTGGTGCGTCACCGCCATCGAGCAGCCCGTCACCCTCGCACGTCGCTACGGGCAGGAACTGGTCGGCGTGCTGCGATTCACTTCCGGCCGTCGGCTTGTGCCGCCCTGCGGGCTTTGTCTGCGGGACTCCCGAACGGGCTGCCGCTGCCCGACTCGAGGTAGTCACGCAAGCTCGTCATGTAGTTGTTCCAGCTGCGAGTGCACATGTCGATGCACTCCAGTTCTTCGGTCAGGCCACGGTGGCGGAAGTGGAGCTCGGAGGTGTCGTCGTCGACCGGGGTGATCGTGAACGACGGCCGGGTCCCGACCCAGTCGGGGAGGAAGGGGCAGTCGGTGACGGTCCATCGCACCGACGTTGGCCGAGTCGCCTCGTCGACGTGGATCACCAGCGGTTCGGGGGCGTTCATGATGAACCTCAGCTCGCCGCCAACTTCGCCAGAACCGGTGGCAGGGTTCCACCACGCGGCGAGCCCGGTGACCGTGGTGAGCGCGTCGAACAGGGCATCGGGCGATGCTTTCACGCGAATCGTGGTCTGATAATCCCTCGTTGCGGAGACTTGCTCGGTGCTTGTCATTGCGGTGTTCCCTTCATTCGGTTGGTGGGTTGCTGGCGGGGAGACAGGTCGAGGTGGTCTCTCAGCGCCCCGAGGCGGTCGTCCCAGTCATGGGCCAACGCGGCGAGGAACTGCTGCGCTATCTGCACGGGCGCGGACTGAAGCCGGTAGCGCACCCGGCGCCGCTCCCCCGGTTCGGAGGTCACGAGACCCGCGTCGGCGAGCAAGACGAGGTGTTTGGCGATGGCCTGACGCGTGATCGGAAGGCGATCGGCGAGATCCGTGACGGTCGCGGGACCCTGTGCCGCCAGTGCTGCGAGGATCCCACGCCGGGTGGGGTCGGCCAGGGCCGAAAAGACCTGCTCGGCGATCGACTCGATATCACGAGGCGGCATCGAGATATGCCACCAATTCGCCGAGCTCGCTTGCCCATCCTTCGGCGTGGCTGTCGTAGGTCGTGCGGCGGGTGTCGTCGGGTAGCTGCGCGAAGCCGGTCTCGACGACCTGCAGCCGTGTGCCGACCCCCACCGCTTCGAGGGTGAACTCGACATACGTGCGGCGCGGGTCGTCGTCGGGCAGGCCGGGGATCCGCCAGGTGAAACCGAACACTCGCGGTTCCTCGACCCGTTCGACCCGCATGTCGACGCTGACTCCACTCGCGAACGTCATCCGGCCGACTCCCCCGGGACGCGGGTCGATCGTCGCCGTGTCTCCGAACCAGGCGCTCAGACCCTCTGCTGTCGTGCCAAGACCGCGGTCAACAGTGCGATCGTCTGTACGCGGCCGTACGCCAGCATCCGCCTGCCAGGCGAGTTCCGCATCAGCCATCTCCTCGCCCGGCAGCGCGACCCGTGAGCCCACCTGCCGGAACCTATGTGCGCCGTCTCGCCGGACATGCCGGGATCAGGTGGCTGCCTCCGGCAGAATACCGAGCTGCCCGGCGATAGCCATGTTGTCCCAGTAGTCGTGGTCCACGACTGCCTTCCCATCGCGGAGTTGCAGCAGCTCCATACCCTTGAACTCGACCCGCTTGCCGGTCGGGGGCAGCTCAGTGCCGTCCGGCATCGCGAGCGGACCCGTGTGCGTACCAACAAAGGTGTATTCGACCGCAATGGTGTCGCCCTGTTCGACGTACACATCTACGGTCATGGTGCGGTCCGGGAAGGCGGCTTTCTCGCGGCTCGCGGCTTCATGGATGGCGGCACGGCCCTTGAAGGTGCCGAAAGGCGTCACCCGCGTCGCATCCTCGGTGTAGAGATCGACGAGGCCCTCCACGTCTCCAGCGTTGAATAGCTGGACACCCTGTTCGGCGAGATCTCCTAAGCTGCTCATAGATGGTCCCCTCCTGTCTCTTCGGCGGGCCAGCCACCCAGCCAGGCGACCGCTCGCTCTGGTGCGCTTATCTTGCGGGTGTGTCCGTCCGGCAGTAGAGGCGAAGGTCCCGGGGCCGCACCGCCTCGCACGCATGACAACGTGATCCATGAGCGAGTGGCCATCCTGGTGCTGCCTGCGCTTCCCCGGGCGTGCCCTTGCGTGCCCGATCGGAGGGGGAACCGGGGTCACTCACGGGCGGCCGGACACGCCTTCTGACCTGCGTTCTGGCTGGTCTGCGGCCTGTACTCGAAGCCTTCCAAGCTGTGACACCCCAGCGACGAAGCAGCAACGCGAGCAGCAACACCGCCAAACGCCCACGGACTTCTGGGCACCCGAGAGAACACGGAGGCCCGGTCAGACCGAAGGAACGGACGGACTCGGACTGCTTCACCGGCCCTGAGCCCGTCTCTCAATCTGCGGGTTCGGTGTTCAAGTCCCTGGCGGCGCACCCACCCGTACTGACCGGGGGATCCTCTCGGTACCTTCCCTCCGCTCTCTGGCGCTGGCTGCGTTCCTGGTTGCGGTTCACCGTCTTCCGGCCGTCGCCGCGTCCGGTGAGTGCTAAGCACCCTCCGATTCCGGATGTGCCTGACCGTACCCGCAGGTGGCGAGTGCGTGTGCGTAGAAGCCCAGGTAGTCGCTCCAGTGCGCATTCCAGTATCCGAGGTCGTGGGCGCCCGGCCACATATGCAACTGGATGTGCAGGGCGCTAGCAAGCTGCCGATCGGCAGCAATGAAGTAGGGATCCTGCGCGCCGACGTCCAGCCACAGCTGCGTATGGCCGTACAGCTTCGGGTTCGCCCGCGCAGCGGCGATCACGTCATTGCGGGCAAAGTCGCTGGCGTTGTCAAAAGCGGGCGGATCAATGCCGGGCGACGTAAACGTCGGCCAAATGGCGGCCGAGTGGCCACCGACGGCACAGAACCGGCCCGGGTCGAGGCGGGCCAGCGCGTAAGCGCCAAAGCCGCCCATCGAGATGCCGCCGATCGCCACCCGGTGCGGATCGGCATGGAGAACTGTGAGCGCCTTCGGGATCACCTCGTCGAGCACGTAGGAGGCCCAAGCGCCACTGGCGCGGTTGTGCCAGTAGGAGGTGTCGCCGTAGGGGAAAGCAATGTCCGGGGCGAGTGGGCCGAGCGCGTGCAGCGCCGCGAACATCTGGTCTGTGTCCTGGGAATTATTGTCGTAGGGGGACCTGCCGTGCAGGAACACCAGCAGCGGGCGGTCAGCACCGCCACCCGCGGGTGTCACAAGCGTCAGCGGCATCGCGCCGTGCACAAACCGGCTGGCAATCGTCAGATGCAAGACCCGCGCCCCCTGCGTGTTCACCGGCGATGGCGAGGAGCAGGCCACAAGCGCCGCAACGGCGAACGCGACGGTGATGAAGACTGCGGGCAAACGCCTGCGGCGAGGTACCTGGTCACAGATTGCGGTGGCCTCAGCTCCGCCGCCCGGAAAGGCCAGCCTACGGAGCCTCATGACGCCTTCCTTTCCGATGAGGCTCCCGCCGAGCAGGTCCTCATAGCGGCGACGCCGTTCAAGGTCTCCGCAGGAACCGCATCTGCCCGGAGGCGCCCCCTCGGCATCAGGCTGTTGCCGACGAGGCCACCCCCTTTGATTCATGGCGTAGCCGCGCGATGCCCGGCCTCCAGAGGCGGGTGTCCTGTCGTGCCGGGTCCTAAGGGCCGGGTAGCCATGATCTGTGCCATACGTGGAATGATCTTGGCCGCAGTCGCTGGCTGCAGCCCGGTAAAGCAAGGGCAGCGGCACAAATCCGCCACGCGCAAAGCCCTGGCTGGGCTCAGATCCGGGGATGACCCGCTCAGTGTCCGTGTCCGCCCCTCCAGCCTCAAGCCTAACCGTGCCCGCAGGGCAACCGGCACAGGTGAAAAGGTGCCGGGTGCACGTACACGCGAGGTCACGCTTGACCCCGGAGACCTGCCAGCCCAGCGGGCCTGACGGCGAGGGCCAAGCCAGAGGCCAGGCCCGGAAGGCGCGCGGCGAACCTTCGCTCCTGCTGTTGTCATCGGCGTAGCCATCGAGGCCGAGTTGCGGCGCACCGATCTCAGCGCACTGGCTGCCCAGATCACGGCCAACGTCGCCCGCCTGCCGGCCGACGACTTCCCGCTCATTACTGCCCACGCCGCTCAGCTGGTCGCTGGAGATGCCGGCGAACGATTTCGCTTCGCCATCGATGTAGTTATCGACGGCGTGCTGAGCAGGGCATCATCCCGATAGCTGCCTCGACCAGAGGCCACCCGCGAGCGACTGAGTAACCTGCTGCGTAACCATCCCACGGTAACGACGACGGACGCCAGCGGGCCATTAGCGTCGCGGAACATTGACGTGCTGGCAGGATCAGTTGCCCTCTATCCAGTATCGTTGCAGCCGGGCTATTGCCTCGTCCTTCGTCAGTGCCGCGACTTCCGAGTCAGTCAGCCGCACCCGCTCGCGCAGGAGGTATGCCACCTCTGCGGGCAACGCCTCAGCGGGCGGTTCCGGGTCACCCCGCTTAGGGAGAGCCTCACCTCGGACGCAGGCCCAGAACGTCGCAGCATCAACATCCAGCTGATCGCGAAGGATGTGCGCCCACATGTCGGCGCCGTACCCGATGCGGTTCACCGGATGCGAGATCCGGGTTCGCAGAATGCGGCCGTCCGGCAACTCCAGCTCATAGATAAAGTGGTCACCTGTTGCGCCCCGAGCGTTCTGCTGGAGCTTCCAGCCTTCCGCCCTGCAGAAAGCCTCATGATCTTTGCGTGTCGGGGCTGGCCAGCTCACTGCGGAACACCCTGGAGCCATTCCCTCAGCTCATCGTCAGAGCTGAGTTCCACCAGCTGTACCAAACCCCAATTGTCGCGGTGGTTCGGCGCGTTCAGCAGCCGATCCTGCCAGTCGTGCGCATACTCGCGGAGTGCTTCGATCATGTCCGTGATCGCATCGTCTAGTGTGTCCCCGTCAGCGGCGATCGGCAGCCCGGGGATGAACACGGACCACCCCCCGGCCTCGGCCACCACCTTTGCCCGGGATGGGACCACTGCGGCCAGAAAGTGTTGCAGACGCGCAGCATCGAGCACCGCCGCGGTGCCGGAATCACGGCGAATCGTAGCTACTTGGCCTTTGCCGGCTGCGTCCAGCAGATCCTTGAAGTTCGCGCGGGCGGCGCTGGAACTGTCGTAATGAACAGCAGGCATGGCCAGACCTTCCCTGTTGCTGATCGTTACCTGGATCGTGATTGTGATCAGCGGTTGTACCTAGTGTACATCATGTACATCCGCCGGTCCTTCGTTAGGTTGGCTGACCACCACTGGGTGGTAGCAGGTTGCTCCCGGCGGCCACGCCCGAGAGATGGCAGCCATGAGGAGGACGGGGAGCAGCGGGGCACAGGATCAGGCCAGGGCAGCGGTAGGCCGTCGTGCCATTAGCGTGCCATTAACCCCGGTAAGACAGGGTCTCTCACGGTCACTCGCAACCCCGTGTGTCCCTATCCCGCGCAGCTGCTGTCCGTGCGCGCGGGAGGCCCCGGGTCAAGGACCGGGCTTCAGCCCGGCCGGCCTGGCCGGCGCCGGAGGCGTCCTTGACGCCTACCCTCCGGCGAATAGGGCGGCAGCAGTCAGTCCGATGGGGGAAGGGCGGCGCACAAGGACTGTAGCCGGGCCCGAAGGTGCCGGGCGCGGGCGCATCCGCCGAACGGGAGCCACTTGTGGCTATGCACCGGCACGGGCTGCGCCTAATATTGGCCAGGAGGAAGGGGCTACGCTCGACTGCAGCGTAACTGCATCTGATCGTGTCGCTGTCGGACCCTGGCGGCATGGCCAGCGGCACGGCCAGTCGTGGCCGTTAGGAGCACGATGTTCCGGCGATACAGGAAGCTTTACGCGCGGGCGGCAGGGCGATGACGGCAGCACGGAGTCATGATCATGCGGCCGGAGGAGCGCGTGAGTCAGCAGAAGCGATCGGGCTGCTAACAGCAGAGCGCGACCGGATCGCCACCCAGGTCAACGAGGTCGTGGCGCACCGCCTGTTCCCGGCGGGACTGGCGCTTCAAAGCGCGTTGGGGCTATTGGACGGGCACCGGACGGGGGATCGCATCCAGCGTGCCATCGCCGATCTGGACCAGGCCATCATTGAACTCAGGAGCGCCGTATTCGGCCCGCGCCAGACTGAATTCCCGGGCGGCGGCACGGCGGGCTAAGCACTCGACCCTGCCACGGCCGTCCCTAATCGCCGGCGGGCGTTTCGGTTACGCGCGGCGCCCGGGCGATGGCATCCGCGATGAGGTTCATTAAGGTCCCGGATCGTTGCCGCCGCCACCTGGCGCAAGATCACCTGGTCAATCCCGGCCTCCAGGAAGCCGTGGGGCGGCCGGTACACTGCGGTAAGCCTGAGCAGCGTTGGCGTGCTCCCCGGCGGGGGTCAGCGTGATGTCAGCATCCAAGGCCGGGAACAGCCGCTCCCCAGGACCGGTGGCTTCCCACCGCAACGTGAGCGCAGCGGCCTCATCGCCTGTCGCCTGGTACCGCGAATGCACCCCGGCCAGCCGGGATATACCCCGGACCGAACCCGGAGGACCGACCCGGGCCAGGCCGGTAAGCCTCTCGCCGTAGGCTTCCGCGGAGACAGTGGTGAGCGAGCTGTCGTGCGCGAGGTTCGCCAGTCCCGCCCGGGCAGCATCAAAGCCGGCCCCAGCTGCGTCTGGTCGCTGGCGAACATCCCCTCAGTGAACCTGCGCCAATGATCACTGGAAGGGATCTGCGGATTGGCCGCGGAGCAGGATGGGGACGGCGCATGTCGGTTGAGGCGCGTACGGAGGCACCCGGCGGGCGTGGGAACGCCGGGTCTTTCGCGCGGCGCGCCCGCGTGCGGGATGGTGAATCTGGTGCAGGCCGGTGAACCAGCCCGTGGTGCCCGTGAGCGGCGGGGGAGATCGACTTCCCGCCTCCGGTGCTTGACGTGCATAGATCACTGGTTTGCCGGTTCCATCCGGCGATCCCGGTGCCTAGACTTGCTGGTGCTGATTCCTCCCGGTTCGGGGGCGAGAGGTGGTCGGCGCGACGCGGCTTTGGCCCCCGGCGGCTTATAGGTGATTCGGTGACGTGGCAGGAGTGAATCATGACCACCAGCCGTTTCCCCTGCATCACCGCTGGTACGCGTCTCGCGCCACCCCGGTGCTCGCGGGCTCACCAGCCGAGCCTCGGGCATCAGGCGGAATGCCGATGGCACGTGCGGTGAGGCGCCCCCTGACGGAACCACAATCTGGATGGTGCAGGGTGGATCAGAACACCAGGAACGGAGTGTGGGCGGCGATCAAGACCGTCGCCCGCCGGGAAGGCGCCGCTTTGTCGGCGCAACACGCGGTCTTCGCGGCCGCGCAGATGCTGGCGGCGGTCGGCGCCGGACTTTCGATGAGCCGCGGCGGCCAGCTCCGCGAGCCTGTGATGGCCACCGGCCCGCAAGTCGAAGAGCTGGAGGAACTGCAATACACGCTGGGGCAGGGCCCGTGCACCGACGCCGTCGCCACCGGCGAGCCGGCGGTGGCCACCGACCTGGCCAATGCGCAGGCCGCGGCGCGGTGGCCCTTCTTCGCGCCCGTCGCCGCCCGGCGCGGCGTGCGGGGGATGTTTTCCTTTCCCGTCGCCGCGGGCGCCGCGCAGACCGCCGTCCTGAGCGTCTACCGGCTGCACGCGGGGCCGCTGCGGGCCACCCAGTTTGCCGAGGCGCAGGCATTCGCCGACGCGGTACTCACACTGGTGCTGGACGAGCGCAGCAGAAGAACCCCGAGGGTGCACCAGGACCGCAGCCCGGCTCAGCGGACAGCACCCTCCGCCCCACCAGGGCCAGAGATTGGCTGTGCGGTGACGATCTCGGTGCGGCCAGGGGATGAGTCCCGTGGATGACAACGACAGGGGCCCGGATCCGGGGGAACAGGCCACCGAACAGGGGGAGCCGGACGGTGCCTGCGGCCCCGCGGACCGGCCCGGCGTGCTCAGCCAACCATACGGCCTGGCGTGTGACGAGCCCGGCTCGGTGCCTGGCGAGGTGGTCGGCCACTGCTGGCATGGATGGCGCCGCCTGGCCGACGCCGAGGACTACCTCGCCGTCTGCTCCTGCGGGTGGCGCAGTACCACTACCAGCGAGGTCAGCCCCATGCTGTACCAGGTGAAGGAGCACCTGGACGGCGGCCGCCCGTCGGCCCGGGCGGCACAGCCGCCGGCCGGGGGCGAGGACGAGGCCAGCCGGCGCGTGATCCGGCCAGCCGAACGCGCACGGGAGCTGCACGCGGCCGCCGGGCAGCAGGAAGAACGCCTGTCCCAGGCACTCGAGCGCTCCGGTGATCTGCTGTCGGCCAGTCAGGAGCAGGCCGATCGCCTCGTGACCGCACTGGCGTCCACGGCGGCCAACCTCGCACCAGAGCGGCTACAGGCCGTGGCACCCAGACGGCTCCCGGAAGCTCTGCAGCGCCAGCTCGAACGTGCGAGGCAGTTGCGCGCCGGAATCGTCAGCTCTGCCGCCGCCCTGGCCGTGATCGCGGAGGAACTGGCCCTGGTTAATCAGAACAAGCCAGCCCGCCCGCCCGTCAGGCTGGCGGAGGTCAGGCGGCTGATCGATGCGGGCGGCACGCGAGCGCCCAGAATTGGCCCGCCCTGGGCCGATGCGGCCGAACACGCGGACCCGGACCGGGATCTGCTCGACGGGATAGTGAGGCGGCTTTTCCTGATCGGCCTCAGCCTGCAGTCCGCCGCCGATCCCTCGCACGCTGTGGCCGTCCAGTCGATCGCCGATGCTCTGCGGGGCCTGGACGCTACGATCCGCGAGATCCGGGACCATGTGTTCGCCGCTCGCAGCCACAACCGCCCGGCCGGCCCGGCAACGCGGAACGGGCCGGGCTGATCACCCGGCCTGACCGGACAGCGGCTAGGACGGCTGGGCCGCGGACGGCGGGGGCTGGCCTTCGCCGGGGGTCCGGCCCGGGTCCGTCACGTGCACCGGGGCGGTCAGCGCCCAGGCCAGACGGCCGAGGAAGGTCTGGATCGTGACCGTGGCGGTGTGCTGGACGGTGGCCTGGTCAAGGTCCCCGGCGGTGATTCCGGCCGGAAGCCGGTAGACGCCCGTGATCGTCAGCGCCGTGGCGTGCTCACCGGACCGGCTGAGCACGATGTCGGCGTCCAGCGCAGGAAACGACTGCCCGCCCGGCCCGATCACATCCCACCGGAGCGCGAGCCCGGCCAGTGCGCTTTGCGGGCCCTGCTCCCGGATGTGCACCTCGGCCAGCCCGGCCATCTCCTGCCCGGCGCCGAACAGGCCGGACTCAGCCAGGCCGCGGATACCCTCGCGGTAGGCATGTCGCGAGGCATGAATCAGCCAGCCGGCGCCGGCGAGACCCGCCAGCCCGGCCTTGGCCCGGGAAAGGCCAACCTTCAGTTCCGCTTCCCCACCCACGAACATCGCATCAGTTAACAGGGCCCGATGCCGGGAGAGGGAAGGTCTAAAGTCCCCGCCGCCATGTCGAACGTCACGTATCTGTGCCAGCCGGAGCCGGTGGGCGACGTCCACGGCGCGGGCGGCCCCGAGGGTCCCCGTCGCGCCGTCGGCACCTCGTTCCGTATCACGGCAATCGTCGGGCTATCAGATCACCGCGATCAACATGCGCAAGGACCTCGGCGATTCATCCGGCCACGTACGTCCGTCCGGCGCTGCTGCGCGAATCGCTGGCTGGGCTGCACCGTCCGGTGACGGACTGAGACAGGCGGGGACGGAATTCGTGAACCGCGGTGGGTATTTAGCCGTTCCGCGACGGAGAACGGTATTCTTGGCAGCTTTTTAGAAAAATTACGCGAATCGGTAAACAACTGGCACGAGCGCCGCGTCAACAATGAAGGGGCATCAGCCTGCGCGAGGCGGGACATCGCCGGAGCCTGGGCTGATGCCGGACGCCGGCTCTAGCGAGGGAGAGGAACCGCGACCGGTGGATTCGATCCTTTACACGGCTTCGGCGGCCGTCCCCAGCTCCGCTCCCACGGCATCCCTATGGCACACCTTCCTGCACGGCGCCGCGTTCGGCGCCGGGGTGATCGCCGCCTTCGCCGCGTTCAGCGGCGCCCTGCTCGCGGGCGACGCGGCCCGGCGCAAGGCAGTGGCACGCGCCCGGCTGCGGCAGGCTCTCGCGGAACTGGACAGCGAGGACATCGTGGCCTTGATCGAGCGCCAGGGCGGCGAGCCCAGCTGACGCCGCTGACCGAGTCCCGGCGGGGGCCGGGACGGTTCAGCAGGCCGTCGCTTGCGCCACGGCACGTCCCGGCCCGACGCCCGGAGGACAGGACGCCCGGAGGGCAGACAGCCGCCCAGGAAGGTGCGCTCCAGCGGCGGATGGCACCCTGATATCGGTCAGCGGCGCGGCGCGTACATGATCACCGCCACGCCGGCCAGGCAGATCGCCGCGCCGATGATGTCGTACCGGTCCGGGCGGTACCCGTCGGCGACCATGCCCCAGAGAAGCGAGCCGGCGATGAACACCCCGCCATAGGCGGCGAGGACCTGCCCGAAGTGCGAATCGGGCTGCCCGGTGGCGACGAACCCGTAGATGCCGAGCGCGATGACGCCGGCGCCGATCCAGGCCCAGCCGCGGTGCTCGCGCACCCCCTGCCAGACCAGCCACGCACCGCCGATCTCGAAGAACGCGGCGAGGATGAACAGGCCGACGGAACGAAAAATGAGCACGAGGTCACCCTGCCAGAGTGGGCAGCTTACCGGTCCGGGCGGGCCTGCTGGGGATCGTCCCGGCCCGGGCTGCCCGGGCGGGGAATGAGCCGCGCGTCCGTGGATGAGGGGAGCGCGTTCCCGTGTTATGACGGCGTGACATTAGACTCGCCCGGGTCGCCCGCTGCGGGAAGATGGTGGAATCGGCCCGGGCGGCGCCCTGGGAAAGGAGAAAGACCGCAAGTGACGGTGGTGGATGAGGCGCAGGAGCGCGCAGGCCGGGACGGGCGCGACGCGCATCAGCGCGCGGCGGGCTCGGAGGTGCTCGCCGAGGCCGGCCGGCGGCGCGTGTTCGCGGTGATCAGTCACCCGGACGCGGGCAAGTCGACCCTCACCGAGGCGCTGGCGCTGCACGCGTCGGCGATCACCCAGGCCGGCGCGGTGCACGGCAAGGCGGGACGGCGGGGCGTCACCTCCGACTGGATGGCCATGGAGCGGGACCGCGGCATCTCCATCACCTCCGCCGCGCTGCGCTTCGACTATCACGGCATGGTGCTGAACCTGCTGGATACCCCCGGGCACGCCGACTTCTCCGAGGACACCTACCGGGTGCTGGAGGCCGTCGACTGCGCGATCATGCTGCTGGACTCGGCCAAGGGCCTGGAACCGCAGACGCTGAAGCTGTTCGACGTGTGCCGCAATCGGCGCGTGCCGGTCATCACGTTCGTCAACAAGTGGGACCGGCCCGGCCGGGAGCCGCTGGAGTTGCTGGATGAGATCGAGCAGCGGATCGGCCTGCGGCCTACCCCGCTGAACTGGCCGGTCGGGATGGCCGGTGACTTCCGCGGGCTGATCGACCGGGCCACCGGCGACTTCACCGCGTTCACCCGGACACCGGGCGGGGCCGGCCGCGCCATCGAGGAGCACCTGGACGCCGCGCGGGCGGCCGAGCGCGAAGGCGCCGCCTACCAGACCGCGGCGGAGGAGCTCGCGCTGCTGGCGGAGATCGGCGCGGACGTGGACATGGACTCGTTCCTGGCCGGTGAGTCCTCACCGGTGCTGTTCGGCGCGGCGCTGCCCAACTTCGGTGTCCGGCGGCTGCTCGACGGGCTGTGCGAGCTGGCCCCGCCGCCCGCCCCGCGCCGCGACGTCAAGGACGGGCCGCGTGCCGTCGACGCCCCGTTCGCCGGGCTGGTGTTCAAGGTCCAGGCCAATATGGACCGCAATCACCGGGACCGGGTGGCGTTCGTCCGGGTCTGCTCGGGCCGCTTCGAGCGGGGCATGGTGCTGACGCACGCCGCGACCGGGCGCCCGTTCGCCACCAAGTACGCCCAGGCGATGTTCGGCCAGGAACGCGAAACCGTCGATGTAGCCTATCCCGGTGACGTGATCGGGCTGGTCAACGCGACCGCCCTGCGGCCGGGGGACACGCTGTTCGGGGAGCGGGCGGTGGAGTTCCCGCCGATCCCCAGCTTCGCTCCCGAGCACTTCGCCGTGGTGCGCAGCAAGGACGCCAGCAAGCACAAGCAGTTCCGTAAGGGAATCGAGCAGCTCGGTACCGAGGGTGTGGTACAGGTCCTGTCGTCCGGCCTGCGCGGTGATCAGGCCCCCGTGCTCGCCGCCGTCGGACCGCTGCAGTTCGAGGTGGTGCTGCACCGGCTGGAGCACGAGTTCGGGGGGCGCGCCGAGCTGGAGCACCTCGGCTACACGCTCGCCCGCCGGACCGACGCGGAGGGAGCCGCCAGCCTGGCCGGCCAGCGCGGCGCCGAGGTCCTCACGCGCCGCCTGGACGGCGCGCTCCTCGCCGTGTTCACCGACAAGTGGCGGCTGGCCGCCGTCCGGCGCGACCTGCCGGACACCCGGCTGGAGACACTGGTCGCCGGAACCGAGTAGCCGCCTCAGCCTTCGCCGGGGGCTTCCATCTCGGCGAGGGCCTGGCCGTAGGCGAGCGTCATCAGCTTGGCCACGCTGTCATGCGCGCCCAGCGGTGCCGCCGAGTCCGCGCCGATGCTCGCGCAGGCCGCTTCGAGCTCCCCGGGCCGGGCTTCCGGGCCGATCATGCACGGCGCGATGGCGATCCGGCCCACGCCCATGTGCCGTAGCTGCGCGGCCGCGTCGCGGACGCTCGGGCTGCCGTCCAGCGCCGCGGCGAACACGGGCAGGGCGAGCCGCGCGGCCAGCAGCACGGAGGCCGGCGTGGCGCCGGCCGCGGACTGCGGGCCGCCGACGGTGGCCACGATGATGCCGTCGGCCGCGGTGGGGATGCTGAACATGCGGACCCGGTCGGCGCGGGCGAGGTGCGCGTCGGCGAGCCGGATGTGCAGCGCCTCGGCGAACGTCAGGCTCACGTTAAACGGGTCGGCGATGGCCGCGTTGACACTGCTCTGGATCACGGCGTACCGGATCGCGTCGGTCACCGCCGGGTACGGCAGCGCGAGCATCGGTACCACGATGGCGGCCGGCCCGTCAGTCGGGCGCATGGTCGCGGCGCTGGCCAGGACCGCGGCCAGGCCGGCCGGGTCGTCGCGGCCGGTGCCGACCCGGGCCATCCGCACGTCGACGCTGGGGTTGTCCACGCGGACGATCGACGCGATGTCCGCGGCCACGTCCTGGGTGCCCGGATACCCGGCGACGGCGAGGACGAGGGCCGGTGCCTCCGGCGGCAGGCCGTTCGGCACCGGGCGGCGGTGACGGCCGGCCCAGGCGCCCGGTCTTGCTGCCGCATCGCGCGGCGGAGCCGGCGGATGGGCAGGCGCCGACCTCGACGCTGGCTGGCGCTTCGGCAGCCCGGTGACTGGTTCCCGCAGATCGGCCACAACGTGAGCGTAGTCGCGTACGCTCCGGCATGCCCGAAAAGCCGTAAAACCCGACACTTCGTCGTTACCGGCCGGCCATCGTGGCCTGCGATGTTACCCGCAGGCCTGTTGAGCTGCGGTGTGCCCGATCGCCCCGCCTGACGCGCCTGATGCGCCTGATGCGCCGGGGGACGCCGCCGGGCCGGGAGGGGACGCCGCGGAGCCGCCCGCCCCGGGAGACGGGCCGTCAGCCGCCCCGGGGGACGGGCCGTGAGCCGGGGTGGCCGCGGGCGACGGGGTAGCCGGTGCCAGGTTCTGGTCGCTGGCCATGGCCTGGAACAGCTGGCCGGCCGCCTGGGTATTCCACTGCACCGCCAGCTCCCCGCTGGGGGTCTGGTAGTCCGCGCTGGCCACCGGCACGGTCATGAACGTCACGTCGGGGGCCGAGATGCCGCGCATCTGGTCCGCGAGCGCGGAGACGTTCAGCCCCTGGTTCACGGTCAGCGCGGACACCGCTGCGCTGATGAACGCCGACAGCCGCACCGGGTTGGCCAGCAGCCCCGAATGGATGGCCTGGGTGAGCGCGGACGACAGCAGGCGCTGCTGATCCTGGATGCGGGCGAGGTCGGAGGTGGCGAAGGAGCGCCGGTCCCGCGCGTACGCCAGGGCGGTGATGCCGTCGACGTGGTGCACGCCGGCCGACAGGTTCAGCCCGCTGTAGGCGTCGCTGAGCGCTTGCGGCAGGCAGATGTTCACCCCGCCGAGCGCGTCGATCACCTTGACGAATCCCAGGAAATTGACCTCGATGTAGTCGTTGATGGTCAGGCCGGTCGCCTGTTCGACCGTCTGCACCATGAGCTTTGCGCCGCCGAGACCGTAGGCGGCGTTGATCTTGTTCATGCCGTGCCCGGGTATGGTGACCCAGGAGTCGCGCGGGATGCTGACGACGGTCACCCGGCTGCGGTCCCCCGACACGTGCATGAGCATGATCGTGTCGGAGTTCGCGGTGCTGTCGTTGCCGACGTGCAGCACGACCTCCTCGTGATGTGTCAGGCCGGTCCGCGGGTCCACCCCGGCGACCAGGATGTTGAGCGGGCCGGTCGACCCGGAGTCCGTGGTGCCGGCGTCCACCCGCCGGATGGTGTCGTTGATGTAGCCGGTCAGCGCCCAGGCGCCGCCCGACACGAGCAGCACCAGCGCGGACATGGCCCCGCAGGCGATCAGCAGCGCCCGCTGCCGCCGCGCGCCGCGGCTGGACCTGACCCGTGCGGTCAGCCGGGCCTGGGCATCGGACCGGAGCGAGGGCCGCGACGGCGGCCGCTGCGGCCCCGCGCCCGGCCGGCGGTCGTGCGTGTCCGTCATGCTCCTCCCCTGACCCTCGCCAGGCTATCCGGCTGGCGTCCGGTTGCCCGCCCGAAGCACCGCCGCGCGCTCCGCGCATTTGTCGGACTGCGGTATGGTCTGGCCGCCGCATCCTAGTTATAGTTACTAGCGAGTAGCTTGTCTCTGGCCGCCGGGGTCGGGCAGGCATGACCGATCGAACGCCAGAGGTCTGGATGAGCCACTACAAGAGCAATCTCCGCGACATCGAGTTCAACCTGTTCGAGGTGCTGGCCCGCCAGGACGTCATGGGCGCCAAGCCGTACGAGGAATTCGACGAGGAGACGGCGCGGGGGATCATCGCCGAAGTCAACCGGCTGGCGGCCGGGCCGCTCGCCGCGTCCTTCGCCGACGCGGACCGCAACCCCCCGGTGTTCGACCCGGCGGATGGCACCGTCCGGATCCCTGAATCATTCCGCCGGTCCTTCCGCGCCTACATGGACGCCGAGTGGTACCGGCTGGACCTGCCGGCCGAGATCGGCGGCTCGCACGCACCGCGCTCGCTGTACTGGGCGGTGGCCGAGCTGATCCTGGGCGCCAACCCGGCGGTGTGGATGTATTCCAGCGGCCCGGCGTTCGCGCACCTGCTGTGGGACATCGGCACTCCCGAGCAGAAGCGGTTCGCCGAGCTGGCGATCCAGCGCAAGTGGGGCTCGACCATGGTGCTGACCGAGCCGGACGCGGGCTCCGACGTGGGCGCCGGGCGGACCGGGGCGGTGCCGCAGCCCGACGGCACCTGGCACCTCGAGGGCGTCAAGCGGTTCATCACCAGCGCCGAGCAGGACATGACCGAGAACATCTTCCACCTGGTGCTGGCCCGGCCCGAAGGCGCTGGCCCGGGCACCAAGGGGCTGTCGATGTTCCTCGTGCCGAAGTTCCTCATCAACGAGGACGGCTCGCCCGGTGAGCGGAACGGGGTCCGGGTCACCAACCTCGAGCACAAGATGGGCCTGAAGGCCTCCACGACCTGTGAGGTGACCTTCGGCGGCGACCGGCCCGCGGTCGGCACCCTGGTCGGCGGGGTGCATGACGGCATCCGGCAGATGTTCAGGGTCATCGAGCACGCCCGGATGGTCATCGGCGTGAAGGCCATCGCCACGCTGTCCACCGGCTACCTGAACGCCCTGGAGTACGCCAAGAGCCGGGTCCAGGGGGCCGACCTGACCCAGATGCTCGACAAGTCGGCGCCGCGGGTCACGATCACCCATCACCCGGACGTGCGGCGGATGCTCATGCTCCAGAAGGCGTACGCGGAGGGCATGCGCGCGCTGGTGCTCTACAACGCCACGATCCAGGACACGGTGCAGATGGCGGCGGCCCAGGGCCGGGCGGACGAGAAGGCGGCGGCCCTGAACGACCTGCTGCTGCCCGTGGTCAAGGGCCTGGGCTCGGAGCGGGCCTACGAGATGCTTGCGCTGTCCCTGCAGACCCTCGGCGGGTCGGGCTTCCTCCAGGATTACCCGGTCGAGCAGTACATCAGGGACGCCAAGATTGACAGCCTGTACGAGGGCACCACCGGCGTCCAGGGGATGGACCTGTATTTCCGGAAGATCGTCCGGGACGGCGGGCAGGCCCTCGCCGCGGTGCTCGCCGAGATCAGGGCGTTCGCGGCCAAGGACGGCGGCAACGGCCGGCTGAAGAGCGAGCGGGCCGCGCTCGGCCGGGCGGCCGGCGACATCGAGGCGATGACCGCCGCGATGACGGGTTTCCTGGCCGAATCGGCGAGCCAGCCCGGGGAGATCTACCGGGTCGGGCTGAACACGACGCGGCTGCTGCTGTCGCTGGGCGACGTGCTGGTCGGCTGGCTGCTGGCCCGCCAGGCCGAGATCGCGCTGGCGCGGCTCGACGAGATCGGGGTTCCCGCTCCCGGCGACCGCCACGCGGCCAGTGAGCGTGACTTCTACACCGGCAAGGTGGCCGCGGCCCGGTTCTTCGCCGCAACCGTGCTGCCGCGTATCGCCGCCGAGCGCGCCATCGCCGAGGAAACCACCCTCGACATCATGGAGATCCCCGAAGAGGCGTTCTAGAACTCGTACTGCACCGCGGCGCGCCGGGCGGCGATCGGCTGGATGTGGTCGGTGATGATGGCCCGGTGGACGAGGTCGTCGCGGTAGGCAAGGTAGCCGCCCAGGTCGTCGAAGTCGGCCGTGACGGCGAAGTCCCAGTTGCCCTCGTTGACGCCGATGTCGCTGCCCATGGTGTAGGCGCGCAGCGAGGCGATGACGCCTGGCAGCCGGGACAGTTCGTCGGCCACCCGCTTCCGCTGCGCGGCCGTCGCCTCATCGCGCCAGCAGAACAGCACGGTGTGCCTGATCATCACAGCCCCATGTCGTCGAGTTCGGAGTGCAGGGCGGCCCGCGGGTTGCCCTGCAGCGAGCCCAGGTGGCCCTTGAGCGGCGCCGCGCTGCCGTTCTGCGGGGCGGCTCCGCCCTTCGGCGGGGTGGCGCTGATGGCCGGGTCCCGGCGGGTGCGCAGGATCCAGCCCGCGAGCACGCCGCCGGCCAGCCCGCCCGCATGGCCGATCCAGCTCACGCCCGGCGTCCCGGGAATGGCCACCGCGAGGATGTAGGCGTACGCGGCGGCGGCCAGCACCCCGACGATCGCGTCGACGAAGTTCCGGTCGAACAGCCCGCGCACCAGGACGTAGCCGAAATACCCGAAGATGAGCCCGCTCGCGCCGACTGTGAGTTCGTTGCCGGCCTGGAACAGCCAGACCGCCAGGCCGCTGGTGACCACGGTGATCACCGTGACCGCGATGAACCTGGCGATGCCGCGGTAAGCGGCCAGGAACCCCAGGATGAACAGCGGGACCGAGTTCCCCTCCAGGTGTGCCCAGGAGAAATGCAGGAACGGGGCGGTGAAGATGTCGGCCAGGTGGGCCTCGCTGCGGGCGACGATGCCGAAGCTCATATCGAACCGGTAGCTGTCCGCCCAGTTGGCGACCTGGATGACCCACAGCAGCCCGAGGAAGCCGCCCATGAACACGAGCGCGCGGACGGCCTTGGCCAGCGAGAGCCCGTTGCGGCTGCGCCGCATCCCGGGGGCGAGGTCGTCGCCGGTCAGCATGCCACCGGGCTGGCTGTCAGGCATGGGGTCTCCTCACGTCTCCCGCCGGTCGCGCGTTCAGGCCCAGGCGAGCATACGGACGGGATCTTCGAGCATCTGCCCGATCTCACGGAGCACCGCCGAGCCTAGTTCACCGTCCACGATCCGGTGATCAAACGACAGGGACAGCGTGGTTACCTTGCGTACGGCCAGCTCGCCGTGGTGTACCCACGCCGCGTCCCGGATCCGGCCGAACGCCGCGATGGCCGCCTCGCCCGGTGTAAGGATCGGCGTGCCAGCATCCACTCCGAACACTCCCACATTGGTGATCGTAATCGTACCTCCGGTCAGGTCGGACGGCGTGCAACGGCCGTCGCGGGCGGTGGCCGTCAGATCGGCGAGGGCGCGCGCCAGGCCGGGCATGCCCAGCGTGTGGGCGTCCTTGATGTTGGGGACGATCAGCCCGCGCTCCGTCGCGGCCGCGAACCCGAGGTTCACGTAATTCCGGACGACGATCTCCTGGCGCTGCGCGTCCCAGACCGAATTGACCATAGGATGCCGGGCCACCGCTACCAGCAGCGCCCGCGCCACGAACAGCAGCGGGGAGACCCGCAGGCCGCCGAACTCGGGCAGGTCGCGAACCCGCGGCAGCGCCTCCATCGTCGCGGTGACGTCGACGTCCAGGAACTCGGTGACGTGCGGGGCGGTGAAGGCGCTGGCCACGACGGCCTCGGCGGTGCGCTTGCGGACGCCGCGCACCGGGATGCGCTCCTCGCGCGGCAGCCCGGCCCGGGCCGGCGCCGGGGCGGTGGCCGGCTGCGCGGCGAGCCCGATGGTCCCGTTTTCCGCCGCAGCGGACGCGGTGCGGGCCCGCACCGCGTGCTGAATGTCGTCCCGGGTAATCGAACTCTGCGGCCCGGTCCCGCTGAGCTGGCTCAGGTCCACGCCGAGGTCGCGGGCCAGCTTGCGGACGGGGGGTTTGGCCAGCGCCCGGCCGCCGCCATCATGGGCCGGCACGGCCGTGGCCGCCCGGTCTGTTTTGACTGGCGTTGCGGCTGCGGGCGCTGGGGCTGGGGGGGCCGCGATGGACGCGACCGTGGTCTTGCGCGGGCGGCGGGCGGTGGCACCGGCCTTGACACCGTAGCCGACGAGCACCGCCTGCCTCTCTTCGGCGGGCGCGCTGCCTGCGTGATCCCGTCCGGATCCCGGCGGGGCCACCGTGACCGGCGCGCCGCTGGCGGCCGGCCCGGCCGCCGGGGCGCCGGCCACGTCGACCGCGATGATCGGCGTGCCGACGTCGACGGTCTGGCCCTCTTCGGCCAGCAGCTGAGCCACCACGCCGTCGAACGGGCACGGCAGCTCGACGACGGCCTTGGCCGTCTCGATCTCCACGATCACCTGGTTGACGGTGACCTGCTCGCCGGGCTGGACGTGCCACTTCACGATGTCGGCCTCGGTCAGCCCCTCGCCGACGTCGGGGAGCCTGAACTGCCTGCGCTCGCTCATCATGTGCCCCTCAGTACCCGAAGGCCCGGTCGACGGCATCCAGCACCCGGTCCAGATCGGGCAGGTAGTGCTCCTCAAGCCGGGACGGCGGGTACGGCGTGGGAAAACCGCCGACGCGCAGCACCGGCGCCTCCAGAGCGTAGAAGCACTCCTCGGTGACGCGCGCGGCGATCTCGGCGCCCAGGCCGCTGGAGGTGGGGGCCTCGTGGGCCACCACGCACCGCCCGGTCCGGCGGACCGAGGCGGCGATCGTGGTCATGTCCAGCGGGGACAGTGACCGCAGGTCGATCACCTCGATGCTGCGGCCCTCCTCGCGGGCGGCGGCCGCGGCGCCCAGGCCCACCTTGACCATCGGGCCGTAGGCGAGCAGCGTCAGGTCGCTTCCCGCCGCCACCGTGCGCGCGACGTCCAGCGGCAGCGCGTCCGCCGGGCTCACCGAGGTGTCAATGTCCGCCTTTTCCCAGTAGCGCCGTTTCGGCTCGAAGAAGATCACCGGGTCGTCGCTGCGGATCGCCTGCTGGATCATGGTGAACGCGTCCGCGCCGCCCGAGCACGCCACCACGCGCAGCCCGGCCGTGTGCGCGAAGAGCGCCTCGGGTGATTCGCTGTGGTGCTCGACCGCGCCGATGCCGCCGCCGAACGGGATCCGGATGACGACCGGCAAGGTCACGTGCCCGCGCGAGCGGTACCGCATCTTCGCGAGCTGGCTGACGATCTGGTTGAACGCCGGGTAGACGAAGCCATCGAACTGGATCTCGCACACCGGCCGGTAGCCGCGCAGGGCGAGCCCGATCGCGGTGCCGACGATGCCCGATTCGGCCAGCGGCGTGTCCACCACCCGGCTCTCGCCGAAGTCCTTCTGCAGCCCGTCGGTGATCCGGAAGACGCCGCCGAGTTTCCCGACGTCCTCGCCCATGATCAGGACCTTGGGATCGTCCTCCAGGGCCCGGCGGAGTCCCTCATTCAGCGCCCGGGCCAGGGTCACCGTGGTCATTGGGCCTCCCCGGTGCGCTCGAAGCCGCCGGTCCCGCGGGCCTGCGCCGCGCTGGGCACGCTGGCCGCCTCGGCCGGGCCGGGTCCGCCGGGTCCGCCCGGGCCGGAGTCGTCGAACGAATCGAGGTAGGCCGCGTAGGCCTCCCGCTCGGCGTCGATGACCGGATGCGGCCCCGCGTAGACGTGCTCGAAGGCGGACAGCGGCGACGGGTCCGGCATCGCGCGGCAGGCCTCCCGCAGCCAGCCGCCCAGCCGGTCCGCCTCGGCGTCGACCTCGTCGAAGAAGCCGGTGCCCGCGGCGCCGCTGCGCACCAGATACGCCTTGACCCGCTCGATCGGGTCCCGCAGTTTCCACGCCTCCAGATCGCTGGCCAGCCGGTACCGGGTCGGGTCGTCGGTGGTCGTGTGCGCGCCCATCCGGTAGGTGAACGCCTCGATCATCGTGGGCCCCTGGCCCTCGCGCGCCGCCCGCAGCGCCGCCCGGGTGACCGCGAGGCAGGCGAGCACGTCGTTGCCGTCCACGCGCAGGCCGGGGAAGCCGAAGCCGCGAGCCCGCTGGTACAGCGGGATCCGGCTCTGCCGCTCCAGCGGCTCGGAGATGGCCCACTGGTTGTTCTGGCAGAAGAACACCACCGGCGCGTTGAACACCGACGCCCAGATGAACGACTCGTTGACATCGCCCTGGCTGGTGGCGCCGTCACCGAAGTAGGCGATGACCGCCTCGCCGCCGTCGCCGGTGGCCCCGTCCCGCTGGATCCCCATCGCGTAGCCGGCCGCGTGCAGCGTCTGGTTGCCGATCACGATCGTGTACAGGTGGAATTTGTGCTCGTCCGGGTCCCAGCCGCCGTGGCTCACGCCGCGGAACAGTTCCAGCAGCTTGAGCGGATCGACGCCGCGGCACCAGGCCACGCCGTGCTCCCGGTAGGTGGGGAACGCCATGTCCTGCGGCTGGAGGGCCCGCCCGGATCCGATCTGGGCCGCCTCCTGGCCGAGCAGGGAGGCCCAGATACCGAGCTCGCCCTGCCGCTGCAGCGCGATCGCCTCGGTGTCCAGCCGCCGGACGAGGACCAGGTCACGGTACAGCCCGCGCAGCTCATCGGCCGGGATGTCGAGCGGGTAATCCGGATGATCCACTCGCTGCCCCTCGGGAGTGAGCAGCTGAATCAGTTCCTCCGGCGTGCCTGCCTCAGGGGGCAGGCCGGCCGCCGCGGCCGGCGCGGAGGCCAGCGGCGGCGCCGCAGTCCCGGCGCTCGCCGGGCCTGGGCTGCCGGGGTTGGCGGGGCCTGATGGCGTTATGGGGCGTGTTGGGGTTTCGGGGCCTGATGGGGGCATGACCTCACGTGCGGCGGGCGAACCGCCGGTGTCGACGGACACGTGCCCCTCCTTTATCCTCGGGGCCGGTATGGGATCGCCAGAACCGGCCGGGCGGGTGCGCCGCCGTCCCGTCGTGGGGACGGCCTTCCATGCGGGAGCGCTGTGTAGTTGTCCCTCTGCCGGGTGCGGACCGCGGGCGGGCGTGGGTCTCATCGCGTACGCTGCGGCCCTGCGCAGATGCATGTGAGCATATGTGCCCCGCCAGCCCTGGGAGGATACGTGGCCCGTGTCTTTATCGACGTCATGCTCAAGCCCGAAATTCACGATCCGCAGGGGGACGCCATCGCGGAATCGGCGCATCGTCTCGGGTACGGGAACGTGGTCAGCGTCCGCCAGGGCAAGCGGTTCGTGGTCGAAATCGGCGGCCCGGCCGGCGAGCCGGCTCTCGAAGCGATCGCCAAGCTGGCCTCGGATCTGCTCGCGAACCCGGTGATCGAGGACTTCACGCTGCACGCCGGCTGAGCCGCGACGGCGCCCGGCCCGCGCACCAACCGGCTCCGGCCAGGGCGGAGCCGGGTCTTGCCGGGCCGGGACGGGGGCGGGACCGGGGCGGTTCGCGCCGGGGGAACAAATGACAGTGGCGCGTAACACGCTCATTTCGCGGTTATGCACAGCCCGGGTGGGAAGCTTGACAGTGTGAAATTCTGTCTGGCTTTCCAGCGTGAGGCGCTCAGCGTTCCCATTACCAGGCGTGTGCTCGGTGACATCCTGCATACCGTCGGCGTTGGCGATGACAGCATTTCGGACATCCTGCTCGCCGCGACAGAAGCGTGCTCCAACGTGCTCAGGCACGGCGCGCCGCACGCTACCGGATACGCGGTGATCCTCACCATCGGCGCGAACCGGTGCGAGGTGAAGGTCGCTGAAGACTGGAACCCCGCGGGCGCCGGGATCACGGCGGACACCCTGCGTCGTACCGCCGTCTCCGGCGGACGCCGCCCATCGCGGCCGTCCTGCGGACTCATGATGCCGGGCGGCACGCGCCGCGCCGGGCGGGGCGCGTACCCGCCCGCGCCCCGCCGGGCGGCATGGCGCAGCGGCCCGGCCAGCGCCCCCGTGCCGGGCCGCGGCGACGCGCCGTGCCCCGGCCGCACGGCCAGCATCGCCAGCCTGCCCGAGTCGGGCCGCGGCCTGGACATCATCCGGGCCTGCGTCGACGATGTGACGCTGAGCAGCCGGCCGGGCCGTGGCACCGTGGTGACCATGCGCAAGCGGATCGACTGGCCTGGCGATATCGGGCTGAGCCAGGCCCGCGCCGCCAGCTGACCCGCCAGCGGCCGGAACCAGAACGGAACGGGGCCGGAACGCGGTCAGCCGGCCCAGCTCAGCCGGTAATCTTCGGGCGTGTCCCTGCACAGCTTGCGCGGTGCCGCATGACCGCGCGCGTCGGCGTCATCACCTTCCCCGGCTCGCTTGATGAGGGCGAGGCGGCCCGCGCGGTCCGCCGGGCCGGCGGCGAGCCCGTCATGCTCTGGCACGGCCAGCGTGACCTGCGCGCCGTGGACGCCGTCATCCTCCCCGGCGGTTTCTCCTACGGTGACTACCTGCGCTGCGGCGCCATCGCCCGGTTTTCCCCGGTGATGAGCGGGCTCACCGCAGCCGCGCGGGCGGGCCTGCCGGTGCTCGGCATCTGCAACGGCTTCCAGATCCTGTGCGAGGCGCACCTGCTGCCCGGCGCGCTGACCCGCAACGCGGGCCTGCACTTCATCAGCCGCGACGTGCGGCTGACGGTGGTGACCGACCGCACGCCGTGGACCCGGGCCTACACCCCGGGCCAGGAGATCACCGTGCCGCTGAAGAGCGGCGAGGGTGCCTACGCGGCGGACGCCGCGACCCTCGCGGCGCTGGAGTCCGGTGGCCAGGTCATCGCCCGCTACCTGGACAACCCCAACGGCTCCGCCGGCGGCATCGCCGGCGTCGCCAGTGCGGCGGGCAACGTGGCGGGCCTGATGCCGCACCCCGAATACGCCATCAGCGACCTGACCGGGCCGGGCAGCGACGGGCTGGGCTTCTTTTCCTCCGTGGTCTCCGCGGTGACGGCAGGTGCGCGGTGACCGGCCAGGACACCGTGGCCCGGGCCGCCGCCACCCCCGGCCAGCCCCAGCCGTTCAGCGAGCTCGGCCTGACCGCGCCGGAGTACCAGCGGATCCGCGGGCTGCTCGGGCGGCGGCCCACCGACGCGGAGCTGGCGCTGTATTCGGTGATGTGGAGCGAGCACTGCTCCTACAAGTCGTCCAAGGTGCACCTGCGGCAGTTCGCCGCCAAGGCGCCGCGCAGCGACGCGCTGCTCGCCGGCATCGGGGCCAACGCCGGCGTGGTGGACATCGGCGGTGGCTACGCGGTCACCTTCAAGATCGAATCGCATAACCACCCCTCGTACGTCGAGCCGCACCAGGGCGCGGCGACCGGGGTGGGGGGCATCGTCCGCGACATCCTGGCCATGGGCGCCCGGCCGGTGGCGGTGATGGACTCGCTGCGGTTCGGGCCGGCCGGCGCGGCCGACACCCGCCGGGTGCTGTCCGGGGTCGTGAGCGGGATCTCCTTCTACGGCAACTGCCTGGGCCTGCCGAATATCGGCGGCGAGCTGGCCTTCGACGCCTGCTACGCGGGAAACCCGCTCGTCAACGCGCTGTGCGTCGGGGTCATGCGGCATGGTGACCTCAAGGCCGCCGCCGCGAACGGCCCCGGCAGCCAGGTCATCCTGCTCGGCTCGCGGACCGGGCCGGACGGCATCGGCGGCGCGTCGGTCCTGGCCAGCGCGACGTTCGGGGAGGCCGGCGGCGGCCACGCGGCCAAGCGGCCCAGCGTTCAGGTAGGCGACCCGTTCCTGGAGAAACTGCTGATCGAATGCTGCCTCGAACTGTACCGCGGCGGCCTGGTCACCGGCATCCAGGATCTCGGCGCGGCCGGGGTCGCGTGCGCGACCACCGAGCTGGCCGCGGCGGGCACCGGCGGCATGCGGGTCCGCCTGGACGCCGTCCCGCTGCGCGACCCCGCGCTCGGCCCGCCGGAAATCCTGATGAGCGAGTCGCAGGAACGCATGATGGCGGTCGTCGAGCCGGCCGCCGTCCCCGATGTCCTCGGCATCTGCGTGAGGTGGGGGGTACCGGCCACGGTCATCGGCGAGGTGACCGGCACGGGCAGGCTCGAGATGACCTGGCACGGCGAGACCGTGGTGGACATCCCGCCCGGCACCGCCGCCGACGACGGACCGGTGTACTCCCGCCCGCTGGCCCGGCCCGCCTGGCAGGACAAGCTGGCCGGTGACGACCCCGGCGCGCTGCCGCGCCCGTCCGGCGCCAGCGGGCTGCGGTCTGCGCTGCTGTCCCTGCTCGGGTCGCCCGGTCTGGCCGACAAGACCTGGGTCACCGAGCAGTACGACCGCTACGTGCGGGGTGACACCGTGCTGGCCATGCCCGAGGACGGCGGCTTGATCCGGGTGGACGAGGACACCGGGCTCGGGGTCGCGCTGGCCACCGACGGCAACGGCCGCTACGCGCTGCTGGACCCGTACGCGGGCGCGCAGCTGGCCCTGTGCGAGGCCTACCGCAACGTGGCGGCGACCGGCGCCCGCCCGCTCGCCGTGACCAACTGCATGAACTTCGGATCACCGGAGGATCCCGCGGTGATGTGGCAGTTCGCGGAGGCGGTCCGCGGGCTGGCGGACGGCTGCGCGGAGCTCGGGGTCCCGGTCACTGGCGGCAACGTCAGCTTCTACAACCAGACCGGTGAGTCCGCGATCCAGCCCACCCCGGTGATCGGCGTGCTCGGCGTGCACCCCGACGTGCGCCAGCGGCTGTCCATCGGCTTCGCCGCGGACGGGGCCCGGATCGTCCTGCTCGGCCGCACCGAGGCCGAGTTCGGCGGATCGGCCTGGGCCCAGGTGGTGCACGGGCACCTGGGCGGGCGGCCACCCCGGGCCGATGTCGCCGCCGAGCGGAACCTGGCCCGGGTGCTCGCCGATGCAGCCGCCTCGGGGACGGCCGTGGCGGCGCACGACCTGTCCGACGGCGGCCTCGCGGTCGCGCTGGCCGAGTCGTGCCTGCGAGGCGGGCGCGGCTGCCGGGTGACGCTGCCC
>Ga0335078_10001930_pt1 | contig 31363 bp, 33 predicted proteins | sample Lox_Sample_32_FD_206711 | JGI IMG/M metagenome (GOLD analysis project Ga0335078, IMG submission 206711) | Soil microbial communities from Loxahatchee National Wildlife Refuge, Florida, United States - Lox_Sample_3.2 | ecosystem: Environmental > Terrestrial > Soil > Wetlands | place: USA... | reverse complement strand
CCTGCTGGTCGCGGCTGTCGTCGTAGTGGTGGAGCTTGGAGTCATCACCTGGATTCGGCACCGCTACATGGACACACCAACATTGTCTGCGGCCATGCAGGTCGCGCTGGGCGGCGCCTTAGTGTTTGTCACCGGCGTGCTGATCGGCAGCTCTTGAGGCGGCATGTCTCGCGCTTTCGTTCCCGTCGTTCAGATGGGCCTCAGATTCTCGGGGATGAAGTCCCTCGAAATGACAATTCCGTGGGCACCCTTGCGGGATGTTACGCGATGTTGCTCTTGAGCCGGGGAACGCGCCGGCGCGGAACCGATGCCGTCTCCACTCGATTGCGTCCGCCATCTTTGGCACGGTAGAGAGCGCGATCCGCCGCCTGAACCACCTGCTCCACAGCCCGGGTGCGGACGGTTTTTTCCGCGACGCCGATGCTTACCGTCACGGCCATCTCCTGCTGGGCAAATTGCAGCTCGCCCTGGCGCGGATCGGCTGTCTTTCTCCGGCTCTTGCTGTGTGATCTTCGATCCGACCCGCGAGCCACGCTGCGGCGTTCGGGAACGCCTCGCACCAGGAAGCGCGACTCTTCAATCGCAACTCGCAGCGCCTCCAGGTAAGGCACCACTTCCTTCATGGACTTGCCGGCGAACACGATGGAGAATTCCTCTCCACCGACCCGGAAGGCCTGCCCTCCGCCGCTGACCCGCTGCATTCGCGCGGCGACCATGCGCAATACCTGGTCTCCTGTCTCATGCCCGAAGTCGTCGTTGAAACGCTTGAAGTGATCGATGTCCGCCATTGCGATCGCGTACTGCCCTTCCAGTCCCTGCAGGGTTTCATTGAAAGACCGGCGGCCCGGAAGCGCGGTCAACTCGTCGTGATAGGCGAGAAGATAGGAGTTCTCGATCACCGAGGCCACGACGATCAGACCGGCGGCAGCGAAGTAACCGCTGCCCACGCGGCCCACTCCGCCGAATTGCAGGCCCGCGAACGCCGCGGTCAACGACCAGAGCAGCCCGCCTTCGGTGGGTTTGCGGAAGAGCAGGAAGCGAGCCAGCAGGACAGTGAAGGCGGCAACAAAACCCAGCCAGGCAAGTTGCGGGATGGGAGTCCAGGCAAACCAATGCGGGTGCAGGAACGGCGTTTGGAGAAAGATAGGACTGTAGGTTTCTCCCGGTCGGCAGAGGATCGCCACAAAAATTGATTCCAGGAAGAGCAGTCCCAGCGGGGACGTCATGGCGGCCACTGACAGCCCGCGCTCGCGGCTCACCGAGAAAGCAATGAAGTTGATCGGCAAAAGCAGGGCGATCAGCTGCAGGGCGATGTGTCCGGGACCGGCCGCCGCCATTCGTCCGTTGGAAAAAAACTCGATGGCGCGGTGGGCGAGAACCAGAGTGAGCAAGATCAGCACGATTCGGCCGGAGCGAAAGCGCCAGGCCAGCAACAGGCCGGCGGCGAATACGGCGTAGTAGCAGAAATCGATGGCCGAAGCCGAAATCGGCACCCACCCACTCTGCAAGCACACAGCGGCAACCAGCAGGAGAAGCCCTCCCGGGACGAACAACGATTTCAGGGTTGCCTGGCTCCAGTAATCCACGCGGTCCTTCGCCGGCCGAAAATCGGCGTATAACGATTATCCGCAACGCCGGGAAGGAGCCGCGAGTGGCAGGGCAGGTTCCTGATGAACGCGCGGCAGGCGGATCAGCACGGTGATCTGCCCTGGCGCTTGCCGAATCTCAAGACTGCCGGCGGCATGTTCGAAGGTGCGGCGCGCCATGGCCAGAGTTACGCGGCGCTGCAGGGCGCTCGTATCTACTCTGCCCCGCGGGAGGAAAAGTCGCGGCTTCGTTCTGGGAGCGAATGTGCGGAGCTCAATCCGCGCGTGGGTTTTTTCTTGAGTGACGGCGATATATATCTGTGATCGCGGCCGGGCGCGATTCAGGGCGAATTCGACCACATAGTAAAGCGCTGGCCGCAGCCGCCCGGCATCCAGCTTCACCTGGCACGGACCGGAGGAGGTCAGCTTGATCTTGACGCGCGCCGATTCCGCAACCGGCAGAAAATCGTCCACCGCTTCAAGCAGGCAAGCGCTCGCGTCCGATACTCCAGGCTGTGCACCGCCATCTTCGCCGGCCAGCAACTCGCGCAGGGCGGCGGCGAGAAAGATTGCGGCATCGGCTTGCTGCAATGCGGTTTGCAAATCCCGGACGGCGATTTGGGGCTTTCGCAATGCAGCGGTTAAGCATCCGTGCAGGGCAGTCAACGGCTGACTCAGAGAGTGGACGAGTTCAGCGAGAACGTCGCCGTACTCGCAGTCAGCGAAAGCTGGATCGAACCCGGACAAAATCATCCCTGAACCGCCGCCGCATGGCCGCTCAATTCATAGCCAACGCCACGCACGGTGTGGATCAAGCGGCAGGCGAAATGGTCGTCCACCTTCCGGCGCAAATAATTTATGTACACGTCGACGACATTGGTGGAAGTATCAAAAGATAAGTTCCACACATGTTCGATGATCATGGCGCGGGTGATCCGCCGGCCGGCATTGCGCATGAGGTATTCGAGCAGGGCGAATTCCTTGGAGGTCAGTTCGATTCTGTGACCGGCGCGCTCCACCTTGCGCTCCACCCGGTCGAGTTTGAGATCGAGCACCGTCAACACCGATTCTGCGGGAAGATGGCTGCGCCGCAGCAGGGCGCGAATGCGGGCCGAGAGTTCGGAGAACGAAAACGGCTTGCCCAGATAATCGTCGGCCCCCAGATCTAAACACAGCACCCGGTCTTCCACCCGCGTTCGGCCGGTCAGCACCAGGATGGGCATGCTGGGCTTGCGCGTGCGCAGGTAGCGCAGGATGGACACGCCATCGAGGCGAGGCAGATTGAGGTCGAGAATCACCAGGTCGTAATCACATTCGCTGGCCAGGGCCCGGGCTTGCTCTCCATCGGCCGCCGTGTCGGCAGCGTAGTGTTCGGCCAGCAAACCTTTTTTTACGAAGCTCGCCACCGGCAGGTCATCTTCGGCAATCAGGATACGCATGAAATTCCTCTCAGAGAATTTGACTCCGATTCTAGGAGAGAACGCGCATCGCGCAAGAGTTTCCAGCGCACACGAAGGTCTCGGCCTTCCCAATAAAGGAGTGAGTCTTCCAGCAACCCGCATAGGACGAAACCGGGCAAAACTTTCCCATTTCCACCATCCAACTCCGAAGCCGGAAAGATTTGCCGCCTTGAGAAAATTTTCATCTCCTACTCATCGCCTTCTTATCTTTTTCCGATGAGATAGGTAACTATGACCAGCCCAGCGATACTCCCCTCCGCCGGCCGCGGCGTACTCGTGGCCAGCCCCAGTACTTCTCTACGGGAACAAGTCCGCCGCAGCCTGCAGCCGCGCCCCTGGCCGGTGCTCGAGGTGAGCGGCGGCGCCGATGCGCTGGTCAAGCTGGAGAGCGGGGAGTGGCAGGTGCTTTTTCTCGACCGGCGGCTGCCCGACCTGGATGCGGAAGAGATCAGCAAGATCATCAAGATCCGCTTCCCCGCGACCGAAGTGGTGCTCCTTGACTCCGATGGGGCGCTGCCGGTCTCCTTTGTCCTCGGGTCGTGGCTCAAGCCGCTAGAGTTGGCGTCGTCGGCGCCGCAACTCCAGCCATCTCTGCCGGGAGCACCCGCAATTCCCGCGGCCTGCGCCGCTTTGCCGGGGATGATTGGCGCCAGCGCTGCCATGCAGCGGCTGTACCGGCTCACTCGCCTGGTGGCTCCACGCCTGACTACGGTGTTGATCCTGGGAGCCACGGGCACGGGCAAAGAACTGGTGGCGCGGGCGATTCACCGGCTGAGCCCGCGGGCGGAAAATCCCTGGGTGGTGGTGAACTGCGCGGCCATCCCGGAAGCCTTGCTGGAATCGGAATTGTTTGGCTACGCTCGCGGCGCGTTTACCGGAGCAGTGCAATCCTATGCTGGGCGCATCCAGGCGGCGCAGGGCGGAACGCTCTTCCTCGACGAGGTTGGCGAGCTGCCACTCAGCCTGCAGGCCAAACTGTTGCGCTTCCTCGAGCAAAAAGAAGTGCAGCGCCTGGGCAGCTCGGATGCCGTGCGGGTTGACGTGCGGGTGGTGGCGGCGACCAATTGCGACCTTGAAGCACAGGTCGAAGCCGGCAAGTTTCGCCGCGACCTCTACTTCCGCCTCTCCACCTTTCCCCTGGAACTGCCGCCACTCGGAGAGCGCCACGGCGACATTCTGCCGCTGGCGGAGCACTTCCTGCGACTCTCTGCCGAAGCCTCAGTCCCTCCGCTGCTTGCCCCCGAGGCCTGCGGCCGCCTCGAAACCCATGCCTGGCGGGGCAATGTGCGGGAGTTGCAGCAGGTGATGGAGCGGGCGGTGATTTTGGCCGAGGGCGCCAGCCAGATTTTGCCTGAGCACCTGCCCGATTTCTGCGCTGCCCGAACCATGGCGGCAAATTCTGCCGTGGGGAGGACGATCTGAGAGGAATCTTAACTGCCGCCGGCCCCGTTGGCAGTGGGGTTGCTTCATCCTGCTTGCCTATGGCCGCCCTCCCCCAATTGTCATCTGCCGTCGCGATTGCGGCGGCGCCGGAGACCTCGGCATCTCTGGCCCAGGCCTTCGCGTCCTTCACCGAGGCTGCGGCTTCGCTGGAATCGCAGTACTCCGCGCTGCAGGCGGAAGTGGCGCGTTTGCGGCATGCTCTCGACGACAGCAACCGCGACCTGGCGGCCAGTGTCGAAGAGAACGAAAGCCTGCGCCGCCGCCAGGCGCTGGCCGAGATGGCGGCGGTGCTGGCCCACGAAATCCGCAACCCTCTCGGCAGTCTGGAGCTCTTCGCCGGCCTGCTGGCGGAGTCCAACCTGTCGGGGGAAGAACGCCTCTGGGCGCAGCAGCTGCAAGCCGGGCTGCGGACGGTGGCGGCCACGGTAAATAACGTTCTGCAGTTTCACAGCCAGCCCCCGCCCGGATTTGCCCCCGTCGACCTGGGCGAGTTCTTGCGCTGGCTCGAACAATTTCTACGGCCGCTGGCCCAGCGCTCGCAGGTGCACATTGCCTTGTCCTCTTCTCTCGAAGGAGTTCGCATCGCCGCCGATCGCCATCGTCTGGAGCAGGTAGTGCTGAATCTCGCGCTCAACAGCTTTCATGCCATGCCCGCGGGTGGCCTGCTGCGGATCGCCGGAGTGCTGCTGCCCACAGCCACAGTCCGGCTGGAGATCGCGGACAGCGGACCCGGTATCGCGCCGGAAATCCGGGAGCGTATTTTCGAGCCGGGTTTTTCGACCCGCAGCGGCAGCCCGGGACTGGGGCTTGCAGTCTGCAAAACCATCGTGGAACAGCATCATGGAACCATTCAGGTGGCCGGCGGCAGCCAAGGCGCCACCTTCATTTTGGAATTTCCCCAGCCTGGAGTTCTCGCATGAACCATGCCGTCACCGCTTCTCCCCTTCCCCCGCAGGTGCTGGTGGTCGATGACGACCCCGGCATGCGCAGCGCGCTCGAGAGCAGTTTCCTGCGCCACGGCTGGCGGGTGGAAAGCGCCGCCGGAGCGGCCGAGGCAGCGTTGCGCTTCCGCCGCCGGCCGCATCGCCTGGTGGTGACCGACATTCGCATGCCCGATGGCGACGGGTTCGCCCTCATGCGTCAGGTGCGCAGATGGGAGCCGCGGACCGCGGTCATTCTTCTTACCGCCTTTGCCAGCGTCCCCGACGCCGTGCTGGCGATGAAGGATGGCGCCTGCGACTACCTGGTCAAACCGGTATCGTTTGAGCGCCTGGAGCAGGCGGCGCAACAGATCCTGCATCAGGCCCAGTCCGCGGGCGGCCAGAGCACAGAGTTGGTGGGACATTCCCCCAGCCTCCTGCGCGCGATCGGCCGCGCCCGCCAGGTCGCCGCGAGCGATGCAGATATTCTGATTCAGGCGGAGAGCGGCACCGGCAAAGAGCTGCTGGCGCGCCTCATCCACCGCCTCAGCCCGCGCCGGGAGCGGCCGTTTGTCGCGGTGAACTGCGCCGCCTTTCCGGAAAATCTGCTGGAGAGCGAGCTCTTCGGCCATGCCAAGGGAGCGTTTACCGGGGCCATCGCGGCCAAGCCGGGAAAGTTCGAACTGGCCCATGAAGGCACGCTGTTGCTCGATGAAGTGGGCGAGATGCCCCTCGCCTTACAACCCAAACTCCTGCGCGCCCTGCAGGAGCGCGAATTCGACCGCCTGGGCGACACCCGCCCGGTCAAAGTCGATATGCGGGTGATCGCCACCACCAACCGTCCCCTCGAAGCCATGGTGCGCGCCGGCCAATTTCGCGCCGACCTTTATTACCGCCTCAACGTCATTCCGCTCGCGCTGCCTCCGCTGCGCGAGCGCCCGGAAGATATCGCGGAGCTGGCCGGGCACTTTGCCCATCTCTATGCGCTCCCGGGAGTCTGCTATCGCCTGACCCCTGAGTTCCTGCTTCGCCTGCAGCAGCATGGCTGGCCGGGCAACGTGCGCGAGCTGGCCAACCTGATGCGCCGTGCCGTCGCGTTGTCAGGTGAGGAAATCGGGGTGGAGGTGCTCGAGCCTTGCGACCTGGGAGCTTCCGTCCCGGCTTCGGCCACGGAGCCGTTTCACGCCGGGCTGTCGCTCGAGTCGGTGGAGAAACGCCTGCTGCAGATGACCCTTGACGCCACCGCCGGCAACCGTTCGCGCGCCGCCGCCATGCTGGGCGTCAGCTTGCGTACGGTGCGCAACAAGATTCGCGATTACGGCCTGCCGCCGAAGCGCAGTTACGCCGGGGAGCTCCAACCATGATCGATGATCCCACCATCACCGCTCTATCCCATTTTCTCGATCTCAACGTGTTGCGCAGCGAGCTGGTAATGTCGAATCTGGCCAATATCGACACCCCGGGCTACCGCACCCGCGACCTCAACTTCCGCCTGGAGCTGGAGCAGGCCGGGGGCAGCCTGTCTTATGCCGCCTTTGCTCCCGCCGTCCACCCGGTGCAGGGGCTGATCGAGCGCCCCGACGGCAACAACGTCAGTCTGGAGCGCGAGAGCCTGCTGCTGGCTGACACCCAGATGCGCTTCAATGCCGCGGTGCAGCTCTTGCGCGACCGCTTCAAAACTCTGTCGAGCGCCATCCACGAGGGGAGCGCGTCATGAACCTGTTTGCCATGCTGGAGGTCAGCGGCTCGGCGCTGACCGCGGAGCGGCAGCGGGCGGAGGTGGTGACCAGCAATCTGGCCAACCAGGAAACCACCCGCACCGCCGAAGGCGGACCCTACCAGCGGCAGCTGGTGGTCTTTCATACCCGCCGCATGCCGCGCTTCCCGCTTCTGCTCGCGGGGCTGGGCAGCGCGGCGGCCAGGGGAGTGCAGGTGGAGCAGGTGCTGGCCGACCCGCGCCCGCCGCTCGAGCGTTATCAGCCTGGCCACCCGGACGCGGATGCCCAGGGTTACGTGGCGTATCCGGCCATCGATCCGGTCGAGGAGACCGCCGACCTGCTGGGCGCAGTGCGGGCCTACGAGCTGAATGCCTCGGCGGTGGCGTCGATTAAAGCCATGATCCAGCAATCGCTCGATCTGCTGCGCTGAGGCCGCCAAAAGGGACGGAGAGCGGCCCAAACAAGCGTGCAGAGATTCGAGATTGTGAAAAGAGAAACTCTATGCCTGATCCCATCGCAAGCCTTTCCAATCTTTCAAGCTCGCTGTCTGCCGCCTCCACCGCCAAGTCGCCGCGGGAGTGGGGTTTCATGGAGACCTTGCGCGGGGCCATGGATCAGGTGGAGGAGCTGCAGGGCGATGCCACCGCCAAGACGGCGGCGCTGCTCGAAGGCAGCGGCATGGACGTGCACAGCGCCATGATCGCGGTGGAAAAAGCCGACCTGTCATTCCAGCTCATGATGCAGGTGCGCAACAAGATCGTGTCGGCGTATCAGGAGATCGCGCGCATGCAGTTCTGAGCGGCTAGGGGAGTGGATTGGAGGCGCCCAAAACATTGGCGGAGGCCATCAGCCAGGCGGCCAGCCTGTTGCGCGGGCTCACCCCGCGGCAGCGTTTGCTGCTCGGCGGCGGGGCGGTGGCAGTGGGCATTACGCTCTGGTGGTTTGTGGGCATGGTGGGGAAGCCGAAATTCGTCATCCTGTACTCCGGGCTGAAACCCGCCGAGGCGCAGTCGCTCAGCAGCCGTCTGGCCGCCAAGAATATTCCTTACGAGCTCTCGCCCGACGGTGGCAGCCTGCTGGTCCCCTCCGACCAGTTGGATGCCAGCCGTCTGGAGACAGCGGCCCAGGGTTTGCCGCGCGGGGCACGCATGGGCTTTGAGCTCTTTGATACGCCCAACTGGGCGGGCTCGGATTTTAGCGAGAGGGTGAACTACCAGCGCGCCCTCGAAGGCGAACTGGAGCGTACCCTGCAAACTTTGAGCGAGGTGGAGAGCGTGCGGGTGCATCTGGTGCTGCCACGGGAGTCGCTGTTCAGCGAACAGGAGCGGGCTGCCAAAGCCGCCGTCATCCTCAAGACCCGCGCCGGCACTCTTTCCCCGCAGGCGCAGCAGGCCATTCCGCAGCTGGTGGCGAGCGCCGTCGATGGACTGTCTCCCGAGAACGTCACCGTCGTCGATGCCGACAGCAACACCCCGCTGCTGCGCGCTCATGGACCGGGCGAAAGCCCGGTCGCCTACGATCTCGACGAGGCCCTGCAGAAAACCCTGGTGCGCACGCTGGAGCCGGTGGTGGGAGCCGAGCATGTGCGGGCCAGCGTGCACGTGGAGTATGACCTGAGCAGCAGCGAAAACACCGAAGAGGTCTACGACCCCAAAGTCACGGCTCTGGTGGCGCAGCAAAAGTCGGAAGAAAATGCCGGCGGTGGCGGCCCGGCGGGAATTCCGGGGACGGCCAGCAACCTGCCGAACAGCAGTGCCGCCAGCAAGGCGGTAGTGGCGGCGGCGAGCGAGACCCAGTCTTCGCGCTCGGAGAGCGAGACTTATGCGGTCAGCAAGAGCGTGCGCCACACCACCGAGCCCCCCGGACGGTTGAAGCGCATCGCCGCCGCGGTATTGATCGATGACGCCACCGAGGTGGCGGAAAAAAATGGTGCGCCCATCACCACCCGGCGCCGCCGCACTGCGGAAGAGATGAAGCAGATCGAGCAGTTGGCAGGGGCAGCCATCGGCTTCGACGCCCAGCGCGGGGACATGCTGGCGGTGCAGAATCTCTCTTTCCAGGAGTTACCGGCAGAAAAACTGGCGCCGCCGACGCGCCTGGAGAACACCCGCAGGCTGCTGCTGCAGTGGTCGGGAGGGTTGCGCTATGCCGCGATTCTGCTCCTGTTCATCATCGTGTACTTCCTGATTTTGCGGCCGCTGAAGCAGCAGATTCTGGTGGCTCTGCGCGAGCTGCCGGAGCGGGCCGCGCACGCTCCCAAGGAACTGGGGCCGGCGGCGGCCGCGGGCAATGTGGAAATTGAGCTGCCTGCGGGCAGTGAACAGGCGCGGCGGGCGACCGCACTCAAGCGCCAGCTGACCGACAAAATCAAGACCGAACCGGCGGCCGCCAGCCGCCTGGTGCAGAGCTGGATTCGCGAGGACGGCAAGGCGTGAGCGCGGCTCCGAATGCGCTGGGCGGGGTGCGCAAGGCGGCGGTGCTGCTGGTGCTCTTGGGCGAAGACAGCGCCAGCCAAATCTACCGGCACCTTCCCGAGGTGGATCTGGAGCGGCTTACCCAGGGCATCGCCGACCTTGACTACATCGATCCTGCCACCGCCCTGGCCGTGCTCGAAGAATACCATCGCATGGCGCTGACTCAGGACTACGTGGCCCAGGGCGGTACCGACTACGCGCAAAAACTGCTGATCAAAGCCTTCGGGGAGGACGGAGCGCAGCAGCTGTTGCGGCAGGTATCGCAGGCCGCGGAGATGAGCGCCGGCAAGCTGGACTCGCTGCAGAAGGCCGACCCGCAGCAGCTGGCCAAGTTTCTGGAAGAAGAGCATCCCCAGACCATTGCCTTGACCCTGGCGCATCTCGACGCCAAGCAGGCCTCCGAACTGTTGATGCGCTTGCCCGAAACCCTGCGGGCCGAAGCCCTCAAGCGCATGGCGCAGATCCGCCAGTTCTCTCCCGAGATCGCGCAAAAAGTTTCAATCGCCCTGCACAAGCGGCTGGAGGCGCTGGGGGAACAGCACCGCCGCGCCTATGCCGGATTTCAAGGCGTGGCCGACCTGCTGAATCGCATGGATCCGGTGCCGGCAAAGGGCATTCTCGAAGCTATCGAAAAAGAGGACCCCAAAGTCGCGCTGGGCATCCGCAACCTGATGTTCACCTTCCAGGATCTGCTGGGCGTGCCCGAAAACGGGAATCCGCGACTGGCTGGGACAACTGGACAAGAAGACTCTGGCCCTGGCATTGCGTGGCGCCAGCGAAGAATTGAAAAACTATATCTTCAAATCCATGTCGTCGCGCGCCGTCGAAATGCTGAAAGAAGATATGGAAATTCTGGGCCCGGTGCGCTCCCGCGACGTAACCAAAGCGCAGCAGGAGGCAGTGGCGGTGGCGCGCAAGCTCGAAGCCGAGGGCAAGATCAGTCTGGGATCGGAGGAAGATGAGTACGTCATGTAGTCCGGCTGCGAACCCGGAGCAGCAATCCCAAACCCGGCCCTTCCCTTATGCCGAGCTGGCGTCGTGCGCTGTCGCCCCGGGCGCCGGAGTGCCACCCGCTCCTGACTCCGCGGCAGCGCCAGACCTGGCCGCGCTAGGCGAGTCGGGCGCGCTGGAGATGGGAAAACGCCAGGGTGAAGCCCAGGCCCGCGCCCTCTTCGATCGTCAACTGGTTGCCCTTCGTGATGACGTGACTTCCGCTTTAGCCGAATTTTCCCGCCAGCGCGATGCCTATTTCCAGCAGGTGGAGGGCGAAGTCGTCCGTCTGGCGCTCAACGTGGCGCGCAAGATTCTGCGGCGCGAAGCCCAAGTGGACCCGTTGTTGCTCGCCGGCATGGTCCGTGTGGTTCTTGAGAAGATCGAAAGCGGGACCAAGGTAGTGGCGCGGGTTCACCCTCACCAAGTCTCGGAGTGCCGGGCTTACTTTGCCGAGCACATGGAGCCACGGCAGGTGCCGGAAGTGGTAGAGGATGCCGCGCTGGCCATGGACCACTGCATTCTGCAAACCGAATTAGGCACCACCGAGCTGGGGCCAGAGGTCGAACTGAGAGAAATTGAGCAGGGCTTATTCGACTTGCTGGAGCGGCGGCCGCCGAGCAGCTCATGAGCTCTCCGGAACTTCTCTCCGCTTACTTCAAACGCCTGGAGATTGGCTCCGGCCTGCGCTGGCAAGGACGAGTCACACAAGTCGTGGGGCAACTGGTGGAATCGGATGGGCCCTTCGGTTCGGTAGGAGAATTATGTGAGGTGATCGACGCCGGCGGTCGAATTTTTCCTGGAGAAATCGTCGGCTTCCGCGGCACCACCGTGCTTTCCATGCCATTGCAGCGGCCGGTCGGAATTCGTTACGGCGACCACGTGGTTACCTGGGGCGCCCGGCCCACGCTGCGGGTGGGAAACGATCTGTTAGGCCGGGTCATCGACGGCATGGGCGTGCCCCTGGATTCGCGCGGCGATTACGCCGGACACGAGCAGCAGATCCTCGACGCAGCCGCCCCGCAGCCACTCGAGCGCGATTCGATTCGCGAAGCGTTGGGATGCGGGGTGCGCGCCGTCGATGGATTCCTGACCTGCGGGCGGGGACAGCGCGTGGGCATCTTCGGGGGCAGTGGCGTGGGCAAGAGCACGCTCATTGGCATGATGGCCCGCAACACTGGTGCCGATCTCACGGTGCTGGCGCTGGTGGGAGAGCGCGGGCGCGAAGTACGGCATTTTCTCGAAGAAGCATTAGGAGAGCAGGGCAGGAAGCGCTCGGTGGTGGTGGTTTCCACATCCGACCAATCGCCGCTCTTGCGTATCCGCGCGGCTCTTGCCGCCACTGCGATCGCAGAATATTTCTGCGGCCGCGGCCGCGATGTGTTGCTCATTCTGGACTCCCTGACTCGCCTGGCCACCGCGCAAAGAGAAATCAGCCTGGCAGCGGGCGAACCGCCCACCGCCAAAGGCTACACTCCCTCGGTTTTCACGATGCTGGCCAGGCTGATCGAGCGCGCAGGCAAGTTTAATGGGGGAAGCGTCACCGCCTTTTACACCGTGCTGATGGAAGGCGACGATCAACAGGACCCGCTGGTCGACGGGGCCCGCTCTTTGCTCGATGGGCACATCATGCTCGACCGGCGGCTGGCGGCGCAGAATCACTATCCACCCATCGCCATACTCGACAGCATCAGCCGCCTGATGCCGATGGTGTGCTCCGCCGGGCACCTCGAGAAGGCAAGTGCCCTGCGGAAACTGCTGGCTGCTTACACCGCTTCTGAAGATCTGATCCGGATCGGCGCATATCAGAAGGGAAGCGATCCCGAGATTGATCAGGCGCTGCTGGTGCTGCCGGAGCTGCGCCGCTACCTCGAACAAACACCCAGCGAAGCGGTGAGTCTCGATACTTCAATCGCCAGATTGCTGGCGATTGCGGGCTAACCCGATGCCTTTTCGCACATCACTCGACGCCTTGCTGCGGGTGCGGCGGGGCCTGGAGCGCCAGCAGGAACTGCTGCTGCAGGCGGCCACCGGAAGGGTTGCGTCATTGCAACAGGAGTTGATGACGATCCAAACCCAGATCGAAGACGATGCCGCGCGGGAGTTGCAGCAAATGCAATCCGGCCTCACTGCAGCGGAGTTGCACTTTGATTTGCTCTGCCGCTCCGCATTGCGCGCCCGGCACCAACAGGTAGAGAGCAGGTTCATGCAAGCGTGGGCGCAGAGGAACACGCAGGCGCAAAGCTTTCGTGTGGCGCGGCAGCAACGCGAGATCCTCGAAACCCTGCGTGAGCAGCAGCTCGCTGCCTACCGCCGGCAGTCTGACCGCCAGGATCAGCGCCGGCTCGACGACGCGTTTCTTCTTCGCCGCGCCTACCTCTCGCGGAGCTAATTTGCCCACAGCAGGGCAAAGCTTGCCGGAAGCGCCGGTTGCACACCACTCCGGCAGCCAGGTTCGTTTGCCGAAACTCCCGCCGTTCCTACCGGCTGAATCACTTGCGCCGCGGTCCATTTGGGGTCAGCGACAGTGTGCGTTTGGCGGTGCACATGCTTTTCAAGAGCCGGCTGGAGTGATCCAGCGGCGATGGGTGGTTGTGCTCGCGAACCTGATCCAACTCGAGACCGCAATGCAAAGCGCAGCCGGAAAGATGGCTGCCTCGTTTCACAGCAACCCTTTGCCCACGGCATTTGCGGCCCTGCTGCACCTTCCAGCGGTCAGCACGCAGGCGCTTCCCAGCAAGGCAGAAGCGATTCCATCGAATGATGCTCCACCCCCGAACTCCGGCGAAAAGAAGCGCGGACAAACGGAGGGCTCGCCAGTAACTATGCCGCTCCCGATTCCAAGCGCGGTCATAAGCGTTCAGCCCGCGGTTTTTCTCGCTGTTCCTGAAGCGGCTCCGCCGCAGGAAGCCGCGGGAATAAGTTCTGCCGGAGCGGCAACTTCGCTTCCGATGTTTCCATCTCCCTCCCAAGCTCCCACCAAGCAGCCGCCGGAGCAGGCCGTCAATCTCGCCAAGCCGCGAGCCACAGCTTGGGTCCAGGCGCTGCCGTCGCAAGAAAAAACAACCGGGACATTTCCTGGCGCAGATGACACGCTCGCAGCTACATCAGCGAATGATCTCGCGAACCTCGAAAGCCCGGTCATGCCGGTGACGCCGACCAAGCTGACGATCACCATGCCGCCAGAAACAGGCGACCTGCTGAATGCCCCATTGACGGCGGGGCAATCGAATCCGACGCTCGCAATCGCGCAAGCCACGCCTGCGACTCTACCTCCGGCCGACGCAGCGCCGTTTTCCGAAAAGAAAACTGACGGGGCCGAGAGCAGGCAAACCATCGCGGACAGCAGCACGACGCCCATACTGCCCTTCCATCTCCCTCTCGGGCGATTCGAGGAACCGAGTCTTGCCGGGCGGAACTTCGCAGCCGCGAAAGTGATGGATGCTGGCCCGCCGGTGTTGCGCCCGCCGGCCGCCGCCCCACCATCAACATCGGCGGCATCACCATCAAAGACTGACGCAAGCGCCCCTGCACCGATTCACGGAGTATCGCCTGTTGCGACGCTTGGCCGGCCTGCCTCTTCTCCCGCTCAACCATCGAAGCTTTCTGAATCCGCAGCTCCGGAACTCGGGAATCCGGCCTTGAGCACACCTGCTTTGCCCGACTTGCCGGCCCGAGCCGGAGCAGGTTTGAAGACGCAAAGTCAAAATGCCCCAGTGGGGCGCTTAGCCAATGACTCGGGAAAGAATCCGCCACCGGCGATGCTTCCTTCGACCGGTGAGCGTTCCCAATCCGCGGTGTCAGATTCATCACCCGCCGTCACGGCCGCCGCAGCCTCTACGCTGCTGGTATCCGGCCCTCCGCCTGCGAATTCGCAAACTCCGATGGCATCGGGAAGTCCCGCCGCCAGCAACGTGGCAAACGTTTCCGTAATAGCCATGCCTGCCGCGGCGAATCAGAATCTCACCACTCGTTCCCCGGAGCCCTCGGCTGAAGCTTCACCGCGCCCGCCCCTAGTCGCCGCACCCAGCAGCCAAACCGTCGTGCAATCGGTGCGCCTGGTGGAGAGCATTGGGCAATCCGAAATGCATATCGGTCTGCGCACCCAGGCGTTCGGCAGCGTCGAGGTGCACACCGCGTTACGGGACGCACAGTTAGGGCTGGCCGTCAGCAGCGAGAAGGGCGACCTGCGAGGCTTTCTCCAGCCCGATGTTCCGGCGATTCAGAGCGTGCTGCAGCAGCACGATTTACGCTTGGAAAATATCCGCTTTTCGCAGCCCGGCATCGATCTGGGCTCTGGATCTCCCGGTAACTCAGAGTCTCCGCCTCGTTCTTTTACCGGGAATGGTGGCTCATTCCCGGCAACCTCATCGGCCAGTGAAGGTGACGAGGAATTGGCCGACAACAGCGGACCAGGCAACCGGCTCAGCGTTCACGCATGAAATCAAACTTAAGGAGATGAAACCCCATGCATATCCATTCTTTGATGGCAAACACCCCTCTTCCACTGGCGAACATGATGGCCAAAACCACCAGCCCGGCCAGCACCACGGCCAGCGGGGGAACAACCTCCTCCACCGGAACCGGCACTGATCCTTTGCAGAGCACCGACAACATGTTTATCCAGCTGCTCACCGCGCAACTGCAGAATCAAAGTCCGATCGATCCCGTCGATCCGACCGAGTTCACTTCGCAGCTGGTGCAGTTCAACATGCTCGACCAGCTTTCCCAGATCAACCAGACTTTGCAGACGGCTTTTGCGCCTTCTGCCACCAGTTCGACCGCCCCCAGCGCCACCGCCAATCCTTCCGTCCAAGGAGCCCACTAATGCCCAATTTTTCGATTCCACTCTCCGGCCTGACCGGCGAAGCTACCGCGCTGTCGGCGGTGGCCAACAACCTGGCCAATCAGAACACCACCGGATACAAGGACGTGCAGGTGCTGTTCAGCGATCTCTTCTACCAGAACCTGGGCACCACCGGCTCGGGTGATCCCATTCAACTGGGCGCCGGCGCCCAGGTCGGTTCCATGCCTTCGACTTTCACCCAGGGTAGCGTGAGCGCCACCGGGGTTCCGACCGATGTGGCTATTCAGGGCAACGGATTTTTTGTAATTCAACAGAATGGCATCGACAGCTACACTCGCGCGGGAAACTTCTCCGTCGACAAGAACAACTTCTTGGTCACCTCCGACGGGCAGCAGGTTCTGGGCTATCCCGCCGTGAATGGAGTGGTGAACACCGGCCAGGCGATCGCGCCGCTGCAGCTCGGAGCCGGCACCATCAGTCCCCCGGCCGCCACCAGCGCGGTGCAAATCCAGACTAACCTCGACGCCACCGCCGCCGTGGGAGACACGTTCTCCACTCCGATGAACATCTTCGATTCCCTTGGCGCCAGCCACACCCTGACTTTCACCTTCACCAAGACGGCCGCCAACACCTGGAGTTACTCGGTGTCGATTCCGTCCACCGACTTGAATCCGGTTCCCCCCGCCGGAGGAGGAAACCCGGTTCCACAAAGTGGAATTCTCAACACCGGAACACTGACCTTTGACGGCAACGGCAACCTGATTGGCCCCACCAACCTGGCGGGAAACCTCACCAATGTCACCGGCATCACTGCGACTTCGCTGGCCGATGGCGCCTCCAATCTGAGCTTCGACTGGGATCTGCTAAACGGAACCACTCCGGTCGTCACCCAGGTGGCCGGTCCCAGCAGCACTTCCTCGACCCAGCAAAACGGCAGCAGCAGCGGCACGCTGACTGATTTCAGCATCGGTTCCGATGGCACCATTACCGGTTCGTTCAGCAACGGGACCACCGCCGCCCTGGGCCAACTGGCGGTGGCGAGCTTTGCCAACGATCAGGGGTTGCAGCGAGTGGGGGATACCAATTACACGGCTACCCTGGCCTCGGGACAGGCGGTGATCGGAACTCCCGGCACCGCCGGACGTGGAACGCTGGCGGGAGGAGCGCTCGAACTCTCGAACGTCGACATTTCCACCGAATTCGCCAATCTGATCGTGGCTCAGCGCGCCTTTGAAGCGAACGCCAAAACGGTCACCACCTTCGACACCATCTTGTCCGACACCATCAACATGAAACAAGGTTGAAGGTTTCTCCGTGCCCCGCTTGCGACCGTGAGCGGGGCGCGAACTTCAGAGCTTCTTAATGAAGCCGTTCTAAACATCTCTCTTCCCCCGCCTTGATTGCCAGCCCAGCGCCGCCTGGCGCATCAAGCAACCTCAAGGCTGGCAACAGATGCGTGTCTGCCCCTTCGTTCCTGCCGAGCGGCACGCGATGTGCTTTCGATTCCATGAAGGCCGGCTCCACAGGACAACGCCATGGCTGGATTAGCGATCGCCCCCAAAATCGCCGACGAGGCCAAAGAAACTGTAGCGGACAGCGAAGCCTGGCTGCAGGCTCTCAGTCTGGCTTGCGACTTGACTGTGGATATGACGCTTCCGGGTTTCAAAGTCGCGGATGTGCTGCGCCTGCAAAAAAATGCGGTGATCAATTCGCACTGGCGTGTGGGGACCGATGTTCCGCTGCGAGTGAATGGAAGAGTGATCGGGCGGGGAGAGTTTGAAGTAGTGGAAAACCACTTGGCGGTGCGCGTCACCGAGCTGGCGTGAGCCGATGTCATGGGAAAGAGGCGGTATGGAAGAGAAGCCGTGGAGAACGCAAGTTGCGGTGAGCCCATTGCGGCGGGCGTTGGGCGGGCTGCTGGCGTGGCTCCGCCGGTGGCGGGCTAGCCCACCGCGCCAGTTGCGGTTGTGTGAAAACCTCGCCCTGGGAGAGAAGCGCTTCCTCAGCGTGGTCGAGTACGGCTCGCGAAAATTTTTAGTGGGTGGGACAGGAAACTCGCTGGCCATGCTGGCAGTGCTTTCCGCCCCTGGGGAAAACTCCGGTCCGGATCAAGCAGCGAAAAGCGATTGCCCGGTTCCCCTTCGAGATTTCGGTGCGCGAGCGGTGCAAAAGCGAAAAAGAGCTGCCGAGGATGAAGCGTGAAGGCGTCCATCCTAAGCCGAGCGGCGCTGGCAGGGTTTCTGCTTTTATTTCGCACTCCCTTGGCCTGGGGTCGAAGCATCGTCCCTGCTTCCCGCATGGCGATGCCGTGGACGGGTCCGGGAGGCGCCGGCGGCTCGATCCCGTGGAATATCGTCGTTCTGCTCACCCTGTTGACCCTGCTGCCCGCCTTGCTGCTGGCCATGACGCCCTTTGCCCGCCTGCTGGTGGTGTTTCACTTTCTGCGGCAGGCGCTGGGTACGCAGACTACGCCCAGCAATCAGACCCTGATCGGCCTCGCCCTCATCCTGACCCTGTTCCTAATGCAGCCGGTGATTGCGGCGGTCGAGCAGCAGGCGATTGTGCCCTTCGAGCAAGGCCGGGTCGATGCCATGCAGGCGGTGCAGCTGGGAGCGGCGCCGCTCGAGCAGTTCATGTTGCGCTTCGCCCGCGAGAAGGACCTGGCATTGTTCCTGGAACTGGCCAAGGACCCTCGCCCGGCGCGGCCCCAGGATTTGGCGATGCGAGTGGTGATGCCGGCCTACATGCTCTCCGAGCTGAAAGCCGGATTTCAGATCGGGGCAGCGCTCTACCTCCCCTTCCTAGTGGTGGACATGGTGGTGGCCGCAATTACCACCTCGGTCGGCATGCTGCAGCTGCCGCCGGTGGTGATTTCCACCCCGCTCAAGATCCTGTTGTTCGTCATGGTGGATGGCTGGAACCTGCTGGTGGGTTCGCTGCTCAAGAGCTTCGCCTGAAAGAGCTGGAAAAAAGGAGCGCCTGATGTCTCCGCAACAAACCGTGGAATTGGCCCGCCGGACTCTGGAGGCCGCCTTCTTCATGGCGGCGCCGGTGCTGGCTGTCGCCGTCGTGGTGAGTCTGCTGATCAACCTGGCGCAGGTGCTGACTTCTCTGCAGGAGCAGACGCTCTCCACCGTGCCCCGGCTGGCGGCGGTGGCCACAGCGGTATTTCTGCTCCTGCCCTGGATGGTGCGCCGCATCAGCCTCTTTACCATCGCGCTGTTCTCCGACTTTCGGCCGTACCTGCGATAAAACCATGGACACGCTGCATCTGGAAACCGCGATGGCCGGCGCGCTCTTTATCGGAGTGCGCATCGGCGGCCTCATGCTGTTCGCCCCTTTTTTCAGCGCCGAGAGCGTTCCGCCGCAGTGCAAGCTCGCGTTCACCGTGCTTCTGACCGCTCTTCTTTATCCCGTCTGCCGTCCCCGGTCGGCAGATTACGGTCTCCTGGGATGGGTGGGAATCGTGAGTGCGGAGCTGGTCACCGGTTTACTGCTGGGCCTGGCGGTGCAGTTCGTGCTGGAGGCGGCGCAAATGGCGGGCCAGCTTCTTGGAGTGCAGGCGGGATATTCCCTGGTTACGCTGCTCGACCCGCAGACCCAGGCGGACACACCGGTGATGGCGACCTTCCAGCAACTGCTGGCGGCGCTGATTTTCCTCCAACTCAACGGGCATCACTGGCTGCTGCGCGGTCTGGCCGCAAGTTTTGCGTACCTGCCCCCGGGCAGCGCCTGGGCCAGTTTGCGGGCCACTTCCACGCTGCTGCGGGCGGCGGGCGGAATCTGGCTGGCCGGCATGCAGATGGCCGCTCCCGTGATCGCGGCGACCGTGCTGGTTGACGTCACGCTCGGCTTTCTGGCAAAAGCTTCGCCGCAGATGTCGGTTCTCTTTGTGGGGCTGCCCATCAAGACCCTGCTGACCCTGGCGCTATTGACCAGCATGCTTCTCGCACTTCCCGGCGGCCTGGAGCGGCGTTTTGCCGCCGGAGTTTCGCTGGGAGAGCGGCTGCTCCATCTCGCCCATTCCTGATCTATGGCTAACGGCGACAGAACCGAACAGGCGACACCGCGCAGACGGCAGAAGGCGCGCGAACAAGGTCAGCTTGCCCACAGCCGCGACCTGATCTCCGGGATGGCGGTCGCCACCATGGTGGCGGTGATGGCGGTGCAGGCGCCGGCTTTCGCCACGCAGTGGCGTGCTCTGTTCCAGCAGGCGCTCGATCGCGCGACTCAAAGCGACGCAGCCGGAACGGAACGGCTCCTGGCCGGAGCGGGCCTGGCCGTGGTGCGGGCCGCCGGAATGGTGGCCGGCTTGAGCTGGCTGGCGGCGAGCTTGGGAGCTCTGGTTCAGGGCGGCCTGGTGGTGGCCCCGGCGGCACTGGCTCCGAATTTTTCCCGGCTCAGCCCGGTCAACCGTCTCCAGCAACTGTTTTCCCTGCCCTCTCTGGGGCGCCTGCTGAAATCGCTGCTGCCGGGAACGGCCATCGTCTATCTGGCGCTGAGCGTCCTGGTGCGCGAGTGGAACAGCCTGCTGCGCCTGGGGCAGCGCCCGGCTTCGGGCATCGCCCACGATCTTCTGGTGCTGGTGTTTGAGGTGGCGTGGAAGTCGGCACTGGTGCTGCTGGTGTGGTCGGGCGCGGATTATTTCATCGAGCGGCAGAAGCTCGCAGGCGACCTGCGCATGAGCCGCCAGGAGGTAAAAGACGAATACAAAGAGACCGAAGGGCACCCCACGGTGAAGGCGCGCATCCGCCGCCTGCGGGCGCAAGTGCGGCGGCGGCGCATGTTGGAACAGGTAAAGCAGGCTTCCGTCGTCATCACGAACCCGGAAGAATTTGCCGTGGCCCTGGCCTACCGCACCGACATGGCTGCGCCCACGGTGGTGGCCAAGGGCCGCAACCGTCTGGCACGGCAGATCAAGGACATTGCCCGCTGGCAGGGCATTCCCGTGGTGGAAAATCCGCCGCTGGCCCACGCCCTCTACCGCGCGGTCGAAGTGGGGCAATCGATTCCGCCCAAACTCTACGCCGTGGTGGCCGCGATTCTGGCGGCGATTTACCGCGCCCAGCAGCGCGCCGAGCGGGAGCGCGCCCCGCGGGCGGGTGTCCGGGGAGGCCAGTAAGCCATGGCGGAAACCATGCGGACTGCGCCGGCGGCACGCCATCCGGTCGTGGAGTGGGCGGTGCCGGTAGCGGCGGTGGCGCTGGTGTTCGTGATGCTGGTGCCCATGCCGTCCTTTCTTCTGGACCTGCTGCTGGCCACGAGCATCACCGCCTCCATCCTGGTCTTGTTGTCGGCGATCAACATCCTCCGCCCGGCGCAATTTTCCGTTTTCCCCAGCCTGTTGCTGCTGCTTACCCTGCTGCGCCTGGCGCTCAATCTGGCCTCCAGCCGCCGCATTCTGTTGCACGGCAACGAAGGCGCGTCCGCCGCCGGACAGGTGATACAGGCCTTCGGCCAGTTTGTAGTCGGAGGCAATTACGTCGTCGGCTTCGTGCTGTTTCTGGCCCTCATCGCCATCCAGTACATCGTGGTCAGCCATGGCGCGGTCCGCACCGCCGAGGTGACCGCCCGCTTCACCCTCGACGCTCTGCCCGGCAAGCAGATGGCGATCGATGCCGATCTGAATGCCGGGCTGATCGACGAGGCCGGGGCGCGCGCCCGCCGCGAGCAGATTGCCCACGAGGCCGAGTTCTACGGCGCCATGGACGGCGCCGCCCGCTTCAACCAGCGCGACGCGCTGGCGACCATTCTGATTACGGCGGTCAACATCATCGCCGGTTTTCTGATCGGCGTCTTCCAGCTCGACATTCCTTTTCGCGAAGCTTTGAAGACTTACACCGTACTCACCGTGGGCGACGGCCTGGTGACCATGATTCCATCGCTGCTGGTCTCGATGGCGGGAGGCATCGTGGTAACCCGCGCCTCGTCGGGAACCAGTCTGGCCAGTGATCTGGGCAAACAGGTCTTCTCCGGACGCCGCCCGCTATTCATCGCCTCCGGGGTAATGCTGGCCTTGGCCGCCATTCCCGGCTTGCCCAAGTTTTCCTTTTTCCTGCTGTCGGGCCTGGTCGGTCTGCTGGCGTGGCGCGCCCCCAAGCCGACGGCGGAGAAACCTGCCGGCGCAGGAGAAAAGAAGCCGGTGCAGGAGTCGATCGAAGACCTGCTCAAGCTCGACGAATTAAGCCTGGAAGTGGGCTACGCTCTGGTTTCCCTGGTCGATGTGCAGCGCGGCGGCCAACTGCTGGCGCGGGTGCGCGCCCTCCGCGGCAACCTGGCGCAACAGCTCGGCTTCATCGTCCCCCCGGTGCACATTACCGACAACGCCCGCTTCAAGCCGCAGGAGTATGTGGTGTCTCTGCGGGGCGTGGAAATTGCCCGGTGGGAGATGGAAGCCGAGCGGCTGCTGGCCATCAGCTCCGATGCCGCCCCGCCGCCGCTGGCCGGCACGCCCACGCGCGAGCCAGCCTTCGGCGTCTCCGCCCTTTGGATTGCCTCCGGATTGCAGAATGAAGCACTGGCTAAGGGCTACGCCGTGGTGGACCAGACTTCGGTGTTGGCCACCCATTTAGCCGAGGTCATCAAGCAGCACGCCTCCGAACTGCTGACCCGGCAGGAGGCCAAGCGGCTGCTCGACCGTCTGGCGGAGAGCCATCCCAAGCTGGTGGAGGAGCTCGTCCCCAAACTGCTCAGCCTGGGCGAGGTGCACAAAGTTCTGCAGCAACTCCTGCGCGAGCAGGTTTCGATCCGCGATCTGGCCAGCATTCTTGAAACGCTCATCGACACTGCGGGGGTCAGCAAGCATCCCGTGCTGCTGGTGGAAGCGGCGCGGCAAGCCCTGGGACGAGCTCTGGTGCGTCCGCTGCTCGAAGAGAACCGGCTGCGCGTCGTAACCCTCGATGCCTCGATCGAAGAAGAGCTCAGCCGCGCCTTTAACCCCACCACGTCCACCAGTGCCGGGCTGCAACCCTCGCTGGTACGCCGTATTCTCGATGGCTTGCGCCGCCTGGCCGGGGAGCAACTCACGGTCGCCAGCCCGGTGCTTTTATGTTCGACTCCGGCGCGCTTTCACCTGAAGCGGCTGCTCGAACCTTTTGTTCCCAAACTGGTCGTGCTCTCTCCGAACGAGATTCCCGCCGTGGTTTCAGTGCAGACGCAGGGGGTGGTCAAGTGAAGAACAGTTTCCAGCGGGCAGGAATGAAGAAGTCAGAAATAAGAAATTCAAAAAGCTGAGGTCAGATAGGAGAGAGCCATGCGGGAAGCCACCAAGCAGGCTTACACATCCTGGCAGAACGAAGAAGAAAGAGAGCGCATGCTGATGGAGCAGCTTCCCCAGGTGCGCTACATCGCGCGCCGCATTCACGAACGCCTGCCTCGCCATGTTCCCTTCGAAGACCTGGTGCACGCCGGAGTCGTAGGCCTGATCGACGCGCTGCAGAAATTTGACCGCAGCAAGCACGTGCAATTCGGCTCCTACGCCAAGTTCCGCATCCGCGGAGCCATCCTCGACAGCCTGCGAGAGATGGATTGGAGTCCGCGCGACCTGCGGCGCAAAGCCAGGCAACTGGAGGAGGCCCACAACCGCTTGTCGTCCGAACTGGGGCGCAATCCCAGCGAATCCGAACTGGCCACGGCGATGGGTCTGGATTTGCACGGATTGCAGGTATTGCTGGGCGAAATTGACGGCCTTGAGGTGGGCAGCCTGCGAGTGATGTCGCCGCGCGACGGAGCGGAAGAAGACTTGTGCGAATACCTGCCTAACGTTCCGGAAGAGACGCCGTTGCTGCTGTGCCTGCGCTCGGAGATGAAGGAGTTATTGACGCGGGCCATCGCCGAACTCCCGGAAAAAGAGCGGCAGGTGCTGGCCCTGTATTACTTCGAAGAACTCACCATGAAAGAAGTGGGAGCGGTGCTCGGAGTGGGCGAGTCCCGGGTCTCGCAGATTCACTCCATGGCGGTCATCCGTTTGCGGACCCGGCTGGCCGAACTGAGCCGCCTGCGCCCCGCTCCCGGGCTTTCGAGCGACGCCACTCGCGGGGTATGAGCCATTCGGCCAAGAGGGAGGGTGATCAATGGAAAAGGTTCTCAACCAGCAGCAAATCGATGCCATGGTGGCGGCGGCGCGGGGCGGAGGCGGCAGCCAGGCAGGCCATGCCCGGGAGGCGGTGGTCACGCACTGGGATGCGCGCCACGCCGGGCAGATCGGGCGCGAACAGGTGCAGTCGATCGGTACCCTGCACGAAGGCTTCGCCCGCAATCTGACCCACTCGGTCGGCGCTTACTTGCGGGTGGCATTCAGCGCTGCGCTGGTCTCGGCGGAGCACCTGAGCTTCGGGGAATTTCTGACTCGGGTCCCCGAGGTGACCTATCTCGCCACCTGCAAACTGCTGCCGGTGGAAGCGGCGGCTTTGCTGCAGCTGGACTTGACCGTAGCCTTTCCGCTGATCGACGTACTGCTGGGCGGAGAAGGCAAGGGCGCCTCGCCGGCGCGGCAGATCACCGCCATCGAGGAGCAGATTCTGGAGACGGTCATGCGGATTATCTGCCGCGAGCTGCAGAGCGCGTGGCAGATTCTGGGTCTGCAATTTGAATTCGAAGGCCGGCAGGCGGGAGACTCGGTGCAGCGCCTCATGCCCGCGGAAGAGAAGACCCTTTCCTTGAGTTTCGAAGTGACGGTTGCCGAAAGCCGGGGAACGCTGAACCTGGTATTTCCCGCGGTGGTATCGAACGCCCTGTTGCGCAAGATGGCGGCGGCCTGGGTGCGGGCCAAACGCCGGGTTCAGCCCGGCCCCGGCCAGCAGATGCGGCAGCGTCTGCTGGAGTGCCCGTTCCGCCTCGAACTGGCCATCAGGATTGCGGGCGTGCCGCTCTCCGCGTTGATGCATCTGGCCCCCGGAAAATTGCTGGCTTTCCGCTGTCCAGTGGAGCGCCCCGCTGCACTGCGAATCGGCGACCAGGAGCTGTTCCGGGCGACGGCGGCGCGTCTGGGGAGTTCGCGGGTGGCTCATATTCTTGAGCGCTTGGCGCCTACAACCGCGAGGAAGCCGCTGCCATGAGCGACGAAACTTCCTCGCCTGCCGCTTCCGCCCCAGCCTCGGACTTCGTCCTGGCCTATCTGCGGGTGTGGGCGGAAAGCCTGGCAAAGGTGCTGGGCCAGATTTCGGGTTCTCCGCTGACTCTGGATTGCCTGCGGGAAACCCCGGCGGAAGCTCCTCCGCACGCGGACGGCGATTTGCAATTTGTACTAACTGCAGACGGCGGCCTGCGCGGAGAGATGGCTCTGCGGCTGTCGCCGGCAGTGGCTTTAGCGCTCGGGCAAAACTTTCTGGGCGAAGCCCGGGATGCCGCAGCCGAGATCAAGCCCGATCACCGCGAAGCCCTGGAGGAACTGCTTCGCCAGGTGGCTGGCCATGCCGCCAGCGCGCTGAAGCCGCGCTGGGGAGAAGTGCAGCTGCGGGTGCAAGCGGCCGCGCCCTCCTGGTCCCCCGCGGCCAGTGGTTGGATCGGGCCAAGCGGGGAGACGCCGCTGCGTATCTGGATCGAGTGGCACCTGGACGCTGCCCTGGGTGCAGCGCTCACCGTCGCAGCGCCATCTGCGGAGGGCCCTCCGCCCCAAACGGAAGCACCGGGTGCGGGAGATGCGCCACTTCCTCCAAGCCTGGGAGCCGCCAGCGGCAATCTTGATCTTCTGCTGGATGTGGAACTGGAGGTGATGCTGCGTTTCGGCGAACGCAGCATGGCGCTGCGCGAAATTCTGGAACTGGGAGCAGGTTCGGTGGTGGAACTCAACCGTAGAGTGGATGAGCCCGTCGATCTCCTCCTGGACGGGCGAATCATTGCGCATGGAGAAGTTGTAGTGGTAGACGGCCATTATGGTTTGCGGGTTCTCGACCTACAGTCGCCGCCGCCCGCAGCATGACCCATGGAACGTGAGCACTCGCAAACGGCGCTCAGGAGTGAAACCCTGACCTACTCCGGAGAATTCTGGCAGAGAGCCCTCCCCCATTGCGGAGAGCAGGGCTGTACTCTGACGCGCCGCTTGTGGAGACGGGCGCGCTGGTGGAACACGGCCATCGGCCTTCACGGAACACGCTATTGTGCGCCCCAATGTTTCGAGAGCGCCATGCGGGAGTGTCTCGACCGCATCTCGCGCAGGGTCGTGTCGGCCGCTGCCGTGCGTCATCGCATCCCCCTGGGCCTGCTGCTGCTCTCGCGTGGGCAGTTGAGCAACCGGCAGTTGCGTTCGGCTCTGCAGGCCCAGCAGGATTGCGGCCGCCATCGCCTGGGGGAGTGGCTGGCAAAGTTGGGCTATGCCACAGAGCAGCAGGTTACCGCGGCGCTGGGCGCACAATGGGCTTGCCCGGTGCTTACATCCGAAGTAAGTCCTGACCGGCTCATGTTGCGCCTGCTCCCCTTCCGCTGGCTGGAAACCTTCCGCATGTTGCCGCTGCAATTCGTACCCTCGACCCGGATGTTTTATCTGGCTTTCAGCGAAGGCGTCGATTACCCCGCGTTAAATGCGATCGAGGAGATGCTGGATTGCCGCACCGAAGCCTGTCTGGTCAGCGGCAGCGCCATGGATCACGCCCTCGAGCATAGCGGACGGCAGCGCGGTCCCGGCGACCTGCTGTTCGAAGGCTGGCGGAACGCGGCGGAAATGGCACACATCACCTGCGGCTACGCCCTGAAACTCGGGGCCAAAGAAGTGCGGGCCGTAGGGTGTGGAGGACACGTTTGGGTGCGCCTCAGCGCCGGCCGGGATGTGGCGCATTTGCTTTTTCGTGCCGCCGGCGGCCGCGAAAAAGACGAGTCTCGGCGGTAACCAGCCGTGACTCTCCGCATTTTTTCCTTTGGTCCGGCTTCCGCGCACAGGGTAATCTTCCTAAGCATCCCCACTACCCTCCACTATGAAATATTGCCGCTTTCAACTGCAGAGCCGGGCCGAATATGGGCTGATCGAATCCGTCGCCGGCCAGGACGAAATTACCCGCCTGTTTCTCGAGCCTCCCGATCAAGGCACTGACTTCGAGGATCTCCGCACCAGGGCGATCTCCCGCATCCGGCTCGCGGAAGCGGCGCTGCTGGCTCCCATCCAGCCCTCGAAGATTGTGTGCGTCGGGCGCAACTATCGGGCGCACGCCGCGGAACTGGGGAATGAGCCTCCGCAGGAACCGCTTCTTTTTCTCAAGCCCCCATCCTCTTTATTGGCACCGGGCGGAAATATTCTCCGGCCCAGAATTTCTGAGCGGACAGATTTCGAGGGCGAACTCGGCGTTGTAATAGGCAGAACCTGCCACAAGCTTTTGCCAGAGGATGATGTGCGCCCCTATATTCTGGGTTACACAGCGGTTAACGACTTTACCGCTCGAGATTTGCAGAAGAAGGACGGGCAATGGACGCGGGGAAAAGGCTTCGACACATTTTGTCCCGCAGGCCCCCTGGTGAGCGACGAGATCGATCCCTGGGCGGGAGTGTCCATAGAAACCCATGTGAACGGAGACCGCCGCCAGCAGGGCAATACCCGCGATTTCATCTTTCCACTCGATGTCGTGATTCGCTACATCAGCGGCGTCATGACCCTGCTGCCTGGAGATCTGATCGCCACCGGCACGCCGGAGGGGGTGGGGCCGGTTGTCGCCGGGGATGTGATCGAGGTGACGGTGGAAGCGATCGGAACTTTACGCAATACGGTCGCGGACGAGAATAGCTGAGAAGACTACGAACCGCTGCGGTTGGGTGAGTTGTCGGCTGCGGGTGGTTCCGGCGATGGCGCCTTCTGCTCAGCGGCCAGCCCCCACATATCTCGTTGTACTACCGCTTCCAGACCGACTTGGCGCTCTTTCAATTTGGGCAGTGGCGCCGTCCAGACTACGCGGAATTCGGCCCGGTGCTGCTTGTACTGCACGGTCAGCTGGGTACCCACTTCCAGGTCGCGCTGCATGGCTCCCAGGCGGACTCCGGTCTCGGTAATGTCCAAAGTATGGGCGAGGTCGGTGTACGACTTCCCCGCATCGTCGCTGCCAGAAACCCGTACCGGGAGAACAGCCTTCACCCGGCCGCGACGGCGATGGTTCTCGACCATGGCAGTTTTTTCTGTTTTGCCACTTCCGTTGCCAGTATTTCTGCGAGTCAACTTTTCCTCGGCGTACCGCTGCGTGATTTCAGAAGGGGAGTAATGCTGTGGTTGAATTCATTGTGGCCTGTTCCCCCACTTCTGCCAATGGCTCCAAAGTGTAGGAAGCGCCCCTCGACGGTGTTACAGGCTGCTGGCCTGAGCTGATCGCTGGTGTTGGCCGGCCTACATAACTGCCCGGCCCCGAGGCTTTAGGCGACTATATCTGTGAATCGATTGAGGTTACAAGGCTGACATGAAACCGTCCGGAAAGCCGGCGAACTGCGGCTTGGAGGCGCCAGACGGGCGCAACTGCCCGCCCAAACTCGGGTTTATAGTAATGGAAGTCATAGGGCCGCTGCCTTGGAAGGATACGCCCAACGCCATCGGCCCGGGGGACACAGCATTATTTGGCTATGTTCCATAGGAGAACGAGCCATGAAATCTTTAAGGCGTTTCTTTTATGCAAGCCTATGTATCGCTTTGCTAGCCGCTGCCGGATGGGCGCAAGACCAGCCAGAGAGCCCATCTCCGGATAAGCCTTCAGCCGGCATCTCTTCCCCGGATTACCCCTCGAGCGATAGCACCTCGCCGGACATGCCTTCGACTGACTCGGCCCAGGACCCTCCCGGCCGTGTCGCCCGTTTGCAATACATGAATGGGCAGGTATCGGTGCAACCGCATGGAGTCGACGAGTGGGTGCAGGGCGAAGCCAACCGTCCGCTGACCAATTCTGACAATGTCTGGGCGGATAAGGACTCGCGCGCCGAGTTGAATCTGGGAACCGGCTTGATGCGGATCGACTCGGAAACCAGCCTGACCCTGACCAACGTGAATAACAATGCGGTGCAGGTATCGCTGCATCAGGGCTCTCTGAATGTCCACGTTCGCCATATGTACAGCGACGAGGTTTGGGAGATCGATACTCCGAATCTGGCCTTCACGGTCAAGAAGAACGGTGACTACCGTTTTGACGTTGATCCCAACGCAGACACCACTCTGGTCACGGTGTGGAAGGGTGATGGCGAAGCCACCGGCCAGGGCCCGAGCCTGAGCGTCCACGAAGGCGAACAAGTGCAGTTCAGCAACGGAAACTCGCTGACGCACGATGCGCGTAACGCTCCGCAGCGAGACAGTTTTGACGAATGGTGCCAGTCGCGTAACAACCGCTTCGACAATTCCGCGTCGGCCAAGTATGTCGCGCCGGGAGTAGTCGGAACCGAGGATCTCGACGAGTACGGAACCTGGAAAGAGACTCCGGATTATGGCCCGGTGTGGGTTCCCACTGCGGTAAGTCCGGGCTGGGCTCCCTATAGCGCCGGAAACTGGATTTGGAACGATCCCTGGGGATGGACCTGGGTAGACGCCTATCCGTGGGGATTCGCGCCATTCCACTACGGCCGCTGGGTCAGTTGGGGCGGATATTGGGGCTGGGCGCCCGGACCGTATTGGGCGCGGCCATGGTACGCTCCCGCGCTGGTGGGCTGGTTCGGCGGTCCGCGCTGGGGTGTGGGCTTTGGTTTCGGCGGAGGATTTGGCTTCGGCTTCGGTGGCGGCTTCGGCTGGTGCCCCTTGGGCTTCCGTGAGCCGTTCTATCCCTGGTATCACGGCAGCCGTAATTATTTCCGCAACGTGAATGTCAGCAACACGCGCATCACGAACATCAACCGGATCACCAATAACTTCTACAACCACGGTACCGTCGCCTACGGAGAACATGGTGGATTGCCGCGCTATGCGGGAACCGCTGGCCGGGCGATGTCGCGCAATAACTTCATCAGCGGCCGTGCAGTAAGTGGAAACTCAGTAAGACTGACCGGGAGCCAGTTGAACGGCGCCTCGGCTCTGGGCCGAGTGAACGCCAGTCCGACCCGCGAGAGCATGATGGGAGCGCGGGCAACACCTGCCAGCGCCCGGCCGTCGCAAGCCGCATTCTCGCGTCCTACGGTGAGCAGAATGACCCCGCCAGCAAGTTCGGCGAGATCGTTCGCGTCGCCAGCCCGCAATTCGGCGGCGTCAATGCCTCGCAACGTGGCGTCGCCGGCGGCAAGAGGCGTGGGCAATTCTTCTCCGCGGCCAGGCAACGCATTGGCTTCGGGGTCGACCGCTGGCCGGAACGTACCGCGGCCACCGCAGAGCTTTAACGAGTCGGCCACCGGACGTGGCGCCGGCAACGAAAGCATGAACCGCGGGGAGAGTTTCAATCACAACGTTCCGCGGCCGCCTTCCGAGAACGGCGGCATGACTGCTCATAACAACGTTCCTGCAATGGGCTCATACGGATCACGGGGCAGCTACAACAGCGTCCCGCGCCCGAACGGAACGGTGCAGTCTGCGCCGCGGACCTATCCGGGCTCCACAGGAAACTATTCAAACCATACTTACGGCGGCTATAGCTCGCCTTCCAGAGGCTATAACGTGCCCCGTCCCAGCGGGCCGGTACAGTCCGCACCGCGCGCCTACTCGGGTTCGGAGGGCGGTTATTCTACCCGCGCTTACGGAGGCTACTATGGCTCCTCTCGCGGCTATAGCTCTCCGAGTTACAGCGGTGGCGGGTCGCCCTATCGGGGATACGGGGGATACGGAGGCTACAGTGGCCGTGGCAGTTATTCCGCGCCATCACGCAGCTACTCCGCTCCGTCACATAGCTTTGGAGGATACAGCGGCGGAGGCGGATATCACGGCAGCTCCGGTGGTGGCTTCCATGGTGGCGGCGGTGGTGGTGGAGGCTCTCACGGCGGCGGAGGCGGTGGCTCCCACGGAGGAGGACATCGCTGAGACCGCGAGCTAACGCTTGTAGTGCAGAACGCCGCCTTCGGGCGGCGTTTTCCTTTGGCCTAAAGCCGCGACTGCTCATTTCATGCAGTATCCCCGGCGCAAACCAGCAGCGAAGAATTACCCTGCCGAAAACTGGGCGCCCGATTATGATGAAAGAACTCAGTGAATCCAACTCCAAAATTCCGGGGTAGAAGATGATTGCCGGCAAGCGCATCGCCGTGGTGCTGCCCGCGTATAACGCGGAGAAGACTCTCGAGGCTACGGTGCGCGAACTGCCCGAACTGGTAGACGCCTGCATTCTGGTGGACGATCACAGCACCGACCGCACCACTGAGGTCGCAAAGACCCTTGGACTTCAGGTCTTCGTGCATGACCGCAACTACGGATACGGCCGCAATCAGCAAACCTGCTACCGCGAGGCTCTGGCATCCGGCGCCGACGTCGTCATTATGGTTCACCCCGACTACCAGTACACACCGCTGCTGGTGACCGCCATCGCCAGCATGATCGCCTATGGCGTTTACGATGTGGTGCTCGGTTCCCGAATCATCGGCGGGCAGGCGCTGCTGGGAGGCATGCCGCTCTGGAAGTACATCTCCAACCGCTTTCTGACCGCATTCGAGAATTTTTTCCTGCGGGTAAAACTCTCCGAATATCACACCGGATACCGGGCCTTCAGCCGCGAGGTGCTCACTACGCTGCCGTTGCTGGAGAACTCCGACGACTTCGTCTTCGACAATCAGATGCTGGCGCAATGCGTGCACTTCAAGTTCCGCATTGGCGAAGTTTCCTGCCCTACCAAGTATTTCGAGGAAGCCTCCTCCATCAACTTCCGGCGCAGCGTGCAATATGGCGTGGGTGTCCTGGCGACGGCTCTGCAATTTGCCATGCAAAAAGTAGGATTTTGGCACTTCCGCATTTTCAGCTCTAACGGCCGCCGTCTCGATCCGGGATATCCCGCTTACTACGTTCGTGGCGCCGCCGCAGAATCTCCCGGGCCACGGTAAGCCGGTGTGTGGGGCGGACACTCATGTCCGCCGCTTTTGATATTTCTCTTATTTAAGACAAGGCACTT
>Ga0335078_10001929_pt1 | contig 31363 bp, 36 predicted proteins | sample Lox_Sample_32_FD_206711 | JGI IMG/M metagenome (GOLD analysis project Ga0335078, IMG submission 206711) | Soil microbial communities from Loxahatchee National Wildlife Refuge, Florida, United States - Lox_Sample_3.2 | ecosystem: Environmental > Terrestrial > Soil > Wetlands | place: USA... | reverse complement strand
TAAGCCTCGCGGATTGCGTGGTCTGCCTGCGGGTCCCCGGCGGCAAGCGAGTGCAGCTGGCCCGTGACGTTCGCCACCGTCCTGGCGTAAAAGGCGTCGAAGGACTCCGGCTCGCGCATCTGCCTCTCCCGCTACTCGGCCACGGAAGCAATGCCACCAGCTTCCCTGGCCTAGAAACCGCACGTCGCCGGCCACCCTGCCGACGTCACCGGATCGTTACTTAACCGATGAAAGTGTCAGTATCTGGCTAGCACAGGTTAGCCTCGCGATCCGCCTGGCGCAGTCCCCTCAGCCGGGGAATTCGGCAGAAAGTGCCGCCGGATGCCGCCCCCGGACCTGCTCAGCTGCCGTGATATTAGCGGAGCCGGGGCGGCTACCAGGCCAGGTTGTGCTCTACCCAGACGTTCGGCTCGACGTAGACGGCGTGATCGTGCTCGACGTCGCAGTGCACCGGCACCAGCGCCAGCGGGACGGTCACGTCGCCGGTGCGGTCGAAGGGCAGCCCGGTCCACTCGCGCCACTGCGCGAGCGACCCGACCATCACCATCGAGGCGGGCGCGACCCGCAGGATCCGGCCGCCGGCCCGGACGTGCACGCGCAGCCAGGGGTCCTCGGGCAGGCCGTCGGCGCGGATCCTGGTGACGTAATCCGCCATCGGCAGCTGCGGGTGATGGTGCTTGGCATTCGGCCGTACCGGCGCGACGAGGGTGGCCAGACCGGCCGCGCGGGCAGCCTCGCGCAGCGCGGCCAGCATCCGGTGCGACAGGCCGGTCCCCTGATGGGCCCGGCCGATCGCGATCTCCACCGCCGACGCGGTGTCCGGAGTCCGGCCCGTCAGCCTGTCGTTGAAGGCCCAGATCGTCACCCGGTCCAGGCCCCCGTCGGGCAGCGCGCCCCGATCCGGCATCGAGAGGGTGAACGCCAGGGCGCGGGCCGTCGCCACGACCGAGTCATGCTCGTCTGTCGCTACGGCGCACAACTGCGGGAACGCGCCTGCGACCTGCCAGTAGAGCGCGTTCGCCACCGGGTCCTTGGACATGAACGCCGGCCAGGTGTCCCCGACCTCGTACACCCGGTCAATGAGGTCCGGCCGCTGATCGAGGCGGTGAATGCTGATATCGGGCACGATCGGCACGGTAGTACGGCCGGCCGCCGGGCGCACCGCCGTATCTCATCCCGCGGCCGCCGCCGCCAGGCCGATCGCGATGTCGATGATCATGTCTTCCTGGCCGCCGACGTACCCCGCCTCGCCTACCTTCTGGAGGATCTCGTGGGCGGGGACGCCATAGCGCCTTGCCGCTCGCTCGGCGTGCAGCAGGAAGCTGCCGTAGACACCGGCGTGCCCCTGGATCACCGCGGACCGGTCGGCGAACGGCAGCCTGGTGAGGGTGGGCCTGAGGACCTCGTCCGCCGCAGCCAGCACGCCCGGCACGTCGATGCCGGTGCTGATGCCGAGCTTGTCGAACGTCGCGGCCAGTACCTCGGTGGGCGCGTTGCCGGCGCCGGCGCCGAGGGCGCACAGCGCGCCGTCGACCTGGCGGGCACCGCCCTGCACCGCGAGCACGCTGTTGGCCACGCCCAGGGAGAGGTTCTGGTGGCCGTGGAAGCCGACCTGCGCGTCGGCGCCGATCTCGCTGACCAGCGCCGCGACCCGGGCCTGGGCGTCGGCCAGGATCAGCGCGCCGGCCGAGTCCACGACGTAGACGCACTCGGCGCCCGCGTCGACCATGATCCTGGCCTGGCGGGCGAGCTCGGCCGGGCCGATGCGGTGCGCGAGCATCAGGAACCCTACGGTCTCCATGCCGAGGTCACGGGCGGCGCCGAAGTGCTGCACGGAGACGTCGGCCTCGGTGCAGTGAGTGGCGATCCTGGCCACGGACGCGCCAACGTCACCGGCGTGCCGGAGGTCGTCGGTCGTACCCACGCCCGGCAGCAGCAGGACGGCGATCCGCGCGCGGCTCGCCTCGTCCACGGCGGCCGCGATGAGGTCGAACTCGGCCTCGCGGGAGAACCCGTAGTTGAACGAGGACCCGCCGAGCCCGTCCCCGTGCGAGACCTCGATCACCTCGACGCTGGCGGCGTCCAGTGCGTGCACCACGCCGCGGACCTGCTCCTCGGTGAACTGGTGCGCGACCGCGTGCGAGCCGTCCCGCAGCGTCGAGTCCGTCAGCCGGACCTGAAGCCCGCCGTTCCCATCCGGGGCGGTCATCCTGTCGCCGCCGGGCTCGCCGGGCTCGCCGGGCTCGCCGGGCACGCCGGGGACGCCGGGCTCGCCGGGCACGCCGGGGACGCCGGGCTCGCCGGGCTCGCCGGGGACGCCGGGGACGCGAGGTGCGCGCCGAGCAGCTCGCCCACGCGAGCGGCCGCGGCGGTGATGATGTCCAGGTTCCCGGCGTAGGCGGGCAGGTAGTCGCCGCGTCCGCGGATCTCCAGGAACACCCCGACCCTGGCCAGGCCGGCCCAGCGAGGGTCCGGCGGGTCGTACTGCGGCTCGGCCCGCAGCGAGTAGCCCGGCACGTAGCCGCGGACGGTGTCGATCATGGCGTGAATGCTGGCGGTCACCGCGTCCTGCACCGGACCTGGCTCGGCCGCCTCGGCGGGGATCGCGCAGAACACCGTGTTGCGCATGATCATCGGCGGCTCCACGGGGTTCAGCAGGATGATCGCCTTGCCGCGCCCGGCCCCGCCGATCTTGGCCAGCGCCGTCGCCGTGGTCTGGGTGAACTCGTCGATGTTGGCCCGGGTGCCGGGGCCGGCCGACCGCGAGGCGATCGACGCCACGATCTCCGCGTACGCGACGTCCACGACCGCGCTGACCGCGGCGACGATCGGGACCGTCGCCTGGCCGCCGCAGGTGATCATGTTGAGATTCGGCGCGTCCAGGTTCAGGTCCAGGTTCACCGGCGGGCACACGAACGGCCCCACGGCGGCCGGGGTCAGGTCGATCGCCCGGATGCCCGCCTCCGCGTACCGCGCCGCGTGCGCCGCGTGCGCCCGCGCGCTGGTCGCCTCGAACACGATGTGGGGAACGTCGGCGCGTTCCAGCAGCCAGTCCACGCCCTCGTGACTGGCGTCCAGGCCGGCCCGCCGCGCCAGCGCCAGCCCCTCGGAGTCCGGATCCACCCCGATCATGTACCGCAGCCGGGCGGGCCCCCCGTCGCGCAGCAGCTTGGCCATCAGGTCGGTACCGATGTTGCCCGACCCGACGATCGCCGCCGTGATACCGGCCATCAGTCGAACACCGCCGTCACGCTGCCGAGCCCGTCGACGGTGACCGTGAATGCGTCGCCGGCCACCACGGGTACCGAGGCGGTGATCGAGCCGGTGAGGATGATGCTGCCCGCCGTCAGCCGCGCGCCGCGGACGGTCAGCGTGTTCGCCAGCCAGGTGGCCGCGTGCCACGGCGAGCCGAGGACGGCGGCGCCCGCGCCCGTGCCCACGATCCTGCCGTTCCTGCGGAACACGCACCCGGCCAGCGACAGGTCCCGGCCCGCCGCTGGGACCGGCGTCTGGCCGAGCACCAGCCCGCCGCTGGACGCGTTGTCCGCCACGGTGTCAACCAGGGAGATCTTCCAGTCGGTGATCCGGCTGTCGATGATCTCGATCGCCGGCAGGGCATAGGCGGTCGCGGTCATCACGTCCGCCACCGACGCGTCCGGCCCGCGCAGGTCTGCGCCCAGCACCAGCGCGATCTCCGGCTCGGCCCGCGGCTGGCGGAACCTGCTCGTCGCGATCGGCGCGTCGGCCGCGTGCAGCATGTCGCTGAGCAGGTGACCGAAGTCCGGCTCGTACAGGCCCATCTGGTGCTGCATCGCGGCGGACGTGAGCCCGACCTTGTAGCCGATGACGGCGGCGCCGCCGGCGATCCGGTGCCGGATCTGAAGCTGCTGGATCGCGTACGCGTCGTCGACGCTCAGGCCGCCGTGGGTGCCGGATAGCGGCGCCAGCGTGGGCCCGGGCCCGTAGGCAGCCAGCAGCTCGGCCGCGATCGAATCGAGATCAGCCACCCGCACCTCTGCTCAACTAGAACAAGTTCTAGTGATGCTACCCCGCCGGACACCCGTCGGCGAAGCGGTCGCCGGGGCAGTCAGGTGGCCGGGAAGCCGCCGGAATCCGGCCCGGCGGACCCGCGGCGCGGCCGGAAACTCGCGTGCCGCGGCCCGCGGACCGGGGCAGAATCGCCCGCATGCACAATCTGGACTCGCGACCCGTGCTGGACGCGCTCGCAAGCAGCCCGGCAACCGCCGCCTTCGTCCGGGCCGGGAGCGTCGCGACCATGCCAGCGAGGCTGTCGCGGCGGCGCCTGCTGCTGAACCAGGTGGCCATGGCCTTCGAGCCCGGGGTCCGCTACGCCGAGGCCGAGGTGAACGACTTCCTCCGCCGCGTCCATGCCGACCACGCGGCCCTGCGCCGCTACCTAGTGGACGAGGGGTTCCTCGACCGCGAGGGCGGTGTCTACTGGCGGACCGGCGGCTCGTTCGATGCCGCGGCGCCGGGACCGGCGAGCGGCTGAGCGGAGCGGCTCAGGCTGGCGCGATCTCGGCGAGCCGCGCGACGGCCGCGTCGACCCGCTCGTCGGTTGCGGTCAGCGCAACCCGGATGTGCCGCGCGCCCGCGGGGCCGTAGAACGCACCGGGCGCGACCAGGATGCCTGCGCTGGCCAGCCGGTCGACCGAGCCCCAGCAGTCCAGCCCGGGATGGCTGGCCCAGAGGTACAGGCCTGCCTCGGAGTGCGAGATCACCCAGCCCGCGGTCTCGAGGGCGGGCCGCAGCCTGGCCCGGCGGGCGGCATACCTGGCGCGCTGGGCGGCGGCGTGCTCGTCATCGCGGAGCGCGGCCACCATGGCGGCCTGGACCGGACCCGGCACCATGAGGCCGGCATGCTTGCGGACCTCGAGCAGCTCGGTCACGAGCGCGGGGTCGCCGGCCACGAATCCGGCGCGGTAGCCCGCCAGGTTGGATCGCTTGGACAGCGAGTGCACCGCCAGCAGTCCGGCGTGCGAGCCTCCGCAGACGTCAGGATGCAGCACCGACAGCGGCGTCGCCTCCCAGCCGAGCTCGAGGTAGCACTCGTCCGAGGCGACGATCGTGCCGCGGCCGGCGGCCCAGCTGACTACCTTGCGCAGGTGCTCGGGCGGCAGCACCTTGCCGGTGGGGTTGGACGGCGAGTTCAGCCACGCGAGCCGGACGCGCTCGGGACCGAACGCGGTCAGGCTGTCGCTGGCGGCCGGCCGGCAGCCGGCCAGCCGCGCGCCGACGTCATAGGTGGGATACGCGAGCTCGGGGTAGCTGACGACGTCGCCGGGCCCGCAGCCGAGCAGGGTCGGCAGCCACGCGATGAGTTCCTTGGTGCCGATCACCGGCAGGATCGCGTCCGGCTCCACCCGGACCCCATGGCGGCGCGCCAGCCAGTCGGCCGCGGCGGCACGGACCGCCGCGGTGCCCGCGGTGGCCGGGTATCCGGGAGAGTCAGCGGCGGCCGACAGCGCCGCCTGGATCAGGCCGGGGACGGGATCGACGGGCGTGCCGACGGACAGGTCGACGATGCCGTCCGGGTGCGCGCGTGCGCGCTGGCCGGCCGGCGCGAGGGTATCCCAGGGAAACACCGGAAGCCGGGCGGCGAGACTTCCGGCCGGCCTGGCCGGTGGGTGGGTCATCCGGGACTGCGGCACTGCGCCGGCCGGCTCGGCTCGCGCTCCGGCGTGCCTAGTGCTCGGTCTCCTGCGGCGGCAGCGCCGCGACGATCGGGTGGTCAGCGTTGATCTTGCCGGTCTTGGAGGCACCGCCGGGCGAGCCGAGATCGGCGAAGAACTCCACGTTGGCCTTGTAGTAGTCCTTGTACTGGTCGGGCACGTCGTCCTCGTAGAAGATGGCCTCGACCGGGCAGACGGGCTCGCAGGCGCCGCAGTCCACGCACTCATCCGGGTGGATGTAGAGCATCCGCTCGCCCTCGTAAATGCAGTCGACCGGGCACTCCTCGATGCACGCCTTGTCGAGCACATCGACGCAAGGCTGCGTGATGATGTACGTCACGTCCGAGCTCTCCTCTTCGCATCCGCGCCCCTGCTGCGCTCAGCGCCCCAGCTGCACTCAGCGGTTCGGCTGACCCCATGCGTCGCGGTTTAACACCAGTATCGGGTTCCCGCCGGATCGTGGCGCAAGCGCCCGACCCCCGGGGATCGCAGGCTATCAGCCGAAGACCACGGCATCGGGTCCAGCCGGCCCGCGGGAGCTGGCAGGCCCGGACAGCCACTTACCGGTGCCATGCCCGCGAAGCCACTCATAGCCGCGATACCGGACAGTGCTGATGCCGTAGTCGTCGGCATGGGTGATGAGCCAGCCGGCGATCGTCCAGCCCTCGGCCGCCCGGTGCACCCTGACCTCGATGCCGGGGTCTTTGGCGCGGGCTGTCCGCATCCAGCCGAAGGTGCCCGTCAGCGCCCGGGCCGCCGCTGTCAGCCTCGGCTTTCCGGCCGGATCGGAGTAGTAGCACCAGATCGCGTGCGGCTGCGTGCCGTAGAAGGCATCGGCCAGCTGGGCCCCCACGCTGGCGTACTGGCCGTAGGCCGAGCCGTCGGCGCTGTGCTGGACGTCCTGCGCCGCCTTGTAGACGGGCAGGCGCTCATAACCGGGCACCGCCGCGAGCGCGGCGAAGAACCGGCCCGAGGCGTAGACCGGGTTCTCGATCTCGGTCGTCGTGCCCCAGCCCTCGGACGGCCGCTGCTGGAACACGCCCACCGAGTCACGATCGCCGTAGTTCAGGTCGGTCAGCTTGGATTCCTGCAGCGCGGTCGCGTAGGCGATGGTCACGGCCCTGACCGGCATGTCCCGTCTGGCAGCGACGCCCGCGATCGTCGCCGCGATCGCGGCCTGGCTCACGGTCAGCTGCAGGTCCTGGCGTCCTGCCGCCACCGCGCAGGCCGTCGGTTCTGGCTGCAGTCCTGCGTGCTTAGTGGTCAGCAGGTAGGTCACGCCTGCCGCGACGAGCACGACGATGGTCCCCGCCACGATGCGCGTCAGCCGGGTCGAGCGGACCGGCTGCGGGCTGTTCGGCACGCATATGAAGCTACCCGGTTGGCTCGGCGCTAGGCTCCGTCCACATGAATGCCACGCCAGACGCGCCGGCCCAGCCCGCACCGCCCCAGCCCGCACCGGCCCAGCCCGCCCCGACCGTTCCGGCCGCACCGCTGCCGGCGGTCATCGAGGAGCTGTGGGACCGGCGCGCCGAACTGACGCCCGCCGACTCGGTCGCGGCGGCCCAGGTGGTGGGCGCCGTCGACATGATCGACTCCGGTCAGGCGCGGGTGGCCTGGATCGACGCTGCCGGTGACATCGTCGTAGACGAGCGGGCCAAGCGGGCCATCCTGCTTGCCTTCCGGCTGCTTCCGATGGTCAAGTCCCAGGTCGGCGACTTCCGCTATCACGATCGCGTGCCGCTCACCGCGCGCCTCGACGGTGTCCGGGCGGTGGCCGGCTCGATCGTCCGGTGGGGTGCCTACGTCGCGCCCGGCGCGGTACTGATGCCGTCTTTCGTGAATATCGGCGCCTACGTCGACTCCGGCACCATGGTCGACACCTGGGCCACCGTCGGCTCCTGCGCCCAGATCGGCAAGAACGTGCACCTGGCAGGCGGCGTGGGCATCGGCGGGGTGCTCGAGCCGGCCAGTGCGGTGCCGGTGGTGGTCGAGGACGACGCGTTCATCAGCTCGCGCTGCATGGTGGTGGAGGGCGCCAGGGTGCGCGCGGGCGCGGTACTCGGCGCCGGGACGATCCTGACCAAGACCACGCACGTGATCGACGTGCAGACGGGGGAGGAACTGCCCCGCGGCGAGGCTCCGGCCTGGTCTGTGTGCGTCGGCGGCACCCGGACCAGGAAGTTCGCCGGGGGCGATTTCGGCATGCCGTGCGTGCTGGTGCTGCGCCGCCTGGAGGAAGGCGGCGGGCACGACAAGGCGGCACTCAACGCCATCCTCCGCGACCACGGCGTGAGCACGTGAGATAGGAACGGCAGCGCGCTCCGGCCGCCGGCGGCCAGGCTGCGCGGTGTCCGTCGGACCAGTCGCGCCGGGCGGCTACCTTAGCGCCATGAGCCTGAACTCCGAGCCCCGCCGGCGGTTGCGTCGTCAGGGTCCCGCCACGCTCCGCGGCAAGCACATCCCGAAGACCACCACCGACCAGCGCCTGCTCGACTGGCGCGGGCCGAGCGACTGGGTCCATACCGATCCGTGGCGGGTCCTGCGCATCCAGGCCGAGTTCGTGGAGGGCTTCGGGCTGCTGGCCGAGCTCGGGCAGGCGGTCTCGGTGTTCGGATCGGCCAGGGCCAGGCCGGGCAGCGAGGAGTATGACCGCGCCGAGCAGATCGGATCGGGCCTGGCCAAGGCCGGCTACGCGATCATCACCGGCGGCGGCCCGGGCGTGATGGAGGCGGCGAACAAGGGCGCGTCCAGCGCGGGCGGCGTCTCGGTAGGGCTCGGCATCGAGCTGCCGCTGGAGCAGGGCCTCAACGAGTACGTCGAGATCGGGCTGGAGTTCCGCTACTTCTTCGTCCGGAAGACCGTTTTCGTGAAGTACTCGCAGGCATTCGTCGTGCTCCCCGGCGGCTTCGGCACGCTGGACGAGCTGTTCGAGGCAGTCACGCTCGTGCAGACCGGCAAGATCACGAAGTTCCCGATCGTGCTGGTCGGCAGCTCCTACTGGGCCGGGCTGCGGTCCTGGATCCAGGACACCCTGCTCGCCGAGGGCAAGATCTCGCCGTCGGATCCCGAGCTGCTCCGGGTGATCGACGATCCGGCCGAGGTCGTGCAGGTGATCTGCGACGCGCACAGCCAGCACACCGGCAAGCGCAGTATCTCCGATTTGGACTGATTACCTGCTGCACCGGGTGTTTAAGCATCCCGTCCGGCATGGCACCATGCATGTGTGTCTCTTGCGATCGTGCTTGCTGCCATCGCGCTGCTCGGCGGGACGGTAGCTGTCGCCATGGGCAGGGGCGGCGAGCTCGCGCGGGAAACCCCGGACGAGCCGGTCGCCGCGGACTTCGAGTCGTGGGCCGACGTCGCGCACTACCGGCCGCCTGCCGCGCTGCTCGGCTATCACGCGGGCGCGACCGACCGTGCGCTGCAGCTCATCAGCCGGCTGGTCGCCGAGCGGGACGCGGAGGTCGCCTGGCTCAGGGACCGGCTGCGCGAGCTGCAGCCCGAGGGCGAGCGCGAGCGCGAGCGGGGGACCCTTATCGGCCCCGCGGGGTCAGACGAGGGATGACAGCGGGATACGCCCTTCCGGGCGCGGACGGCCTGCGGCGCTGTCCGTGGAGCATCGGGAGCCCGGACATGCTCGACTATCACGACAGTGAATGGGGCAGGCCGGTCCGTGATGACAACGGCCTTTACGAGCGGCTGTGCCTGGAGGCATTCCAGTCCGGCTTGTCCTGGAGCACTATCTTGCGCAAGCGCGAGAACTTCCGTGCTGCCTTCCGCGGCTTTGATATCGAGACGGTTGCCGCGTTTGGTCCCGAGGACGAACGGCGGCTGCTCGCAGACGCCGGCATCGTCCGTAACCGGGCGAAGATCGCGGCCGCGATAAACAATGCCCGCGCGGCCGCCGCGCTGCCTTCCGGCCTCGCCGCCGTTATGTGGAACTACGCCGACGATTCCGGGCCGGCCCCCGTCGACCCGGCAGGCATTCCCGCCGCGACGCCGGCCTCCAAGGCGCTCGCCAAGGAACTGCGGAGCTACGGTTTCACCTTCACCGGGCCGGTCACCGCGTACGCGGCCATGCAGGCGTGCGGAATCGTCAACGACCATCTGGCCGACTGCTGGCGCCGCGCATGAGAGGCGGGTGCGGGGTCCGCCAATGAGGACCCCGCACCGGTCCTGATTGGGCTGCACAGCAGACGCCGGCGCCGGGTCCGTTGGCGGCGGACCCGGCACCGGCGTCGTTCTGGCTGGCTAGACCCTGACGCCGAAGTCCAGCGCGAACATCTGCTCGTTCGCGATGAAGCCGTGGCTCAGCAGGTTCAGCCGCTCCAGGCGGAGGCGGTGGCCGATCTTGGGGCCACTGACGACCGTCAGCACGAGCGGGTGGGTGAAGTTGGTGTCCGAGCCGTTCAGGAACGGCGTGTACCCGATGTGGGAGTGCGAGAGGTCGGCGACCCAGAAGGTAGCGCTGCTCTCGCCGCAGGGCTGCAGCGTGACGTTCTCGCCCGCGGCCGCCGGGCGCTGCACGCCGATGCAGAGGTCACTCTCGTTGCCGTACGGAGCCCAGTTGCTCTCGTAGACCGGGAAGTAGCCGCGCGACGGGCTCGCGGAGCCGTAGAAGTTGCAGATGTAGGGCGAGAGCTGGCCCTCGGTGCACAGCTGCGCGACCGTGCCGACGTAGCCGCCGGAGAAGTCCTCGTTCGGGCTGCTGTCGGTCGCGTACCGCAGGTTGACCGTCTGGCCGGCCTTGCCGCCGGTGCCGTTGTCACCGGGCACGTTCGCGCTCTGGATCGAGTTGTGGCCGAGGGCGAGGCTGTACAGGTTGAAGCACCCGTTGCCGCAGGCCGGTGTCGCGTCCGGGATGGCGCGCGGGCTGGCCTGCGCGGCAGACGTTGCGCCAAGCATGAGCAGCGCGCCGATTGCGCTTAGCGCGATGGAGACCTTGCGCATTTCACTCCTTGGTTCGGGCCAGGGCGTGCCCTGGCATTTTCGTGCTATCTCGGGGGGAGTTCATGCATTCGTGAAGACGTTGACAGAAGTGCCGGTCCTTTATTCCTAATTGGCAGAACTACGGCTCTCTCCCCTGGAACCAGCAGTTATTTAAAGGCCTTGCATCTTCTTCGTACGTCAGACGCCCGCCGCTAAGCCGTGGTTTACAAGTCAGCAATAAATAATTGCGGAGCCAGCGTGGAAGAAGACTTAACCACTATCAAATGCTTGTACATTCCTTATTAGCCGCAGCGTGCCGCAACGGCTGGTGTGACGCGGTCCCGCACGGATACTGGCCCGTTCTCTGGTGGCGCGAGCCGCCGTCCCCGGCGCATCCCTCCCGCCGCTATCAGCGACCCGCGGCGGTGAATGTCTCAGAATGAAACACGCGGCAATCTGACATCCGTTTATTACTGACGTAGAGGTACGTGTCAGACTATGAGCCTCGCGCCCGGGCCGGGTGCCAGGGCGGCGTGATAGGAGGATTCGTGCCTGACTACGGGGCTGCGGACCTGTCCGGCATCGACCTGGGCGCGCTGCGCTGGCGGCGGCCGGCGGGTGCCAGCGCGGACAGTGCGCAGGGCGTCATGGAGGTGGCGATCACGCGCCGCACGGGCGGCGGAAGCTGGGTGCTGCTGCGGGTAGCGGGCGATCCTGCGGGGCGGGTGCTCGTCTACGACGAGCATGAGTGGGAGTGCTTCCTGGCTGGCGTCAGGAACGGCGAGTTCGATCTGACCAGGTGAGCGCGTGGCAAGGGGTTACCGGGCAACCCGGCAGCGGGCGGTCGATCTGACATCGATACGGTAAATAGCCACAGCAATGGTTGTATAGGTACTTCTCTGCCAATCCAGAAGCGGATATCATGTTGTGAATCACAAGTTACGGACATGCAGTTCCAGGTCGGCGGCGGGCGACATGAGGAGGGCCGGCGATGAGCGATGACGCCTATGGCGCCACCGTCGCGAAGCGTCGGCTCGCCCGCCGCCTGACCGAGCTGCGGCACGCCTCAGGTCACACCGCGAACCACGTCTGCGACCTCCTCGGCTGGGGGCGCGGCAAGGTGGGCAGGTTCGAGGCCAACCTGTGGAAGCGCCCGGAGATGAGCGACATCAGGGACCTGCTGCGCATCTATCAGGTGGATGAGGGCGGGCGCGAGGAGCTGGAGCAGCTGGCGATCCTGGCCAGGGCGCGGGCCTGGTGGCGCGACTACGCAGACGTGTTCGAGAACGAGTTTCCCGGCTTCGAGAACGACGCGGCCAGGATCCGCGTGTTCATGCCCCTGGTGATCCCCGGCCTGCTCCAGACCAGGGACTACATGGAGGCGCACCTGCGGTTCGGCTCCCGGCCGCCGACCTGGCGCCAGCGCGCGATGGCAGCGCGGCTGCGGCGGCAGGAGGTACTGGACCGGGCGGGGGTGCCCGCGCCGGAGATCCAGGCGGTCATCACCGAGGCCTCGCTGATGTACCGGTGGGGCTCCATGTCCGACCGCCGGGATCAGATCGAGCACCTGGTGGACCTCGCCGCCAGGCCGGCGTTCGACCTGCGCATCCAGCGATTCGAGGACGGCCCCCCGCAGGGCATGTTCTCCCCGGTCAACATCTTCGAGCTGCCCGGTGACGAGCCTGGCATCGTCTTCACAGAGACCGACACCGCCATTCAGGAGGTGAGCCAGCCCGACCTGGTGGCCAGCTACGGTCACACGTTCGACCGGGCCCTCGAGGCCGCGCTCGAGCCGCTCGACACCGCTGTCTATCTCAGATACCTCGCTCAGCGAATGGAGTAACGCAATGCCCGACCTAACTGAAGCCGTTTGGCGCAAGGCGACCGCCAGCCAGAACAATGGCGGTTGCGTGGAGGTGGCGGCGAACCTGCCAGGCGTCGTGGCCGTCCGCGACAGCAAGCACCCGGCCGCGGGAGCGCACGTGCTGAGCAGGGCTGCCTTCGCCGACTTCCTCGCTTCGGCCAGGGCTGGTCACTTTGACCTGCCCTGTGACCAGTGATGTTGCCAGGCGGCGTCGTCTATCGCCTTTAGCCAGGCACGGGCCCGCGCCGTGGCAAGATGAGCAGCAGCCATTCGGCGGGACATTAGGGCGATGGTATTGCGAAAGTTCGTACAATACTCATAATCTGTGTTTCACAGAAGCGTTTACTCGGGAGGCGTAGGAGCATGCGGCCGCCCACGCCAGACGGCGGTAGGAGCGCAGTGGGCGGGTCCGCCACGCCTGCGGCTGCAGGCTTCCTGACGGCGCCTCTTGCCGAGGCGCTTGCGGTCCTGCGGCCGCACCCGGGCAGCCTGCTGGACGCTCCGCTGAGCGCGGGCGGCTGTTTCGTCCGTGCCCTCCCCGTCGACACGACCTGCGCGGCTGCGGCGCGGCGCTTTTTCCGCGAGGCGCTCGCGAGCCTCCCGATACCCTCCGGGCTACTGCACGACGGCGTCACGATGGCCAGTGAGCTGGCGGCCAACACCCTGCATGCGCAGCGGCAGACCGCGGCCAGCCTCCAGCGCGCACCCGGCGGGGTGCCCGAGATCTGGGTATACCTGCGCGGGACCGGCCGCAGCTGCGAGATCGTCTGCAAGGTCTTCGACACCGTGCGGACGTTCGACGGGGCGGTGCAGACCGGCCTGGCCAAGGCGCCCGTCGACTCGGTCAGCGGTCGCGGGCTTCAGGTCGTCGACGGCCTGTCGGCGGGGCTGTGGGGCTGTCATCCGACGCTGTCGCGGCTAGGCACCGCGAAGACGCCGGGCAAGGCGTTCTGGTTCGCGCTCCGGGTCCCCCCGGCGGCGCTGCCCGCCGACCTCGGCCGGCCGCGGTACGGGCCGGACTGGCTGGTGGACGAGCTGGCGGCGATGCTCGCCGCCAGGGGCCTGACGGAGATCGTCCGCGCCGACGCGGGCAGCATCTCGGTGCTGTCGATCAGCCGGCATCTCACTGTCTGGCGTAACGGTCCCACGGTCTCCTGGCGGGCGCAGTCGGGCAAGTACCAGCAGCTTGACCTCGCTGACCTGGTGGACGTCACGGAGCAGATCGTCTGGGCGCACGAGGAGTCGGCGCTCGCCGAGGGCCACGGCTATCCGGGCGGCCCGGTACCGGTCGCCGACCTGGCCGCCAGCTAGCAGACGGCCGCGTGCGGGAAACCCGACGTTCCCGCTCATGTTGCCGGGAAATCGGTGCAGCCGGAGCTCAGCGCCCGGTGAAGGCGGGCGTCTGCTTGGCCACGAAGGACCGGGTCGCATTGCGGTGATCCTCGCTCCGCCCCAGCCTGGCCTGCAGCTCGGCCTCCTTCTCCAGCGACTCGCTGAGCCGGTGCGCGGCGCCGTAGAGCAGGCTCTCCTTGATCGCGGCGTAGGCGAGGGTGGGCCCGGCAGCCAGCCGGGCCGCGAACTCGGCCGCGGCCGCGGGCAGGTCCGCATCCGGCACGACGGACGTGAGCAGGCCGAGGCGCAGGGCGGTGGCCGAGTCGACCGGCTCCGCGAGCATCAGCAGCTCGGCTGCCCTGGCCGGCCCGACAAGCCGCTGGAGCGTCCAGGAGGCACCCGAGTCCGCCCCGAGGCCGACCCTCGCGAAGGCGAGCATCAGGCTGGCACGCTCGGCGGCGATCCGGAAGTCACACGCGAAGGCCAGCGATGCCCCGGCACCCGCGGCCACGCCAGGCAGCGCCGCGATCACCGGCTTCGGCATCGCGGTGATCGTCTCGATCGTCGGGTTGTAGTGCTCGCGGACGGTGTCCAGGGCGCTGTCACCTGCCGCCAGCAGCTCGGAGTGCTCGCGCAGGTCCTGGCCCGAGCAGAACGCCTGGCCGGCGCCGGTCAGCACGACGGCGCGGACCTGGTCGTCTGCGCCGCAGCCGCGCAGGGCCTGGAGCAGGGCGACCTTGGTCTCGGCGGTCAGCGCGTTCCTGGCCTCGGGACGGTTGATCGTGATCGTCGCCACGGCGCCGTCGTCACGGCGAAGCACACTGTCGGTCACCGCTCATGTCCTTCCCGTAATGGGTACGTCACCATGCTGGCGGCTGTCAGCAGCCTGTCCCAGTCTCGCCTGATATCGGCCCGATCAGGGCCGGAACGCTGATCGTTTCCATCGGGCGCCAGAACACTGGATAATAGAGGGACTGATTGAGATGTATGTGGCTGGCTGGGGTAGTGCCAGACACCTATCCGCTGCGGGCTTCCCGCCACGGCGGTCAGGCGTAGTCCCAGGTATGGAAGGGGAGCTGGATGGCGGCGATGAAGCCGCGGACGGGTGACGGTCCGCTTGAGGTCACCAAAGAGGGCCGCGGCATCGTGATGCGCGTGCCGCTGGAAGGTGGTGGCCGGCTGGTTGTCGAGCTGACCCCGGATGAGGCGCGCGCGCTGAGCGAGGCCCTTACGTCTGCCGTCGGCTGACCTTGCCGCTCACGGTCAGAACCGATCTGCAGCCGGGCCATGGCGAGCTGCCGCTCCAGTCCTTCCTCTCGGACCTGATGACCGACGAGGCCGACGTGCCCGACCTGCTGTTCGTCGGCGTGCCCGGCGGCGAACCCGCGCCGCGGACCACGCCAGCCGCCGCCCTGGGCGACCTGCTTCCGGTCGACGCCGCGAAGCTGCTCGCGGCCTACGGGCACGAGGGCGAGCCCGGCCAGATCGCCGAGACGCTGGCTGCCATCCGCTCGCACGCCGTCCGGATCGTGTTCCTCGGCCTCGGGGACCATGCCGCCGCGGCGCTGCGGCGGGCCGGCGCCGAGGCCGGCCGGCGCTGCCGGGACGGGAAGACCGGCGTCGCCGACCTGACCGGGCTCGGACCGGCCGAGGTGGCCGCGTTCGCCGAGGGCGTGCTGCTCGGCGGGTACCAGTTCAGCCTGCGCAGCCGGCCGGCCGACGACCGACAGCGGCCGGCGGACCAGCCTGCCGGTCACCCCGCCGGGGCGGACGGCGCACTGAGCCTGCTGGTATCGGACCTGGCCGGCTGTGAGGCTCCGGTGCGCCGGGCCCGCGCGACCGCCGGCGCCGTCGCCACCGCCAGGGATCTCGCGAACACGCCCTCGGCCGGCAAGAGCCCGCAGTGGCTGGCGCAGGAGGCTGCCCGGCTCACGGCGGGCCGGGACGTCGAGGTCAGGGTGTGGCAGCCGGAGGAGCTGTCCGCCGCCGGGTTCGGCGGCATCCTGGCGGTCGGGTCCGGCTCGGCCCGGCCCCCGCGCCTGATCGAGCTGAGCTACCGGCCGCCGGGCGCGGCAGTGCACGTCGTGCTCGTCGGCAAGGGGATCACGTTCGACAGCGGCGGGCTGTCGCTGAAGCCGAACGACAACATGATGGCGATGAAGACCGACATGGCCGGCGGCGGCGCGGTGATCGCGGTCATGGCGGCACTCGCCGAGCTGGGGGTCCGCAGCCGGGTGACCGGGCTGGTCGCCGCCGCGGAGAACATGCCCTCGGGCTCCTCGTACCGGCCCGGCGACGTGATCAGCCAGTACGGCGGGACTAGCGTCGAGGTCCTCAACACCGACGCCGAGGGACGGCTGGTGCTGGCGGACGCGCTCGCCTACGCTGCCGCCTCGCTGGCGCCCGACCAGATCGTCGACATCGCGACCCTCACCGGCGCGGCGCGGGTCGCGCTCGGCAGCAGCCACGCGGCCCTGTACGCGACCTGCGAGTCGCTCGCCGCCGCGCTGCTCGCCGCGGGCCAGGCGAGCGGTGAGCAGCTGTGGCGGATGCCGCTCGAGGACGGCTACCGCTCCTCGCTCGACTCGCCGGTTGCGGATATCGCCCACGTCGCACGTGACCGCAATCCGGCGGGCTCGATCATCGCGGCTCTCTTCCTGCGCGAGTTCGCCGGCCAGGTCCCGTGGGCGCACCTTGACATCGCGGGCCCCGGCAGGTCGGCCGGAGAAGAGGGGGAGCGGTCGAAGGGTGCCACCGGCTTCGGCGCCAGGCTGCTGCTTTCCTGGCTGGCGGCCGATCCCGCCTGATCAGCCCGTGCCGCTCCGGCGGTGCTCGTCACGCGGGGCGCCGCACCGCGCACAGCAGGCCGTTGCCCACCGGCAGCAGCAGCGGCACCAGCTGCTCGTCGGACCGTGCCTGCTCCCGCAGCTCGCTGAGCGCGGCCATCTCGGCGTCGGTCGGCAGCCGCTCGGCCATCGTGGTCCCCGGCATCGTCGCGTTGAAGACCACGACACCGCCTGGCCGCAGCAGTCGCAGGGCGGCGGTCAGATAGTCGGGGAACTCGTGCCGGTCCGCGTCGCAGAACACCATGTCGTACGCGCCGTCGGCCAGGCGCGGCAGCACGTCGAGCGCGAGGCCGCCGATGAGCCGGTACCTGCCCGCGGTGAATCCGGCCGCCAGGTAGGCGGCCCTGGCGAGCCGCTGATGCTCCGGCTCGACATCCACCGTCGTGAGCACCGCACCTGGCCGCATGCCGCGCAGCAGCCAGATCCCGGACGTGCCGCAGCCGGTGCCTATCTCGACCACCGAGCCGGCGCCGATCGCCGCGGCCAGGAACCTCAGGGTTCCGCCCGTCAGCGGGCTGACCGGCGCCGCGCCGCCAACCTCCGCGGCGTTGCGCCTGGCGGTGCTGAGCGCATCGTCTTCGGGCAGGAAGTCGTCGATGTAGGCGAGGGTGCCTGCGCTGATCGAGATGGCGACCTCCCCTGGCTGCACGTGCGACCTCAGGGCCGCAGCCTAGCGGGCTGGGGCTGCCTGCGGGAATCAAGGCGGGTAACCTCGGGAGCGGGAACCAGGCAGGCGGCACGGACGTTGAAGCAGGCAGATATGCGGATCGTCCGTTCGTGGGCCGGTCCGCAGTGATTTCAGCCGGTAACAGCTCCGCTGGCCACGGATGACGGGGACGTGGCGGCACCGGGCGGAGCCCGGAAGGTTCGCGGGGGCGTGAGCGTTGGAAAGTGGGGCACGGGTGAAGGGGGAAACCGTGGACGAGGCTGACAGGGCCGAGACCAAGCCTGCCGACGCTGTGCCCGCATGGACGCCGCCGAGCTGGGAGTCGGTCGTCCGGGATCACTCGGCCCGGGTATACCGGCTCGCGTACCGGCTGACGGGCAACACCCACGACGCCGAGGATCTCACTCAGGAAGTCTTCGTGCGCGTGTTCAGGTCGCTCGACACCTACACGCCGGGCACCTTCGAGGGCTGGCTGCACCGGATTACCACGAACCTCTTCCTGGACATGGCACGGCGGCGGCAGCGCATCAGGTTCGAGGGCCTCGCAGAGGAGACGGAGTCCCGGCTCGGCGGCAGCGAGCCGACGCCGGCCGAGGCGTTCGACGACCGGCACCTGGACGGCGACATCCACGCCGCCCTGAAGGCGCTGGCGCCCGAGTACCGGGCCGCGGTCATCCTGTGCGATATCGAGGGCCTGTCCTACGAGGAGATCGCCGAGACGCTCGACGTGAAGCTGGGTACCGTTCGCAGCCGGATTCACCGCGGCCGCGCGCAGCTTCGTCAGGCGCTCGAGCACCGTCGGCCGCGCCGGGTAGCGGCCGGCGTGCCGCAGCCGCGACTGCACATCGACCTGCCACTGCCCCCGCTGCCCCAGGGAGGGCAGCCATGACTCATCTGGGCCAGCAGCTCTCCGCTCTCATCGACGGCGAGCTGACCGGGGAGGAGCGCGACCGGGTGCTCTGGCACCTCGTCAGGTGCAGCTGGTGCCAGGACGAGGCGGCAGCACTGCGCGCGCTGAAACGCAGGATGAACGCCCTCGGCGAGGCGGCCGCCGGCGCCGGGCTGACCGGGCGGCTGATGGGCCTGAATACCGCCGGCCCGGCAGGATCGTGGTCGCACTCCGCGGCCAGCTGGCAGCTGCCCGCGACTACCGGCAGGCCGGAGGCGAGGGCGGGACGGTACTTCCTGGCCGGCTCCGTTGCGCTGTTCCTCGCTGGCCTTGGCACCGCCGCCTTCATCGCCGGCGGTGACCCGCAGGGTGCGCCGTCCCCGCAGGTAACTCCCCCGGTCGGCGTGTATACGGTCGAGCATGACGACATGAACGGCCTGTACATGAACGAGCTCGTGCAGCCGAAGTTCGCGCAGCCAGCCGGCACCAGGTCCGGCAGCGCGCAGAATCGGCCCACTCGCCAGCCGTGACCTTTCAGCTTCCGCACTGGCGGATGGCCGGCGCGGCCACTGTATTCGTCCTGGCCGGCTCGTCCGCCGTCGCGCTGGCGATGCACAACGAGCCGAGCGGCGCGTATCAGGCCGGGTCGCCGGCGCCCGTCCGGCGCAGTCCCGGCGCCGTCCATTCCGCGGCGGAGAAGGCGGGCCGCGCGCTGCTGGCCCAGGCTGTCGCCGCGTGCCGGAGCACCGCGTTCAGCGGTATCCAGGCCTTTCGCTCCTTCGGCCCCGGCGGCGCAACCGTCTGGCTGGCCGAGATCTGGCACCGGCCGGGCGGGCAGCTCGTCGCCGATCCCGTGTCCGCCGGCCAGGGCGAGACCAGCACCTCGGCCGGGGTTCCGGGTCCTGGCGTCTCGATGGCCCTTTCCGCCCGCCAGCTGACCCTGCTGCAGGCCGGTTACGTGCTCGATTACGCCGGCCGCGGCTCGGCCGACGGCCGCGCGGCCGACCTGGTGACGGTGGACCGGCCAGACGGGAGCCTCGCGGCCCGGTACTGGCTCGACCGCAAGACGCGGCTGCCGCTTCGCCGCCAGCTGTTCGACGGCCACGCCAGGATTGTCAGCGAGGTCAGCGTCGGCGGCCTGCGGACGGGGCCGGCGGCGCTGGCAGGCATGCCCGCGGCCGGCCGCCAGCCCTGGGCGCGGCAGCTGGGCAAGCGCGAGATCGCCACGCTGCGCGCGCGGGGCTGGCCGCTGCCCGGGCAGCTGCCGGGCGGGCTGATCCTGGTCGACGCGAGCGCGACCGGCACGGCCGCCAGGCAGGTCGTCGCGGCCTCGTATTCCGACGGCCTGTCGGTGGTTTCCATGTTCGTCCAGCGCGGCAAGCTGCCCGCCCGGATGCTGGGCTGGCAGCGGCTCGCGATCGGCGGCCGTAACGCGTATGCCATCGACCCCGACGACCAGACCATCGCCTGGTCAGGTGGCGGATATGTATTTACCTTGCTGGCGGATGCGCCCGCTGCGGTCGTCGACCAGGCGGTCAGCGCGTTGCCGCAGGACAGCGAGCCCGGCTTCTGGGGCAGGATCGGCCGCGGCTTCCGGCGCCTGGCCGCCTGGGCAAACCCGTTCCGCTGACCATGCCTAGTCCTGCCCGCCTTAGGGCAGATATGCATGGCTGACGGCTGTCGCACACGTCACGGGGGTGCCGTCGCAGGGGAGGCATTGATGTCCGGGCAGCCGACTGGTGACGACGCTGCGCAGGCGCCGACCGAGCCGATCTGGCCGAGCCTGCCTGCATGGCCGGACCGGCCGACGCTCACGCACGCTGCTCAGCACGCACCCGCCGTTCCCGAGGCGCCCCTGCACCCGGCGGCGGGCGGCTTGCCCGCGGACGCCGGCCGGGCGCCCTCCGGGGCGCTGCTGCCCGGTGAGTGGGCCAGACCCGGCCAAGCCGGTGACGGCGGGCCCGGTGGCGGCGGGCCCGGTGGCGGCGGGCCCGGTGGCGGCGGCGGCGGGCCTGATCAGGGGCCCGGCCGGGACCGGCTCTGGCCCCGGCTGACCAGGCGGGCGCGGCGCGGCTTCAGCGGTGACCTGCGTGGCGGCCGGCTGGCGGTGGTGGTGGGCGCCCTGGCGCTCGCCTGCACCATGCTGGGCGGCGTGGTCGGCGGCTATATCGCGCTGACGTCGCAGGATCCGCAGACCGACCCGAGCTACAGCGTCGGGGCGGTGCCCGCGCCGGTGACCGGCCGGCCGGCCAGCTCGGTCGCCGGGATCGCGGCCAGGGTCACGCCGAGCGTGGTGATGATCAAGGTTGACGGCAGCGAGGGCACCGGGTCCGGGTTCATCATCCGCGGCGGCTACATCGTGACCGACAATCACGTCGTGACCCTGGACAACCAGGTCACCAACGCCGCGATCCGGGTCTACTTCAGCAACGGATCCTCGGTTCCCGGCCAGGTCGTCGGGCGGGACCCCTATGCGGACATCGCGATCATCAAGGCGGACGGCACCGGCAAGCTGCCCGCGCTGACCCTCGGTAACTCGACCGGCGTCGCGGTCGGGGATCCGGTCATCGCCATCGGCTCGCCGCTGGGCCTGGCCGACACCGTCACCAGCGGGATCGTGAGCGCCGTGGACCGGCCGGTGCAGCCAGGCCAGAGCGCCGGGACCACGCCCCAGGTGTACTTCGACGCCATCCAGACCGACGCCCCGATCAACCCCGGTAACTCCGGCGGCCCGCTGGTGAACGCGAAGGGGCAGGTCATCGGCGTGGATGCGGCCATCGACACGCTCGGCGACAACCCCCTGACCGGGACCCAGGGCGGCAGCATCGGCCTCGGCTTCGCGATCCCGATCAACCAGGCCCGCCGGGTGGCGGTTCAGCTCATCCGCACCGGGCACTCTACCCACGCGGTCCTCGGCGCGCAGGTCAACGCGGGCTGGGGCGGGAACGGTGCCCAGATCACGGGGGGCAAGGCGGGCGTCTCGCCCGGAGGGCCCGCCGCCGTGGCCGGACTGCAGCCGGGCGACGTGATCGTCCGTTTCGGCGGGCAGCCCATCGGGAACGCGAACGCGCTGCTGGACGCCGTCCGGTCGGCCACGCCGGGCGAGCGGGTGAGCGTGGCGTTCTCCAGGAGCGGGCAGCGGCACACCGCGACCCTGCGGCTGGGCTCGGCGCCATCGTGAGGCCCGCGGCCCGGGCGCGGCGGCGTTCAGGGTTCGGCTGACTGGCGCCGGCGGTTTAGGCTGGTAGCAGCGAGCGCCCGGACTCGCCAGTCATTGCCATCTGGAGCGTCGGTGTTCTTCGATCTCAACTTCACGAAGATCCTCGTGCTTGCCGTGATCGCGCTGATCGTATTCGGGCCGGAGCGGCTGCCGGGGCTCGCCGCGCAGGCCGGCCGGCTGCTGCGGGAGCTGCGGCGGATGGCCGAGGGCGCCAGGAGCGAGCTGCAGGATCAGCTGGGGCCGGAGTTCAGCCAGTTCGACGTCGCGGATCTCAACCCGAAGCATTTCGTGCGTAAGCATCTGATGGACGACATTTCCGGTGGCGGTGCGGGCGGCGGCAACGGCGCCGGCCCGATGGCGTCGACCGTCGCCGCGGCCGAGGTTCGCCTCGCGCCCGGCGAGAGCCCGCCCTACGACGCCGAGGCCACCTGAGCGTCAGACCGGGGTCAGGCCCAGCTGACGGCCGGCCAGGCTGCGGCTGCGGCCCGCCAGGCTCTCTGCGACGTTCCTGAGCTGCTGCGCGGCCGGAGCATCCGGGTAGGCGAGCACCAGCGGCGTCCCGGCGTCGCCCGCCTCCCGCAGCCGCGGGTCGATCGGGATCTCGCCCAGTACCGGCACCCGCGTGCCGGTCAGCTGTGTCAGCGTGTCGGCCACCGCCCGGCCGCCGCCCGTGCCGAAGACATCGACCCGCTCGCCGCAGTGCGGGCAGGGCAGGTAGGACATGTTCTCGATCACGCCCGCGACGCGCTGGTGCAACTGCGCCGCCAGGGTGCCGGCCCGCTCGGCCACCTCGGCGGAGGCGGGCTGCGGGGTCGTGACGACGACAAGCTCGCTGCCCGGTACCAGGTGCGCGGCCGATATCGCCACGTCACCCGTACCCGGCGGCAGGTCCATCAGCAGGATGTCCAGGTCACCCCAGTACACGTCGGCCAGGAACTGGGTCAGCAGCCGGTGCAGGATCGGGCCGCGCAGCGGCAGCGGCTCGTTGCCGCGCTTGAGCATCCCGCTGGAGATGGCGGCGACGCCGTGCGCGCTCGGCGGCATGATCATCTGCTCGACCTGGGTGGGCCGCGCCGTCACGCCGAGCATGCGCGGCACCGAGTGGCCGTAGATGTCGGCGTCCAGCAGGCCGACTCGAAGGCCGGTGGCGGCCAGCGCGACGGCCAGGTTCACGGTGACCGAGGACTTGCCGACTCCGCCCTTGCCGCTCGCGATCGCGAACACCTTCGTCAGCGAGCCGGGCTTGGCGAACGGGATCTCCTTCTCCGGCGCTCCGCCGCGCAGCCTGCCCTGGAGGGCGCGGCGCTGTTCCTCGCTCATCACGTCCAGCTCGACGCGCACGCTGGTCACGCCCGCGAGCCTGCCGACCGCGGCGGTCACGTCCCTGGTGATCGTGTCGCGCAGCGGGCAGCCGGCCACGGTGAGCCAGACCTGCACCAGCACGGTGCCGTCGGGAGCCACGTCGACGTGCTTGACCATGCCAAGCTCGGTGATGGGCCGGTGTATCTCCGGGTCGTTGACGCCGGCCAGGGCCTGGGTTACCTGCTCGATATCCGGCGGGCCGCCGTTGCCGTTACCTGTGGACATGCCCCCATGCTATGGCTGCCGGCGCCGTGCGACCCCATCGGCGGCACAAGCCGGGCAGCTGCGCGGGTACTGGCGGGTGCGGCGGCTCAGCCGGCCCGGACCGGGCCGCCTGCCTGCGATTCGGTGCGAACCCGCGCAGCCTGCCGTTCCGCCGCCGCCGCCGGCCGGCGTCCGCGATTATGGGCGGCGGGGCCGGGCGGCGCAGGGGACGCGATCCCGCGGCTGGCCGCCGCAGGCGGGGGACTGCAGAGGGGACTTGGATGCCTAATCACGGGGCTGCCCGACAGGGTCTGGCAGAGGCGATCGCGGCGGAGTTACGGCACCTGTGTGCCAACGCGCCCTGGACGCGCCGCCGCGAGGAATACGCGCGGCTGGCGTTCACCGAGCTCGACGTCAGGCGACTTGACGATCGCATCGACTACCTGCTGGAGGTCCTGGCCCAGCTCTGCGACTACTCGGGCCAGTTCGACGCGGCCCAGGACTTCCGCGCGCTCGCGGCCCGCCAGCCGGAGCCGGAGCCAGAGCCAGACCGGCAGCTGCGGCTGGTGCACGGGCACTAGCCGCGCCGCCGCGGCCTACCGGGCCCGGCCAGCACCTGGCCCGGTAGGCTCGGCCACCGTGAGCGCACGGGCGGTCAGGCCGCGGCGGACAACGCTGGCAGTTCCGGGCAGTAGCGCGCGGTTCCTCGCGAAGGCGCCAGGGCTGGCCGCGGACGAGGTGTTCCTCGACCTGGAGGACGCGGTCGCGCCCGCGGCCAAGGCCGAGGCGCGAGACCTGGTTTCCCGCGCGCTCCGCGCGGACTGGGGCACGAAGATCAGGGCCGTCCGGGTCAACGACGCGAGCACCGGATGGGCGTACCGGGACGTCGCAGCCGTGGCGGAGCAGGCCGGAGACAGCCTGGACGTGATCGTGCTGCCGAAGGTCAGGAGCGCACGCGACATCGGCTGGCTCGATCTGCTGCTGGGCCAGATCGAGCAGGCGACCGGGCTGCCAGGCGGCTCGATCGGGATCGAGGCGCAGATCGAGGACGCCGCCGGGCTCGCCGCGGTCGACGAGATCGCGGCCGCGTCGGACCGGCTGGAGGCGCTGGTTTTCGGCCCGGCTGACTTCATGGCGAGCCTTGGCATGCGCTCGCTGACCGTGGGCGCCCAGCCCGCCGGGTATGCGGGCGGCGACGCGTTCCACTACGCGCACCTGCGGATCCTGGTGGCTGCCCGGGCGAACGGGCTGCAGGCCATCGACGGTCCCTATGCCGCGATCGATGATCTCGACGGGCTGCGCCGCAGCGCCGCCAGCGTGGCCGCGCTCGGCTACGACGGCAAGTGGGTCATACACCCCGGCCAGATCGAGACGGTGAACGCCGAGTTCTCGCCGTCGCAGCCCGAGTACGACCGGGCCGAGCTGCTGCTGGAGGCGTACGACTTCTACACCGGGCGCGGGCTGGGCGCGGCGACCCTGGACGGCGAGATGATCGACGAGGCATCGCGCAAGCTCGCGCTCGTCGCCGCTGCGCGCGGCCGGGCCGCGGGACTGACCAGGACGTCGAGCTTCACCCCGCCGGCCGGCTAGGGCCCGCGCGGTGGCCGAGTCCGCACAGCCGGGCCTGGTCCGCGTCCGAGCGGGTGCGGCGGAGCGGCAGCGGGTCACGAACGTCGAGCTGTTCTTCGACCTCGTCTTCGTGTTCGCGATCACGCAGCTATCGCATTTCCTGCTCGGTCACCGCACGCTCGCCGGCGCGCTCCAGACCGCGCTCCTGCTGGCCATGGTCTGGCTGCTGTGGGCGTACACGACGTGGGTGACCAACTGGTTCGACCCGGACAAGATCCCCGTCCGGCTGCTCCTGCTCGGGCTGATGCTGGTCAGCCTCGTCCTGTCGGCCGCGCTGCCGGACGCCTTCGCCGAGAGCGGGCTGCTCGTCGGGGCCGGATACGCCGTCATGCAGATAGGCCGGAGCCTGTTCGCGGTGCGCGCACTCCGCGGCCAGCGCCCCGGCAGCCCGCGCCGCCCGCTCGCGCTCAACTTCCAGCGGATCCTCGTCTGGTGCTGCGTCAGCGGAGCGCTCGCGCTGGCCGGCGGGCTGACGGCCAGCGTCACCGGCCGGGCGCTGCTCTGGCTGGCGGCCGTCGCCGTCGACCTGCTCGGCGGGGTGGTCGGCTTCTACACTCCCGGCCTCGGCCGCGCCAGCACGCAGGAATGGGACATCGAGGGCGGCCACTTCGCGGAGCGGTGCCAGGCGTTCATCCTCATCGCGCTCGGCGAGTCGATCGTGGTCACGGGCGCGAAGTTCGCCGGCCTGCTCGCCGGGCCGCTGGCGCGACCCGGAGCCCAGCATGGCGCGTCGGTACTGGCGTTCCTGGTCGCGTTCGGCGGCAGCGCGGCGCTGTGGTGGCTGTACTTCGACCGCAGCGCCGAGGAGGGCGCCAGGCTGATCGCGGCGTCGGCGGACCCTGGCCGCCTCGGCCGGTCCGCCTACCATCTGATCCACCCGATCATGGTGGGCGGGATCATCGCGACCGCGGCGGCAGACGACCTGGTGCTGGCGCGGCCGGGAGCGGTGGGCGTGCCGTCGACGTCCTGGCTGATCCTGGGCGGGACCGCGATGTACGTGGCCGGGCACCTGGCCTTCAAGCTGGTTGTGTGGCGCAGGCTATCCGTGCCGAGGCTCGCGGCGATCGCGGTGCTAGGGCTGCTCGGGCTGGTGGCCCCGCACGTCAGCGCGCTGATCCTGAGCGCGTGCGCCGCCGCGACCGTGCTCGCGGTGGCGGTAGCCGACTACGTGACGGGCCACGGCCGGGCGGCGGCCACCGCCCCGGCCCGGAACTGAGGACCGGGCACGGAGCCCGCTACGGCAGCACCGACCACGAGCGCAGCGTAGCCAGCAGCTCGCTGGTGAGTGCGCCGGCCGCGTCGAGGTCCGCCGCCTCCGCTGGCGACACCCAGCGCGCGGCCGCCGCGTCGTCCCCGGCCCGCAGCACGCCGCCGGTGACGAGCGCACGGTAGTCGCTGATCTCGACGACGGCTCCGGCCAGGCCGGCCCGCTCGACCGTACCCAGCAGCGGCCCGCAGGTCACCGTCAGGCCGGTCTCCTCGAGCACCTCGCGGACGAGTGCCTCCGGGCCCGACTCGCCGGCCTCGATCCGCCCGCCGGGGATCGACCACAGGCCCTTGCCGGGCTCGTGGCCGCGCAGGATCAGCAGCAGGCGCCCGTTCTGATCGGTTATGACCGCTCCGACGCAGGGTATCCGCGGGGCGCCGCCGGGCGCCCCGGCGGCCGGTCCGGCTGTGGCCGGTCCGGCTGTGGCCGGTCCGGCTGTGGTCGGCGCGGCGGACATGGCCGGGGTCGGGGCAGCGGGGTCGATGTGGGCCACCAGGCCAGTATCGCCCGGACCGGCGTCGCCTACCGTCCGGTAGGTATTTGACGCAAGACATCCGGGGGATAACGCTGAGTGCGATGAGATCGGTACTGACCTGCCCGCGCTGCGACTGCGTCGTGCGTGCGCCTAGCATCTGGACCAGCGCCTACCACTGCGAGCAGCACGGTGAGGTGCACCCGCTGCGGTCGGCGCTGAGCCCGTCGCAGGAGGGCCTGGATGGGGTGCTGCGCGGGGCGGAGGTGCCGGTGTGGGTGCCGTGGCCGCTGCCGCCGGGCTGGCTCGTGACCGGATTCGCGGCCGCGGGCGACGAGCGCACGGGCACCAGGGGCTGCTCGGTGGCGCTCTCCGGGCCGAACCCGGTGGGGGAGGGCCCGGCCGAGATGATGCTGGTCTCGGAGGAGCCGGGGGTCGGCCTAGGCGCCAGGTTCGCCGGCCTGGGCGGCACGGATCCTGGCACCCAGTTCGCCAATGGCCCCCCGGCCGGGGCCGTCGAGTTCGCCAACCACGAGTTTCCGCTGTGGAACGTCGAGGCAGCGGGCCGGGCTGCCTTCGCGGGCGAGGTCAGCGGCAACTGGCTGTGGCTGGTGCTGTGGCCAGACACCGCCGGCATGCTGATGGTCGAGCCGCTGCCGCTGCGTGACCTGCGCGATCCTGGCCAGGACCTGGACCTGCCATTCGGCGCGCCGTCGCCGCAGCTGCCGGGTTAATGTCGCCCCGATGCGCGCGGATCTGCACAGTCACAGCACAGCCTCCGACGGCACGGAGGCGCCGGCCGACGTCATGCGCCGGGCCGCCGCCGCGGACCTGGACGTCATCGCCCTGACCGATCACGACACGGTGGCCGGGCACTGGGAAGCGAGCGGCGCCCTGCCGCAGGGCCTGACGCTGTTGCCCGGCATGGAGCTGTCCTGCCGGCTTGAAGGCCACAGCGTGCACCTGCTCGCCTACCTGTTCGACACCGCCGACGAACGGCTGGCGGGGGAGATGGCCGAGATCAGGGAGAGCCGCCTGTTCCGCGCCCGCGCGATGGTCGGCAAGCTCTCCGCGCTCGGCGCGCCGATCACCTGGGACCAGGTCAGCGAGATAGCGGCGGGCGGTGTCGTGGGCCGGCCGCACATCGCCCGAGCGCTGGTGGCCGCGGGGGTGGTGCCGACGGTCGCCGACGCGTTCACGCCGGAGTGGATCGGGCCCGGCGGCCGGGCGCACGTGGCCAGGTACGCGCTCGATCCGGCCAGGGCGGTGCGCCTGGTCCGCGACGCCGGCGGCGTGACCGTGCTCGCGCACCCGCGCGGGTCGGCTCGCGGCTGGCGGACGCCGGATGAGGTGGTCGAGGAGCTTGCCGATGCGGGGCTCACCGGGATCGAGGTGCACCATCCGCAGCACGATGAGCGGGAACGGCAGGTGCTCACCGAACTCGCGAGTCGGCTCGGGCTCGTGGTCTCGGGCGGCAGCGACGATCACGGCGCGCTGACCGGGTACCGGCTCGGGACCGAGATCGCGCCGGACGGAGCCTACGAGCAGCTGATCGAGCAGGCGAGCGGCGCGGCCCCGGTGACCGCCTCCTGATCGCGCAGCCGGCCACGCGGCGTTCAGCGCAGCCCGACGGGCCCGAGGACTATCGTTGCCCAGTGTCGGCCGCAGGCACACGGGAAGGCAGCACCTCAGATGAGCACACAGGACGCCCGCATCGAGACGGTGCGCAGCGGCGCGGGCGTGAACAGCTGGATCATCGGCGACGGCGAGGAAGTCATCGTGGTCGACCCCGGCACGGACGCGGCCGCGGTGCTGGACGCGGTCGGCGACCGCGAGGTGCTGGCGGTCATCTGCACGCACGGTCACGCGGGGCACACCGGTGCTGCATTCGCGGTGGCCGAGCGGGACGAGGCGCCGATCGCGCTGCACCCCGGCGACCGCCAGGCATGGCGCGACGTGCACGACAGCGCGCCGGACATCGACATGGAGGACGGCGGCAAGTTCGAGGTCGGCGGCGTCTCGCTGGAGGTGCTGCACGCTCCCGGCCACAGCCGCGGCTCGGTCTGCCTGTTCTGCGAGGAGCTTGACGCGGTCTTCACCGGCGACGTCATAAGCGAGACCGGGCCCGTCGCGCGCGATGACGGGTATCCCAACTGGGGTCGTCAGCTCGACGCGATCGGAGCGAGCATCCTGACGCTGCCCAGCAGCACCCGGATCCTGCCCGGCCACGGCGGTGAGTTCACCGTCGCGACGGCCGAGAAGCGGTTCGACACCTGGGTGGCAGCCGGACAGAACTTCCAGCCGGATACCGACCCGGCCGGCGCCGAGTAGCCGGCGCGGACGACCGCCGGCCGGATCGCGGCCTGGCGGGTGTCGGCTGGCGATCGGGCCCGGTTCGGGCCAGGATGACATGATGGAGCAGCTCGGCTTTGAGGGCATGCCGCGGCGCCTGTACGCATGCACGCCGACGAGGCTGAGCACCTGGCTCGACTGCCCGCGCCGGTACCGGATGACCTACCTGGACCGGCCGCCGCCGCCCAAGGGCCCGCCCTGGGCGCACAACAGCCTCGGCGCCAGCGTCCACAATGCGCTGGCGGCCTGGTGGCGGCTACCCCGCGGCGGGCGCACCGTGCGGGCGGCCGGCGACCTGCTCGAGTCGGGCTGGCTGACCGACGGGTTCGCCGACGACACCCAGTCGGCTTCGCACCGGCGTGCGTGCAGGCAGATGGTGGAGAGCTATGTCGGCGGCCTCGACCCGGCGGACGAGCCGCTCGGCGTCGAGCGGACGGTCGCCACCAGGACTGAGCTGATCGCGGTGTCCGGCCGCATCGACCGGCTCGACGACCGGCGCAACGCGGCGGGAACTGAGGCCGAGCTCGTCGTCGTCGACTACAAGACCGGCAGGCACGTGCTCACCGCCGACGACGCGCGCAGCTCGATGGCGCTCGCGCTCTATGCGCTGGCCGCCGAGCGGGTAATGCGCCGGCCCTGCCGCCGCGTGGAGCTGCACCATCTGCCGACCGGAAGCGTGCTCGCCTGGAAGCACAGCGAGGAGTCGCTCGCCAGGCAGCTGCGGCGGGCAGAGTCGATCGCGGCCGAGTGCGCCGAGGCCGACGACCGGTTCCGGGCCGGCCAGCAGGATGCAGAGGAGCTATTCGCGCCTCGGCCGGGTATCGGCTGCGGCTGGTGCGACTTCCGCGCCCGCTGCCCTGAGGGCATGGCGGCCGCACCGCAGCGGCGCCCCTGGGACGGCCTGACCGACCTCGCGGATCACGATCAGGACCCGGTCGCCGCGGTCCGCGGATAGCAGTCGGGCGTGACGGCCTTCAGGTCGGCCGGGACGCCGCTCTCGGCGGCCCGATTTCGTCGGGGCTAACTGCGCTGACGGCGAGGAGTGCGTCCGCGCGGAGTGCGGCCAGGTCGGTGCCGAGCGGGCTGGCGGTCCGGCAATCCGGACAGCGTCCGCTGGCAGCCGGGGAACCCGGCCCGGTGGCGCGCCAGCGGGCCGGGCCCCGATCCAGGCGCCCTAGTCGGCCTGTGCGAGGGTGCTGCGCGAGCCGGTAGGGACCGCCGTCGGGCGGGTAGGCGACCCGCCCGTTGCCGAGCACGACGGCGGGCACCAGCCGGCCGGCCCGCGTGCCAGGGCCGCCGGGCGCCAGCGCCGGTCCGGCCCGGATCGCGCGACCACGAACAGCAGCAGGTATCGCAGCTGGCGGCGCGTAGGCCGAAATGTCAGCATTTCCACGAGCAGATCGCGGGCTCTGCCGGCTGGTGTGCGGAAGGCCGCCCGGCGCCGGGATCAGCTCCCGTTCTGCGGCGCGGTGCGCGCCTGTGCCGTGACCCTGGGTTCCCGGCCGCAGGAGTGCACGGTGGGCTGGCGCCGCTCCGCGGCGTTCCAGAAGTTCGTGAGTATCGCGGCGGTCGTGACCGGCGCCTCTATGGCGGGCGAGTGGGCCGCGCCGGGAATGCAGGCCCGTTCCGCGTCGAGTCGCCTGGCCATGCGCTCCTGCTCCGCCGGGAGCCAGGCGTCGTCGTTCTCGCCGTAGACGACCAGCGTCGACAGGCCGGCCGATACCACCGCTGCCAGGTCGCCGGTCCGGTCCTGACAGCTCAGCAGGAACCTGGCCAGCACGATCAGGTGCACCGGGCAGGTGCGCAGCGTGCGCTCCTTGAGGAACGCGATGATGTGCTCGTCGATACCCTCGGCCCTGGCCTGCGGCTCGTGCTTGTCGTGCCAGGCGTGCCGGACCGCCGCGGTGAGCGTGGACCGGTCATCGGGCTCCGCGCCGTCATCCGGATCCAGGATCGCCAGCAGGTCGCGCAGCGCCTCCGCGCGCTGGCCGCCGATGGCGGCCGGACCGGAGCCGAGGAGCGTGAGCGACATGACTCCGGCCGCGCGGTGCAGTACGGTCTCGCGCGCGATCAGCCCGCCGAGCGAGTGACCCACCAGGTGCACGCCGCCCGCGTCACGCCCGACGGCCGCGGCGATCGCCAGCACGTCCGCGGCGAGCGCCGCCGAGTGATAGCCGGCCCGGTCCGGCGCGGCCGGGCTCTGGTACTGCCCGCGCAGGTCGATGGCGACCACCGTCCGCCCGGCAGCCGCCAGCGGCTCGAGCACGGGCAGGAAGTTCTCCTTGCTCCCGGTGAAGCCGGGCAGCAGCAACGCGGGCTTGCGGTGACTGACGCCGAGAGTCGGCCGTGCCTCGAGGACAGCGAACTCGCCGCGCTCGGTCATCACGGTCGTCGACCTCACCTGCTCGGGCAGATGCAGGGACCTGAGGGTGCTCACGGGGTCGCAGCCTACCGACAACTCGCTGGAAAGTAACGGGTAGATAACGCAGGATTCGCTGAAAGCGTTCCAGCCGGACGGCCTGGCCCGCCAGGACCCGGGCCGGGAGACCTGGGGCCGGGAGACCTGGGGCCGGGAGACCTGGAGACCTGGGGCGGGAGACCTGGGGCCGGGAGACCTGGGGCCTGGAGACCCGG
>Ga0335078_10001928_pt1 | contig 31363 bp, 27 predicted proteins | sample Lox_Sample_32_FD_206711 | JGI IMG/M metagenome (GOLD analysis project Ga0335078, IMG submission 206711) | Soil microbial communities from Loxahatchee National Wildlife Refuge, Florida, United States - Lox_Sample_3.2 | ecosystem: Environmental > Terrestrial > Soil > Wetlands | place: USA... | reverse complement strand
CGTAGGCCGTGTTCGAGTCGCCCATCTTGGCGCAGGGCAGCGCTCGCAGCGCCGCGACGTAGTCGGCCGGGGCGCCTGCCCGCTCGGCCGAATCCGCCAGGATGCCGACGCTGCGCGCCGACGGCAGCCCGCCCTCGTAGAAGTTGAGCACGTACAGCCAGGCCAGCACGTCGCCGTCCAGGGTCTCTGCTCGTACCTTGGCGCGCCGGTAGTAACCCAGCGTGACGCCGTCCCAGTTGTCGAGCGCCTTCTCGTCACCCTCGGACACGTCGTAGAGCACCACGAAGACCCGGGAGGCCGGGTCCTCGACCACGGTCGCGAGAGCACCGTCCCAGCCGATGTCCTCGCCGCCGAACGTCAGCCGCCAGCCCTCCAGCCACCCGGTTCCACGCTGCGGTGAATGCGGGCAGCGCAGCAGCATCTGTGCCGGGTCCAGATTGCTGCCGTAGGCCGCGTACAGTGCCACGGGGGCAAGCGTACGGCGTCGCGTCGCCGGGCGACGTGCATTGCCCCGCGCCTGATACCTGACTGCGATCATTAGACCGGGAAGAATTACCCACCGTGACTTTGCCACGCCAGAGAATCGCGATCCTCGGCGGCGGGCCCGGCGGCTACGAGGCCGCTCTCGTCGCCGCCCAGCTCGGCGCCGACGTCACCGTCGTCGATTCGGACGGGCTCGGCGGCGCCTGCGTGCTCACCGACTGCGTGCCCTCCAAGTCTCTCATCGAGACCGCCAACGCGATGACGCTGCTCAACCGGAGCCCGAGCCTCGGCATCGCCAGCGGCGGCCTGCACACGGTCAACGCCGTGCGGCTGTACGAGCGGATCACCGACCTGGCCCGGGCTCAGTCCCGTGACATCACCGCCAGGATCGCCGCCGAGAACATCAAGGTGATCACCGCGCACGGCCGCCTGGACGGCCCCGGCCGGGTCGTAGCGGGCGACCAGGCCATCAGGGCCGACGCGATCCTGGTCGCGACCGGCGCGCTGCCCCGCGTACTCCCCGGCGCCGAACCCGACGGCGAGCGCATCTTGAACTGGCGGCAGCTCTACGACCTGACCGAGCTGCCGCCGGACCTGATCGTGGTCGGCTCCGGCGTCACCGGCGCCGAGTTCGCCGGCGCCTACCAGGCGCTCGGCTCGCGGGTCACGCTGGTGTCCTCCCGGGACCGGGTGCTGCCGCAGGAGGACGAGGACGCGGCCAACCTGATCGAGAACGTGTTCCGCCGTAGCGGCATGACGGTGCTCAGCCAGGCCCGGGCGCGAGCGGTGAGCCGCGACCAGGACGGCGTCACGGTGACCCTGACGGACGGCCGGACCGTGACCGGCACCCACTGCCTGATGACCGTGGGCATGGTCCCCCGCACCGAGGGCTGCGGCCTGGACGCGGCCGGGGTGAAGGTGGACGAGCGCGGCTTCATCGAGGTGGACCGGGTGTCCCGCACCTCGGTGCCCGGAGTGTACGCGGCCGGGGACTGCACCGGCGTGCTCATGCTGGCCTCGGTGGCCGCCATGCAGGGCCGGATCGCGATGTGGCACACGCTGGGCGAGTCGGTGCACCCCATCCGGCTCGGCCACGTGGCCGCCACCATCTTCACCGAGCCCGAGATCGCCACCGTCGGGGTCTCGCAGCGGGCGGTCGACGCCGGCGAGGTCGCGGCCCGCACCCGGAAACTGCCGCTGGCCACCAACCCGCGGGCCAAGATGGCCGGCTTCCGCGAGGGCTTCGTCAAGCTGTTCACCAGCCCGGGCACCGGCGTGATCCTGGGCGGCGTGATCGTGGCCCCCCGCGCGAGCGAGCTGATCCTGGCCGTCTCGGTCGCGATGGAGCAGCGACTCACCGCCGAGCAGCTGGCCCAGACGTTCACCGTCTACCCGTCGCTGTCCGGCAGCGTCACCGAGACCGCGCGCAGGCTGATGGAATTCAAGGATTAAGGTCCCGAACGGGCCGGGCGCGTGCCTCCCTCAATGCGAGGGGCGCCCCAGGTCGGGATCGTCCGGGGCCTCGAGCCCGTGCCGGCGCAGCCGGGACACCCGGATGTCGTCGGCGTACAGCGCGACAATGCCCACGGTGCAGAGCAGGAACAGCCCCGGCACGGCGACGCGGATCCACAGCGCCCCGGGCAGCAGCGCCAGCACGGCGCAGAGCGGCAGCATCACGACCACGTGGCGGATCGTGAGCCGGCCGCGCCAGCCGGCGTCGGTCAGCTCGTGCCGGACCCAGTCCCGGTTCCGGTCCGGCAGCCGGGCGCCGAGCGCGAACAGCGCCTGACGTCCCGGGCCCGGGTCCCCCGGGATCCTGCTCACGGTGATCAGTCCGCGAGCTCGCAGATAGCCGCGCCGGCCGAGACGGTCTGGCCCACCTCGACGGCCAGCCCGGTCACCGTGCCGTCTTTGTGCGCGGTCAGCGGCTGTTCCATCTTCATCGCCTCGAGCACCACGATAACGTCGCCAGCCGACACCCGCTGCCCCTCGGCCGCCACGATCTTGATGATCGTGCCCTGCATCGGGCTCACCAGGGTATTGCCGCTCGACGAATGCGCCGACCTCCGTCCGCGGCCGCCACCCCGGGCCCGTTCGGCCCCCTGAGCAGCGGTACCGCGACCCAGGCTTGCCGGCACGATCACCTCCAGCCTCTTCCCGCCCACCTCGACCGTGAGCCGCTCCCGTTCGGCCGGCTCGGACGCCTCCGCCGTCTGCTGCGCGGGCATCGGCGTGTCGAACTCAGTCTCGATCCAGCGGGTGTGCACCCGCAGCGGCTCGCCGGCGAACGCGGGGTCGGCCACCACGGCCCGGTGGAAGGGCAGCACGGTCGGCATCCCGCCGACCTCGAACTCGGCCAGCGCGCGGGCCGAGCGCTGCAGGGCCTCGGCCCGGCTGGCGCCGGTCACGATCAGCTTGGCGATCAGCGAGTCGTACACCTGCGGGACCGTCATCCCGGCTCCATATCCGGAATCAACCCTCACGCCGGGACCCGAGGCGGGATTCCACGCGGTGATCGTGCCCGGGGCGGGCAGGAAGTTGCGGCCCGGGTCCTCGGCGTTGATCCGGAACTCGATCGAGTGCCCGCGGGCGGGCGGGTCGTCGTAGCCGAGCGGCTCGCCCTCGGCGATCCGGAACATCTCCCGGACCAGGTCGATGCCGGTGACCTCCTCGCTGACCGGGTGCTCGACCTGGAGCCTGGTGTTGACCTCGAGGAAGCTGATCGTGCCGTCCTGGCCGACGAGGAACTCGCAGGTGCCGGCGCCGACGTAGCCGGCCCGGCGCAGGATGTCCTTGGAGGAGCGGTAGAGGGCCCCGGTCTGCTCCGCGGTCAGGAACGGCGCCGGTGCCTCCTCGACCAGCTTCTGGTGCCGGCGCTGCAGCGAGCAGTCCCTGGTCGAGATCACCACCACGTGCCCGTGCGCGTCGGCCAGGCACTGCGTCTCCACGTGCCGCGGCCGGTCCAGGTAGCGTTCCACGAAGCACTCGCCCCGGCCGAACGCCGCCGTGGCCTCCCGGACCGCCGACTCGTACAGGTCCGCGACCTCGTCCTCGCGCCAGGCCACCTTGAGCCCGCGCCCGCCGCCGCCGAACGCCGCCTTGATCGCCACCGGGTAGCCGTACTCCCGGGCGAACGCCAGCACCTCGCCGGCGTCCCGGACCGGGTCCGGGGTGCCGGGAGTGAGCGGCGCCCCGGCCTCCAGCGCGATGTGCCGGGCCCGGACCTTGTCCCCGAGCGCCTCGATGGCCTCCGGCGGGGGGCCGATCCAGGTCAGCCCGGCCGCCGCGACCGCCCGGGCGAACTCGGCGTTCTCGGCCAGGAAGCCGTAGCCCGGGTGCACCGCGTCCGCGCCGGACTCCACCGCCACCTTGATGATCTTGTCGATGTCCAGGTAGGTCTCGGCGCTGGTCGACCCGCCCAGCGCGTAGGCCTCGTCGGCCATGCGCGCGTGCAGTGCGTCCAGGTCGGGCTCGGCATACACGGCGACGCTGGCCAGCCCGGCGTCCCGGCAGGCCCGCGCCACCCGCACCGCGATCTCGCCGCGGTTCGCGATCAGCACCTTGCGCACGTGCGGCCTCCCTGGTTCCTCTCGCTCAGATCGTTAGTCGCCGATCAGCAGTCGACATCATGCTGCCATGCTGACGTCACCGTCAGCACCGCCCGGCGGCCAGGAAACCCCGTCATCGCTGTGATAACCGGCACATACCGCTGGAGAGCAGTACGAACTAGCAGCAAGAACACGCAGGGTGGCCAGAGGCGGCGAGTTTGTCTCCCGCTGTACGCCCTTCCTCAACCGAAGTGTGATCTCGGGTACGTAGAGTAAACGTCAGACCGGGTGCGACCGCTGCTTGGGGCGGTACCTACAGGGCTGGGGACAGGGCGCGCGCACGGACCTGCGTCACAGCGGCGACATTTCGTTACGACGAGGTAACGAAAGTATGACTAAGCTATCCGCTTTTGCCCGGCGTGCGTTGAGTACTTCAGAACGGCGGGCGGAACGGAAGGAGCCCGGGTGCGGCTGATCATGTCGGAGCGCCGAGCATGACCGTGCTTGGCATGCTGGCGTGGTGCGCGGCGGCGGTGAGCCTGTGGCTCGGCGCCCGCCGGTACGAGAGCGCGGTCGCGCGGGGCTACCGGTGGCTCGCGGCCGGCGCCGCACTGTACTGCTCCGGCCTGGTCGTGCAGTGGATCCTCGGCGGCACGCTGAACCCGGCCCCCGGCCTGTCCTTCACCGACCTGACGCCGCTGCTCGCCCTGGCCGCCGTGGCCATCGGCATCGCCGTGCTCACCATCGCCGAACGGGAAGTCACCTCCCCGCAGGAAGGTTCGGCGGGTTCGGTACTGCCCGGGCTCGCCGACGGCTACGTGATGGCCGTCGCCCTGCTGGTGATCGGCTGGTCCACGCTGTTCAGCGCCGAGTTCCACCGGTCTGGCGAACGGCCGGGCACGTTCCTGCTCGCGCTCATCCACCCGCTGGCCGACCTGGCCGTGCTCGGCGCGCTGCTGCCCATGGTCACCACCGCCTGGCGGCGGGTCGCGCTGCCCTACCTGTCCCTGCTCGCCATCGCCCTCGGCGACGCGCTGGCCGTCGGGCAGCGGGTGCTCGGCGGCCACCTGGGCGTCGCGGGCCAGCTGATGCCGGTGGTCGCGGCGCTGCTGCTCGGCGCGGCGCCGTGGCGGATGACCGAAGGGTTCGGGACCGGCTGGGCCCGCCGGACGCCGAGTTCGGCGGCGGCGACCGTCATCGCGGTGCTGGCCGCCTGCGTGGCCACCCTGGTGGTGATAGGCAACGGCCTGGCCGGCGCGCCGGCGGCCGGGATCGCGCTGGTCGTGGCGGGCGGTGCCGGGGTGCTCGTGCTGGCTTCGCGGGTGTTCATGCTGGTCCGGGAGAACCTGTCCGTGCTCGGCATCTGGCGGGAGTCCAGCCGGAGCCTGCGCGACCTGGCCAACCGCACCAGCGATGTCGTCCTGGTCTGCGACCTGGACGGCGTGGTCAGGTACGCGAGCCCGGCGGTCGAGGACTACGGTTACCCGCCCGGAACGCTGACCGGCCGGCGTCTGCTCGACTTCGTCCATCCCGAGGACCGGGCCGCCGTGCTGGCCTCGGTCCGGCTGGCCCTGGGCGGCTACGCCGAGGGAGCCGAGGGGTTCGAAGGGCTCGAAGGCTCCGGCCGGTTCCCGGTCCGGGTCCGGGCCGCCGACGGGACGTGGCGGCACGTCGAGTCGACCCTGCTGCGCTACCAGGCCCCCGGCGAGTCCGTCCAGATGCTGGTCACCGCGCGCGACGTGAGCGATCAGGTCGCGCTGCGCCAGCAGGTCACCCACCTCACCTTTCATGACGGCCTGACCGGGCTGCCGAACCGGGCCTACGTCGAGGAGCGCGCCAGGGACGTGCTGCGCGACGCCGCGGCTGCCGCCAGGACCGGCGTCATCTTCCTGGACCTGGACCGGTTCACCGCGGTCAACGACTCGGTCGGCCACGGCGCGGGCGACCTCGTGCTGGCCCAGGCGGCCAGGCGGCTGCGCGCCGTCGTCCCGGTCCACGACACGGTGGCCCGCTGGGGCAGCGACGAGTTCGCCGTCCTGGTCGAGAACGCCGGCGGCGCCCAGGAGGTCGCGGAGATCGCCGAGCGGCTGGCCCGGGCGGTCGGCGGCGAGCCGTTCCGGGTGGCCGGCCAGCAGATCGCGCTGACCGCGAGCGTCGGCGTCGCGCTAGCAGACGCGGACCCGCCCGGGCTGGTGCTGCGCAACGCGGACGTGGCCATGTCGCGGGCCAAGGACGCCGGCGGCGACCGGGTCGAGGTCTACGCCGCGCACATGCACGCGGACGTGGTCCGCAGGCTGGAGATCGTCAGCGACCTGCAGCAGGCCATCGGCAACGGCGAGCTCACCCTGCAGTACCAGCCGATCGTGGAACTGGCCACCTCACGGGTGACCGGGGCCGAGGCGCTGGTCCGCTGGTGGCGCGGCGACCAGATGGTCCCGCCGCGGGAGTTCCTCGGCGCGGCCGAGGAGTCCGGCCTGATCGTCCCGCTCGGCGAGTGGGTGCTGCGCCAGGCGTGCGCGCAGGGTGTCGCCTGGGGGCACTCGTCCTCGGGGTCGCCGGAGGACGTCGGGGTCTCGGTGAACCTGTCCGCCCGGCAGATCACGGCGCCCGCCTTCACCGCGCGGGTGGCGGCCATCCTGGCCGACACCGGGCTGCCGCCCGGTGCGCTCACCGTCGAGGTGAACGAGCGGGTGCTGGTCGAGGAGGACGGGCTGATCGTCGAGCGGCTGGCCGAGCTGCACCGGCTGGGCGTCCGGATGGCCATCGACGACTTCGGCACCGGCTACGCGTCACTGGCCTACCTGCGCAGGCTCCCGCTGGACATCATCAAGATCGATCCCTCGTTCGTGGCCGGCCTCGGCCAGGACGATACGCTCAGCCTGCTGACCAGGACCGTGGTGCAGGTCGGGCGCGACCTCGGCCTGCGGGTCATCGCCGAGGGCATCGAGCAGCCGCGCCAGCTCACCGCGCTGCGCGAGATGGGCTGCGCCTTTGGCCAGGGATTCCTGGTGGCCAGGCCGATGAGCGCCCCCGGCGTGGAGGCCCTGATCAGGACGTCGGGGGACAACCCAGAGGACTCAGCTGTCTCGGAATGTGAGACAACTCGCGTCAGCGGTTGACGCTCCGATTCCAGATGGCAGTAAGGTGTTATCCGTGAAGTACCCGCAGATCCTCGTACTTGGCCGGCGCGCAGGCAGCTGACCAAGCAGCTCACTGCGCGCTCCCCTCGACTGCCGTCCGGCACGAGGGGATTTTTTATGCCGCCGGATCCAGCCGATGCCAATGGAGACTTACCGATGACCGAGCAGATGACGGGCCGCAAGGGGCCCGAAGGCACGGAGCGCCCTGCCGGGGCCGCGGCCGCGCCTTCGGCTCCCAGCCCGCGGGACCTGGCCGCCCGCTCGCCGCACCACCCGGCCGCCCGCGACACTCAGCCGCGTCCCGCCGAAGCCCCGCTCCCCGCCCCGTCGCAGGTCGCCGGGTCCGTCCCGGTGCAGGCCGCCGCGGGCGAGCCGCCGCGTGCCCAGGTCACCAGCCCGGTCAAGGTCCGGGCCACCGGGGCGCAGGCGCTGGTCTACGCGCTCGAGCGGGTCGGCGCGGACGTGGTATTCGGGATCCCGGGCGGCGCGGTCCTGCCGGCCTACGATCCGCTGCTCGACTCCAAGTCGATCCGGCACATCCTGGTCAGGCACGAGCAGGGGGCCGGTCACGCGGCCACCGGGTACGCGCAGGCCACCGGGCGGGTCGGCGTGTGCATGGCGACCAGCGGCCCGGGCGCCACCAACCTGGTGACGCCGATCGCCGACGCCTACATGGACTCGGTGCCGATCGTGGCCATCACCGGGCAGGTGCCTACCAACCTGATCGGCACGGACGGCTTCCAGGAAGCCGACATCGCCGGCATCACGATCCCGATCACCAAGCACAACTTCCTGGTCACCAGGCCCGAGGACATCGCCCGCACCATCGGCGAGGCCTTCCACGTGGCCTCGACCGGGCGGCCCGGGCCGGTCCTGGTCGACGTGGCCAAGGACGCGATGCAGGCCACCACCGAATTCGCCTGGCCGGTTCAGTTCGACCTGCCCGGCTACCACCCGGTGACCCGGCCGCACGCCCGGCAGGTGCGCGAGGCCGCCAGGCTGATCAGCGAATCGCGGCGGCCGGTGCTCTACGTCGGCGGCGGCGTGATCAAGGCGCGGGCCGCCGCCCATCTGCGCGAGCTCGCCGAGCTGACCGGCATCCCGGTGGTCACCACGCTGATGGCCCGGGGCGCGTTCCCTGACCGGCACCCGCAGCACATGGGCATGCCCGGCATGCACGGCTCGGTGTCGGCGGTCGGCGCGCTGCAGCGGGCCGACCTGCTCATCGCCCTGGGCACCAGGTTCGACGACCGGGTGACCGGCAAGCTGGACACGTTCGCGCCCGGCGCGCTGATCGTGCACGCGGACATCGACCCGGCCGAGATCTCCAAGAACCGCCGCGCCGACGTGCCGATCGTCGGCGACTGCCGCGAGGTCATCGCCGACCTGGTGGCCGCGGTGCGAGCCGAGCACGAGCAGGGCAGCCGCCCCGACCTGACCGCCTGGCAGGCCCAGCTTGACTCCTGGCGCGGCACCTACCCGCGGGGGTACGAAGAGCCGGACGACGGCACGCTCGCGCCGCAGCACGTGATCGAGCGGATCGGCAAGATCGCCGGGCCGGAGGCGGTGTACGTGGCCGGCGTCGGCCAGCACCAGATGTGGGCGGCCCAGTTCATCGATTACGAGAACCCGGGCACCTGGATCAACTCGGGCGGCCTGGGCACGATGGGCTTCGCCGTGCCGGCCGCGATGGGCGCCAAGGTCGGCCGCCCGGACGCCACCGTGTGGGCGATCGACGGGGACGGCTGCTTCCAGATGACCAACCAGGAGCTGGCCACCTGCGCCATCGAGGGCATCCCGGTCAAGATCGCGGTCATCAACAACGGCAGTCTCGGCATGGTCCGGCAGTGGCAGACGCTGTTCTACAACGAGCGCTACTCCAACACCGACCTGCACCGGACGGCGGAGCGGAAGCTAGCCGGCACCCGCATCCCCGACTTCGTCAAGCTCGCCGAGGCGTACGGCTGCGAGGGCATCCGCTGCGAGGAGGCCGCCGACGTGGACACGGCGATCGAGCGGGCCATGGCCATCGAGGACCGCCCGGTCGTGGTGGACTTCATCGTGCACCGGGACGCCATGGTCTGGCCCATGGTCGCGGCCGGCACCAGCAACGACGACATCAAGTTCGCGCGCGGCATGGCGCCCGACTGGGGAGGAAGCACAGAATGACCCGGCACACGCTGTCCGTGCTCGTGGAGAACAAGCCGGGCGTCCTGGTCAGGATCGCGGGACTGTTCGCGCGGCGGGGCTTCAACATCGACTCCCTCGCCGTCGGGCCCACCGAGCACGAGGAGATCTCTCGCATCACGATCGTCGTCAACTGCGAGGAGCATCCGCTCGAGCAGGTCACCAAGCAGCTGAACAAGCTGATCAACGTGCTGAAGATCGTCGAGCTCGAGCCGGGCGCGACGGTGCAGCGTGAGCTGATCCTGATCAAGGTCAGGGCCGACGCGGAGGGCCGGTCGAAGGTGCTCGAGACCGTCGGCCTGTTCCGGGCCAAGGTGGTGGACGTCGCGCTCGACGTGATCACCGTCGAGGCGACCGGAAACCGGGAGAAGCTCGACGCGCTGATCAAGGTGCTCGAGCCGTTCGGGATCAAGGAGCTGGTGCAGTCCGGGATGGTGGCCATCGGCCGCGGCGGCCGTTCGATCACCGACCGCGCGCTGCGACCGGTCGAGCGCAGCGCTTAGATTCAGATTCCGTTCCGTCGACAACACAGGCGACAACACACAAGAAGGGCCCGTTTCAGTGGCAGAGATTTTCTACGACGACAGCGCCGACCTGTCGGTGATCCAGCGCCGGCACGTGGCCGTCCTCGGGTACGGCAGCCAGGGGCATGCGCACGCGCTCTCGCTCCGCGACTCCGGCGTGGACGTGCGCGTCGGGCTGCCCGAGGGATCCAAGAGCCGCGAGAAGGCCGCCAGCGACGGCCTGCGCGTGGTCACGCCCGGCGAGGCGTGCGAGGAAGCGGACCTGATCATGGTCCTGATCCCGGACCACCTGCAGCGCCAGCTGTATGCCGAAGCGATCGCGCCGTCGCTGGTGGAGGGCGACGCGCTGTTCTTCGCGCACGGCCTGAACATCAGGTACGACCTGATCAGCCCGCCGGACGACGTGGACGTGTGCATGGTCGCGCCCAAGGCCCCCGGTCACCTGGTCCGGCGGCAGTTCGCGCAGGGCCGCGGCGTGCCCGTGCTGGTCTGCGTCGAGCAGGACGCGACCGGCAGCGCGTGGCCGCTCACCCTGGCCTACGCCAAGGCCATCGGCGGCACCCGGGCGGGCGCGCTGAAGAGCACGTTCACCGAGGAGACCGAGACCGACCTGTTCGGCGAGCAGACGGTGCTCTGCGGCGGCGTGGCCGAACTGATCAAGGCCGGCTTCGCGACCCTGGTCGAGGCGGGCTACCAGCCCGAGTCGGCGTACTTCGAGTGCCTGCACGAGATGAAGCTGATCGTGGACCTGATGTACGAGGGCGGCATCTCCAAGATGTACTGGTCGGTGTCTGACACCGCCGAGTACGGCGGCTACACCCGCGGCCCGCGGCTGATCAACGAGCGGACCCGCGAGGAGATGCGCCGCATCCTGGGCGAGATCCAGGACGGCTCGTTCGCCCGGGAGCTGGTCGAGGAGTTCGACGCGGGCAAGCCGAACTTCCTCAAGCGCCGCGAGGCCGAGCACAACGAGCAGATCGAGCAGGTCGGCGCGCGGCTGCGGCCGCTGATGTCCTGGCTCGACGAGGACGAGTAGCAGCAGGTTTAGCCGCCCCGGACGGGGTAGCGGGTCCCGATGGCAGTGAACAGCACGCAAACCAGGACCCGGAGCAACGCCCGCGCGGGCAGGAGCCCGAAGACGCCGGCCACCCCGGCGGCCTCTGCCCGCCGCACCCGTCCGGGGCCGGTCTCCGCCGCCCCGCTGCACCCGGCACCCATCGCCGCAAGCCCCATTGCCGGGAGCAGGCCGAAGCCGTCGGCTTCGGCGGCCGAGGTGGTCCAGGCCTACCTCAAGGTCCAGGTCGCGAAGCTGCGCTCGCTCGAGCCCGAGGTGCGCGCCGACGAGTTCGACTCCGTCCACCAGATGCGGGTGGCCACCCGCAGGTTGCGTGCGACCCTCCGGTCGTTCGGCATGGTGATTCCGCGCCCGGCGACGGCAAAGGTGGCCGGGGAGCTCAAGTGGCTCGGCGGCCTGCTCGGCGAGGCCCGCGACGGTGAGGTGCTGCCCCAGCACCTGCTGGCCAGCCTGCAGGCGGTTCCGGTGGAGCTGCTCATCGGCCCGGTCCAGGCGCGGATCCAGGGTCACTTCGCCCCCCTGCGGGCGTCCGCCCGCGAGGTGGTGATCGAGGCCCTCGACTCCAAGCGCTACGCCGCGCTGCTGGCCGACCTGGACCGGCAGGCCCACGACCCGCCGCGGGGCCCGCGGGCCGGAGCCCCGGCCCGCGACGTCCTCCCGGCCGCCGTGCACAAGGCGTACCGGCAGGCGGAAAGGCGGATGCGCCGGGCCAGGCAGGCGCCGGCCGGCCAGGCCGGGGACGTCGCCCTGCACGAGGCGCGCAAGTCGGCCCGGCGGGCCCGCTACGCGGCCGAGGCCGCCCGCCCGGCGTCCGGCAAGCCCGCCCGCACGTTCGCCCGGCAGATGAAGAAGGTCCAGTCGGTCGTCGGCGATCACCAGGACACCGTGATCGCCCGCCAGGCCGCCCGCGAGCTCGGCATCAAGGCGCATCTGGCCGGCGAGAACGCCTTCACCTACGGCCTGCTGCATGAGCAGGAGCACGACCGGGCCGAACGCCTCCAGGCCCGCGTCCGCACGGTCTGGAAGAAGGCCTCCCGCCCCCGCCACCGCAAGTGGATGCGCTAACCCCGCGGTTCTCCCTGCCCGGGCGTCCTGGCCGGCGCCCCGAAATGAACTAGGAACTAAAAATAGTGTCTCACCTATCGAGACAGACGTCTTGACGGGCGTCCGGCTCGTCCTGCGCTGCGGTAACGTAGCAGGCACTATGCGGCACTTCGTACTCATCGCCTGCCGCAGCGGAGCCTGATCCAAGGCAGGCCGGCAACCCGCTGCGGGGGTTTGCTGCTGGCCGTAAGTCCGATCCCGGATCTCGATCAGGAGCACTTCCGTGTACGACATGTATCCCTGGGACTCTGACAGCCAGGGGGACTACCCGCCCGAGCCCCTCCGGTCCTGGCGGCACCCGAGCCCTCGCGACACTTCCCGTGACACCTCCCCGGCCCAGGCCGTCCAGACGGCCCTGGACCGCAGGGACAACGGCGGCGACGCGGCCACCGCGCACGCGACTCCGCCCACGACCAGCCTGACCCGCCAGTAAGGTTCAGGCATGAGTTCACGAACCATCAGGCTGGCCGTCGTGGGCGGCGACGGCATCGGCCCCGAGGTGACCGCCGAGGCGCTCAAGGTGCTCAGGGCCGCCACCGGGGCCGCCACCCCCGGGGTCAGCATCGACGAGACCAGCTACGATCTCGGCGCGCGGCGCTGGCACCGCACCGGGGAGACGCTTCCCGACGCGGTGCTCGAGGAGATCAAGGGGCACGACGCGATCCTGCTCGGCGCGGTCGGCGACCCGGGCGTGCCGAGCGGCGTCCTCGAGCGCGGCCTTCTCCTCAGGCTGCGCTTCGCGCTCGACCACTACGTCAACCTGCGCCCGGTCCGGCTCTACCCCGGGGTCACGACACCGCTGGCCAGCAAAGGCCCGGAGTCAGTGGACATGCTGGTGGTCCGCGAGGGCACCGAGGGCCCGTACACCGGCGCGGGCGGCGTGATGCGCAAGGGCACCCCCGCCGAGATCGCCACCCAGGAGAGCATCAACACGGCGTTCGGGGTGGAGCGGGTCGCCCGCTACGCCTTCACCAAGGCCATGGCCAGGCCGCGCCGCAAGCTCACGCTGGTGCACAAGACGAACGTGCTCACCTACGCGGGCGACCTGTGGCAGCGGACCGTGGACGCGCTGGCCAAGGAGTTCGCCGACGTGTCGGTGGACTACTGCCACGTGGACGCCGCGTCGATGTTCTTCGTCTCCCAGCCCGAACGCTTCGACGTCGTCGTCACCGACAACCTCTTCGGCGACATCCTCACCGACCTGGGGGCCGCGGTGGCCGGCGGGATCGGGCTCGCCGCGAGCGGCAACATCAACCCGGAGGGGACCGCACCCAGCATGTTCGAGCCGGTCCACGGCAGCGCGCCGGACATCGCCGGCCAGAGCAAGGCCGACCCGACCGCGGCCATCTTGTCCGCCGCCATGCTCTGCGAGCACCTGGGCCTGTCCGCCGAAGCCACCCGGATCGAGCAGGCCGTCGCCGAGGACCTGGTCGAGCGCCAGGGCGCCTGGGCGGCGCGCACCACCGTCGAGGTCGGCGACGACATCGCCGAGCGAGTAGCCGGTTAACCCGGCCGGCCATGCACACAGCGCCTGCCGGGCCGGACCGGCAGGCGACTCCGCCCGGCGGGCCCGGCAGCGCGCAGCGCACCCACCGAAAGGTGAGACCCTAGTGACAACGTCTGCCCGCGCGGGCGAGAAGGAAGTTCCGCATCATGATTGAGTTCGATATCCGCCCGAGTGACCACCCGGTGCCCGACGCCGAGCGCGAGGAAAAACTACGGTCGCCCGGGTTCGGCCAGCTGTTCACCGATCACATGATCACGCTGCGCTGGTCCGCGGACCGCGGCTGGCACGACGGCCGCCTGGAGCCCTACGGCCCGTTCACGCTGGACCCGGCGACCTCGGTGCTGCATTACTCGCAGGAGTTCTTCGAGGGCCTGAAGGCCTACCGCCAGGACAACGGCTCGATCACCATGTTCCGGCCGGACGCCAACGCGGCCAGGTTCAACAGCACGGCGCGCCGGATGGCCATGCCGGAACTGCCGCCGGAGACCTTCATCCGGGCGCTCGAGCTGCTCGTCGCCCAGGACCGCGAGTGGGTCCCCGGCGGGGAGGGGAACAGCCTCTACCTGCGGCCGTTCATGATCGCGACCCAGCGGGGGCTCGGCGTCAACCACCCGTCGAGCGAGTACCTGTTCTGCGTCATCGCCTCGCCGGCCGCGTCCTACTTCGCCAGCGGGGTCAAGCCGGTCGCGGTGTGGCTGTCGCAGGAGTACACCCGGGCGGCGCCGGGCGGCACCGGCGGGGTCAAGACCGGCGGCAACTACGCGGCCGCCTTCGTGGCCCAGCAGCAGGCCGTGGACCGCGGCTGCGACCAGGTGGTCTGGCTGGACGCCGCGGAGCACCGCTGGGTCGAGGAGATGGGCGGGATGAACCTGTTCTTCGTCCGCGGCGGCGACACCGCCCAGCCCTGGATCGCGACGCCCCCGCTGACCGGGACGCTGCTGCCCGGCATCACCCGCGACTCGCTGCTCAAGCTGGCGCCGCAGCTCGGCGTCAAGGCGATCGAGGAGCCGATCACCATCGACCAGTGGCAGGCGGAGTGCGCGGCGGGCGAGCTGACCGAGGTGTTCGCCTGCGGCACTGCCGCGATCATCACCCCGGTCGGCCGGGTCAAGGGCGAGCGCGCGCAGTGGCTGGTCGCCGACGGCGAGCCCGGCCCGGTGACCATGCGCCTGCGCGAGGAGCTGGTCAGCCTTCAGTACGGCTGCAAGCCCGACCCGTTCGGCTGGATCCACAAGATCTGCTGAGCCGCGGCCAGTTTCATGATCGTGGGCAGAAATGGGCAGATAGCCCCCGAAACTGCTCGCGATCATGAAAACTCCTGTCCGAATGGTGAGACATGAGAGCCAGCTACCGAACGGGTGTGGCAGACTGTCACCGTGACGTCAGGCCGCATCATTATCGGCTGGCGCGTCGGCACCTAGGGCAGCAGCCCTAGCGCCGGGACAAGATCCCGGACGTCGGCGCGCAGACCTCTCGCGTTAACGCGAGGGGTCTTTTTGTTGTGCGGACCGCAAATCAATCCCAGGAGACATTCCGATGCTCGACGACACCTTTCACGTCTACGACACGACCTTGCGCGACGGCGCGCAGCAGGAGGGCCTGAACCTCAGCGTGGCCGACAAGCTCGTCATCGCGCGGCAGCTGGACGAGCTCGGTGTCGGGTTCATCGAGGGCGGCTGGCCCGGCGCGATCCCGAAGGACACCGAGTTCTTCCGCCGGGCAGCCACCGAACTGGACCTCAAGCACGCGCAGCTCGCCGCGTTCGGCGCGACCCGCCGGCCCGGCGTGAAGGCGGCCGACGACACCCAAGTCGCCGCGCTGCGCGAATCGGGCGCGCCGGTCGTGACCCTTGTCGCCAAGAGTCACGACCGGCACGTCCTTCTCGCCCTGCGGACCTCGCTGGAGGAGAACCTCGCGATGATCGCGGACACGGTCTCCCACCTTCGCGAGAACGGGCAGCGGGTCTTCCTCGACGCCGAGCACTTCTTCGACGGTTACCGGTCCAACCCGGACTACGCCCTGGAGGTGGTCAGCACGGCCATGCGGGCCGGCGCCGACCTGGTCGCGCTGTGCGACACCAACGGCGGCATGATGCCGAACGAACTCGGCGACGTCGTCACCGCCGTCCGCGGCCGCACGCAGGCCCGGCTGGGCATCCACTGCCACGACGACACCGCCTGCGGCGTGGCCAACACCCTGGTCGCGGTCGACGCCGGCGTCAGCCACGTGCAGGGCACCGCCAACGGGTACGGCGAGCGGGCGGGCAACGCCAACCTGTTCAGCGTGGTGGCCGGCCTGCAGCTGAAGAAGGGCCGCCAGGTCCTGCCCGAGAAGGGCCTGGCGGAGATGAGCCGGATCGCGCACCAGATCAGCGAGGTCACCAACGTCGCGCCGGACACCCACCAGCCGTACGTGGGCCTGTCCGCGTTCGCGCACAAAGCCGGCCTGCACGCCTCGGCGATCAAGGTCGACCCGATGCTGTACCAGCACATCGACCCCGCGCTGGTCGGCAACGACATGCGGATGCTGGTCTCGGACATGGCGGGCCGCGCGTCGGTGGAGCTGAAGGGACGCGAGCTCGGCTACGACCTGTCCGGCGACAAGGAGACCATCGGGCGGGTCACCGGCCGGGTCAAGGACATGGAGGCCCGCGGCTACACGTTCGAGGCCGCCGACGCCAGCTTCGAGCTGCTGCTCCGCGACGAGCTCGGCCAGCGGCACGAGTACTTCGCGGTGGAGTCCTGGCGGGTCATCGTGGAGCGCCACCCGGACGGCAGGATGACCAGCGAGGCCACCGTCAGGCTGACCGCCAAGGGGGAGCGCCTGGTCGCGGTGGGCGAGGGCAACGGCCCGGTGAACGCGCTGGACAAGGCGCTGCGCGCCGCGCTCGAGCAGATCTACCCCGAACTGGCCGCGCTCGAGCTCACCGACTACAAGGTGCGGATCCTGGCCGGCACGCACGGCACCGGCGCGGTGACCCGGGTGCTCATCGAGTCCGGCGACGGCACCGGCGATAGCTGGAGCACGGTCGGCGTGGACGAGAACATCATCGCCGCGAGCTGGCACGCCCTCGAGGAAGCCGTCACCTACTCCCTCCTCCGCTCCGGCCGCGAGCCCAGCTAGCCCCCGCCCCCGACGCGATGAAACCCTGGTTCCAGTGCGCTCGAACGCACTGGAACCCGGGTTTCATGCCCTTCCGGGTGCCGCCCTACGCCGCCGGGACCTTGTCCAGGAAGCCGTAGACGCTGCGGATCTGGCCGCCCCCGTTCAGCACCGCGACGTCGAAGCCGGTCACGACCGGCTCGGCCGCGCCCTCGGGCGCGAGGTGCCAGGTGAAGCGCGCCTGCTCGTGGTGCGCGTCGACCGGTCCGCCGAGCGTGAACACGAAGCCGGGGAACTGCTGCTGGACCGCGCCGATGAGCCCGTCGATCTCGGCCCGCCCCCGTGCGTCGGCCAGCGGGTCGGTGTAGCTCCCGTCCTCGGCCCACAGCTCGTCGACGAGCTTACGTCGCCGCGAAGCATCCGTCTCGTTCCACGCGGCAAGGTACCGCTCGACCATCTCCTGCATCGTTTCTCCCTCCGTAGGTACCACCGATCCTGCCGACCGGAGGGAAGCGTGGCAATTACCTCCGAGGTAATGCAAACGCGGACGAAAACCGGTTAGGCTCACAAGGATGCACGCCGGTGACCTGATCCGCGAGTGGCGGCAGCGCCGCCGGCTCAGCCAGCTCGACCTCGCCATCGCGGCGAACGTCTCGTCCCGGCACCTGAGCTTCGTCGAGACCGGCCGGTCCCGGCCGACCAGCGAGATGATCCTGCACCTGGCCGAGCACCTGGACGTGCCGCTGCGCGACCGCAACACGCTGCTGCTGGCCGGCGGTTTCGCGCCCGCCTATCCCGAACGCGGCCTGGCCGAGCCCGAGCTCCAGGCCGTCCGCGACGCGCTGAAACGCGTGCTCGACGGCCACGAGCCCTACCCGGCCGCCGTGGTGAACCGCTGGTGGGAGCTGGTCGACGCGAACGCCGGCATCGCGCTGTTCACCGGCGCCGTCCGCCCGGAGCTGCTCGAGCCGCCGGTCAACGTGCTGCGGCTGAGCCTGCACCCGGACGGGATGGCGCCGCGGATCGCGAACCTCCCCGAGTGGCGCGCCCACCTGCTGGCCCGCCTGCACCGCCAGGCCGAAGCCACCGGCGACCCGCGCCTGTTCACCCTGTACGCCGAGCTCGAGGCCTACCCGGGCGGTCAGGCCACGCCCCCGCACCGAGCCGACGTCGTGGTCCCGCTCCGCTTCCGCGCGGCACGGGCCGAGCTGTCCTTCCTCAGCATCACCGCCGTGATCGGCACCCCGATGGACGTCACCGTGGAGGAGCTGGCCATCGAATCGTTTTATCCCGCCGATCGCCAGACCGCCAAGGCCCTCGCGTGGCCCCCGGCCGGATGAGCCCGCCGACCGGAAGATCGCCGGCGCAGGCTTCGCCGCCCCCGCGATAGCCGTCCGCGATGTACGTTTTGTCCCTGTTCGTTCGGGCTAAATAACAGACCCAGGGCCGCAGTAGGGCGGCCAGGGATTTACGGTAGGGGCATGGACGACAAGGAGATCATGGCTCACATCGACGAGCTGATCGATACCGAGCACCAGCTCCGCCGGCAGCTCGCGGCCGGCGAACTGACCAGCCAGCAGGAGCGCGAGCGGCTGCGCTCGGCCGAGGAGGCGCTGGACCAGTGCTGGGACCTGCTGCGGCAGCGGCGAGCCCGCCGGGAGTTCGGCGAGAACCCGGACGGGGCGATGGCCCGGCCGGTCGGCGAGGTCGAGGGCTACCAGCAGTAGCCAGCCGCAGGATCACAACGACAGGAGTGGCGTGCGTATCGCGAGATTCGCCAAGGGCGACGGGGTCGCGTACGGCGTAGTCGAGGGCGAGCTAGAGAGCGGAGGAGCGGGGAGGCCGCCGCGGCCGGGGCTGACGATCGCGGAACTGTACGGGCACCCGTTCGGCGTGGACCCCGGCGGGGTCAGGCTGACCGGCAACCGGTACCCGCTGGCCGAGGTCAGGCTGCTGGCGCCGGTGCTGCCGAGCAAGGTCGTGGCCACGGGCCGGAACTACGCGTCGCACGCGCGCGAGGTGGCGGGGGAGCCGCCCGCCGAGCCGGTCATCTTCCTCAAGCCGTCCACCTCGGTGACCGGTCCGGGGGACGCGATCAAGTACCCGGTCAAGCTCACCGACCGGGTGGATTTCGAGGGCGAGCTCGCCGTCATCATCGGCAGGCTCTGCCGCGGCGTGCCGCGGGAGCGGGCCGAGGAGGTGGTGTTCGGTTACGCCTGCGCGAACGACGTCACCGCGCGGGACCTGCAGGCCAGGGACGGGCAGTGGACCCGGGCCAAGGGCTTCGACACGTTCTGCCCGCTCGGGCCCTGGATGGAGACCGGGACGAACCCCTCGGACCTCGAGCTCACCACCACGGTCAACGGCGAGATCAGGCAGCAGGCCCGCACGTCCGAGCTGCTCTGGGACGTGCCCGGGCTGATCGCGTACGTCAGCCAGGTGATGACGCTGCTCCCGGGGGACGTGCTGCTGACCGGGACGCCGGCCGGGGTGGGGCCGCTGACCGACGGGGACGAGGTTTCCGTGACGATCGAGAGCATCGGCACCCTGACCAACCGGGTGGTAATCGGCGACTGAAAATTTGCCCCCATTTAGTTTAGGATTAGCGTTCGGAGCAGGCGCGATCGTGCGCCAGGAACCCGGCAGGTTCGCGCAAGGGTGGGCATTATGGGTGGGGGCTACGTTCGCGATTCCGCTCGGCGATCCCCGTCGTATTCCTTCTCCCACCTGGTGCCGGTGCGTCACTGGGCCCGCGATCCGGCGCTGCGCAGCTGGCCGGTGCTGCTGCTGGTCGCCCTGGTCTGCGTGCCGCCCATCGCGCTGGTCATGCTCAACGACCCGACCCCGGCCAAGATCCGCGACATCGCCTGGATCTTCGCGGTCTACTTCGCGGTGGCCTGGCTGCTGCTGCTCGGCGTCATCGTCCGCCCGCAGCACGTGAGCCGGGCCATGCTGGCCGCCATCGCCGTCGTCGGCGTGGTGACCCAGGCGCCCACCGCGATCTTCCTCGAGACCAAGCTGCACGCGGGCACGAGCAGCCTGCTCGACATCTTCACCATCGGCCTCCCCGAGGAACTGGCCAAGGCCCTCCCGATCGTGGTGGTGGCGTGGATCTGGCGGCGGTACTGGCATACCCAGACACCGCGTGACTACCTGTTCCTCGGCGCGGTGAGCGGGCTGGTGTTCGGCGCGGCCGAGGTCGTGCACTACTTCACCGACGTGCTCGGCTCGATCTCGGGCCACGCCACCGGCCTGGACCTGCAGACCCTGACCATCCAGTACATCTGGCGCTTCCTCACCGACCCGATCGACCACGCCTGCTGGGCGGGCATCACCGGCTACTTCATCGGGCTTGCCATCACCAGCCCGCACCGGGAGTACTGGATCGGCCTGATCGGGATCGGCATCGCGGCGGTCCTGCACGGCCTCAACGACTGGAACCCGGTCAACAGCCACCTCGCCTGGGTGCTGATCACGCTGATCAGCGTGCTGCTGTTCCTCGGCTACGCCCGGGCCGGGGCCTGGCTGCCCGGGCAGGCGACGGCCGGGCCGGACGGCATGGCCGTGCCAGGCGGCATGGCCGTGCCGGGCGGCATGGCGGTGCCCGCCGGGCCGGCGCGCGCCGCGGCCCCGCCCGTCCCGCCGCGCCCGCCCGCGACGCGGGACGAATGGTGGCAGCACGTCCCCGCGGCCGCCCCGCAGCCTCCTCCTCCGCCCCCCGCCGCCGCCAGGCAGCCCGCCGCCGCCACATCGCACGCCGCCGCGTCGTCCAACCGGACCGCACCGCACGCCCCCGCGCCGTACAATCCGGCCACCGCGCCTACCGTGCTCCAGCGCAAGCCGCCCGTTCGGCCGTGGTGGGAACAAGAACGCTAGGTCCGTGACAGGCTAGTAGCGCCCGAGCCGGGAGAGGAGGGGATTCCTCCGGTGGTCAACCTCGACCGCAGGAAGCTTGCCGCGCCGTTGTTCGCGCAAGCCGCCGCATTCGTCGTGGTGCTGGTTATCGGCGGGTTCACCGGCCACGCAAAGACGCCCTCGCCGGCACCCGGGCCGAGCGGGACGCAGGCCCCGACCCCCACCATCTTCTCGCCCACGGCCAGCTCGGCCTCGAGCAAGGGGGCCGCGCTCAAGCTCACCGTCAGGGTGATCAAAGACGGCGACGGCCTGCCGCTGCCCGGCACCCAGGTGAACGTGCTGCAGACCGGGACGCTGACCAGCGTGGTGACCGGCATCCTGAACCCGGCCCTGGAGTTCGCCTCCAACGTCCCCGCCGGGCGGTACCAGGTGTGCATCCAGCCGCCGATCGGCTGGGGCAGCAAGGTCCCCACCACGCACGTGCTGGCGGGCTGGATCTGCTCGCCCGCCGACCTCAGGACCAGCCCGCAGCTGGTGACGTTCCGCCTCAGCAGCCCGGTCCCGCAGGTGGGACAGTGAAGGGGGGAGGGGAGGTGGGCGGGGCGCACGGGCGCCGCGGACCGGGGCAGTCCGGCCCACGTCGGCAGGGCGCGGCTCAGGCCGGCTGGGCCCTGCTGGTGATCGCGATGGCGCTGATCGGCGGCCTGGCCGCGGCCACCCTGGTGGACGCCTCGCTGCTCATCACGGTGGTCGTGTCCGTGATCATCGGCGCCATCGGCGCCGTGGTCGTGCTCCGCTCGCCCGCGCGGGAGCCGGAGCTGACCGCCCCGCGCACGGCCACCATGCCGCGTGCCCACCCGCGCCCTGTCCCATCGAGCCGGGCCGCGCCGCCGCCCGGATCCTCCCCGCCCGACCCAGTCGCCCCGGTCACCGCCCAGATGCCGGCTCCGGGCGTAGCCGACGGAGTGAACCGCGGCGGCGCGCCCGCCGTGAACGAGACTGTGGTCCAGATGCTGCCGCTCGGCACCGAGGGCTCGGCCGACGCGCCCTGGTGGGATTCGGCCCATCCCGCGCCGGCCCCGAGCGCGGGCGCCAAGCGCGCGCCCGCCCCGGACCTGTCCACCTACCTGGCGTCCACCTTCATCGCGCAGTGCCCGCGCTGCGGTGCGTTCCGGCTCGACATAAGGCGGGGCAGGAGCGGCTGGAATTTCCGCTGCGAGGCGTGCGAGAACACCTGGACCTGGCAGCCCGGCACGCCGTGGCCGCCGGTCCGGGTCATGCCGCCCTGAACCTGGAGTTCCTTGTTATCGCCGGAAAGCAACGGAGGTCATTTCATGTACGAGAGGGACATCAGCCGGAGAGATCCCGGCTGCGTGGTTTTCCTGCTCGACCGTTCCGATTCGATGAAGTCCACCTGGGTCAACAGCCAGGAGACCCTGGCCCAGGGGGCGGCCCGGGTGCTCAATGAGATATTGCTTGAATTGCTCTTCACGTCGCAGGGCGAGCCGGGGAAGGCGCGCCACTATTTCGACATCGGCATCTTCGGTTACGGCCTGCGCCCGGTGGCCGGCGGCGAGGGCGTCGAGCCCGCCTTCGGCGGGAAGCTGGCCGGCCAGCCGCTGGTCGCGCTGCCTGACCTGCGGGACAACCCGATCGCGGTGCGGGAGACGCCGTCGGTGGACATCGGCGCGCCGCCGAGCCGGGTGCCGGTCTGGGTCGAGCCGGTGCACGGCTACCGCACCCCGATGTGCCAGGCGGTGGCGGTAGCCGGCGCCCACGTCTACGAGTGGGCGAACGCGCACCCCGACTCGTTCCCGCCGATCATCATCAACATCACCGACGGCATGGTGACCGACAGCCCGTACGAGGGCGCCTCGCTGGAGGAGTGGGCGCAGCGGCTGATCAACATCCAGACCAGCGACGGGCCCACGTTGTTCTTCAATATCTTCCTGTCCCCCGCGGCGTCCAACGGCGTGCTGTTCCCCGCGACGGACTACGGCCTGCCCGAGCCGGGCCCCCAGCTGTTCCGGATCAGCAGCATGCTGCCCCCGCCGATGATCGCCAACGCGCAGAGCACCGGCACGACGGTGGAGCCCGGGGCGCGGGGGTTCGGCTTCAACGCCGACGCCACCATGCTGGTCCGGTTCCTCGAAGTCGGCACCAAGGTCGACGTGCGAGACTGAGCCGGCCCGTCATGCAGATCCAGATGGTCACCTTCAGCGCGGCGAAGGACGGCAACGCGCCCGGCGAGTGGCAGGACGGCGCCTGCGGCGGCGTCGCCGCCGACGGGAGCTGGGCCCGCTTCCTCGTGCTCGACGGCGCCACCACGGCCTACGACCCGGTGCGCTGGGTGGACCAGCTGGTGCGGTCGTTCGCGCCGCCCGCGGGCGGGTCGGGCACGCCGGGCGGATCGCGGCTGCCCCGGCTCGAGCCCGCCGCCATGCGGGCCTGGTTCGCCGAAATGCAGGACCAGTGGGCCGCGGAGGCCCGGGACTTCGACAGCATCATCGAGGAGCGCAAGTTCGCCGAGGTGGGCTCGTTCGCCACATTGCTCGGCTTCGACGTCTACGGGCTCGACGGCCCGGAACCCTACTGGCGGGGCGTGGCCCTCGGCGACACGGTGCTCTTCCACGTCCGGAACGGGCACCTGATCGCCGCGTTCCCCCCGATGGGACCCGATGACTTCGGCACCCTGCCCGACGGCGTGCACACCTCGCCCGCCAGCCTGGAGCGGATGACCGAACGCCTGCTCACCGGCGGCGGGACCCTGGAGGCCGGCGACTTCCTCTTCGCCGCGACCGACGCGATGGCCCAGTGGATCCTGCGCACGATCGAGCGCGGCGAGGCCAAGGTCTGGGACACGCTGACGACGCTGGCGCACCCCGACGTGTTCGCCCGGCTGATCGGGGACCAACGCAGAGAGCAGGACAGCGCTTCCAGGATGAAGAACGACGACGTGACGCTGATGCGCCTGCGGATGCTGGCCGGCCAGCCCGCCTACTTGCTGGCGTGCCGGTGAACGCCTTCCCCGCCGCCGGCGACTACTACAAGGCGGTACAGGCGCCCGGCCGGTGCTTCACCGTGCCCAAGCTCCAGGCCGCCGAGTTCGTCTGGGACAGCCTCGGGCCGACGCTGGCCCGGGGCAGCAGCGCCGTGGTGTTCCAGGCCTCGGTGCAGGGCAGGACCCAGGCGCTGCGCTGCTACATCAGGGAAGACGCCTCCAGCCGGGACCGGTACAGCGCGCTGGACGCCTACCTGGCCGGTCACGACCTGAGCCCGTACGTGTCCGGCACCACCTGGCTCGACAGCGCGATCACCGTCAACCGGGCGCCCTGGCCGGTGCTGACCATGGACTGGATCGACGGCCGGACGCTCAACGAGTACGTGGACTTCCTGGTGGCCGGGTCCAACGCCGCCGCCCTGACCACGCTGGCGGGCCGGTGGCGCGAGCTGGTCGCGCTGCTCCAGCGGAGCGAGTTCGCCCACGGTGACCTGCAGCACGGCAACGTCATGGTGGACCAGGACGGGCAGCTCCGGCTGGTCGACTTCGACGGGGTCTGGATTCCGCAGCTGGCCGGGCAGCCCCCGCCCACCGAGTACGGCCACCCGAACTACCAGCACCCCCTGCACCACAACTGGGATCGGTGGCTCGACACCTTCTCCGCCCTGGTCATCTACTTGTCGCTGGTCGCGCTGGGCAAAGAGCCCGGCCTCTGGCTGGCCCTGTACAACTCCAAGAACCTGCTGTTCGCCAAGACCGACTTCTTCCCCCCGTTCACGACCGAGGCCTGGAAGCAGCTGGCCGCGCTGCGGGACCCGCAGGTCGACGAGCTGGCCAGGAAACTGCAGGAGTGCTGCAACCCGCTCTGGGTGTCCAACCGGAGCCTGGAGGCGACCCTGGAGCAGCCGGCCGCGGCCCCGGCACAGCCGCCAGCGCCGGCCGGCCAGCCCTGGTGGCAGCAGCGGCCCGCGCCCGCTCCGGGGACCCCATCCCCGGGGATTCCCGGTCCGGGGATTCCCGGTCCGGCGTCGCCGTCCCGGCCCTGGCCGCAAGGGGCCCCGTCGCCCGGCCCCGCGCTGCCCGCCCCGCCCCCGCTGTCCGCGCCGCTCGGCATGGCCGGCACCGGACCCATGCCGCATCTGAGCCAGACGATGATGCCGCCCGGCGACACGATCTGGTGGACGCGGCCGCCGGCCGGCCAGGCCCAGGGTCCGCCCGGCCCCGGGTATCGCGGTTCCGGTTATCAGGGCTCCGCGCCGTCCGCGCCCATGCCCCGCGGGTACGCGCCGCATGCCCCGGTCCCGACCCCGCCGGGACCTCCGATGCCGGGACCTGGCGCCCCGGCGACGCGGACGCAGACGGGTACGGCGGTCGGCGCGGTCGCGCTCGCCCTCGGCGTCCTGCTGCTGGTCATCGGCGCGGCCAGCCACATCTCCGTCATCGTGATCGGCGGCCTGGTGGCCGGCGCGTGGGGAATCTGGCGGCTCGTCACCGCGACCGGGAGGAGCGGCAAGCCGCCCGGCTAATCCTTGATCCAGGTCAGCCGCTTCCAGTACGACAGCAGCTCTCCAGGGTTGGTCCCGACCAGCACGGCCATGACGTTCTGCTGGTTGTCGCTGGTGACGATGATCGGGGCGTTGCTGGTGCTGCTGTACTCCGCGATGCTGCCCGTCATGGACGGTGTCTGGTTGTGGAAGTCCGTCTGGCATTCGACGAGGAAGTCGGTGAAGTCGTTGCCGGTCGTGCACTCCCGGTTCTTGTGGAAGTGATTGTCGCTGAGCAGCCTGCTGACCCCGCTGGCCAGCGCGGCCGGACTGGGATACAGGTAGTAGATGATCGTCCCGGCGGGCAGGTTCAGCCCGGAGCACTGGCTCACCGCGGTCGCGCCGAACTGGGTGCCGGCGAGGTGGCAGCTGTCCCGGCCCTGAATCGCGGCCGGGATCTTGCTCAGCAGGACATCGTAGTCCGACGTCGGGCTGGCATCCGGTGACGTGGCCGGTGACGTGGCCGGGCTCGTAGCCGGGCTCGTACTCGGCCCGGTGCTGGCCGCCTGGGACGAGGCCGGCGCCACCGTCTTGGCCGGGAACGGGCTCAGGTGCGCCACCGCCGCGACCCCCAGGTAGCCCGCGACCAGCGCGATGGCCGCGGCTATCCCCACCGTGTTGCGGTTGAGCAGCTTGGACCCTGACGACCCCCGCCCCGCCGGACCGCCCCCCATCCCCGGCTGCGGTCCCCCTGCCATTCCCGGCTGCGGTCCTCCCGCCATTCCCGGCTGCGGTCCTCCCGCCATTCCCGGCTGCGGTCCTCCCGCCATTCCCGGCGCCAGCTCAGGCCCGCCCGGCACTCCCGGCCCGCCTGGCACGCCGGTGCCGCCACCGCTCCGCGCGCCCATCTCGCCCGTGGCCGCGGCCGCGGCCACGCCCGCGGCACCAGGCCCGGTCGCCACGGCGCTCCCGGCCCCCCCGGCGCCTGTCCCGTCCGGCGCGGGGCGCGGCATCGACTGGGTTCCGCCCGGCGCGATCAGGCCGAGGGCACGGGCGAACTCGCGCACCACCCACAGGCTCGCGGCGCCGTCCAGGTCGCTTGCCCGGGCCAGGGTGGTGGCGACGGACTGGATGGCGCCGTAGTTCCCGTACTGCGGGATCGCGTCCCTGAGCAGCGCGGGCACGTCGGACCGGGCCGCGCTGACGATCAGGATGGACTCGCCGGGCAGCGCGGTGAGCTGAGTCCGGCAGAGGTGATCCATGACGGTCGCGTCGGACAGCACCTCCGGCCCGTGCGAGGTCACGGCGTCCTGCAGGGCCCGGCGGGCATCGCCGGCCGGGTCGATGACGTGCCCAGTCCCCTCAGTCACGAAGGACCTCCCCAAGAGGTATCCGCAGCGCTGCTACCGGCCACCTTAGAGGACAATTGCGTCGCTGGCTCAGCGCAGGAAGTCCCTGAGGTGACGCAGCTGTCGTTCTACGTGCGCCGTGGGCACCTCGTGGCCGGTGAACGGGTGCACCGCGATGTCCTTGCCCGCGGCGATCTCGTTGTAGGCGGCGAATACCGTGGACGGCGGGCAGATCGTGTCCATCAGGCCCACGCTGAGCAGGCAGCGCGCGGTGATCCGGCGGGCCAGCAGCGCGCAGTCCACGTACCGCAGGGTGTCGAGCGCAGCCGGTATCAGGTCCACGTTGTGCGCCAGGAACTCGGGTATCTCGCTGTACGGCGCCTCCGGTGCCAGCGTGATGCCGCGCTGGATGTCGCACAGGAACGGCACGTCCGCGTGGCATATCGCGACCGCCTGCGGGATCAGCGCGGCGGTGGCCAGCGCGAGCCCGCCGCCCTGGCTGGCGCCGCTGACCGCGACCCGCGGCGCGCCGGTCAGCTCGCTGGCCGCCTCGACGGCGAGCGCGGCGTCGGTGAACAGCCGGGTGTAGTAGTAGCCTTCCGGCCGGGCGATGCCCCTGGTCATCACCTGGGCGTTCTCCGGCCCCGCGGCCGCGTCGCCCTGGCGGTCGCCGGTCGCCCCGGTGGTCCACCGCCCGCCCTGGCCCCGGGTGTCCATCACGAACACGGCGTAGCCGAGCGCGGGCAGCAGCGCATGCTCGGCGGGCATGCCCCGGCCGCCGCCGTAGCCGATGAACTTCACGACCACCTGCGTCTGCCCGTCCGCGTCCGGGGGTCGCAGGTACCAGGCCCTGATCCGGTCGCCGCCCGCCCCGGAGAACTCGGTGTCGAACACCTCGACCGGCGCGTAGATCTCGGTTTCGTACCTGGCCAGCACCGGCGGCCGGGCCGTCGCGCGGGCTTCGTCCAGGCGCCGCTGCCACCATTGGTCGAGGTCCGGCGGCTCCGCGGTACCCGTGCGATAATCGCGCAACTGGTCCAATGGCAGGTCAAACCAGGGCATTCGTCCCTCCGGCCAGTCAAGGTACCTGAATCTAGCCCTACCATTCTCCTTGTGACGGCGGATCCCGGGGCGCGCGGTAGCCAATGGCGCCGCGTGTCCGGGGTATACGTTAACCAGGGTCGTGCTAGCCCTGGGGGGAACGATTCCCCCCAGACTCCCCCTGCTTACGGGGAGGCTGGCTCCCCCATACACCCCGGGCCTCCCCGGGGTCATGGCCACGGGATACACGGTGACGGTATGTACGCCGACGGGACGGACGGCAGCCGCCGCGAGCGCGGTGCGCCTGCGGGACGCGGCCGTCGCGCGGCCGCCGTCATCGCCCTGATCCTCGGCCTGGCCGGGTTCGCCGTCTCCGCGGTCGGAGTGGCCATCCAGCTGCTGCCCCGGCATTTCAGCGCCGGGGAGCAGAGTCAGATCAAGGCGTGGGAGATCATGCGCCGCTGGCAGACCACGCCCGCCGGGCAGATCTTCCCGGCTTCGGTCCCGTACCAGCTCCCCGCTAAGGTGCTCCACGACGTGGTCCCGCTCTCCCTGAAAGCGCTCCGGATCAGCATCGCGCCCCAGGAATCCGACTGCGCCAAGGCGGTGACCAGCGCAGCGGCCGGCGCGGCGCTGCGCAAGAACGGGTGCGAGGCGGTGCTCAGGGCCACCTACGTCGACGCCACCAGGAGCTACGTGATGACCGTCGGTGTCGCGGTGCTGCCGAACGCCGCCGCGGCCACCAGTGCGGACAGCGGCCTCGCCCCGCCCAGGCTGACCGCGGCACATGCGGCCGCCGGCAGCGGCGGGCTGGCGGCCGGGGTCCAGGTGGTCAGCTTCGCCGGCGCGACGGCCGGTGTCTACGACTACCACCGGCAGATCTCCACGAGCTACACGGCGGGGCCGTACCTCATCATGTACGCCGCTGGGTACGCCGACAGCCGGCCGCGGGTGCCGGTGAAGGGCGACCCGTACTCCGACGCTGAAATGACCTCCATGGCCCGGGGGGTCGCCCGATCCGTCGCGCACACGCTCGCCGCCGCTCCGGCCCCGCCCCGCTGCCCGGGGACGCCGGGATGCTGACCCGGGGGTGGCGTCACGGAACCGCCCTGCTCGCCGCGGCCGCCCTGACCGCCCTGGCCGGGCTGGCCGGGCTGGTCACCGTCCCGGCCCCGCCCGCGGCCGCCGCCACCGCCGACAGCATCCAGGCCAAAGAACAGTGGGTACTGAGCATGCTCAACGCCCAGGCGGCCTGGTCGGTGACCCGTGGCGCCGGGATAACCGTCGCGGTCATCGACAGCGGCGTGAACCCGCACGTCAGCGACCTGTCCGGTTCGGTGATCACCGGCCCCGACTACACCGGCGTGACCACCCGCCCGTTCAGCAAGGACTGGGGCGTGCACGGCACCTGGATGGCGTCGCTGATCGCCGGGCACGGCCACGACGGCGGCCTCAGCGGGGTCACCGGCACCGCGCCGGCCGCGCGGATCCTGTCGATCCGGGTGATCCCCGATCGCGCCGACCCGCACTACGGCAAGTACGAGCGGGAAGATGAGGCCCGCATCCAGCAGTCGCTGGCCAACGGCATCAAGTACGCGGTAACCCACGGCGCCAAGGTCATCAGCATGTCGATCGGCTACAGCGCGCCGAGCAACACGGTCCGGGCGGAGCTGCAGGACGCCTACGACCACGGCGTGGTGGTGATCGCCTCGGCCGGGAACTCCGGTGACCCGGGCCCGGACAAGCACGGCCGCCCGGCTCCCGAGTCCTTCCCCGCGGACTATCCCGGGGTGATCAGCGTCAGCGCCGTCGCCGCCAGCGGCACGGTAGCCCCTTTCTCCAGCGACAACCTCTCCGTCAAGGTGGCGGCGCCCGGCGAATCGGTGCCCGCCCAGGGCAGGGACGGGCAGTACTGGCTGGTCAGCGGCACCAGCCCGGCCTGCGCCCTGGTGGCCGGGGTGGCCGCCCTGATCAAGTCGAAGTATCCGCGACTCGCGCCTGACCTGGTGGCCAGCGCGCTGACCTCGACGACCACGGAGCGGCCGGCCAACGGCTACGACAGCCAGGTGGGCTTCGGCATCGTGGACGCGGCCGCCGCGCTGACCAAGGCCGGGCGGCTAGCGGGTGTCCGGCCCGTGGTGACCAGCATCAACGCCACCGTCAGGTATCACGGCGTGCTCCCGCCCGCGCCGGTCCGCCCCCGCGGCTCCGGGCAGCTCGTCTTGTTCTCGCTTCTGGCCCTCACCTCGCTGGCCCTGATCGCCGCCGCCGGGACCCGGCTGGCCGTGCTCCGTCGCGCCCAGGGCCAGGCGAACCGGTGACGCGGCCCGGAGACGACGGCGGCCCGCCGCCGGTCGACGACTTCGCCAGCAGCGTCCTCGACGTGGTGGACTCGATCCCGCCCGGGCGCGTGATGTCCTACGGCGACATAGCCGAGTACCTGGGCTCCGGGCCCGGGCCCCGCCAGGTCGGCCGCGTGATGGCCACCTACGGCGGCGCGGTGCCGTGGTGGCGGGTGATCCACTCCGACGGCACCCCCGCTCCCGGGCACGACAGCGTGGCCGTCCAGCACTACCTAGCCGAAGGCACCCCCCTCCGCTCCGCCCGCCCACCGGTCCGCGTCGACATGCGCCGCGCCCGCTGGCCCGGCGGACCCATCCCACCCCGCCCCGCCCGGCCCCCGCGTCCGTGAATCCCCGCCTTCACGATCAGGGCGACCCGCCGTCTTGCGCCGATGGGCACGCGGCGAAGGGTCCGCGGCATTCATTCGCGTCACTGCGGGGCCGTGCGTCACGCGTGACACCAGTAGCGGAGACGCCTCTCCGTTTAGGGTGGAGGATCCGGGTTATGCGGTTGATTAGGGGTACCCCAGTCCACCAGTCCACCGGATCAACCTCAGAGCCCGGATCAACCACGCTAGTCGCAGCGGCAGCCCGCGCCGTCCGCACGTGGCGGCCGCGCGGCGGACGCACAGTCAAAACCCCGGTCGCGACCACGCCCCAGCCGCCCCACGCAGAACCCCAGCCGCACCTCGGCGCAGTCCTCGTAAACAACCTTGCCCCGACACGCCGAACCTCCCCGGATGACCTCCGAAATGTCAGTGGGGTCTGCTGGAATTGGCAGTAATGGACCAGTCCCGCGCCCCGGCGTACCGCCTCGTCCGCCGCCCTCTGGCCGGCGGGCAAACCGGCGCCGGAGCCGCGGGCAGCGGCGGAGCGACAGCCGGAGCGACAGCCGGAGCAGGCACCGGCCCTACCGGAACGCCCCGGCTGGATCAGGCGCAGCAGCAGGTCGTCGACCACGCGGGCGGACCGCTGCTGGTGCTGGCCGGCCCGGGCACCGGCAAGACCACCACGATCGTGGCCGCGGTGGCCGACCGGATCGAGAACCGCGGCATCGCGCCCGAGCGGATCCTGGTCCTCACGTTCAGCCGCAAGGCAGCCGCCGAGCTGCGCGAGCGCATCACCGCCCGGCTCAGGCGCACCACCCGCGAGCCCCTCGCCGTCACCTTCCACAGCTACGCCTACGCGCTGGCCCGGCGCGAGTTCGTGCTGGCCGGCGACGAGCCGCCGCGGCTGCTCTCCGCGCCGGAGCAGCTGCTGGAGATCCGCCGGATGCTGAAGGGCGAGGCGAGCGACGGCGGCTCCCGCTGGCCGGAGCGGCTCAGGCCCGCGCTCGCCACCCGCGGCTTCGCCGAGGAGGTGCGCGACCTGCTGCTGCGCGCGGCCGAGCGCGGCCTGGACGGCCGCAGCCTGCGCCAGCTGGGCAAGCACAAGGACCGTGACGACTGGGCCGCCGCGGCCGGGTTCCTCGACCGGTACGCGGCCCGCTTCGACCTCGCGCCGGTCCCGGCCTACGACTACGCCGAGATCGTCCGCATCGCCGCCGCCCTGCTCGGCCGCGAGGAGACCAGGCAGCGCGAGCGCGGCGCCTACGACGTGGTGCTGGTCGACGAGTACCAGG
>Ga0335078_10001927_pt1 | contig 31366 bp, 32 predicted proteins | sample Lox_Sample_32_FD_206711 | JGI IMG/M metagenome (GOLD analysis project Ga0335078, IMG submission 206711) | Soil microbial communities from Loxahatchee National Wildlife Refuge, Florida, United States - Lox_Sample_3.2 | ecosystem: Environmental > Terrestrial > Soil > Wetlands | place: USA... | reverse complement strand
CCTAAATGCTTGTATACTTTCATTGGTGCAACCTCCTTCTGTGTTCTGTTATCGCTAAACAGATTTTACCAGAAGTGTTGCACTTCTATCTTGAATTCATGATATTAAAGATGTTTGCAATGATGTATGGCATTCAGAAGATGGAATTAAATGGATAAGAGCAACAAGAAATGCATCTTTTAGCAAAAGATGTGGACATGCAAGTGTAGTGTTTAAAAATAAAATATGGGTAATTGGCGGTACTACTTCAGCTGAAGAAGATACCGATACAAATGATATCTGGTATTCAAGCGATGGGATTGATTGGTTAGAGGTAACAAAAAATGCAGCTTTTGAACCGCGACAAGATTTTGGCTGTTTAGTTTATAATAATCAATTGTGGGTAATTGGCGGAACAGATTATCAAGGTGCATGGTATTCAAATGACGGCATTAGCTGGAAAGAAACAACTGGGTATGCTTTATATGGAAATAAATACGGACATACGAGTGTTAATTATAATAATAAAATCTGGGTAATTGCTGGGGGACAAAATCTTACAAATGAGGAAAATGATGTATGGTATTCGAATAATGGAAATGACTGGATGGAAGCTACAAAATCGGCAGATTTCAGTCCAAGGATATATGCTTCTTGCGTAGTATATAATAATAAAATGTGGGTAATAGGCGGGACTGATCATCATTGGGAAGGAAATAATGACGTATGGTGGTCGCAATGAATTATAGTATTAAATGATTGGAAAGGATTGTGAAGTATCAAAAATGTGATTCGTGAATTAACCCGCAGCAACCGTATAACACTTGACTATCCGAAGCCTGTGGATATAATATGCAGAAGAAGCACAGGAGGATACCGCGCTTCGCGGGATATTTGAACAGTTGAAAGTAGAAAGTTGATTAAGGTTATTAAAATTTACAATATCGCTTGTCCGGTTAAAAACTCGGACTGGAGCAGGTAAGGGGAGGCTTACTATGAAAATACCAATCTCACAAATCCATGAAAATCCCAATAACCCGAGGCATGTATTTAATCAGGCAGAGGAAGACAGTCTGGCTGCATCCATGCAGAAACAGGGGCAGCTTGTCGCCTGCGTGGTTAAGCAAATTGCCCCTGACAGCTTCCAGCTTATATCCGGTGCCCTCAGGCGGAGGGCAGCCATAAAGAACGGCTGGAAAGATCTGGAATGTGTCATTGTGGACAGGTCAGAGGGGGATGAGGCCATAGAGCTTATGGATTATAACAACAGCAAGCATTTGTCCTGGCTAGAGAAGTATGTGGGGATAGAATATGCCAGTTTAAAGAACCCAGACATGATCCAGCAGGAGCTGGCTGACAGGCTGGGGGTGTCCCAAAAGCGGATATCCCAGGCCTTAAAGTCCTGTCAGCTTCTGACCAAAGCTGCCAGACAGGCTATTTTTGAGGCCAGCCAAGTAAACGATGTTGATAATTATTCCGACGGAATAATTTCAGGCAGCTGGAACCTGTCGGAATTAGCCTTTTTGGCCATTTCAGACATTGCCACAGGCAAACCGGACGACAAAGACCTCATAGAACGAGCTGTAAAAGTGGCTATTCAGGCTAAAATGACTGAAAAACAGGCCAAAAAGCTGGCTGAATGGGTGAAAAACGGCAGAAGCCCGGAAGATTGGAAGCTCGGAGGAACGGATGGGCAGAAAAGCGACAAAACCAGGCAAGTATATGACCCTGAGGATGAGAATGCGCCGTATTACAGGGATGGGAATCTGCCGGAAGATGGGTCTATAAGGGTGGCTAAGGCCGAATAAGGCAGGCATATGCCAGATAACCTTTAAGGTACGGTCCCATGAAGCGCCGGGCATTGTGTACGGGGCAATGGCGTTTAAGCGCAGCCTTGAACAGAGGCTGGCGCAGGGAATTGGGAACGGGGAAAGAAAGCAGGGGGATGGGGTAAGTGGTAAGGGGCAAGTGGAAGACAAGAACAAATACTCCGAAGCCCTGCCGGGGCTGTTGGAGCAAGCTGTCCTTCGACAGGCTCAGGACGAAGACGCTCAAAGGGATGTTAAAGAAAACAAGTCTCTAGTTTCTAGTTTCAAGTTTCTAGGTAAGGAAACCTCTGAGCAAGAAACTAGAAATCAGAAATTAGAAACTTCAGGTAGTTTCGGAAATGCCCCCACGACCAAGGTCGAAGGTATATTGGACCAAAAAGTTATATCCACGAGCAAAAATCCTGCTGAGCAACTGAAGGCTGAACTTTTAAATAATGGAGCCAAGGTTGTAAAAAAAGGGGTAAAAATGTTTTGGGATCATTTTACTAAGTAATCCTGAGTGAAGGCGAAGGATGGGACCATTTTAAGAAGGATTTATGATAGAATACCAAATTTAAAACGGAGGCAGTTATGAAGAAAAACATAATATTGTCTATTGTTTTAATTCTTTTTATTTGCAGCGCTTCATTTGCGGAAGTAACGGCACAACAAGCAAATCCTAAAACCGACAAAGCCATACAACAATTATTTGATAAATTCAGCAGGACTGCCGATATCAAACAGAAAATTGAATTAGTGGAGCAAATTTATGACATACCGCAGGACGAAGAAAACGGGATAGAACCTTATATAGATATAAATGATTATGATAATAGTGTTAACAGCAATAGAGCAAAAAGGAAAAAAATATTATGTGATTTTTTGGATCAAATTGAAAATAAAATAAATAATGAGAAAAATGCAGATTTAAAATATTCTTTGTTTAAGTCTGCATTCGAATTTAAGGCAGTTATTGATTGCCGTTGCCAGGATGCAAAAACAGAAGACTATATTTATGTATGGTTCGTAAATTTTTGTGTCAAAGAATATGCAGACAAAATTTCACTGGAACAACTTCTTGATGTAATAGGCAGAAGCTGGGATTATACATTTGAACTTAAAAAAGACGGAAAAAAGGATGTGCTGTTGGATGGACTGTATGGCATTATGGTCGGAGAAGCAAAAGGCAAGCTGACATATGTTGAGCTGCCTTGCGCCCTCAGTAATATTGAAATACTAAAAACCTACGATAATGGCGATTCCAAACAGATTTTAATTAAGTGCTGTGGAGGAAACGGTGAAGGCGGATGCACAGCAAGCCTGATAGGGTATGAAAATGATAAATTGACACTAAAATTTTCAAGCAAGGATAGTGAAGATATAAAATTGACGAATGACGGTTTTGACGACGGGGAAAAACTGATTGTAATGGAAAAAATAGTATATAAAGGGCCAAGATTCCAAATGATATATAAATGGAACGGCAACGGATTTGATGATGTTACTTTGAAGTATAAAAGCAAAGCGATAGATTTTTTCAATAATATGCTGACTAACTACGAAAAACTTGACTATTGGAAAATTACTTTAGCAGAATATGAAAAATATTTTTCCGGCAAATCTGCGGATTATAAGAAATTTTGGGAAAGTGATTTGAAACCGCTTGTTATAAAATATGGCACGTCTTTGCGGTAAATTATAATGCGGTGAACTTTAATAATAAAGTAAATAAAAGGAGGCGGTTATGAAGAAACTTTTATTCTCGGCTTTGATAATCATAATAATTATTGTCTTATCTATGTTTTTTTATGAACGTAATTATTTAAACCCAGTAAATGAAAAATACCGTGTTTATTCCGATTTAATCGAATCAAGATTTAATGATGTAAAAGAAAAAAGCATAGTGATAATGGATTCCGAAGGATGGCCACTTGGCTCAGATAAGACTTCAATGGAAGAGATTTTGGAAACTTATAAAAAAGTTATACCTGAACTGGAGCTTTCGACTGTTAAAGATTATGAACTTAACATCCAAAAGAATGTTGTTTTAGAAAGCAATTTTCATTTAACACATAAATATTATATATATACTAACGATAAATTTAAGGCCCTTTTCAACAATAATCAGAACGGCTGGGGGCAATTTCATGAATTATATCCTGATTCTATCGGAGTAATAAGCTTTTCAAATATCGGTTTTAATGAAAAAAAGGATCAGGCGTTGTTATGTTATGAATTTGGAAGCAATTACCTTGCTACGGATAAATGTATTTATTTCCTTGTCAAAATAAAAAATCACTGGGTTATCAAAAAAAGTTTAATATGTGAGATGTCTTAAAAAATAATAGGCTGGGCTATGACCTTGCTAATTGCTGATTTAAGCCGAATGTCATAAAGTTTAAAGCTCAAGGGTTCAAAATTCAATGGAGAACTAAAAAAAATGTAAAAGGAGGCGGTTATGAAAAAAATAGGGTTAATTATAGTTTATATATTATTAATAAATTTCTTGCATTGTTTTTTAACAGGTAGTACAAATTCTCAAATAACAAAAATAACAAGATATTCTGAAAAAACAAAAAAAGTATACGAAATTAAATCTTTTAAATATAACTCTAACGGAAATATTCAAGAAGTAGTAACAAAAAATTATAATATTTATGAAATAATAGAAACAATAGCACGTTACGAATATAATGAATCAAATAAAATGACAAAAATTGATTTTATAAATCCCAATTTCCCGGAAAAATATAATATCAGGGGAACATATTCATTTGAATATGATTCAGCAGGCCATTTAATAAATCAAAAAGGAAGGAACATACAAGAAAATGAAAATATTTGCTGGTCTCTTGAATATGATGGAAATGGAAGATTATTATATAAAATGCGCTGTAAGGATTCCGAAGGGCACGTAAATCAATATTGGTGTTATGAATATAATGAAAAAGGGTTATTGAAAAGAATTAGATTAGTAATGGCATATGTACTATATGAAAATGTAATTCATAAAGGCAGTATCCCGGTAAACTACATTTACGATAAAAGCGGAAAGTTAATAGATGAATCGTATCCATCTGCTTCTAAAATTAAACATCCTCAAGAGTATGCAATTTATCCGAAAGATATACTATTTGAATATGACGGCAATAACAGATTGGTATCAAGAATAATCAAAAATAATTTATATAATAATGAATTAAAGCAGATTTTTGAATACGATAAATCTAACAGGTTGAATAAAGTTATAAATACTTTTTCTGAAGAAACGAAATATGAATGGAATCATTATGATATTTATGAATATGAAAACGGAATATCCAACGTTGATTTTAATGGACTTTTAAACCCCTGTTTTCAAACTGATAATTATAATGATGCGCCTTTGGATGACAATACAACGGGTTTTTATGACAGCGAATTTGGTGAACCAAATGTTAAACAATAAATTTAGAATAATAATTCTAACAAGGTGAAGGATGAAGCCGCACGAATCAAGGTCTGGCGCTAGAGCTTTTTCTCTGGATAGTGCAGGAAAAATGAAGAAGATATGGATTGGCCTGCTCTTATTGTTTTTTTCTTTGTTTTGTAATGCAGAACAAAAAACATCAGAGGATCCCAAGTTAGCTCCGGAATTTAAGTTGGCATGGGGTAATAGCGGCCAAAAAGGCAAGGAAAAATGTGTTGCAATAGACGAAGAAAACAATATTTATATCGGGTATGAACAAAATATAATTGAAAAATTTGATTCCACAGGCAAATTTTTAATGAAGTTCGGGGATAGTGCTGCAAAAAACAAAAACTCAATAATTCCTCAAGATATAGCTGTGAATAACGACGGCCTGATATTTGTAACAGATTCGGGCAATGATGCAGTGCAGGTATTTAACGCTAACGGAACATATCAAATAAGTTTTGGGGAAGGACAACTTAAAGACCCGGAAGGAATAGCAGTGGACAATAAAGGCTGTGTTTATATTGTTGATTGTGGAAACAATCGGATACAAAAATTTTATAAAGACGGCAAATTAGTATTAAAATGGGGGAAAAAAGGGACTGGAGACGGCCAGTTTGACGCTCCCATCGGCATAGTTGTTGATAAGGATGGCTATGTTTATGTTACGGATACAAATAATTTCAGGATACAGAAATTTGACAAATATGGAAAATATATCGGCAAGCGCAATTTGAAAAAACCGGAAATAGTATTTGGAAATGCAGAATATAATATCCCACGGGTAATAGCAATTAGCAGCAGCAATATTTTATACGCGGCTCTTGATTTGCCGGATGAACGGTGGGGGCACGGGGGTATTGCAAAATTTTCAACAGATGGCAAGGACGTAAAATGGAATGGCGAAGAAATGATTGTTAACCAAGTAAGCACTCCGGAAAACAGTATATTTAAATTTATAAAACATCCGGCCGGAATTGCTGTGGATAAGAACGATTATATCTATGTAATTGATTCGGGTAAAAACGGGCTTTATAAATACGGCCCGAAAGGTGGTTTTTCCGCAAGGTGGATCTCCGATACTTTTAATAACGGGCAATTTAATTCTGTTAGAGGCGTCGCTGTAGATGACCATACAAATACTTTCACGTCTATATATGCTGTTGATGGTGGCAACAGCAGAATACAAAAATTTGATTCCGAAGGTAATTATATATTACAATGGGGCGGAGCAGGTAAAAATGACGGTCTTTTTTCTGATCCTGAAACAATCGCCGTAGATAAAGCAGGTTATGTATACGTGGTTGACGAAGATAATAAAAGAATACAAAAGTTTGACAGTTTGGGGAAATTCATTCTAAGCTGGGATGATAAAGCCAGTTACACTTATTCAGAACCCAATAACGTCGCAATTGATAATCAAGGCAACTACACCTATTTTGCGGTTTGGGGAATAGCAGTTGACGGCAATAACAATGTTTATGTTTCGGATAGCACGGGGAATGTGCAAAAATTTGATTCTAACGGGAAATTATTGGGAAAACTTCCTATACGGTGTGGCAATATGGCGATAGACAACAACGGTAATATCTATACGTCCGGCGCTGGGATAAAAAAATACGACTCAAAAGGCAAACTTTTGTTAAGTTTTAGTTGTTGCTTTTTTGGAACCGAAGGACAGGATGATAATTCTGAATGCGGAGAAATTTTAGGGGTAGCACTTGATAAATACGGAAATATATATGTTTCCGGTAATAACATGATTGCTAAGTTCAGTCCTGAAGGAAAGTTAATAACGCAGTGGGGTAGTGAAGGCCGTGAAAATGGACAGTTTACTCCTTGCGAGAATATCGGTATAGCCGTCGATGATAAAGGTGCAATTTATGCCAGCGATAGTAATAATAATAGAATACAAAAATTTCAATATGAGAATAAATAGTATGAAACGCACCCCAACAATTATGTGTTCTGTAATCAGAATTTGGCATTCAGTATTTAAATACCAAATAACGGGGTTAGAACTTGCTAATTGCTGATTTAAGCCGGATTATATAAAGTTCAAAACCCAAGGGTTAAAGGGTCAAGGATGAAAGATTGAAAGAATGAAAGACAGGAAAGGAAAAACATGAAAAAAATTCTGTTGTTTTTATGCGCGGTATTGTGTGTTTATTTTATTGACGGGTGCGCCACAACGCCAAACCAGAACAAGACAACAAGCCAAAGCACGGCAACGGAACAAGTTAAGGCACAGGGGCAAAATAAACAGGCCGCACAGGGCCAGGAAAATAAACAAAGCGCAGTATCCGGCCAAAACCAGGCAACAGGGCAAAACAAAGCTCTGGCCAAGAACACACCGCCGCTGCAAAAAAAGGCGGTTGCGCAAAAAAAGAACAAATTCAGCAAAAAGACAACTTACTGCATAAAAATAATTTCCGGTTTGGGGAGAGGTAAGTACGACAAGTTCGGCGGGGACAACGGGCCCGCGGAAGACGCGGCTTTATACGGGCCGCAGGCAATAGTGATAGACAAAGACGACAACATATATATTGCCGACACGTATAACAACCGTGTAAGGATGATAAATAAAGAAGGAATCATTACGACCATAGCAGGGGATGGAAGCGATGATTATACAGTGGATTCTGTTCCGGCAACCAGTACCGGCCTGGGCAGCCCGACAGGGCTGGCTCTCGATAGCGCGGGGAACCTGTATATCTCGAATGGGCGTGTGAGAAAGGTTGATAAAAACGGTATTGTTACAACCATAGCAGGCAACAGTGAAACCGGATATTCCGGTGATAACGGCCCGGCAACTAAAGCCCTGGTAGAATCATGGGGCATAGCATGTGATAAAACAGGCAATTTATACATAGCAGACGGCAGCAATGCGGCAGTAAGAAAAGTGGATAAGGACGGCATAATTACCACAATAGCAGGAACAGGCGAGCCCGGATACTCAGGTGACGATGGTCCGGCAATAAAAGCACAGCTAAGCAGCGCAGTATACGGGGTCGCTGTAGATTCCAAAGGTAACATTTATATCGCCGATACGGGCAACATGCGCGTGCGCAAGGTCGATAAAAAAGGAAGAATAACAACTGTAGCAGGCAACGGCGCCTGGGGCTGCGGCGGGTACGGCGGTCCGGCCAAAAACGCCAATCTTTTCAATAAATTCGAAATAGCGCTGGATAGCGAAGGCTGCCTGTATATTGCGGATACCATGTGCCAGACAATAAGAAAGGTTGATAAAAAGGGATTGATAACAACCGTGGCAGGTACCGGAAAGCAACAGCCCGGTTTTGATCTGGACACCCATCCTGCGCTTGAAACCGGCCTTGACTATCCTTTCGGGATAGCTTTTGATTCCAGGGGGTATATGTATTTTACCGAACAAGCGAACGACATTCTACGCATAGCATGTCCGTGCGGACAGAGCGCGGAACCGCTTGCATGGAACGAGGATACCACGATTACTGCCGAGAGCGACAAATACAGGGTGTTTATCGCTCATAAAGTGATAAAGCATGCATGGATATCCAAAAAAGAACAAGCCAACAATACGATAACAGTAACAGACAAGGAAAATAATAAGAGCAGGGATATCGTATACCAGGTAATGGGAGATTATTACAGGATATCAGGCGTTACTATAACAGGAGATGTACTCAAACTTGAGGAAAAGCTGGTATTTAAAAAGGATATGGAGCAGGAGGTATCCAGCAACAGCACCTTTAAACTGGATGAAGAAACAACAGACGACAAGGATGCAAGGTTGGAAGAATGGAGAGACGGATGGCTGGAAGGCATAAGACTGGAGAGGTGAAGTATGAAAACGAATAACACAAAGACTGACACCTTCTTGTATTTGATAATTCAAAATACGCTAAGAATCCTACGAAAGCAAATTGTGGTTAGTTTTTGCTTATTGTCCGTATTTTGCTGGATGGGATCAGCCTCAGCGCAGGAAAATAACAAACAGGCAACTGACACGGTTATAGCATCAGCAGGGGACATTCCTGTAAAAACTTCCAAACAGGAAGTAACAATAAATTGTTCAATGCTGGATGCAGGCAATTTCCCTGAGCATTTTACACGTGTAATGACCCTTACAGTTCCAGTATTAAAATTGAAAAAAGCCGATGAGGTAGACGTTTATATAACAAAGATTGATTTAAAGAACCAGTTCAGGGGATTTCCGGGTACGCTTCTTGGAAGAGATGGGCGCCTGCCCCAGTTAGGTGATATTTATGCAAAAAACTCTACAAAAATAGATAAAAACGGCAACATATATATTTATGATTTTAACAATGGACGGATTCAAAAATTTTCACCGGACGGAAAATATTTGAAGAGCATGGAATTCGATAACCCTCTGGAAATAACTTATAAAAAGACAGGCGCGTTAGAAACATGTGGTCACTATAAGACTGCTTTTACTATTAAGGATGACGGGAGCAAAATATATGTCTATGATGTTTGCGACCAGAGCACCGAAGTGCTGGATGAAAACGGCAATTTTATTAAAAGAGTCTCAGCAGATGAAATGGCCAAAGAAAACGAAATTGCATTAAATGATTTAATGATGGAAAAATCTAATTCCAGCGGAATGCCCCGTGAAGATATGGAATGGACGCCTGTTTCAGCGCGGCTGAAAATAAACAATCTATATATTGCGATTTTAAAAGAGGGGTATGACGTGAATAACCCCGGAATAACCAATATAAGCCCATATATGGAAAACAAAGACAGTAAAGGAAATATTTACATATGTTTTACACGGATTACATTAAAGCCAAAAATAACAGAAGAGATATTTGTAGTAAAAGTATCAAAAAAAGGCAAAATCATGGCTTGCTTGAATATAAGTAAAATAGATAATTATCATGATGCGGCTGCGGAAGGACGTTTTTATTCGTGTTTTGTGGATTTGAACGGCAATTTATATGTGGAGCTAAAAGATGGATGCTCGCAGGGCAATAATTATAAAGATTACATATGTGCCGGAAGCTATAAGCTGATCAAGTTTGCAATAAAATGAAATAGGTATGGTCAGGCCTTGCTAATTGCTGATTTAAGCCGGATTAATAGAGCAGAGGGTTGGATGCATGGAAGGTTGGAGGGATAGAAGAATAAAAGAGCGGATGGTTTGAGGCATGGAGGGTTGGAAGATTGGTTCAAAGCTCCCACCTCTTAACTTACATATTTTATGTTCGCATGTATATAATTTATGACATTGTGATTTTACAATGTAATAATTCAAAAATAAATTACTCGCGGTGTGTCGGAGGAACAGAAGTAAGCACCCCTTAAACAATCAAAAAACTTGACAATTCCCGGTTACGGGGATAGAATATAAATGAATATATTTGAATAAAATTGAGTACCGCTTGTTCGTATAGAAATACGTCCGGGCAAAACAAACTATCTGGCACCGCTAGTGCTGATAAGACCAGCACTGGAACGGGTGCTTGATTTCGTAATACTTTCCCGGCACCTGTTGACGGTTTGGGAAAGTAAACGATATCAAGGAGGCAACATGAAAACGCTTACCGTAAGAATGTCGGATGAAGATTATAAAAAGATTTTAAAGGGCGCGAACAAGGACAGGAGGACACTATCAAACTTCATGCTGGCAACCACTCTAAAGTCCATCGAAAAACACTATTATGCCGGCGAAGAGGAAATGCGGGATATTTTAAAGGACAGGGCGCTGATGGAAGGCATAGAAGAGGGCCACAAAGACGCGAGAAAAAAACGCGGCAGATATGCCTGAGAATTACCGCATATTCGAGACCGACAGGTTCATAAAAGACCTTGAAGGCGATTTTTCGGGACAGAAAGCAAAGATTCACAATAAATTGACCGCATATGTCTATCCTGCGCTCAGGCAGCAGCCTTATTTCGGCGTAAATATAAAAAAACTGGCTGATTTCAAGCCGCCGACATGGCGGTATAGGATAGGGGATTACAGGTTTTTCTATACGATTGACGCCAAAGAAAGGATTGTTTTTATGCTGAAAATAAGCGCCAGGGGCGAGGCGTATTGAAAGCATAAAGACGGAAGATTGGAAGGTTGGAGGGATAGAAGAGCAGAGGGTTGGATGTAAAGTTCAATGCTCAAGGCTCAACGTTGAATTAAAAAATCACAAAACAAGGAACATCATATCATGTCAAAATGCATCTTTTTCTGTGTCCCGGCGCAGGGGCACGTAAACCCGCAGCTTGCGCTTGTGGACGCCCTGGTAAAAAAAGGCGAGGAAGTCATTTACTATTGCGCGCCGGCGTTTAAGGAAAAAATCGAAAAAACCGGGGCCGAGTTCCGCCTGCTTACCACCAAATATGACCGCTACATAGATGAATTCGGGCTCATTGTGGGCCTGAATATAGTGCAGATAGAGCGTCTGCTCATGGATGTAAGCAATGATATAATCGCGGGCCTTAGCGGGATAGTGAGGGATGAAAAGCCGGACTACATAATATCCGATGTCATAACTTATTACGGCGCAGCTGCAGCGCACGCAAACAAGGTGCCGCTTATAACATTTTTCCCGGTCTTTTGCGTGACGCGCGGAATCACCGGGTCCCTGCCGCTTTCTTTTATGCTGAGGATACTGGGTCAGGTTATATCGGCGCCAAATCACCTCATCCGGTTACTCAAAGGCGCTGCAAGACTGAATAAATACATGGGGGATTATCCTGTCAGCCTGCAAAACGCTGCGTCACACGGCAGTGAAATGAATATTGTTTCCATCCCCGGCTTTTTCCAGTTCAGGGCCGATGCCTTTGCAAAGGACAAATATATATTTACCGGCCCAATGCTTTACTACAAAAGGGAAACACCTGATTTCCCAGTGGAAAATGCGGCAGGCAAGAAATTCATATATATATCTTTGGGCACGGTTTATAACAAAAGGCCGAAATTTTTTGCACAGTGTTTTAAGGCATTTGAAAAGACTGATTACCGCGTAATAATGTCCATGCCTGAAGCAATAACCAGGGGCCTGAAAGATAAAATACCGGATAATTTCATTGTAAGGCCATATGTGCCGCAGTTGCAGGTGTTGCAATATGTGGACGCCTTTATAAGCCACGGCGGCATGAACAGCGTGCAGGAATCTTTGTATTTCGGCGTGCCCATGGTCATAATCCCTCAGTCAACCGACCAGTATTTAAACGGGTTCAGGCTGGCCCGGCTCGGCGCAGGAATCTGCCTGAAAAAAGAGACACCGGATGCAAAAGAGCTTTTGTCGGCAGTTGAAAAAGTAATCGCGAACACGGCTTATAAGGACAGGGCAAAAGAATTGTCAGGCATGAGCAAATCCGCAGGCGGGGTCGAAGCAGCAGTAAAGGCAATTGAGGGTTTTAAGGAAAAACATAATATTCTTTAATATGTAATTTCCTGTTGGTAAAGGTAGGGGCGATTCACGAATCGCCCGAAACAGAAGAATAAAGGCAGGGTAATTCGTGAATTACCCCTACAAAACAAAAAACATGTCGGTAGTCTCCTCTCCCTCGACGGGAGAGGACAAAGGAGAGGGTGAAGTAGCGGCAATAACTATATAAATTAAGATAAAAGATAGATGCGAAATTAAGAATAGATTTTTAGAGTCTGTCGTTTGTGTGAAATGAAATTGATTTAGCTGCTACTTCACCCCCATCCCGCCTTCCCCCATCGAGGGGGAAGGGGAAGACAACTCTTATGACTTTCTCTACCCTTGACTTATAATATTTTATAGTATAAAATATAATATAAAATAATATGAAAGTGGGTGGCCCATGAAAAAGAAAAAAGCAATAAGCGTGACCGTGCCTTATGAAATCGCGGAATCCATGGACAGGATAAGCAAAAAAGAAATGAAAACCATATCCGCGGTTGTCAGCGAGGCGGTAAAGACTTACTGCCTGAAAAAGGATTTCGAGGAAATGCGCGCCGAGTTTTCCGAAAGGGCAAGGAAAATGGGTATCATCACGGAGGACCGCATAAACAGGGTTATACACGAGTACAGGAAAGAACGGGCGAATGAAAAAAATCACCGTTGATACAAACATACTGATTTCAATATTTGTTTTCCCCGGCACAACCGTCATAAAAATCCTGGATAAAATCATGGATGGAACGCTTATCCTCGGGATATCCGATGAAATACTCAAGGAGTTTATAGGAGTCTGCGTCAGGAAATTCAACTACGAGCCTGAAGAGGCGGTCAATATGGCCGATAAAATCAGGGAAATATCCATCACTGTCTACCCTCAAAAAAAGATAAATGTAATAAAAGACGAGCCTGACAATAGGGTCCTGGAATGCGCGGTCGCTTTTGGGGCCGGGTGCATAATATCAGGGGATAAACATATACTGAATGTCAAAAAATTCAGGGGCATTCAGATATTGACACCTGCCGGGTTTATTATAAAATACGGATAATCAAAATATATTTAATAATTTGGAATTTGGCATTTGGAATTCAAATGCGGAAAAAAGAAGAAATAACAAATTAAAAAAGTACCGCTTGTCCCTCGCAAGCTCGGGACTTGAGCGGGTATAAGATAGCGTAATGTTTTACCAGCGCCTGTTGACGGCTTGGTAAAACAAACGCTATCCTAAAGGAGATTTAACAATGTCCATAGTCATAGTAGGTTCTTTGGCCCTAGATACAATAAAGACGCCGTTTGCGAAAAAGGAGATGATACTCGGCGGCGCGGCTACATACGCGTCCATGTCCGCTGCTTTTTTCGCAAAACCCTGTGTTGTAGGCGTGATAGGAGAGGATTTCCCCGAGGATAAAATAAAGCTACTTGAGTCAAAAGGTATTGATTTGGCTGGGGTGAAAAAGGAAAAAGGCAAAACATTCCACTGGGAAGGCGAGTACCACTACGACATGAACTCAAGGAGCACTCTGGCGACCGACCTGAATGTATTCGGAGATTTCAACCCTGAAATGCCGGTTGCATACAGGAAAATGCCGTACCTGTTCCTCGCGAACATACAGCCCGACCTGCAGCTGAAAGTCCTATACTCGATGACAAACCGCAAATTCACGCTGTGCGACACCATGAATTACTGGATCGAGCATACAAAGGACACGCTTATCGAGGTTTTTAAGCGGGTGGATGCCGTGGTTTTAAACGATTCCGAGGTCAGGGAATTCACAGGCGCCACAAACCTGATAACAGCCGCAAAAAAAATAAAAGAACTCGGGCCCAAATATGTTATAATCAAACGCGGTGAACACGGCGCCTCGATAATGGGCGACGGGAAATACTTTGTGCTCGGCACATACCCGGTGGAAAACGTGGTGGACCCCACAGGAGCCGGGGATTCATTCGCAGGTGCCTTTATAGGCTATGTGGCAAAGGCAGGCAATACAAACTGGGCCACGCTGAAAAAAGCCCTGGCTTACGCAAACGTGGTGGCTTCCTACAGCGTCGAGGATTTCAGCGTCGACAGGCTCGCAAAGCTCTCAAAAAAAGAAATAGAAGGAAGAATAAAAGAAATAAAACAAATGATTAATTTTTAGCAGTTGGAATTCCAAATGACAAATACCAAATTACTGAATGGAGCTGATAAAAATGATACCCGAACTGCAAGGTGACCTTTTAAAGGTGCTTCAAAACCTGGAAGGCGAAAAGCTAAAAAGTTTACCCCCGTATATTTTCGGAGTGGTAAAAAAAGAAATAGCGAAACTGCGCAAGGCAGGCGAGGACGTAATTGATTTTTCCATGGGAAACCCGGACGGCGCCACGCCCCAGCATATAGTGGATAAGCTCATAGAAGCGGCGCAAAACCCGAGAAACCACAGGTATTCCGCATCCAGGGGAATCAATAAATTGAATCTGGCGGTGGCTGATTATTATAAAAGGCGTTTTAACGTGGATCTTGAGCCTACGACAGAATGCATAACCACGATAGGCTCAAAAGAGGGCATTTCGCACCTGATGTACGCCATAATAAACAGGGGCGACAGCGTGATAGTGCCTACGCCTTGCTACCCGATACATGCCTATGCCGTGACACTGGCAGGCGGAAACGTAATATCAGTGCCTATAATAAAAGGCAGGGATTTTTTCGAGGATATGGTAAAAGTGGTGCAGAACATGTGGCCGAAGCCGAAATTGATCCTGCTGAATTACCCGAACAACCCTACAACCGAGGTCGTGGACCTGGCTTTTTTTGAGAAAGTGGTCGACTTCGCCGTCAAGAACAACATAATAGTCCTTCACGACCTGGCATATGCGGAGCTGTATTTTGACGGCTATGTGCCGCCGAGCTTTTTACAGGTGCCGGGCGCGAAAGAAATAGGAGCTGAGTTTTATACGCTCTCAAAGACTTACAACATGCCCGGCTGGAGAGTAGGGTTCCTCGTGGGAAACAAGAACATAGTCAAGGCGCTTGAGAAAATAAAAAGCTACCTTGACTACGGCATGTTCCAGCCAATACAGATAGCGGCAATACACGCCCTGAACAGCTCTGACGAGTGCGTAAAGGACATAAGGGAAAAATACAGGTCCCGCCGCGACGTGCTTGTGGACGGCCTGCAGAAGCTGGGCTGGGAAGTGGAGAGCCCGAAAGCCACGATGTTTGTCTGGGCAAAAATACCGGCGCAGTACAGGGACATGAAAAGCGTTGATTTTGCGATGAAGCTCCTGAAGGAATCAAAGACCGGGGTTTCCCCGGGCTCAGGTTTTGGAGAGGGCGGCGAAGGCTTTGCGAGGTTCGCGCTTATAGAAAACGAAATGAGGACAAAACAGGCCCTCAAAAACATGAAACAAATGATGGAAAATAAATAGCAAAAAACATGCTGAGTGCGGCGCGGGACGTGCTGCGAAAAGCATTGCGTCGCACGCGGCACCCGGCACATATCACAATATTCAGGAGGTTTTAGCATGCTTGCAGACAGAGTAAAAAAAGTTTCACCATCGCTTACTTTGGCGATTGACGCAAAAGCAAAGCAGATGAAGAAAGACGGGATAGATGTAGTGGGATTCGGGGCAGGCGAGCCTGATTTTAATACGCCTGAAAATATTAAAGAGGCAGGCATAAAGGCAATAAGGGACAACCAGACACGGTACACGCCGGCGTCAGGGACCATAGAGATGAAGACCGCTGTGGCCGAGAAATTCAAAAGGGAAAACGGGCTTGAGTATAAGCCTTCGGACATAATTATTTCATGCGGCGCAAAGCACTCGCTTTACAATATCTTCATGGCAATAATAAACCCCGGCGACGAGGTCATAATTTTCTCGCCTTACTGGGTATCCTACGAGGAGCAGGTAAAACTGGCCGACGGGATCCCTGTTTTTGTGGAGCTTGACGAGTCAAAAAAGTTCGAGATAGACTTCAGCCTGCTCGAAAAAAAGATCACAAAAAAAACAAGGGCAATGCTCATAAACTCGCCGTCAAACCCGACAGGCGCCATATTTTCAGAGGATACTCTGAAAAAACTGGCTGACATTGCCGTAAAAAACGACCTGGTCATCATTACCGACGAGATTTACGAGAAATGCCTGTACAACGGCAAAAAGCATATTTCAATAGCCTCGTTTTCAAAGGAAATAAAGGCAAGGACCATAGTCGTGAACGGCGTGTCCAAGTCATATGCCATGACAGGCTGGAGGATCGGTTACCTGGCCTCAGATAACAGGGAAATAGTGACTGCCATTGACAATATACAGTCGCATTCCACATCAAACCCCACGACCATAGCCCAGGTTGCCGCAATTGAAGCGCTGAAAACAGACGACAAGGTCGTGCAGGCAATGGTGGCTGAATTCAATAAAAGAAGGCTTTACATGCTGGAGAGGATAAGGAAAATAAAGGGCCTGACCTGCGTGGAGCCTGACGGCGCTTTTTATCTTTTCCCGAATTTTTCAGGCATAACAGGGAAAACAATAAAAGGCAAACAAATAAAAGGCTCGCTTGACCTGGCTGAACTGCTGCTGACTGACGCGAAAGTGGCTGTAGTGCCTGGAATCGCATTCGGTTCCGACAAACATTTCAGGCTTTCTTACGCGACATCAATGGCGAACATCCAGAAAGGCCTGGACAGGATAGAGGAAATACTCAAGTAACGTGATAAGCGCCAGATGGAGTGTGATAAGTGAAATCCAGATGCACCATGTTTTTACTTGCCACATACCACTTACCACATGACATACAACACGAGGTAATTTAAATGCCAAATGACCCTATATGGATGAAAGAAGTACAATGTAAAGCGTGCGACGCGAAATTTAAAACACCGAGGATAAAGTCGTCTTTTTTAAAGGCAAAAAGCATTGACAGCGATTTCCACAAGGTTTACGAAAATTTAAACCCGCTTTATTACGCAGTCACGGCCTGCCCTGAGTGCAATTACGCGGCCAGGGACGAGGATTTTGACAAGCAGGGGCTTGAATACTACCCCGAGGTCATAAATATAGCATTGGCTATCAAAAAATCCGGGAAAAACATAAAATTTGCAAATGCAAGGGAAACAACGCCTGAGGAAGCCATCAACAAGCATCTCATTGCCATATCTTTTTACAGGCATTTCAAGCCTGAAAACCCGAATACTATCGCAGGACTTTACATGCATATTGTATGGATGTACAGGGAAATGGGCAATGAAACAAAGGAAAAGGAGTATATGCAGCATGCGCTTGAGTATTATATAAAGACATTTGAAAAAGGCAGCTTTATCCCGGAAAAAATAGGCGAGCCCGGCATCATATATATCATAGGCGAGATGAACCGCAGGCTGGGCAACTATCCCGAAGCCGTTAAATGGTTTTCCAGGGCGGTAAAGCACGCCCAGATAGGCATGTTTGCAAACATAGAGCACCTTACAAGGGACGCCTGGGAAAAAATAACCGAAGAAAAAAGAAAAGGCCAGAATAGCCAATTGGAAACAGGAGGTCAGGCATGAAGATAGCACTTGTTACAGATACATACAGGCCCAGGGTAAATGGAGTAGTGGCATCAATAGACACTTTCGCGCACGAGTACAGGAAAATGGGGCATGAGGTCAGGATAATAGCGCCGGAGTTCCCGGCAGACCAGAAAGACGTAAAGGACCAGGGGAACGAGGAGTTTGTCATCAGGATAAAGTCCCATTATTTGTTTTTTGACCCCGAGGACAGGCTTCCTGCGCCGTGGTCGTCTGACGCGAAAAAAGTCATAAAAGAACAGATACTTGCTCATAATTTCGACATAGTTCATACGCAGACGCCTTTTACGCTCGGAATAGAGGCCATAAAATGGGCGAAGAAAATGAAGTGCCCGATAGTGCATACGTACCACACCATGTTTGAAGCATATGTGCATTATTTCAAATTCCTGCCCAAGCCTGTATCCGTATCGCTGGCAAAAAGGATAAGCAGGTGGTACTGCAACAAGATGGACCTGAACATTACGCCGTCTTCGCAGATGAGGGACCTTTTAATTTCGTATAAAATCAAAAAACCTGTGGAAGTGAACCCGACGGGAATAAAAATAGACAAGTTCAAGAATTTCAACGGGGATGACTTCAGGAAACAGCACAACATCCCGAAGGATACCACACTTTTCCTTTTTATGGGCAGGATAGGAGCTGAAAAAAATATTCCTTTCCTTTTCGAAGTACTGAAAAACGTACTGGCAAAAAGGCCGAACACAAAACTCATAGTGGCAGGCAAGGGCCCGGCCGAGGAGGAAGTGCACGAAGCCTGCGAGAAAATCGGCGTCAAGGATAACGTGATATTCCTGGGGTATTTTGAACCGCAGGAATGGGTAAACTGCTACGCTGCAGCCGACCTTTTCACTTTCGCGTCGGTTACCGAAACCCAGGGGCTGGTAGTTACAGAGGCCATGGCAGTAGGCACTCCTGTGGTGGCAGTGGGCGAGATGGGCGTGGCAGAGGTCATGGCCGGCAATAAAGGCGGGCTCCTAACAAAGCTCGACGTAAACGAATTTACGGCGGCTGTTTTCAGGATGCTTGAGGACAAGTCGCTTTACGAAACAAAGAAAAAAGAGGCGTTTGAATATGCCAAGGAATGGTCCGCCGAGTCAATGGCCAAAAAGATGCTGGCCAGATTCGAGAGATTGATAGAGCAAAAAAAGGGCAAATAAGCCGTGAAAAAACTTCTTATAGCAGCAGTTGTACTGGTACTGCTTTGCGCAGGATGCAAGCCAAGAAAAACACCTTCAATAATCGAGCTTGGTTTCCACAGCTGCGGCCACTGTACGGAAATGAAGGCAATACTTGACCAGGTGGAAAGCGAGTACAAAGGCAGGGTAAAGGTTGTTTTTTATGATATAAGCACTCCGAAAGGCAAAGAACTGGAGCTTTTATATGACGCGAAAAGCGTGCCAACGGTAATATTTTTCGATGAATACGGCAACGTATATTTCAAGTCAACGGGCTCACTGCTGAAAGAACAGGTAGAAGCAATACTGAAATCGCACGGGATCAAACAATAAATAAATGTTCAAAAAGAGTCCGCTAAAGATGTTCCGGAAGGTGTAAGCAAGAGAAAAAACTCTATTTAATCAGAGTTTACACTCCTTGGAATGGACAAAGTCAGGGCCCTCAAGCTGGATTGTGGAATGGGATATATTAAAATCACAGGCTAAAATATCGTTTATTTTATATATTATTTCATCCGCCCGGGCGAGGCATTTTTTTGCCACGACCACGTGAGCGTCAAAAATTACATCCTCGCTTGATATGTTCCATATATGCACGTGGTGAACTTCCTTAATGCACAGTTTTTTTTCTTTTTTTAGCCTTGCCACTACTTTATTAACGTCCAGCCCCTTTGGTGTGCCCTGCATTAAAATATTTACGGTTTCCATGAGCACTTCTATGCTTTCCTTGATTATGTAAACCGCGATAAGTATTGATACTATCGAGTCCAGAAAATACCATTTTTTGAAAAGGAAAACCAAGGCCACTATTATTACGCCCAAAGACGCCACTGCATCACCAAGAAGGTGAAGGAACGCGCTTTTTATATTCAGGTTCTTCGAGGAATCCTTTAGAAGCATCAGGGCTGATAAGCCGTTTATGGCTGCTCCAAGAGCTGCCATTACAAGCATTATGCCCGCGTTTATTGCGCTGGGGGCGTAAAATCTTTTTATTGCTACGAAAATTATGAACAGGCTGATCAATAAAAGTATGATTACATTAAAAAGAGCGGCCAGTATTTCGGCCCTTTTGTAACCGTAGGTTTTGGCGTCGTTTCCGGACTTCCTGGCTATGATCATGGCAATGTAAGAGATAAAAAGGGAAACAACGTCTGAAAGGTTATGGAAAGCGTCTGATAAAAGCGCAAGACTTCCGGATATGAGCCCGCCGGCTACCTCGGCAGCCGTAATAAGGATATTCAGAACTATGCTTACAAGTAAATTACGTTCGCTTGAGTGGTTGTGACTGTGTACATGCCCGTTGCCTGGCCCGTGAATGTGTGTATGTGCCTGCATTTTGTCTCCTGAAATGATTCGCAATCCTCGCTTCGATTCCACCGGTATTATTTTCATTGGACATAGAACCTATAACCTTGAACTTGTTTTTTGGTACCGCTACGGGGAATCGAACCCCGATCTGATGGCTGAGAACCACCTGTCCTAACCGTTAGACGATAGCGGCATATGTCGTGTGGAATATTTGTATAACACAATTCATTTGCAGTGTCAACAATTAGCTTTTTAACCGAATTATTTTCATCTGTTTAAAAAAGACCTCGATTAATAACTTCCTGAAAAAACACGCGCCGCTTGAAATTATTTAGATTTTATAAAATGTAATTACATTTCAAATTTTTATTTAGAATTTATTTTATTGCTGAAAAAATCCATCCCCTGACGCATCAAAAATATGCGTATTTGCTGCACTAATTATCGGATTAAAAAATCTTTATTTTTTTGAAAATAATGCTTGACAAAAAGTAATTACTTTGTATACTTTAAGTAATTACGAAGTAAGAAACCGGAACAAAAAAAAGAAAGGAGGTAAAAACATGAGGCTGCAGGTAGTTGAGATCGGAAACTCGAAAGGCATCAGGATCCCGCAGGCGATTTTAAAACAGGTAAATTTCGAAAAGGAAGTGGATCTTGATGTATCAGAAGGCAAGATAGTGCTGCGCAAACTGGTGGATCCAGACAAGGTTCTTGAGTTTGAGACAATAGCCAAGATGGACGACGAGAGTATAAAGCGTGTGCTCAGGAAAATAAATATGACAGACCTTTTGATTGCGCTTGTAGACGCGGATAAACATACAAAAGATGCAATTTACAGGAATCTTGCCGAAAAGACAAAAAAGCACATTAAAGCAAAAGTATTAAAGCTTGAAAAAGGGAATGTTCGCGATTTGATGGTAGAAAGAAGCAGGAATATGATAAGTGAAGCTTTTGGAGACATGGTAAGAGAGTAAAAATAAGCCGTGCATTAGCGCGGCTAAAATCCAAGGAGGATATCATGGCAGTCGAAGTTTTTGAGAATGAGAACTATAAAAAATTCGTAATAGCAGGTGCAGTTCTGGACAATTCAGCAATACAAAATGCAGAAGAGGAAACAGAAGCTGAAAATATCGATACAACACGCAGACAGCAGGACCCGTTTTATAAAACCGGCTTTGAATGCCTGCCGAAGATGGACGATGAAAATATCAGGAAAATGCTAGGTAAAGTAGGCATCACAGACATTATCAGCGCGCTTATCAAGGCTGACGAAGAGACGAAAGAATCGGTCTTAAGAAACCTGACGCCAAATTTAAGGGAATATGTGGAAATCAACATAATCATCCTCGAGAAAAGGGAAGTTAAGGATTATGAAAGGGAAAAGAGCAGGACGAAAATCAGCGAAGCTTTTTCAGAACTGCTTTATGAGGCGCATGTACCGAAAGCGTCAAATAACGTTTTATAATTTAAAAGCGTTAAGATAAGCAAAATACAGTTTAACAGCTGTCAGTAGTGTTACAGAGAAGATTATCAATATCATATTCTGCGGCATGGTATTTAGTTTAGCTGCTTGATTTGTGATAATATTTATATATATCTTATGTAATTGTATCATTTTGTATATTGCGGATTTATCTTGCATATAATTGTTAAATAATTCCAAAAAAATGATAGAATACTATTTGACAATTACAACATTTAAAAGGAGTGCATTGTGCAAGATAAACATTTTGCAATTATATACGATTTTGATGAGACACTTACTGCAAATTCATCCCTGGATTATACTATTTTTCCCTTATTCAATATAAAACCTGCAGAATTTTGGAGAACTGTAGACAAGGAAACATTCAAAAATAATGCCGACTGGGTACTGGTTTTTATGCGCCTTGTTTTGAAAATGGCCTACGAAAAGGGCATTAAAATAACCGAAAAGACATTCCACCAGCTTGCCCCAAAAATAGTATTTGCGAAAGGAATACCTGCTTATTTTAACAATATTAACAGGTTTTATAACAAAAATTTCAAGGCCGGTAGTCTTTCCCACTATATTGTGTCAGGTAACTTAAGAGAGCTTGTTAAAAGCTCCGTAGTCGCAAAATACATGGATGCAGTTTTTGGCTCCGGCTATCATTATGAAAATGGTATTGCCACTTTTCCTGCAATATCAGTAAACGAGTTGTCTAAAACACATTTTATTTATATGATAAACAATGGTAAAGCAGGCCAAAACAAGAGAAAAACAGACTTTAAAAACATGATTTATATAGGTGACGGTATCACAGACGTGCCTTCAATGGTGACAGTAAAGTCAAACGGCGGCAACTCAATAGCAGTATATAACAGCAAAAAGGATTTTAAGACCTGCAAAGAGCTCATGAAAGCAGGCAGTGTTAATTACATTGCAGCAGCAGACTATTCAGAAACCAGCGGGCTTGTAAAAATAATAAAAAAAATAATTAAAGGCAGATGTTTAGACTCTTAACGGCCTGATTAAACGCCAAACCGAAAACAGGAGGACAAAATGGCAGAAGTAAAATATGAAATCATCAAAAATTTGGGAACCATTGGTGAGGGGAGCAAAGGCTGGAAAAAAGAAGTGAACCTCATAAGCTGGAATTCAAGGCCGGCCAAAGTGGACATACGCAGCTGGGACAGCAGGCATGAGCAAATGGGCAAAGGCGTAACGCTTGATAAGGAAGAATTAAAAAGCCTCAAAACGATGCTTGCGGGCATGGACATAGATTCCATGGGGATCGAGTAGAACGCTGAAAATACTTCTTGACAATTCATCCAAAAAATTCTATATTAATGTCGAAATCAAACGAGAAATATCCAGGAAATCAAATTTTCCCTTGACACAACCGCAAAATTTGTATTTTTGCGGAATAAAAAATTTTCACGGAGTAAATGGTTGAATTTATGAGCAATAGGGATAGTGACAGCCAGGCAATAAAGCCCCCGGCAATTAAACCCCATAAAACAGCTTGAAATAAAATTTCAATATATCAGGCGGGATTAACCGCAACCTGAAAAATCCACTTAGGAGGACAAAGAAGTATGAATCTTACGGAATTAAAACTCAAGAAAACATCGGAACTGCAGAAAATGGCGAAAGACCTCAAAATCGATGGTACAAGCACGCTGAAAAAACAGGACTTAATCTTCAAACTGCTTGAAACCCAGACAAAACAAAACGGACTGGTTTACGGAGAGGGCGTGCTTGAGATACTGCCTGACGGTTTTGGCTTTCTAAGGTCGCCAAACTTCAATTACCTGCCGGGCCCCGATGATATTTACATATCGCCTTCACAAATAAGGAAATTTGACTTAAGGACAGGCGACATGATAGCCGGACAGATAAGGCCGCCGAAAGAAGGCGAAAAGTACTTTGCCCTACTTAAAGTGGAATCCATAAACGGCGACGACCCTGAAAAGGCCAAGGATAAGGTATTTTTCGACAATTTAACCCCACTTTACCCGCACGAGAAGATAAACCTCGAAAACAAGGAAAAGGACATGTCCATGAGGATCATGGACCTGCTTATACCCCTTGGAAAAGGCCAGAGAGGCATCATTGTAGCCCCGCCAAGGACAGGAAAGACCGTATTACTGCAGAAAATAGCAAACAGCATATCCGAGAACCATCCTGAAGTATATCTCATCGTGCTCCTGATAGACGAACGTCCGGAAGAAGTTACGGACATGGAAAGGACTGTCAAAGGAGAGGTCATAAGCTCGACTTTTGACGAGCCGCCGACAAGGCATCTGCAGGTATCTGAGATGGTGCTCGAAAAGGCAAAAAGGCTCGTGGAAAGCGGCAAGGACGTTGTAATACTGCTTGACAGTATCACAAGGCTTGCAAGGGCCTATAATACAGTGGCGCCAAGCAGCGGCAAGGTATTGACGGGCGGTATTGACTCAAACGCGCTGCAGAAACCAAAAAGGTTTTTCGGCGCAGCCAGGGCCATAGAAGAGGGCGGCTCGCTCACCATAGTTGCCACTGCCCTTATAGAAACAGGCAGCAGGATGGACGACGTCATATTTGAAGAGTTTAAGGGAACAGGAAATATGGAGCTTGTTCTTTCCAGGGAACTAGCGGATAGAAGGCTTTTCCCGGCAATTGACTGTTCCAAGTCCGGCACAAGAAAAGAAGAGCTGCTTTTGGCAAAGCTGGAGCTGCAGAAAGTATGGATACTCAGGAAGGCACTCTTAAGCAAGATGAAACCGGTAGAAATAATGGAATTCCTGCTTGACAAAATGGGAAAGATGAAAAATAATAAGGCATTTTTAGAAGCAATGCATACGGACTGATGCGATATCAGATATAAGATATTTGATAGAAAAAAATTACAGGAGAGAAAACATGAAAGAAAAGATACATCCGGAGTACAAAAAGGCAACTGTAACATGTTCATGCGGAAATGTGTTTGAGACAAAAAGCACTGTGGGCGATATTAAGGTAGAAATATGCTCGGCCTGCCATCCGTTTTTTACAGGTGTTCAGAAGTTTCTTGATACTGACGGCAGGGTGGAAAAGTTCCAGAAAAGGATGAAAAAGAAAGTCACAAAAGAAGAAGCCCCAAAGAATTAGCTGAATTTAACAAAGCGTGCTATGCGCTGCCGCTGCCAAACAGCAGGCGCGTGTAGCCCGCTTTTTTTATTTTCACGTTACTAAAAGGAGATAAAACTTGAAAAAAGAAAAGATGAACATCGGCGGTGAAGCGGTAATAGAAGGCGTCATGATGAGGTCTCAGCATTACTATGCTGTTTCGGTGCGCAGGAAGAATAAAAAAATAGTCACTATAACAGGCAATATAAACTCCGCCGGGGAAAAATACAAATTTTGGAAATGGCCCTTATTACGGGGCTTGCTCGCTATGTGGGAGTCAATGACGCTTGGGTACAAGGCCCTGAATTTTTCAGCGCAAATCTACGAAGAAGATTATGATAATAATAAAAGCGCGAAGGATAAAAAAGAGGCTGATAAAAAAAACGGGCATGGCGTTGAAATGACATTTTCAATCTTAATTGCAGTCGTGCTTTTTGTCGCGCTTTTTATACTGGTCCCTTTTTACCTTAATAAGCTCATAGCCCTGAAGTTTAAGGCCATGGCCACAAACCGCTATTACTTCAACACAGGCATGGTCTTTTTTAAGTTGGTAATATTTTTTCTTTATGTCTGGGCAATATCTCTGATGGAGGATGTAAAAAGGCTTTTCCAGTACCACGGCGCAGAGCATAAGACAATTTTCGCGTATGAAAACAACAAAAAGTTGACATATGACAATATAAAAGTATATTCCACAAGGCACCCGCGCTGCGGCACTGCCTTTCTGGTAATAACGCTTATCATCAGCCTTGTGATTTTTATATTGCTTTTGCCGGCAAACCTTTTGCCATGGCAGAGGATCCTTGTTGAAATACCTCTGATTATCCCGATTGTCGGCATATCCTATGAAGCTTTAAAATATTCTGCAAAATACCAGGACAATTTTTTCATAAAAATCCTGATCGCACCAGGCCTGGCTTTTCAGCATTTAACTACAAAAGAGCCTGATAAGTCACAAATAGAAGTCGCGGTAAAATCTTTTACTACGGTTATGACCTTGGAAAAAAAGTTCAAACCGAAAAAACAAGGATAATTTCATGATAGTTATTGATAAAGTAAAAAAGAAATATGAGGATTATGAGAACCTTAACAAAGAGCTCTCTAACCCCGATATTATAAATAACAGGGACCTTTACCAGAAAAAGATAAAACAGCACAACGAACTGCTTGACATTGTCGAGGAATATAAAAAATACCTTGCGGCTGAAAAAGCTGTACTGGAGTCAAAAGAGATCATAAAAACGGAATCAGACCCCGATATGAAGGAAATGGCAGAGCAGGAAGCAGCCGCAAATGAGGAAAAACTCAGAAATATTGAGGAAAAGCTGAAGTTTCTGTTGCTGCCAAAAGACCTAAACGACAGAAAAAACGCAATCATTGAAATAAGGGCCGGCACCGGCGGTGAAGAAGCCGCGCTTTTTGCAGGTGAGCTTTATAAAATGTATGTAAAATATGCCGAAAGTCACGGTTTTAAGATTGACGCCATGGACTCGCATCCGACTGAATTAGGAGGATTCAAGGAAATAATATTTATGGTCCTTGGCGACGGCGCTTACGCCCAACTTAAGTTCGAGAGCGGCACGCACCGCGTACAGAGGGTTCCTGCAACCGAGGCAAGCGGAAGGGTACATACATCCGCGGTGACCGTAGCTGTGCTTCCCGAGCAGGAAGAAGTTGACGTGCAAGTAAACCCGAACGACCTCAGGATAGACATATTCTGTGCGTCAGGACCAGGCGGACAGTGTGTAAACACTACCTATTCCGCTGTGAGGATAGTTCATATACCAACCGGCATAGAAGTAAGCTGTCAGGATGAACGTTCGCAGATAAAGAATAAGGCAAAGGCCATGAAAATTTTAAGGGCACGTATAAAGGAAAAGATGGAGCAGGCAGAAAAGGAAAAGCTCGATTCCACACGCAAGGCGCAGATAGGCTCCGGTGACAGGAGTGAGAAAATAAGGACCTATAATTTTCCACAAAACAGGGTCACAGACCACAGGATAGGGTTCACATCATACAACCTTCCGGACGTGATGGCAGGCGGCATAGACGAGTTTTTCGAGAAGCTTGCGGCTGATTTCAACCAGAAACTTTTAGAAAAGATAAGCTGAGCCGCCATGAAGCAGCTTTTTAACGAAAAATTAATAAGCTGTGCCGAAAATGGTGACCTGGAAGGCATAAGGAAGATTATCACTTCAAACGCCGACGTAAACATAAAAGATTTTTCATCAATATATAATTATTCCCCCTTGATGCTCGCTGCCCGCGGAGGCCATACACAGATAGTAATAGAGCTATTGGCAGCGGGCGCCGAAATAAACTACAAAAACACACAGGGCTACACCGCACTTATGGAAGCCTCGTGGTTTGGCAAGGCCGACACTGCCATGGCACTTATACAGGCAGGGGCAGACCTTGATGCTAAAAACACCGATGGCAGCACGTCGCTCATGGAAGCTGCAAAGATGGGCCACCTGGCAATAGTAAAAGATCTCATTGAGGCAGGAGCATCGACAAAAATTAAAAATAAAAAAGGCGACACTTGCTTTGACCTGGCAGCAAATGCCGGTATTCGGGAATATTTCAGTACAATGTTGAAAAAACGAGCAGGAATAAAGCTTGTTTTTAAAAACTTCATAAGAAAATTTAAAAAATGAAAATATACGAAGCACTTAACTATGCGAAAGGTAAATTATCAAATATAATAAAAAATAAAGGCCGGGCATACAGCGAGGCTGAAGCGCTCATGCTTTTTACACTGAAAGTTACAAGGGAAGAGCTGTATATGCACTTCCACGACGTGCTCGGTAAAAAAAAGTTTGCTGAATATAAAAAAACAATCAATTTGCGGCTGAAACATATTCCAATGCAGTACATTACAAGAGAATCGTATTTTTATTCCAGGGATTTTTTTATACAGCGGGGTGTATTTATTCCCAGACCCGAAACAGAGACAGTGATAGAGGCGGTAAAATATTTAAAAAGCAAGCTATGTAAAAACGCAAGCGCTGCTGACATTGGCACAGGCAGCGGTATAATAGCGGTTACTCTGCTCTGTGAGATTCCTGAAATTGAGACAATGCATGCATTTGATATAAGTGTAAAAGCTATAAATACTGCAAAACCCAACGCAAAAAAATACAATTGTTTTGGCAGGATAAAGTTTATAAAAAACGATTTTTTTGGTTTCATAAACAAACATAAAACAAAATACGATATCGTTTTGTCTAACCCGCCATATATAAGCCTTAAGGATATGAAAAAACTTGAAGATGAGGTTCTGATTGAACCGCATTCCGCGCTCACCGACAAAAAGGACGGATTATCTTTTTACACAAAATTCATGAAATATGCTAAAATATTCCTTAAAAATGAGGGGTATTTGGTATTTGAGATAGGCGATAATACTGCACAAAGAATAAAAGAGATATTCAGCAATGAGGCCTGGTCTTTTATCAAAATCCTGAATGATTTCAATGATAAGGAAAGAGTAATGATATATCGGTACGACGGAGAAGAAAATGATTAATATATCCCTGGCGTTGCGGATCGTGGCGTTATGATATCAAAATTTGCGCACCTTCACTTGCATACAAAATACAGCTTGCTTGACGGCATGTGTAAGTTTGACGGCCTTATAGAGGCTGCTAAAAAATATGATATGAACATGGTTACTATTACAGACCACGGAAATATGTATGGAGTCATAGACTTTTATGACGCAATGGTTAAAGCCGGGATAAAGCCTATAATAGGCATGGAAACATATGTTACCGACGACATTAAAAAGCATATAAACGAAAAAAGCAGGGAAAAATACCACCTGGTCCTGCTTGTTAAAAACCAGGAAGGTTACAAAAATCTGATAAAATTGTCCACATTCGGGTTTACCCAGGGGTTTTATTACAAGCCAACCATAGATAAAAAAGTTCTGAAAGAAAACTCCTCGGGTCTCATTGCACTGTCATCATGCGTGCACGGCGAAGTGTCTGCAAAGATAATAAACAACGACGAAACAGGGGCTTTTTCAGCGGCTACAGAGTATATTTCCATATTCGGCGATGGTAATTTCTTCCTTGAGGTGCAGAACCACGGTATGGAGGAGGAAATAATCATGAACAGGGGGATTAAGGAAATAAGTGCCAAGACTTCCATCCCAATTGTTGCTACAAATGACGTACATTATCTTAAAAAAGAAGACGCAAAGGCGCACGACATACTACTCTGCATACAGACAGGTCAGACACTGAATGCCACCGACAGGATGAGATTTAAGACAAACGAATTTTATTTTAAAAATTATGAGGAAATGAACGAGGCCATGCCTGAATTCAAAGACGCTGTGGAGAGGACCATAGACGTCGCAAACAAATGTACCTTTGAGCTGTCGCTAAATAAACATTACTATATGCCTTCATATGAGATGGACGCTGATGTAAAAGATTTTGACGTGTATCTTGCTGATATTGCAAGGCAAGCACTGGCAAAAAAATATAAAAGTCCGGATGAAAGCCTAAAAGAAAGGCTTGAGCACGAGCTTGCTGTCATTAAAAAAATGGGATATTCATGTTATTTTCTAATTGTCCGCGACATAGTGGAATTTGCCAGAGACAATAATATTCCTGTCGGTCCCGGCAGAGGCAGCGCCGCAGGCAGCCTTGTGGCCTATGTTCTCGGCATCACCAGCGTGAACCCAATTAAATATAACCTCCTTTTTGAGCGGTTTTTAAACCCTGACAGGATTTCGCCGCCTGATATAGATACCGACTTTTCAGACGAGGAAAGGGACAAGATAATAGCTTTCATAGTAAATAAGTTTGGTAAGGATAAAGTGGCGCAGATCATTACTTTTCAGACGCTTGGCGCACGACAGGCCATAAGGGATGTTGGCAGGGTTCTTGAGGTGCCGTTGCGGCAGGTGGACGAGCTGGCAAAGCGGGTCCCTGAAGGAATAAACATGACTCTCACAGACGCACTGGCAGATGAAAGCTTTGTAGCTTTTGTAAATCAGGATACATCTCGTCAGGAAATAATAAATAACGCCCTGAAGATAGAAGGTCTGCTGCGCCAGGATTCCACGCACGCCGCAGGAGTGGTGATAGCGCCTGAGAACCTTTTAAATTTTGTCCCTCTTGCTGTCCCCAAGGACAAGGACAATAAAAATCCCGATTTAAATTATATGACCCAGTACGAAATGGAAACTCTGGAAAAAATAGGACTATTAAAATTTGACATACTCGGGCTCAGGAACCTAACCGTTATAAAAAAGACACTTGAAATGATAAAGGAGACAACAGGGAAGGAAATAATCCTTGATGATGATGATTTTTCAAACCCTGAGGTATATAAACTGCTGTCAGAGGCAAACACGATAGGAGTATTCCAGGTGGAAAGCACCGGCATGCGTGACATACTCACAAGGATAAAACCCACTTCTTTTGAGGATATAATAGCCATAATAGCGCTGTACAGGCCTGGGCCGATGAAAATGATAGACGATTATATAAAAAATAAAAAGGGCAAAAAACCTGTCTACGACCCGCCGCAGCTTGAGGAAATACTCAAGAACACTTACGGAATACCCATATATCAGGAACAGGTCATGCAGATATCTGTAAAGGTTGCAGGTTTTACGCTGTCACAGGCAGATAATTTAAGGAGGGCCATGTCAAAGAAAAAGGCAGACGTCATGGAGGCTCTTGGCGAGGAGTTTATCAAGGGCGCGATAAAAAACGGAATTACCAAAGATTCTGCAGAGAATCTTTTTTATAGGCTTGAGCAGTTCAGCCAGTACGGGTTTAACAAGTCGCATGCTGCTGCCTATGCAGTACTTACATACCAGACAGCCTATTTGAAAGCCCTTTATCCTGTCGAGTATATGGCGGCGCTTTTAACAAGCATCATGGACAAACAGGACAAGGCTGCATTCTACATCGCCGATTGTGAAAAAAATAATATTAAGGTCCTGCCGCCCGATATTAACAAAAGCAGCGTGGACTTTAAGGTAGAGATGAATACAATAAGATTCGGGCTTGCGGCAGTAAAAAACGTAGGAACACTTGCAGCGCAGGATATTGTGGCAAAAAGGAAGGAAAAAGGCG
>Ga0335078_10001926_pt1 | contig 31380 bp, 29 predicted proteins | sample Lox_Sample_32_FD_206711 | JGI IMG/M metagenome (GOLD analysis project Ga0335078, IMG submission 206711) | Soil microbial communities from Loxahatchee National Wildlife Refuge, Florida, United States - Lox_Sample_3.2 | ecosystem: Environmental > Terrestrial > Soil > Wetlands | place: USA... | reverse complement strand
CAATGGTCGCCCAGCGGAAGGGATACGCGATCGTCACCCACGGAGGACCCGCGACCGTGGCCGGGATCGTCACGGAGTGGGATTTCCTCGAGAAAGTGGTGGCGGCCTCCGCCGACCCCACGACCGTACGGGTGAAGCAGCTCGCTTCGCCGAACCCCCAATCCTGCTCCCCCGACACGCCCACCGACGAGGTGGTGACGATGATGGTGAAATTGGGGATCCGACGCATGGTCGTCCGCTCGGGAACCCAGGTGGTCGGCGTCATCACGACCAAGCATATCCTCGCGAGCTTCCGCCAGTACATCGATAAGCTCAGCTCGGAGATCGCCGGCTATCAATCGACCACGACGACGCTCGGCTGACCGGCGGGCCGGACGTGTCCGCGAAGCGCGCTCCCCTTCGTTCGAGGGATTCGTGAAACTCGGCGAGGGCAACTTCCCGAGCCCCCCGCGAGCTCGGCGGGAGTCCACCGGGAGGGCCGTTCGATGAAGTACAAATGGCTCGTCCTCTCGAACACCACGGTCGCGACCCTGATGTCCGCGATCGACACGAACATCGTCCTGATCTCGCTCCCAACGATCGGTCGCGACCTCCCCGGGACCAACGCGAACCTCCTGCTGTGGATCCTGATCGGCTACTCGCTGGTCACCGCGGTCGTGCTGGTGAACTTCGGTCGCCTGTCCGACATGTTCGGACGGGTGCGGCTCTACGTGCTCGGGTTCGCGGTCTTCACCGCGGGCTCCCTCCTGTGCGGATTCTCGGGCACGGGTCTCGAACTGGTCCTGTTCCGACTCGTCCAGGCGCTCGGCGCGGGATTCCTCTTCGCGAATTCGGCGGCGATCATCACCGACGCCTTTCCGCCGAACGAGCGCGGCCGGGCGCTCGGCATCAATCAGGTGTCGATCGTGGTCGGGGCGGTCTCCGGACTGGTGCTGGGGGGCGTCATCACGTCCACCATCGGGTGGCGGTGGATCTTCTTCGTCAACGTTCCGATCGGCCTCGTCGCGACCCTGCGCGCGCACTTCGACCTCAAGGAGATCGCGAAGCCCGAGGCGCGGCCCCGGATCGATTGGGTGGGGAACATCCTCTTCGCGGCGGGGCTGTTGACCCTGCTGCTCGGCGTGACCCTCGGCGCCCTCGGTCAGGTCTCGGGCCCGGTCGCGATCGCGGGGGTCATCGCGGGGATCGCCATTCTCCTCGTCTTCCTCGGGGTCGAAGCGCGGGAGAAGTACCCGATGCTCGACCTTTCCCTGTTCCGGATCCGGGAGTTCGCCGGTTCGGGGCTCGCCATGTTCCTGAACGCCCTCGCGCGCGGCGCGTTCACGTTCATACTGGTTTTCTACCTCCAGGGCCCCCCTCGGTACCTCGACCCGCTGACCGCGGGCCTCTTCCTGATTCCGACCTCCGCCTCGCTCGCGGTGCTGGGCCCGATCAGCGGCTGGCTCTCCGATCGGTTCGGGCCCCGTCCGTTCCTCGTGGCCGGATTGGTCGTATCCGCGCTCGGCTTCCTTTGGCTCGCCACGATCGGACCGGACGACTCGTTCTTCTCGCTCGCCCCGGCCCTCGTCCTGGTCGGTGCGGGGATGGGCATGTTCGCTTCGCCGAACCGCGCGTCCATGATGACCGCCGTGCCTCCGGAGCGTCGGGGGGTGGCCTCGGCGGTCGGGGCGACGCTGCTCAACACCGGTGCCACGATCAGTCTCGGCATCACCCTCGTCGTGATGAGCACCGTGCTCCCGCTCTCCGCGATCCAGGCGATCTTCCTGGGCGCGGTCAACCCGTCGACGCCGTTCACCGCCGGTCCCGGCTTCCTGACGGCGATTCACGTCATCTTCCTCATCTCCGCGGGACTGCTCTTGGTGGCGCTGGTGCCCGCGATCCTTCGCGGAGGTTCAAAGCCGCTCGAGTCGGCACCCAGCCCCGAAGCCGGCGACTGAGCGCACGTTCGGCGCGGCCCACCAACGGCTTATCTAACCCGCCTCCGGTCGGCTCCCCATGACTCCTCAGCGCGTGGTCATCGTCGGAGCGGCCGGTCGCGATTTCCACAACTTCAACGTGCTCTACCGGGGCCACCCGGAGTTCCACGTCGTCGCGTTCACCGCGGCCCAGATCCCGAACATTGCGGGCCGAGTCTATCCTCCCGGACTCGCCGGCCCCGGCTATCCGAAGGGGATCCCGATCGTTACGGAGGCCGAACTGAAGGAGCTGGTGCGACGGGAGTCGGTCGACCTCGTCATGCTCGCGTACTCGGACCTGCCCCACGAGGAGGTCATGCACAAGGCGTCGATCGCCCTCGCCGCCGGAGCGAATTTCATTCTCGCGGGTCCCAAGGCAACCGAGATCCGCTCCTCGAAGCCGGTCGTGAGCGTCTGCGCCGTACGCACGGGCGCCGGGAAGAGCCCTCTCACGAAGTACGTCTCCCGCTACCTCCGCGACCACGGGAAGCGCGTCGCGATCATCCGTCACCCCATGCCGTACGGGGACCTCGAGGCGCAGGCCGTCCAGCGGTTCGCCCGGATGGAAGACCTCGACCGGGCCCACTGCACGATCGAAGAGCGCGAGGAGTACGAGCCGCACATCCGGGACGGCGCGGTCGTCTTCGCGGGCGTCGACTACGAGCCGATCCTGCGGCGCGCCGAGGCCGAGGCGGACGTGGTAATCTGGGACGGGGGGAACAACGACTTCCCGTTCTACGTGCCGAACCTGCAGTTCGTCGTGGCCGATCCCCACCGGGCCGGGCACGAGCTCGCCTACTACCCCGGAGAGACGAATTTCCGGATGGCCGATGTGATCGTGATCAGCAAGACCGATTCCGCTCCCCCCGAGAACGTGAAGCTGATCGAGCGGAACGCCGCCAAGGCGAACCCTTCGGCGAAGGTTCTGCACGGCGCGCTCTCGCTGGTTGCCCCCGAAGCGGAGCGACTGCGCGGCCAGCGCACGATCGTCGTCGAGGACGGACCGACGGTGACGCACGGCGGACTGGACTCGGGCGCGGGGACGCTGGTCGCCCAACGCCACGGAGCGGAGATCCTCGACCCTCGCCCGTTCGCGGCCGGCAGCATCGCCGGGGTCTACGAACAGTACCGCCATCTCGACCGGATCCTTCCGGCGATGGGGTACTCGGACGCCCAGATCAAGGACCTCGAGGAAACGATCCGTCGCTCGAACGCGAAGTTCGTCGTGGACGGGAGCCCGGTCGACCTCGCCCGACTGGTGCACGTCCCGCAGGAGATCATCTCGGTCCGCTACGAGTACGACGACCTCGGAAAGAAGGTCGCGGGCGTCCTCGACGAGTTCCTGCGGACCATCGCGAAGGGCTGAGTCGACGCGGGGAATTACGCGACGCTCGCGGGCAAACTGCCGGTTTCAATTCCGGTGAGATGCGTCAGGGCCGCCACGAGCGCCCCCGAGTCGAGGGGTAGTCCGAGCGAGCGGACGTTCTCGGGCCAATGCTTGTTGCGGAGCAGTGCGCGCTGGCCGATCAAGAGCAGCGGGACCGAACGAGATTCGCTCGGAAGGGAATCCGGGTAGGCGCGGAGCGTTTCGCTGAACGGCCGATTGCAGACCACCACGATCGCCCGGATCGGCTCGGCATCGCGATCGGCGAGTCGGTCGCGCGCCGTCGCGAGCGATTCGAACGAGACGACGCGGAAACCGACCGTCTCGAGAAGGATTGCAACGGAATCCGCGAGGCTCGGCGTTTCCCGGACGACGAGCAAGAGCGGGCGCACCATCGGCCCATTTACCGAGCGCGGGGTATTCCTCTCGCCGTCGAGCCGACTTGACACGTCCGGTCCCGGAGAGGGAAAGCCCATAGCCCGCGGGGGGCGTACCGCGTCCGACGATGAGCGGCCGTAGCTGGTTCGATGCGACGTTCGAGCGCGCTCCCATGGGGGCGGCCCTGCTCGACCCGGAGGGCCGAATCGAACGCGCGAACCTCGCGTTCCGGTCCCTCCTCGACCTCACGGACGAACCGGTCGGCCGGCGCCTCGGCGAGCTTCTCGCGGTCGGCGGGGAGCAGCTCGAGTCCGCGCGGTCCCGGGCCCAGGGCGAACAGAAGTCCCGCTCGCTGAACGGGCTTACCGTCGAGACCCCCGGACGCCAGCGTCGTCATTGCGTCGACGTCGAGTTCTATCCGCAATCCGATGAGCGGGGTCGGGGCACCGGTCTCCTCTTGATCCTCCACGACCGAACGGGCACGCAGCAGGACCCCGCCGCTTCGGCGCGGCTGTTCTACCAGGCGTTCCTCCACTCCACCAACGCGATGGAGTTGACCGACAAGGACGGGTTCCTCATCGATGTCAATCCGGCCTTCGAGCGGATCTACGGGTACCGTCGAGAGGAGCTCGTCGGCCGTCGGCCGAACGTCGTCGCGAGCGGATCCACCGACCGGGGGACCTACACCGCGATGTGGCGGGACCTCCTCGACCCGAAGGTCGGGGCGTGGTCCGGGGAGATCGTGAACCGCGACCGGAGCGGGGTGGACCACCCCGTCCTGCTCGCGATCAGCGCGATCCGCGACGAGGGCGGGGCGATCACGCACTTCCTCGGCGTGGCGGTGGACCTCACCGACCAGCGGCGATTGGAGCGCCAGGCCATGCACTCGGATCGTCTCGTCTCCCTGGGCCAGCTGGCCGCGGGGGTCGCCCACGAGATCAACACTCCGCTCGCGAACATCATGCTCATCGCCGAGTCGGTACGCCGGCGCACGAGCGACCCATGGACCCGAGGCCGGGTCGATTCCCTTCTGCACCAGACGGAATCCGCCGCCCGCATCGTCCGAGGACTGCTCGACTTCGCCCGGCGGCCGGAACCGATGATCGGGGAGGTCGATGTGGGGGAGTCCGTCCGGTCCGCCGTCGGATTCCTGCAGGGCAAGCAGTCGGCGGGGGTCGAGATCTCGGCCGACCTCCCTTCGGAGTCCGTGCACGTTCGCGGGGATCGGGACCAGATCTATCAGGTCATCACGAACTTGCTCAACAACGCGTACGACGCCCTCGATGGGCACGGCCGGATCGAGGTTCGCCTTTCGGCCGACGGGGACCGGGTCCACCTGACCGTGACCGACAACGGCCCCGGGATTCCTCCGGACGTCCGGAGCCATCTGTTCGAACCTTTCTTCACGACCAAGCCGGAAGGAAAGGGAACGGGGCTGGGCCTCGCGATTTGCCACGGGATCGTGGAATCCCACGGGGGAACCATCGACGTGAGTTCCGAGGTCGGTAACGGGTCCACGTTCTCGGTCCATCTGCCGCGACTTCGGCTCGGGGAGGATGGGGCGTTGGCGGGCCAGACGTCGTAGACCGCCCTCCCTCACCGGCGCCGGTCGAACTCCGGGACCCATGTGAGACAGGGTTATGGCGGGAAGAGGGGTTGCTACCCCATGCGCCTTCTCGTCGTGGATGACGATGCCGTCTTTCGGGAAGAGCTGGCGACCCTGCTGTCGGATTGGGGCCACCAGGTCGAGGCCGTCTCTTCGGGGGCGAAAGCCCTCGAAGCCCTCGAAGCGGCCGAGTTTGACGTCATCTTCTCGGACGTCCGGATGCCCCGCCTGAACGGCATCGAGCTGCTCCGGCAGGTCCGCGAGCGCTGGCCCCGGGTCTACGTCGTCATGATCACGGGTTTCGGGACGGTCGAGGCGGCCGTCGAGGCGATGAAGCTCGGTGCCTTCGATTACGTGCGCAAGCCGTTCCGGTCCGAAGCGGTCGAACGGATCGTGGCGCTCATCCAGGACCAGCGCGCGTTCTCGATCCCGAGCGGCGGCGACAAGGACCCGGTCCGCCTCGCCGACAAGTGGGCGAAGGCCGGGCACGAGGTGCTGTTGCTCGGAGTCGCCCCCCGAAAACCCCTCCCGAGGGTGACGCTGGCCGACCTGCCCGCCGAGGATTCGCCCGCCGGCCTTCAGGACACCGTCCTGCGGTTCGTCGAAGCCCATGCTCGACCGGCGGTGGTGATCGCCGGGGTCGAGCGGCTCTTCGCGACGCACCGGATGGAGGATGTCGCCCATGCGCTGAGCGAGATCGTCGAGCGCACCGAGGGGAAGGGGCCGGTCGCGGTCGGCTTCGACCCGAGCGTCCTTCCGGACGCGGCCGTGCTCCAGATCCGCGCGGCGATCGCCGCCGTCCGGGTCCAGGGGACCCTCGGAGCGCTCGCGAACCCCCTGCGTCGCCATATCCTGCGGCGCCTCTCGGAGGGCGCGACCTCGTTCACCGAGGTGATGCGGGCGGCCGGGATCGACGATTCCCCGAAACTTTCGTTCCACCTGCGAACGCTCCAGGAGGAGGGACTCATCACCCACGCTTCCGAATCCTACCATCTGACCGCGACCGGCAAGGAAGCCGTCCGAGTGCTCCACGAGGTCGACGAGCTCGGCTCGGCCGAGGAAGGTCGGGTGCTCGTCTTCCCCACCCCCCGGCCCGCGTCGAAGTCCTAGTCACTCGTCGGACGGCCCCCACGTTGGCCCGCTCGGGGGCGCTCGCCTCCCGCGGACGCGGCCGCCAGCGCCCGGAACGGGCTCAATAACCCCTTTGTGTTGGGCGCGGCAGAGGGGCGAAGGTACTTGCCAGCATCCAAATCGAATCCTCCCAAGAGCGCGCCCGCGCCGGCGGCGTCGAGCAGCTTCCTTTCGGTCACCGACGAACGGACCGCGACGAACTACCGGATCCCGGTCCAGGACGGCGCGATCCGGGCGACGGACCTGCATCAGATCCGGGTCGGTTCGGAGGACTACGGACTGCTCAGCTACGACCCTGCGTTCGGGAACACGGCGTCGTGCCGGAGCGCGATCACGTTCATCGACGGGGACCGCGGGATCCTGCGGTACCGGGGATATCCGATCGAGGAGCTCGCGGCGTCCAAGACCTACCTCGAGGTCGCGTACCTGCTGATCCACGGAAACCTTCCGAGCAAGAGCCAGCTCGCCGAGTGGCTCTACAACATCACCCACCACACGATGCTCCACGAGAACGTCCAGAAGTTCATGGACGGTTTCCACCACGATGCGCACCCGATGGGCATGATGGTGAGCACGCTCGCCGCGCTCTCCACGTTCTATCCCGACGCGAAGAACATCTCGGACGAGCGTACCCGCTATCAGCAGGCGTACCGACTGATCGCGAAGGTCCCCACGGTCGCGGCGTTCGCCCATCGGCACTCGATCGGCATGCCGTACATCCACCCGAGCAACGACCTCTCCTACACCGAGAACTTCCTCGCGATGATGTACCGGCCGTCCTGGACGACCCAGTACACGCCGGACCCGGTGCTCGCGAAAGCGCTCGACACGCTCTTCGTGCTGCACGCGGACCACGAACAGAACTGCAGCAGCAACGCCATGCGGGCGGTCGGAAGCTCGCACGCCGACCCCTACAGCTGCGCGGCGGCCGCTGCGGCCGCCCTCTACGGCCCGCTCCACGGGGGAGCGAACGAGCAGGTCGTGCGCATGCTCCAGGAGATCGGCACGAAGGAGCACGTGCCCAACCTCATACGGCAGGTCAAGGAGGGAAAGCGGCTCCTCATGGGATTCGGCCACCGCATCTACAAGAACTACGACCCGCGCGCCCGTCTCATCCAGCAGCTCGCGGAGGAGGTCTTCGCGGTGACGGGGCGAAACCCACTCATCGATGTCGCCCTCGCGCTCGAGAAGGTCGCCCTCTCGGACGAGTATTTCATCCAGCGCCGTCTCTACCCGAACGTCGACTTCTACTCGGGGATCATCTACCAGGCGATGGGTTTCCCCATGGACATGTTCCCGGTCCTCTTCGCCATCCCCCGGATGTCCGGCTGGCTCGCGCAATGGATCGAGATGGTCCAGGACCCCGAGCAGAAAATCGCGCGCCCGCGGCAGATCTACATCGGCCCGTCGGAGCGGCACCTCGAGGTCAGCGGCGTGAAGACGCCCGTGCGCAAGCCCGCGCGCACGGTCGACACACGTCCGAAGCCGGCGGCCTAGGACCCCGGCGCGGCCGTCAGAACCCGACGCGCGCGCGCACCGCAGTCCATCGGTCCGGCTCGACATGCCCTTCGCCGATGCCGGCCACGAATCGGAATAGCTCCGGGGGAGCCCCTTGTTTGATGCCCATCAGCATCCCCGCGAGCTCGCTCAGCGAGAGGGAGGGGAGCATCCAGCGGAGGTAGGCCGCGAACTGATCTCGCGGCATCGCACCCATGATCTTCGAGCGCATCGCCCGCACCTGGTCGTCCGTGAAGTGTTCCCGCATCGCGGGAACGAGCGAGCTCTCCTCCTTATTCATGTGGGCCAGGTAGCCGGCGAAAAAGCCGTTCACTTCCTGATTGATCCGGCGTCCGATGTCGATCCGCGCCTCGGGCAGATGCACCTGGGCCAGCTGGTGCGCCAGGGTTGAGATCGCGGCAAGTTGACGACTGAATACCTGGTGCTCTTCGATCAAGGTTCGGATCAGCGCGCCGTCGAACGACATCATCGCGGGGAACGGAACCGCCTCCTCGTCCCCTCCGTGCTTGTGGAGGAGGCAGAGGATGCAGGCCGACGATACGGCGCCCGAAAACTCGTGCTCGAGGTCGGCGAGGACCGCGGTCGAGGCCACCGGGTCGGCGAAGTCCGTCCTCTGCAAGCGGTTCCCCAGTTCGTAAATCATCGAGCGGATCGCCTTATGGATCGGCGTGAAGAGGTCCTCGGTGGCGGTCACGGAGCCAGCACACTTCCGCCAGCGGGACCCCGCGCGTGGGCTCGAAGAGTCATCGGAGGAAGCCCGGGCGTGACTACTCCCCGGCGCCCAGATACGTCGTGATTGACCCGGTGGCGGGGGCGCTCAACGTGGCCGTGAGGACGAGGTTGTCGCCGGCCATCGATCGGCTCGAGGTGAGCACGAATTCGTTCGCGAACTCGTCGCCGGGAATCGGAACGGTCGTGCTACTCCACGTATTGGTGCCGAAATTGTACGTCGCGACGATCGTGAGCGAGCTGGTGTTGTAGATCTCCAGCGAGAGCCCGGTCGTGGAAATCGCATGGCCGGTCGTGTTGTTCACGATACTGGCCGTGAGCTCCCCCGAGGTCAGCGTGATCCCCGAGCAGATCAGCGTCGCGTTGTTGTAGTACGTCGGGGTTTCGTTATCCTCGACGGAATAGAGGAAACAGTCCTCGGTGAGGGTCGGCTTGCCTCCTCCGCTGCCACCGCCCAGCACCGGACAGGCCGTGTTGGAATTCTCCTTGAAGTGGAGCGTCCCGTTCAGTGCATAGTAAACGGCCGTGAACTGGGCGGCCGCTTTTCCGTCCAGCGTGGCCCCGCTTTCCGTAGGGTTACAGTTCGTATACGAAACGACCCAGGTGGGGCCGAACGAAGTCACGTTCAGTACGATGAGCTCCACCTCGTAGCTGGTGTGGTTCGCGGCATAGGCCATACCGCCGGCCGTCCACGCCGCGGAAGCGATCGTGGGACTGTCCAAAACATCGCTCGGGAGATTGAGGATGCCCGAGGAGGTGTCGCAACTGTTGAAACTCGCGAGCGTCAGCACGGGCGTCGCCACTCCGCTAAGGACCGCCACTTCGAGCGCGTATCCGGTCTTGTTGCCGAAGACAATGACCCAGAGAGCGCTCTTTCCGCTCGACGAGGGAGAGGTCGTCGCCGGGAACGACGTGATGGTCGACGCGCCCGGAAGAACAGTGGGCTGACATCCGAAGTCGAACGACTCGTTGAGCAGCGTTTGGTTCACGGGGAAGGACTGGGAAAGTTGCACTCCCGATCCCCCTTCCAGCGTCCACGGACCCCCGGCGACGGACGAGGTCGTCGGTGCCGCGGTCGCCGCCGCCTGCGAGTACGTCTGTCCCGCGCTGCCACCTCCGCCACCGGAGCTGGTGTAGGTGATCGTCTGGGCCGCTCCGGGCCCGCTCACGGTGATCGACCCGGAGCTCGGGCTCGGGGTGTACCCGGTCACCGAGCCCGCGGTGAACGAGTAGGTTCCGTTCTTCTCCTCGAAGACAATGGTGTTGCCCGTGCCGGGAGTGGTCACGCTGTTCAACGTGACCGACCAGGATGTTCCCGTGGTAAGCCCGGATTCTGTGAAGGTGACAGCATAGGTTCCCGGCGCCTGGACTTTCCACGAGACGGGCACCGAGATCGGTCCGCCGTTCACCGTGACGCTGCCGGACGCGGGTGTCGGGGCATAACCGGAAACGGCCCCGATGGAATAGGAGTAGGTGTTGTTCTGTTCGCTGAAGACGATGGAAGATGTACTCTCGGTCATCGTCGATCCGCCGAGCGTCACGGACCACGACGTCGATGCGGGCAGCCCCGTTTCCGAGAAAGTGACGTTGAAGCTCGGGCCGCTCGGAGTGCTGGAGCTCGAGGACTTGCCGAGGTCTCCCGCAGCATAGAGACCGGCCAACACGACCGCGGCGACGACCACGACGGCCACGACGATGATCAGCACCTTCGGGATCGGCTTCGCGGCCTTCGTAGCGACCGCGGCCGGGGTCCACCCGGACGGAGGGGTCCCGGGGGGAGGCGGAGGGGGAGGCGGTGGGGGGGGGCGGCATCGGCGCTTCCGTTGCTGCGGTCATCGGAGATCCTCGCTAAGGCACGCCGACCCGCGCCTTGCTACTTAATTCTTTGTAAAGGGAATCGACGAGGTCGCGCCGACCTTTCGCGGCGATCACTGGGAATCGAAATCGCGGGCCGGTGAGGGTCCACGTCCCCCGGGGGCGGCCGCTAAGAGGCGAAACACTTCTCGGGGCATGGAGTACCCAGTGATCGCACCATGAGATTCCTGACCTTCGACGAGCTTCCCGAGTCGACGGATTCCGGACGAGCCCTTGTCAATCTCGCCGCGTTCGGCAGTGTCGCCGAACGCCGGGGGATCGACCTTTGGCGACGGCGTACCTCGGCACTCTCCGACTATGTGGGCGTCTTCGCCGTCGAACACGGGATCGTCGTGGGCCAGACCTTCGTATTCCGGATCCCGTTTGCCTTTCCGCACGGAACCGAAATCGTGAGCGGGCTCGCGGGCGTCTCGACCCGGCTCGACCGCGCTCGGTCGGGGATCGCGCACCGCATTCTCGATGAGGTTCACCGGCGCGAGCGGGAGGCCGGTATCGGGTACTGCACGCTTTGGACCAACCGGTCCTGGGGGGCGCACCGACTGTACGAAAAGATCGGGTACCGCGATATCTACACCCCGCCGATCGCCGTTCGCGTCCCGGACCCCCCGCGGAAGTCCGCCTCCGACCGCACGGTTCGCCCGGGTCGACGGACCGACCTGCCCGAGATCGAAGCGCTGCATGCCCGCTTCGCGGAGGGGCGGCGCGGGTTCGCCTCACGAGTTCCCGGCTTTGCCCGAGTGGCTGCCGCCGCGGGAGAACTGCGGCCGAAGGAGCAGGTCCTCGTGATGGTGGACAACGGGCGGCTCTCGGGTTATGCCGTGGTCGACGCGTCGCGCAATCGGATAGTGTGCGGAGAGCTCGTCGCCCTCAGCGCCGCCCGTCGCGTCTCGATGGCCCGGTCCCTCGAGAACCGGGCCGGAGGGGCGGCGGTCGTATTCCGCGACAGCGTCGTACCCGACCTCGACATGTGGCTCCGCCGTCGATCGTACGCGGTGGCCCCCGCCGGCTGGTTCGGCTTGATGGGCTGGGAGATCGGCCGGACTCGGTCGAGTTCCGCCCTGGTGCGGGAATTCGGTACCGAGGACCCGCGGTTCCTTTGCATGTCCGGAGACCGGTTCTAGACGAACCGGGCTAGCGCTTGGCCGAGAGAACCGACACACTTACCCGCCCAGTGCTGTGGAGAGCTTGTGAACTCCGGATCGGAGAATCCTCCGGCAACGATGCCCCCGCCGAACCTGACCGCGGACGAGCGTCGGTGGCTGCACGACAAATACGAGCGGCTCGCGGCCGAGGAAGGTCAGCTTTCCTCGGTGCGGACGTCGTATTACGCCGCGATCGGAACGGTGTTGCTCACCGGATTGGTCGTGGCGATCGCCGACCTCCTCAACGAGGCGACGATAATGGTCTCGGTCGTCACCTTTCTCGCGGCGCTCGGGATCCTGATCTCGATCGTATGGGCCGTACTCCTCCACCGGACCAATGACGCGCAGAACCTCTGGAGAGAGGCGGCGCTTCGCGTCGAGCAGAACGAGCCCCCCATCGAGGGCGTCTGGAGTGCCCCGATCACCCGACGGTCGGGCGAGACCATGAACCTGAACCTCCTGCACCCTTTCGAGGCGCACCGGGCGCGCTTCTCGAGCCTGAAATCGATCTCCTGGATGGACCGAGCGAATCCCGCCGCGCTGACCGAGCTTCTGCCGGTCACGTTCCTGGGGCTCTGGATCGGCGTCCTCGCCGTGGTCTGGACCTGGTTCCTCTTCTTCCGGTGAACCCGACGGCTCGCGCGGCTCAGACGTCGACGCGCGAAGCGATCCTCCCCCGCTTGATCGCGCGGAGGAGCTCTCGATAGTCGCGGGCCGTCTGGTCGGCGTACGACTCAGCGAACTCCGTGACCGCCCGGTCGAACGCGTTCCCGGATCCGAGATACCCGGCGATCCGGGCCGGGTCGCCGGTCCGGGCGTGGGCCCGGGCGAGGGCCGTCCCGCAGAGCTTGGCCTGGCCCACAAACTCCCGCAGCCCGAGGGCCGAGATGTCGTTCGAGAACTTCATGTCGCGCAACTGCCGGACGTAGAAGTCCTGGGAGCTGAGTCGGCTCCACCCGAGCAAGATGTCGCTCGCCTCCTGCACAAGGTGTTGGCCCACCACGACGCGCTGGGCGTGGTTCGGGAAAACGCTCGCTCCGAGGTACGGTTCGAGCGCCGAGGCACCGGCCTGCTTCAGCTGAAGGAAGAGGGGGTCCTCGACGTCCGCGTCCCCCATCAAGAGCAGGACGGAACAGGCTGTCCCGACACTGCCGACCCCCACGACCTTCTGGGCGACGTCGACGACATGGTAACGATCGAGCAGCATGCGCCGTTCGTCCGGAAGGGTCGATAGGTATCGTTCGTAGAACGCCCGGGACTCCTCGTCCGCGGCCGAGTCCTTGTAGTGAACGATCAACGGAGGGTTGTCCCGGATCCGATACCGGCCCCCGATCGCCTTGGCCATTTTTGGGAACGCATGCAGGCTGGTTCGTCGGCGAGCCTTGCGGATCGCTCCGCGCAGGAGTTTCCGAGGGCTGCGCCCCGAGGGAATCGAGGATCCATCGACGTTCAGGTGATAGTACCAGATGTCCGAGAAGCGCATTTGGGCAAACTCCGCCATCATTTCGCGGTACGCCCGGGCCGCCGTCCCGGCCGCATCGCGGACCTCCGTACGCCCGTAGCGGTTGACCCGGCCCGCGACCACGAAGCTCGTGACAAGGCGTTTGACGTCCCACTCCCAGGGCCCCGGAAGCGTCTCGTCAAAGTCGTTCACATCAAAGACCAGCTCGCGCTCGGGGGTGCCGAAAATCCCGAAGTTGCTGAGGTGCGCGTCCCCGCTCAGCTGGACCCGGATGCCCGTCGACGGCGTGGTCGCAAGGTCGCTCGCCATCAGGCCGGCGGCGCCCCGGAAGAACGTGAACGGCGAGAGCGACATTCGGCCGTAGCGGATCGGCAACAGCCGGGGAATTCGAATATGGTCGGCTCCGGCAAGCACGTCGATCGGGTCCGGCCGGTTCTTAGGAGGGGCCCAGGCACCGTGGGCCGAGCGCGGCACTTTCCGCCGGAGCGCCTTGCCGGCCACCAGATCGTCCGCCCGACAGTGCGCACCGAGGAGTTCGCGCGAAGCCTTCGCAGAGAGGGCCATCTTGCGTTCCTCGGATCGGTAACCGACGGTCCCTCGCGGGGTCTTCCGTCAAGGAGGGGAGCAGAGTTCAATCCTCTAAGTCTTTCGTGAGGGCGCCCGGCGAGTCGGGCGGGAACAGCCTCTTACCGCCTTCGACTCTCTGGGGGAGTTGCGATGTCGGAACGTCCCTACCATCTCAGCGCCCGGGTGAGCACCGAAAACCCCTCTGCGGTTCGACCGGTTCTCGAGCACCTTTTTCCCGGAGGCGCGATCTCCCTCGGCAACGGCTCGAAGGAATTCGTTGTGGACGGCCGCCTCGTTGGCCCGAGCGCCCGAGAGTTGAACCGAGCCCTCCTCACGTCCCTTCGACGCGCAGAGAAGCGAACTCGACTGCGGGCGGAGTGGACGTGCGACGGCATCTCGGAGCGTTTCTTCGATTATGTTCCGAAGGGGAAGCCAGCGATCTCGAATGGCGTCGGTTCGCCGTCGGTGAGTCCGCGTGAGGACTCCCGGCCGCGGATACCCCGGGCCGCACGGAACAAAAAATAACGACCCGGCAGAACAGATCCGATCGAAGTCGCCGGCGGGTCGTCGACCACCCGTGACGCGACCCGCTCTGAACGGGGCTCGCCAACCCGGGGACGGGCGAGTTCCGGGCTCGGGGCCGGCCGAGTTCCAGGATGGGTGTCCTTGGAACTTGGATTGCGGGGAACGGTGCTCCGGACGCCGGTAGCGGTCCCGATGCGCGGTGCGTGCAATGCACACTGCACCCAGCCTCAACGCCACAATCTCCGGGTCGCGCGGTCTCTCAGCGGCCGAGCGCGGAAGCGGCCCACGAGAGGATTGGAGGATCCAGCGCCCCGACCGCCGGATGGGAAGGATCGGGCATTCCGGCCGTTCGAGACCGTGCGGATGCGAGCTAGGGAGGGGGAAATCGCGCGGCGGGCGGTTGCATTCGTTCCGCTTCATCCGACGTATAACCCCTTTATGACCCGGGACCACATGGCCGGCCGAGCCGTCCGCCGAACCGGGGTCGGCAGATGGAGAGTTCGGTGACGGGTGTGCAATCTCGCGGGCCCAAGCCGTTCACGCCCAACACGCGCAGGCCCGGTAACGCGCTCCGCAGATTCACCTACGATGGATCGCGGGGGCCATCACTCGCGCGTGGAGTTCTTGTGGTCGGGTTGGTAGCGGTCATGGTCTTCGGGTTTGCGATGGCGCTTCCGCCAATCCGCGACCCTGCGTCGTCGCCGCAGGCAACCCACGCGAGGGCCGCGAGCGCCCCGCCGGTACTCGACTGCAGCCCAACGTCCAGTGCGACACTTTCGATCCTCTCGCCCGCGTCCAGCTCCGGGCTCGCGGGGACCGAGATTGAATTCAGCGGAACGGGGTTCTATTCTCAGGGAGGCAGCGGATTCGTGGTGATTTTCCTCGTAAACCCGTCCGGGTCACAGGTCAATCTTGTCGTCAGTGTTTACGGAGTCACCTCGGCGCCGTTCAAGGCATACCTCACCTTCCCGGCCGAAACCAACGGCACCAGCAACACGCCGGGCGAATACACGTTTTGGGCGTCGAACGGGTTTCAGCCCGCTACGTGCGCTTCGACGACATTCACGGTGACGGGCACTCCCCCGTCCGCCCTCGCATGTCTCAATTATTTCACGAAGCTGATCGTCACATCCCCCGCTTCCGCGAGCGGTTCCGCGGGAAGCTCGGTCACAGTCCAAGGCCAGACCTTCTACTATGTCGGAGACACAACCCTCGTCTTCTCGACCCTCGACGGGACGACCTACACGTCCCTCGCGACGGTGGTGCCAAGTTCCCCGTACGGTTGGTTCAACGTGACCGTGACCGTTCCTTCGGGGTATGCCCCGGGCACGTACCTGTTCTGGGCGGTCGATTCACTCGAGAATTGCGGTGGGGCTTTTTTCACGTTGACGGCGGCGGCAACCGGGCTCACGCTCAATCCCACGGTCGGTCCTCCCGGCAGCGTCGTCACTGCTACGGGCACCGGATTCGCCCCGGATTCCACGATCGAGTTCTCCCTCGACAGTGAGTTTGCGGCGTCGGACTGCTCGAGCGACGCGACCGGCGCTTTCCCAGGGATTACCGGCACGCCCTGCACATTCGTTGTTCCCGAGGCCCCGAACGGGAATGAAGGGGGACAGAATGTGGTGGCGGTCGACCAGTTCTTGGGCCGAGGCACGGCGTCCTTCGACGTCACGCCCGAAATCACACTGACTCCAAACCAGGGGCCGCTCGGTGCGACCTTCACGGTGAACGGTTCGGGATTCAGTGCTTCTCCCTCAGGGGCCGTTGTCAACTTCGCCGGTTCGGAACTATCAATGATAGGGGGCTCCGATTGTATGTTCAATGGCCCCGAAATCACCCTGGACGTCAATGGGGGATTCAGCTGCACTTCCACCGTTCCCTCCTGGGCGGCAACTGGCCCGAACGTCGTGCAAGGCGACGACTTGGCGTCCGGGGAGTTGACCGCCGCCCAGACCTTCATAGCAGGGACGCTGCCGTTGATCGCGATGACCCCGGGTCAAGGTCTCGTGGGGTCGACGTTCACGATCATCGGTTCGAGCTTTTCGGTTGGCGGGGTTGTGTACCTGACGCTCAACACCGTTCCGTATTCGTACGGCGACGTTCCCGGAGTGATTCTAGTCCCGTCCGCATGTACGAGGGGAACGGTTACGGGGAGCGCGGTGACGACGGGTCCGCATGGGGGGTTCCAATGCACGTTCACGATCCCGGCGACTCTGGACGACGGGACGCCGGTGGTGCCGGGGATCTACTACGTAGCCGGCCTGGACACGACGACCGACCTCGTGCCCCCCAATCTGGTCTTTACCGTGACATAGCGGAGATTGGAACGACTTGGGGCGTGGGGTCATCGCGGTGGCTCGTGCGTCCCGCTCGGCCCCGGTGGGAGCGCGGGTCGGGGAAGATCGCGTCGCGGTCCTTGGATCAAAGAACTCGGCGCTCCCAGGTCTGTAGTCGCGGGCGGTGGGTGCAACGCACATTGCACCCTGTCCTGCGGGGATAGCCCCGAGCGGATTCGAACCGCTGTCGCCGGCTCCAAAGGCCAGCATGCTTGGCCACTACACCACGGGGCTGCGACGTAACACCGGAGGCCTCTACTAAAGTGTAGTCGGCGGACCTGCCTTCCGCCCCGGACGGTTTTAGGGTCAGCGGCTTTCGGTATCCGATGCGTCGAACGAAAATTCTCGCGACGGTCGGGCCGGCGACGGATACTCCCGACCGACTTCTCCGACTCCTGAACGCGGGCACCGATGCCTTCCGGGTGAACTTCTCCCACGGGACGGACGAGGAGCACCGGGCCACCCTCCAGCGCATTCACGAAGTGTGCCGCGGAGCCCACCGAGAAGCAGCGGTTGTCGTCGACGTGCAGGGTCCGAAGCTGCGAATTGGTGAACTGGCGGGAGGATCGGTTACGCTCGCCCCGAACCAGCGGTGGACCCTGGACCAGGACCCTTCGGTCGGATCCGAGAGCCGGACTTTCGTCGAGATCCCGTCCTTCGAACACGCGGCCCGCCGTGGGGACCCGGTGCTCCTCGGAGACGGGGACGTCGAGCTAACGGTCGAGAGCACGGGTCCGAGCGGAATCGTGACGAAGGTCGTCAACGGCGGGGCCGTTCGCTCGCATGCGGGGGTCTTTCTGCCGCGGGCCCACCTCCGCACCTCGGTCTTCGGTCCGAAGGACCGCGCGGACGCGACCCTGGCTCTCGAGGGCGGGTTCGACTACCTGGCGCTCTCGTTCGTCCGGAATCGCGACGACGTTCTGGAAGCCCGCCGTTGGTTGGATGCGCGGCCCGAGGGGCGTACGGTCGGGATCATCGCGAAGATCGAGCGCGCCGAAGCGCTGGGGGCGATCGACAGCATCCTTCGCGAGTCCGACGGCATCATGGTGGCTCGGGGGGACCTCGGGATCGAAGTTCCGCTCGAACGGCTGGCGCTCGAGCAGAAGATGCTCGTCCGCCGGGCGAATGCGCAGGGCCGCTTCTCGATCGTCGCGACCCAGATGCTCCTCAGCATGATCTCCGCCGCCCGTCCGACCCGGGCGGAGGCTACGGATGTGGCGAATGCCGTGCTGGACGGCGCCGACGCGGTGATGCTCAGCGAGGAGAGCGCCGTCGGCCAACACCCGTTCGATGCGGTGCGCTGGCTCGACCGCATCGCGCGGGCGACCGAATCCGCCTTCGACCCTCGGCCGGGCCGGGAGATGATCCGACCGGCAGAGCCCGGCGGGGCCGAGCTGGCGGTCGCCCGGGCGGCCGTGGAACTCGCGGAAAACGTTCGAGCCCGCGCCATCGTGACTCCCACGCATTCGGGCCACACGGCGCAGCTGGTCGCCGCCCTCCGACCCACCTGTCCGGTACTCGCGCTATCCAGCTCGGACCACGTCCGCCGTCGCCTGGCGCTGTTCCGCGGCGTGCGCTCCTTCACGGCGCTCGACCACAGCGACCTTCAGTCCCTCCGAAAGCGGTCGCTCGAGCTCCTCGGGGTCTCCGGGCTGTCCATGAACGGACCGATCGTCCTCACCGCCGGGTACCCGGTCGAGGGTCGACCAACAAACCTCGTGACCGTCGTGGAAGCGCGCGAGGGGGGGTCACGACGCGGGGCCCCGCACCAGATACGTCGCCGATCCGGTCCTCGGCGCGTTCAATAGAAACAGGAACGGCAGCATCCCCGCGCAGATTGCCCCGGTGAAGATCCAAGCAAGGTCGTAGCCGGGGCCCCCGGCGATCACCCCGTAGAGGATCGCGAAAAGGCTACCGAGGAAGAGCTGGACGGAGTTGATGAGCCCGATGGCCAGGGCCACGTTCTGGTCCTTCGCCTCGGGCAAGTAGGTGGGAACGAGGTACAGCACGGCGAAGATCAACCCTTCCGCGAACCCGAGGAACACGAAGAGCGGCCAGAGGGCGAGGAGCGGCAGGAACGGGATGAACAGCACGCCGACCGCAGTCGCCGCGGTCCAGACGAGGAGCATCCGGCGAAGGTCGGTTCTCCGCTCCGCGAGCCAGCCCCCGATGGGACCCCCGAAGATCTCGGTGACGATCATCACGGTGGGGATCCCGGCGGCGAGCGCGATCGGCCATTCGGGATGCACGGTCGAGGCGAACTGAACGAAGTACTGAGCCGCCACGTAGAACGCGGTCCACATCCCGCTCAACCCCAGGGCGAGAGCCCAGAGGTTACGGGACTTGAGGAGGGGCTTGCCCGCGACCCAGGCCGACCGCCAATCCGGGGGTACGTCCCCGGGTGGGATCGGCGGAAGGACAACCGACCCGACCGCCCCGACCACGAGGAGGGCGATGCCGCCCACCGCGAGCGCCCACGGCCAGCCGAACGCGGCCCCAATAAGCGCCCCCGCGAAGAGACCGATTCCCGACCCGACGCTGAATCCCGCGTTGTAGATCCCGATCACCGGACCCCGGGACCCGGCGGGGTAGTACGAGGAGACCAGTCCCAGCGCCGGAGCAAAGAAGAACGCCGCGCCCGCCCCGGCGCCGAACCGCAGCGCAGCGAGGGTGACCCAGTCGGGGGAGAACGCGGAGGCGAGCGAAAAAAGGCCCATGAGGAGCAGCGCGAAGATGGACGTGGTCCGGTATCCCCAACGCATCGCGATCACGCCGGCCGGGACCTGGAAGACCCCGGCCCCGACCAGGAAGGCCCCGAGGACGATCCCGAGCTGGCCGGTGTTCGCGTTCAGTCCGGTGCCGATGAGCGGAAGGACCGCCCCGACGTTGTACCAGTTGAACGCGTAGACGACCCGCAGGAGCACGAGCGTGCCCGCCGCGGAACGGCGGGCCGACCGGTCGAGCTCGGTCACACGGGATCCCGTCCGAGGAGACCATGGGTCTGGAAGTAGCGGAGGAACCCCTGCGCAGCGAGCTCGTAACCGGAGATGATCGACTCCCGGTCGGTCGGGTCCGCGGCGGCGGCCTCGGCCGCGTCGAATGCTCGGAGTCGGGCGGTGACGAACTCCGCGTCCGCGTGCTCGCGCGCGGCAGCGAGCGCCACATCTCTCCATTGCTCAACGATCGTGCGGTATCGGACGAGGTCCGCGGCTCCGTCCGGGCTGGGACCGAAGTGGCTGAAGAGGACGACCTTCGGATCGGTCGAACGCATGACGTCGAGGCTCGCGAACAACTGCTCGAGGTCCATGTCCGGCGGTGGCACGGCCGGCCGAAGATGGGAGGAATGCTCGAGCCGAACTCCGGCCCCGTCCCCGGTGAAGACCCCCCGGAGCGCGGTGTCGAAGAAGGCGAGGTGATGTTTCGCGTGACCGGGCGTCGCGAGCACCTGCAGCTCTCCGCCCGCGAGCGGGAATCGCTCCCCGCCTCGAAGGGCAACGATCCGATCGGTGGGCACCGGGGCGATCGGCCCCCACAGCGTGTCCGAGGCGGCGCCCCAGGCGCGCCGAGCGCTCGCGACCAGACGGCTCGGGTCGACGAGGTGGGGGACGCCCAACTCGTGGGCGTAGAACGTCGCCCGAGGGAACGAGTCGACGACCGCTCCCATCCCTCCGGCATGGTCGAGATGGATGTGCGTGACGAAGACGCGCCGCACCTCGTCTGCCGCGACACCGGCGCGGGCCAGACCGGAAAGCAGCGACTCACGGCAGGTCGAAGGTCCGGTTTCAACCAGGCTCCAACCCCCCTCTTGGGGAAGGAGGTAGGCAGCGACCAGCCCTTCGGTGTCCCGGAAATCGAGATCGACGAGTTGCCGCCCCTGACCGAGTTCGCGAACCCGCGGGACCGTCAACCGACCCACCTACCACGCGAGGAGCGGCGAACCGTAGGAGAGGCCCGCGTAACTCACTCCCAACGCGACCGCGGCCACGACGAACGCCGCCGCCCAGCGCCCGGTGCTCCACCGGAGAACCTTGGACCCGTCGAGCGGCCCGATGGGGAGGAGGTTGAACGTCGCAAAGAGCGTGTTGATGTACGCGAGGAAGAGCAGCGGGGCAAAAAGCCACGAGCCGAGATTGAACGTGACGATCGAGGCCGCGTAGAATCCGGCCGCAAAGAACAGGTTCGAGACGGGCCCAGCCAGGCCGGTTCGTCCCCAGCCGCGCACGTCGCTGTACGGCATCCCGTTCACGAGCGTGGCACCGGGAGCCGCGAAGAGAAAACCCCCGAGCGAGGTAATGAGGGACAGGAAGAGTCCGAACGGCCACATCCGGAACTCCGCCCAGTAACCGAGGCGACGCGCCACGAGCTTGTGGGCCATCTCGTGGGCGATGAAGCCGGTCAGGGCGGCGGCAGCCGCGAGCCCGACGAAGTACAGCGAGATGGGCGCAAAGAGGCCGGCGGACCCACTGACGAGCAGGCCGCGGCCGCTCAGGATGATGACGAGGTCGAACGTGAGGACCAGATACGAGATCGCGATGTGCGTGAGTTCCGTGCGGGACGTCGGGTGACTCTGGAGCGGCGGGGCCGCCCGCGACCAGACGGTGTAAGTGTACGGACCGCTCGTCACGCGGCCGCCCCCTCGGTCCTCGGGGAGAGCATCTCGACCGGCATGGGGCCGGCGGGGCGGCCCGACTCGAGGAGACGATGGACGAGTTCCGCCCCGTCCGCGAGGCGGGGCCCCGGACGACTGAAGTACGCCTCATCCGCCACAAAGATCCCGAGCGGGGGCCGAGTGGCGAAGACCGCCTCTCGGAGCTCGAATGATTCGAGTTCGCGATTCGATCGCTCCACGGAGAAACTGCACGGGCTCACCACGATCAAATCGGGCCGAAGTTGGGCGATCTCCGACCAGGTCGTCCTCTGGCCCGGTTGTCCACTTCCGGGCCCGAGGGATATCCCTCCGGCCGCGGAGACGAGGTCGGGAGTCCACAGACCCGCGAGGATCGGGGGGTCCAGCCATTCGACCACGGCCACGGTCCGGCCGGTGCCTTCCCGCGGCTGCGTGCGCTGGCGCAAGGACCGTGAAAGTTCCGCTCCCCGGTTGCCATCGCCGAGAGCCGTCCCGACCGCCGCGACCGTCGCCCACACTTCCGCAAGGTTGGTCGGGGTCAATGCGACGATTCGCGGGGCCACGCCCGCGAGTTCGCACGCGGTCGTGACCTCTTCGGGTGTAACCGAGCAGACGCCGCACAGGTCCTGGGTGAAGAGCAGGTCGGGTCGAAGCGAGCGCAACGTTTCGATATCGAGTTCGTAGAGACTTTCTTCGGCGCCGCGGACCCGACGTACTCGCGCATCGATATCCCGAGACGGGAGGTCGTTGTCCCACGTTCGCGGCCGCATGACGACGGGAAGTCCGCGGACCTCGGGCGGGAAATCGCACTCCGAGCTTCGCGCGACGAGTTCCGGGCCGTGTCCCAAGGCGCAGACAATCTCGGTCGCACTCGGCAGCACCGAGATGACCCGCATCCAGCCTCCGGTGCCGCGGCCAGTCGGAGTCGGACTACTTACGTTTGCGGGAGGAGGCGGACCTACTCGGCGTGCGACCGGATTTCGGAGGAAGCGGCCGTCGTGCGGGTTTGGACGCGGCGCGGGGCTTGGCGACCGGACGATGGGCCCGGGGCCGAGGCGACGCAGGCCCGGGAGTCGGGGTCGCGATGCCGACTGCGGCGGGCGGGGGTGGAGGAGGTTCCGGGGGAGCGATCCCGAGGTGCTTGCAGAGGGCGACCTCCCGCTCGAAGGATAGTCCCAAGCGACGGGCCTCGATCCGCTCCTCCTCGCCCTTCGGTTTTTCCCCCGTGCGGGAGAGCGCGATCGCGTGAAGGAAGCGCATCTGCGGATCTTCCGGTGTCGGCGCAAGGAGCGCCTCGATCTCCGTCTTCGCTCCCGCCCAGTCCCCGAGGTCGATCAGCGCGGCGAGGAGGTGGGCGCGTACCTCGTGGCGCCCCTCGTCCTCGGCGAGAAGTTCGCGGTAGAGGGCGACCTCCTCCTTGGGGCGCGCGCGCGCCCCGAGAACAGCCGCCTTCCCGAGGCGGGCCTCGAGGTCGCCGGGGCGCGCCGCCAGGATCTCGTCGAACGTCCGGTCCGCGTCATCGACGAGGCCGAGGCCGAGGAGGGAGCGGCCGAGCCCGACCTTGGCCGGAAGGAAGCCCGGCTTGAGGTCGGACGCTTGCCGGAAGAATCGGAGTGCGAGGGCCGGAACTCCCCAGTCGAGCCAGGCCCGGGCCCGGTGCATGATCCCGTCGAGCTGTTGCGCGCTCGGCAGCAATCGGCGGGACTCCTTCGGCGACGCACGGGGTTCCTGGCCGAGATACGTCTCGAGCCCGAGCTGCCGAACGAGCTCGGCGAATCGGGCCCCCTCGACGACCGTCCCGCCGTGGGTCGAAACCTCCTGGGAGAACGCGAGCGGGAGGTGACCGGGCGTCAACACGACCAATCGCACGAGCACGTTGCCCTCTCCGCCGAGGAGATGCTGGATCGTCTCGAGCGAGACCGTGTTGGGGTCTTCGAGGAACGAGTACAGGAATCCGTCGCTCGTGCGCAGCGTGAGCCCCTCGTCGGTCGGCTTCGCGGCATCGAGTCGCTGACCCATCGCTTCTACAATCGCGCCCGAGAGCGTGACGAACGGAGCGGACGCCATCGCGTCCGCGAACGCCCGCCCCGTTAAATAGCATGGAGTCCAGATGCACGCTCCGTGGACCTCGACGGCCTCTACCGATTCCTCCCGTCGCTCGAACGGGAGCTGAATTCTTCGTACGACCGAACGGTCCGCTCTGCGCCGGCCGAGGTCCGGCCCTACCTCGAAGTGAACCGCGAGTTCACCCTCCGCGGTGGGAAGCGGTTCCGAGCAATCCTAGTCCTCGCGGGATACTCTCTCGCCTCGGGGCGGAATCCCCGCCCGGCTCTCTCCGCGGCCGCCGCGCTGGAGCATTTTCAGAGCTGGATGCTGATCCACGACGACATCATCGACCATGCGGAGGAACGTCGCGGGGGTCCCACGGTGCACCGGGCCGCCGCGCAGTCCCACCGGCGCGAGCGAAGGGAGGGGTCGAGCGAGGACTACGGCGTCGGCATCGGCATCACGCTCGGCGACAGCGAGGAGCCGTTCACGGTCGAAGCGATCCTCGCGACCCGGGCCGCCCCGACGGCACGCTTGGCCGCGCTGAACGAATACGTCCGAATGACGCGTCTCACCGCCTACGGCCAGCTCCTGGACATCCGCAACGGCGTTCTCGACCCGGGGTCCGTTCGCGAGGCGGACGTCCTCGCCGTCCATCGATTCAAGTCGGCCATCTACACGGTCGTTTCGCCGCTCAAGATCGGGGCCATCCTCAGCGGGAGCCGGCTTCCGTTGCTGCGCGACCTCGAAACCTTCGGCACCAACATCGGGGTCGCTTTCCAACTGAGGGACGACGTCCTCGGGGCCGGATTCGATGCCGACCAGTCGGGGAAGAGCTCGAACGATCTCGTCGAGGGAAAGCGGACCCTCCTCGTCGTCAAGGCCTGGGAGAACGGCTCGGAGGCCGACCGCTCCCGGTTGTCCCGGGTCCTCGGGCATGCGCAAGCGATGCCCGAGGACGTGGAGCGCGCTCGGAACGTGATCCGGGAGACGGGGAGTCTCGGGTACTCGGAGAAGCGGATCGCGGAGCTGACCCGCGCGGCGGTACGGTCCGTCGAACGCAGCCGAGCGATATCGGACCGGGGAAAGGATCTCCTGAAGGAAGTCGCGGACCGGTTGGTCCGCCGCAAATCGTGATCTGCGCCGCTCAGCTCTCGGACTCGGTCGACGACGAGCTTTGCGTCGCGACCCCGGCGGCTTGGAGCGCTTGGGAGAGGTCCTGTTGCATTGACGTGTACCGCTCCTTGAGGTGGTTCTCCTGGCGCTCGATCGCCTTCAGGCGAACCTCGGTCGTCTCCTTGTCCTCCGTCAGGAGGTCCTCGACCTCCTTGCGACTCTTAGCCCGCACCAGCAGTCCCCCGATCGGGCGGTAGACGACGACATCCTCGGAGAGCGTCTTCAGCTCCTCCAGGGTGTGCGAGACCTCCCGCAGCTTGAGGTCAACCTGCATGCGCTGTTGCTGGACCGCGCCGAGCTCTTGCTGCAAGCGCTGGAACTGTCGAATGTCGTTCTGGAGTTTCGCGGGGAGAGCCACGGGCGGGTGACGAGCTCTCCAACATAAGCGCTTCGGAAGCCGAACGGCTCCCGCGCGATTCAGTCGGGCCGGTCCGCCGCCCGGGCCGTCGCGAGCGAGAGGTGAACCCAGCCGAGGTACGTGTTGAGCGCGGCGCGCAGGGCCCCTGAGTCCCGGGCGGAGATACGGAGCTCGACCCCGCCGTCCGCGACCCGACCCAACTCCGCCCGGGCCCGGGGCACTTCCCGTGACGACTCCGGGCGCAGTGCCTGTTCCAACCAGTCTTCCACGGAAGGATCCGTCGCGCGCACGGTGACGGTCGCGTTCCAGCCGAAGGGGGCTTCCGTCATCGGGGCAAGCGCCGCTCGAGGTCTGCCACGATGCGGTCCGTCTTCAACGCCGCCGCGCGGACGTAGCTCTCGGGGTCGAGAAGATTCGCGATCTCCTCGGGCGAGAGGTGCGCTCGCACGACCGAATTGGCCTTCGCCCGTTCGACGAGCGGGGGGCCGCGTGCTGCGTCTGCGGTCAGGGTACGAAGGAGCTCGTGGGCATCCGAGCGCGCGAGGCCCTTCGACGTGAGCGCGAGCATCAGGCTTTCCGTCATCGCTCCCCCGCCCGAGCGGGCCAGCTCGGCACCCATCCTTTCCGAGTCCACGTGCAGGCCCTGGAAGACCTCGGTGAGCTTCGACAGAATATCGTCGGTCAGGACGACCGCGTGCGGGAGCACGATCCGTTCGTTCGCCGAATTCGCGAGGTCGCGTTCGTGCCACTGGACCATGTTCTCGAGCGGGGGGAGGGCGAACGCCCGGATCAGCCGAGCGAGGCTCGTGACGTTCTCGGAGACCATCGGGTTCCGCTTCTGCGCCATCGTCGAGCTCCCGACCTGGTGGGCCTCGTCGAACGGCTCCGCGACCTCCGCGATCTCGGTCCGTTGCAAGTTGCGGACCTCGGTGGCCAACCGCTCGGCGGTGGAGGCGACGAGCGCGAGCCAGTTCGTGAACTCGGCGATCCGGTCGCGGCCGACGATCTGCGTTGGGGCTTCGTCGGCGTTCAGGCCGAGCTGACCCATGACGAGCGCCTCGACTTCGCTCGCGTTACTCCCAAAGCCGGCGCCCGTGCCGACCGCACCCGCCATCTTTCCCACGGCGAGCCGCGGCACCAGCTGGTCGAGACGGTCGCGGTGGCGGGCAACCTCGGCCGCGGCCACCGCAACCTTGTACCCGAAGCTGATCGGCACCCCGTGCTGGCCGTGGGTCCGTCCGACTTCGGGAGTCGCTCGGTGCTTGCGGGCGAGATCGACCAGCGCCCGGGCGAGCCCGGTAAGATCCTCCCGGAGAATGGCCGCGCTCTCCTTGAGCTCCAGCCCGAGGGCGGTGTCGGTGATGTCGGCGCTGGTCGCTCCGAAGTGAACCCATCGACCCGCGGGGCCGGCCGCCTCGGCGAGGGCGCGGGTGATCGCCATCACGTCATGGCGCAGCGTGCGCTCGAGCGCATCCACCCGGTCGAGCGAGACCGCAGAGAGGGTGGCCGCCTTGTCGATCGCGGCCGCCGCTTCCGGGGGCACCATGCCGAGCTTCCCTTCGGCCAGGGCGAGCGCCGCCTCGACCCGAAGGGCTCGCCCGAGACGCGCATCGCGCGAGAAGAGCGAGCGAACGGAGTCCCGACCGTATCGGAATTCTAGGGGGCAGAAGAGGGAGCCGGGCTCGTCCGTCACATCTAGAGAGCCGCCCCTGAGTATTTATTCGTAGCCGGGCGCCGCGGGGCGAACGCTCGTCGAGCCGGGTCCACCGCGGGGCTATTCATCCCTCCGCCGAATGCCAACAACGGGGGTCCATGGCGGGGATTCTGGTCGCCCTCGGCGGAAACGCTCTCCAGCGAGCCGGAGGACGCGGCTCGTGGGAGGAGGCCCGAGAGCAGATGCGCCAGACGGTGACCGTGCTCGCCGAGATCGCCGCGGGAGGGGACGTCCTCGTAATCTCGCACGGGAACGGCCCGCAGGTGGGCGCGCTCCTCCGACAGAACGAGCTCGCCGCGCGGGAGATTCCCCCCCGCCCGATGGACGTCCTGGGGGCCGAGACCCAGGGCCAGATCGGTTACCTCATTCAAACGGAGCTCACTCCGGCGCTTCGTCGTCGGCACGTTGACCGGTCGGTCCTGACCGTCGTCAGTCGCACGGAGGTGGCGGCCGATGACCCCGCGTTCGCCCATCCGTCGAAACCGGTGGGCCGGTACTATCCCGAGGACGAGGCACGGGTCCTGCGAAAGCAGTACGGCTGGTCCATGCAGTTCGACGGCGCCCGCGGAGGATGGCGGAGGATCGTTCCCTCACCGCGCCCCGTTCGTTGGCTCGAAGGCGCGGCCGTCCGCTCACTGCTGGAATCGGGTCTCGGGGCCCGGTGGATCCCGGTGGTCGCCGGAGGCGGCGGCATCCCGGTCATCCGCAAGCCGAACGGGACGTTCGAGGGTGTCGAGGCGGTGATCGACAAGGACCTTGCCGCCTCCCTCGTCGCGCGGGAGCTCGGGGTCGACACGCTCGCGATCGTGACCGACGTCCCGGGTGCTGCCGTTTCGTTCGGGAAGAAAGGCGAGCACTGGCTCGCGAAGGTCTCGCGGGCGGAGCTCGCCGGCTACTGGAAGCGGGGGGAGTTCGGGGAGGGGTCGATGGGACCCAAGGTCGCGGCGGGCCTCGAATTCCTCGACGGCGGCGGGCGGCGCTTCGTGATCACGGATATCCCGTCGCTCGCGCGCGCCCTTCGGGGTGAGGCCGGGACCCGGGCCGAAGCCTAGGGCCGGGACCGGGCGCGGACCAGCGCGGCGACACCGGTTCCGTATTGCAGGGCCTTCTTGGGCCGAAGGGCGAGTTCCGCGGGTAGGCCTCGGGCGAGCGCCCATTCTCGGAAGTATCGCTTCGGCATCTCCCGGGGGATCCGCGAATCGGTCGGCACCGCCCGTGCGGCGCGCACGAATGTGGCCGAAAGATATGGCGCGAACAGCGTCTTTCCCGCTTTCTCCCCGATTCGCAAAGTTCGGGGCCAGTCGGTGGCCAGCAGCCGGTCGAGATCCTCCTGCGCCCGCATTGAGGCTTCGTCCGCCGAAAGGCCGCGGTAGTGCGCGTAGCCCAGGAAGAGCTCGTCCGCCCCCTGACCGCAGACAAGTCGAGACGGGCGGGCGCCAGTGATGGCGACGGCGAGCCCGAGAAGCACCGTGCGGGAGACGGGGGGAAGGCCGACGAGCTCGGAGGCGAATCGGGATTCCGCGGCCGCGACCTCGAGCTCCCCGATCACATTCGGCTCCCACGGGAGGCCCAACCGGGTCGCACCCTCCTGACCGGCCTTGAGGTCGGGGGCGCCGTCCCGGCCCATGGTGCATAGCGTGAGCTCGGGCCGCGACCGAAGCTCGAAGGCGAGCAGGGACGAATCGACCCCGCCCGAGAACAGGATCCCGAGAGCCCCCCCGGGTGCGCGGAGCGGGCGGAGCGCTTCCTCGAAGGCGGCGTCCAACTCCGACCGAAGGATGCGCTCTTCCGAGTGTGTGAGCCCCACGGAGAAGAGGGACGAGGTCCGAGGTTGAACCCTTATCCTCCCGACGGATTCCGGGCGGAGTGGCAGGACGGACGGCCGGTTCCGGAGATTCCCGACCCCTTCGCCGAGCGCTGTTCGTCGACCGGGACGGCACCCTCAACCCCGACCTGAAGTACCTCAAGGAAGCGGACCGTCTCGAGTTGTTCCGCGGCGTCGGCGACGCGCTTTCCCTCGCGCACGACCACGGTTTCCTCGTCGTCTGCGTGACCAACCAGTCGGGGGTCGAGCGCGGCTTCTACACGGTCGAGGACGTGGACCGGATCCACGCGCGTCTCAACGAGTTGCTGCGCGCCCACCGCGCGCACATCGACGCCTTCTACTATTGTCCTCACGCCCCCGAAACCAACTGCGACTGCCGAAAACCGGGCACCCTGCTCTTCCGCCGCGCCCAGGAGGAGTGGAACATCGACTTCGCGACGAGCGCGATCGTCGGCGACCGGGGGTTGGATATGGAGGCGGGCCGCAAGCTCGGCCTCCTCACGGCGTTCTCAACCCAAGCGGGCCACGACCCCGACCCATCCTACGCGAAGTTCCGGGACGGGGGCACCGTCGATGTGGACGCGGGGTCGTTCTCGGCCGCCGTCCTCCGGGTGTTGGCGTGCGGTTGACCGGAGCGGGTCGCGGAGCGGCGCTTGGAAGGGGTTAAACCCATCCCCTGCTCGCGCCCGCGAGAGGGCTAGCCGTGCTTCCGTGGTCGATGGCCGTCATCGGGATCGTCGCGACGGTCCTGTTGGCGCTCGGGGCGGTGCTGACCCACGCGTTGACCCCGATCGCGGGAGGCGTGGCCGCCGTCTTTGGGGTGGTCATCGTGGTCTTCGCGGGGTTCCCGTATCTCGCGCTCCTGATCCTATTCGTGGGCGCGAGCGTTCTCGCGACACGGTACCGCTTCGAGGAAAAGCGCCGCCAGAACCTCCAGGAGGGCCGCGCGGGCGAACGCGGGGTCTCGAACGTGATCTCCCACATCATCATCCCGACGGGTCTCGCGGTGGCGGGTGGGATCTCATCGCCATTCCTGAGTCCGCCCGCGACCGCCCTCCTCTTCGCGAGCGCGCTCGCCTTCGGTGGTGCGGACACGTTCGCGAGCGAGTTCGGCGTGCTGGCCGGGCACGCCCGCAGCATTCTCACCGGCCGCGCCGTACCCCCCGGGACCAACGGCGGCGTCTCGGGTCGAGGGGAGCTGTTCGCGTTCCTCGCGTCGGTGACCACCGCGCTCGCTGGGTTCGGCTTGTTCGTCTTGTTCGCGACGCCCCTCCCGAACCCGGCGCTGTTCATCCTCACGGTGATCGCCGCCGGATTCCTTGCGTGCCAGGTGGATTCGGTGCTGGGCGAGACCCTCGAGAACCGCGGGATCCTGACCAAGGGGTCGACCAACTTCCTGGGAATGCTGGCTGCGGTCGCGTTCGCCGCCACGGTGCTCGTCCTCCTCGGAGGTCCGCTCTGACGACCCGCGCGCGCCCTCCGGCCGGAAGCGTCGTGCTCCTTTCGGGGGGCATGGATTCGGCGACCTGCCTGGCGATCGCGAGCCTTCGGCATCGCCCGGTCCACGCGCTCACGGTCGTCTACGGCCAGCGGCATGCGCGCGAAGTTCGCTCGGCGCGCGCCCTGGCCCGCCGGTATAAGGTCGCGCGCCACACCGTCCTCCGGCTTCCCCTGGGACCTCTGCTCCGCTCCTCCCTCACCGATGCCCGGCGCCCGCTGCCGCGCCGGACTCGACCGGGGGCGCGCATCCCGTCCACCTACGTCCCCGCCCGGAACACGATCCTACTTTCGATCGCCCTCGGATATGCCGAGAGCCATCACCTGGGCACGATCTATCTCGGCGCCAACGCGATCGACTATTCGGGTTACCCCGACTGTCGGCCGGCATTCCTACGGGCCTTCGAGCGATTGGCCGCGGTCGCCACCCAGGCCGCGGTCGAACGCGGGGAGCGGGTCCGGGTCGAGGCGCCGTTGCTTCGACTATCGAAGGCGGAGATCGTTCGATGGGGGGAGCGCCTCGGCGTGCCGTGGGAGCTGACCTGGAGCTGCTACGCCGGGGGTCGTACGCCGTGCGGTGAATGCGATTCGTGCCGGTTGCGCGAGAAGGGGTTCGCCGAGGCGGGTCGCCTCGACCCGGCCATTCCCCGCTGACTAGCTCTTCGTGGGGGCGGTCGGTGGGACCGGGGGCACGACCGAGGTACAGAACGAGCAGCGCTTCGCCGCGAGCGGAATCGTGGAGAGGCATTCGGGGCACGTCCGGGTCGTTACGGCCGCCTTGGCCGCCTTCTTCTCTTGGGAGAGCTGGTACGGGTACGCGATGAGGAAGAACACCACCACCATGAGGATCAGGAAGGTGATGATCGCCCCGAGGAAGGCGCCCCCGAGGATCGGGCTCCCGTTGATGGTGACGACCCCCAGCGACGAAAAGTTGACGTGGCCGGCGGCGGCGATCAGCGGGTCGATGATGTCGGTGACCAAGGCCGAAATGAGTGCGACAATGGCGAGGCCGACCACGAAGGCCACCGCCATGGAGATCAAGCTTCCCGAGATCAGAAACTTCTTGAAGTCCGCGTAAACTCCCATGGTCGTCCTCCGTCAGGAAACCGGAGCCCTCGCTAAAAAGGTATGCAACTCATCGCCGAAGCGGGCCGCGTTCCGCCCTGAGCGGGAGCGCGCGAACCCGAGCTGAGTCGCGCGTCCCCACGGGGTCCGGGCAGGTCGACCCGTACTGCGGCATCGCGCGAGCTTCCGAGACCTCGGAGTGGCCCGGGGACTTCACATCGCGTCGAGGGGAACGATGCCGAGAAGGTCGAGCGCGTTACCGAGGGCCTGACGCATGGCCGCCACCAGGGCGATCCGGCTCGCCCGCTCGTCTTCCGCGCGCAGCACCGGAACCGCGTGGTAGAACCGGTTGAACTGGTCCGCGAGCTCGTGGGCGTAGCCGGCGAGCGCGTGGACGTGCCCGGTGCGGGCCGCGTAGGCGACCGTCCGCGGAAGGCGGGCGATGACCCTCACGAGCGCGG
>Ga0335078_10001925_pt1 | contig 31385 bp, 33 predicted proteins | sample Lox_Sample_32_FD_206711 | JGI IMG/M metagenome (GOLD analysis project Ga0335078, IMG submission 206711) | Soil microbial communities from Loxahatchee National Wildlife Refuge, Florida, United States - Lox_Sample_3.2 | ecosystem: Environmental > Terrestrial > Soil > Wetlands | place: USA... | reverse complement strand
GAAAGGGCAACAGCTGACCGGCGTCCCGAGGGCATCGGCCCCCTTTGCCCCCGCTTGCGCCGGCGGCGTGAGCGCCGGATTCGAGGGTTGGGCGCGGGACGGCGCCTGAACGACAGTATTGCTTTCCGCTACGACTGGCGCAAGCCACGAAACTCATCGGCGGCGTCCCGGGAGTGGATGGTCACGCCCGGGTACGGTTCGACCAATGCCTGCCCCGTCGCCACCGTCGGCGTACGACCAGGTGATCTGGATCGTGATGGAGAACCACTCCTACGACCAGATCATCGGCTCCTCGGATGCGCCTTACCTCAATAAGCTCGCCGGCGAGTTCGGTCTCGCCACGAACTTCTATGCCGAGGGGCACCCCAGCCTTCCGAACTACATCGCCATGACCTCGGGCTCGACCCAGGGCATATCTGACGACAACCCGCCGGCGGATCACCCACTCGACGTCTCGAGCATCTTCAGCCTTCTGCCGGGCGGCGAGTCTCGCTCGCTCGAGGAGTCGATGCCGGCGAACTGCCAGAAGACCGACTCCGGGGAGTACGCGGTCCGTCACAACCCCCAGGCCTATTACACGAACCTGGCACCCGACTGCGCCGCCTACAACGTGCCGCTAAGCGACCTTCCCGCGTTGCAAGTCCGCTTTACGTTCATCACCCCGAATCTCATCCACGACATGCACGACGGCACGGTCGCCGACGGCGATACGTGGCTGTCGACGTTCATGCCCACGCTGCTCGCGAGCGCCGAGTATGCCGCGGGCCGAGCGGGGGTGTTCATCACCTGGGACGAGGACGACGACCTCAGCGGCAACCACATCCCGACGCTGGTGATCGCGCCCTCGATCGCTCCGGGCACCAAGGTCGCAGAGCGCCTCGACCATTACGCGATGCTCCGCGCCACCCAGGAGATGCTGAACCTCTCGCCGCTCCTCGGCAACGCCGCGACGGCGGCCGACCTCCGTGCCGCGTTCAACCTGTAGCGGAACGAGCTAGTCGCCGGTCTCGAGCGCCGGCCGCGCCACGATCCGGCGCGTACGGAACGCCACCGCCCCGAGGAGCGCCAGCGCCACCGTGACCACGCCGGCCCCCGCGAACACCGCGCGCACGCCGGCGACGCCGAGCAGCGCGCCGGCGCCCACGAACGCCGCGACAAACGCGATGTTCTCGAGCACGTCTTTGAGCCCGAACACGCGACCGAGCATGCGCTCGACGACCATCTCCTGCATCAGGCGCGTCTCGGGACCGACGAGCAGGTTCTCGCCAAGCCCGATGAACATGAACGCGACGAGCGCGAGTGGAAGGTTGGGCGCGAGTGCGGCCACGGCCATCGCGGCACCGGACACCGCAATGCCGACCAGCCAGCGGCGGCGCAGACCGCCGATGTCGGAGCCGGCGCGGGCGTTCGACCACGAACCGGCCACCATGCCGAGGCCGTACAGCGTCATGAGCACGCTGTAGCCCGACCCGTCGGCGTGAAGCGGCCCCGTCGCGAACAGCGGGGCCAGCACGTTGAACATTGCGCCGGTGACCACCACAAGCGCCCCGACGCCCATCAGCACGGGAACTCCCGGCATCGCGACTGCCGCCCGCGCTCCGTCAACCGTCTGCGCCCACACCGATCCTGGTGCAGGTTCCTCCGAACCGGCGCTCTCGTTCCTGGATGCCGCGGCCCACGGCCCGAGGTCGACGCCGGCGAGCAGCACGGCCGAGGCCACGAAGCTGACCGCGTTGAGCACGAGCACGACCGGGGCAGTGGTGACGAGCAGCAGTCCGGCGGCGATGGCCGGCCCCAGCATCAGGCCGGTGTTGATGCTCGCGTAGAAGATCGCGGTGAGCTCCGAGCGGCGCTCGGGCGGCACCAGCGCGGGCAGGGCGGCGTTGATGGCGGGGCGGAACAGGGCGGTTCCCACGCCCGCGAGCAGTGCGAACATCACTGTCGCGGCGAACGACGGCACGAGCGCGAGCGCGACGAAGCAGATCGCGCGCATGAGGTCGGCGCAGACCACGAGACGCCGGCGCGAGAAACGGTCGGCGAACGAGCCGAACAGGGGCGCCAAGACAATGCCGGGCACGAACTCGCCGAGCAGCACGAGCGAGACCGCCCAGCCCGAGTGCAGCCGCTGATAGGCGACGAGCAGCAGCGCGACGTAGGCCGCGCCGGTCCCGACCTGGGACCCGAAGAACGCCACGAAGAAGCGACGCAGCGGAGGGTTGTCTCTGAGTAGCCGGAGCACTGAGGGCTCGCCTTAAGCGGCAGACATCGTCCGGCATGTATCGGCCGGGGAAGCCCCAGACGTGAGGGAAACGGGGCGGGTGATGTTGCTAAACAACGCCCGAGGGAACGATCGGGCGGCGCCCCCGGACGCCGCCCGATCTGCTCGTTCAGGCGAGGTTGTTGGCCTTGAGGAACGCGGCCGCGACCGTGGCCGGCTGCTGGTGGTCGATCGCCACCGCCTTGTTCATCGCGATGATCGCGGGCGTCGTCAGGAGGGCGTTGATCTTGTCGACCGTGGGCATCACGCTCGGCCACGCGTTGACCTTGTTCTTGTTCACCACGAGCGCGATGTTCTGGAAGCCGAAGATGTTCTTCGGATCCTTCAGCACCACGTACTTGCCGCTCGCGAGCTGCGGATCGGTGGTGAACACGTCGATCGCCTGCACGGCGCCACTGTCGAGCGCCTGGTACTGGAGCCCGAGCGCGAGTGACTTGAACGAGAAGTTGTTCACCCGTACACCTTCTTCGTACCGGCGGCGCCTTCCTCACGGTTGAGGAACTCCGGCCGCGCGCCAAGCGTGAAATGCCCGACCTTCTTCAGGTCTTCGGTGTTGACGAGGCCGTACTTCTGAGCGTAGGCCTTGGTGACCGCGATCGTGTCTGTGTCGAAGAACGGCGTCATGTTGCTCATCACCTGCCCGCGCTTGGCGTAGGCCTGCTCGGCCAGGTTGTACTCCTGCTGGGGGCTCGTCACCGCCTGGTTGAGCCCGAACACAGTCGCCACTGACTCGCCGGTGTACTCGGGATAGGCGTCGATCTGACCGGAGGTGAGCGCCTTGTCGACGACCTCGGTCGCGCCGATGTTCTCCTTGTAGTTGATCGTGCATCCGGCTTTCGCCAACGCCTGCTTATAGAGCTGGCCGACGATGAACTCCTCGGTGAAGTTCTTAGTGCCGAGCGTGAGCGAGCCACCCGACGACGATGCGCTCGTGCTCGTGCTGCTGCTCCCGCTCGCCGCGGGTGCAGCCGAAGACGACGCGCTCGAGTTGCTGTTGCTGCTGCCGCACGCCGCAATGAGCAAAGCGCTAACGACTGTGACTGCCGCGGCAGCGAGCTTGCGGCGCCCGCTGCGCGATGCGGACCTCCGCCCGCGGTGTGGTGGTGTGGGTGACATGATTTGCCTCCTCGTGGTTAGACGTTTCCGGGGGCCTGCCATGCGGCGGCGTTCGTGACCGGCTCGGCGGCCATCTGACGGCCCTGCCTGCGAAGTGGATACGGGGTGACACGGTTCTGCACGATCGCGAGCAGCCCGTCGACCGCGAATGCGAGCACGGTGATCATCAGCGAACCGGCGATGACGCCGGCGGTCCCGTAGGTCGGCTCGTTGACGATGATGTCCCCGAGTCCGCCCCCGCCGGCAAAGGTGGCGAGCGTCGCCGTCGCGACCACGTACACGGTGGCGTACGCACCCCCGCGAAGATCAGTGGCATCGCCAGGGGTAACTCGACCCGCCACAGCACCTGCAGCGGTGTCATTCCCATCGCCCGCGCCGCCTGGACAGCGTCCGGGTCGACCTCGGTGACGGCGACGTAGGTGTTGGTGAGGATCACCGGCCCCGCGAGGATCACCAGCGCCACCATCGTGTTCAAAAAGCCGATTCCAAGGATGCCGATCGCGATCGCGATAACGGCGAGGCTCGGCAGCGCGCGGCCGATGTTGGAGACGCTGATCGCCAGAAACGAGCCCCGGTGGATGTGCCCAAGCCACGCGCCCAGAGGGATCGCGATCAGGATCGCGACCCCGATGGCGGCGAACGAGAGCTCGACATGCGCGACGACCTTGGTCGCGAACAGGCTGAGGTTGTTGAAGAAGAACGTGAGTGGATCGCTTGAGCGCATGTTCAGAATGTCTGGAGGCGGCGCCGGCTCCAGGGCGTGATCGCCCGCTGCACTCCCACGAGCAGGACGTCGGCGATGATCGCGAGCGCGATCGCCATCGCCCCGGCGGCCACGAACTCGGTCTTGAAGCCGCTCTGGATGGCGTCGAAGATCAGCGAGCCGAGGCCGCCCGCGCCGATGTAGGCGGCCACGGTGGCGAGGCTGATCGTGGTCACGGTCGCAATCCGGACTCCGGCCATGATCGCGGGCGTGGCGAGTGGTATCTCGACACGGAGCAGCGTCTGGGGTGGGGTGTAACCCATCGCCTGGGCGGCCTCGATCACCGGTCTCGGCACCCCGCGCAGCCCGGTGAGCGTGTTCCGGAACAGAATCAGCAGCGTGTAAGACACGAGCCCCACCTCGGCCGTGAACCGGTTGATGCCGGTCACCTGCACCAGCAGCTCGAACAGCGCCAGGCTCGGGATCGTGTAGAGGAACGCTGACAGCAGCGAGAACGGCGTGTCGAACCAGCTCTGCTTGTAGGCGAAGATCGCGGCCGAGAACGCGATCAGCATTCCGAGCCGACGGCGATCGCGGTGAGCTCGATGTGCTGGATCAGTCCCGGCTTGAACACCGCATTGAAGTTGTGCGTGAACCAGCTCATGCAGAACTGGTGGTTGTTGACCACGCAGCTCGAGGCGCCGCCGAAGTTCGGGATCACGGGTCCGCTCGCGGCGGGCGCGAGATGAAGCACCGGGCTCACGGTGCGCTTTGTTCGGCCGCGCGAGGTGCCAACGCCGAAGCGGGCGCCTCCCGCGGCGCTACCAGCCGCGCGATCGAGTCGAACCGCACGCTGCCGAGCGGCTTGCCGCGGTAACCCCCTCGGCGAGCATGCTGGACAGCCCTGTGTGGAGGCTCGTGTCGGGCAGAACCGAAGGCACCGATGGGTCGCCCGAGATGGGTGGATCGAGCTCGAGGTCGGAGACCGATCGGACGCGCAGACGCTTGAGCCCGCGATCCTCGCCCACAAACCGCGCCACGAAGTCATCGGCCGGCGAGCCGAGGAGGTTGTCGGCGCTTGCGAGCTGCACGAGGCGCCCGTCGCGCATGATCGCGATCTTGTCGCCCATCTTCAGCGCCTCGTCGATGTCGTGCGTGACGAAGATCACCGTCTCGCGGACCTGGCGGTGGAGGCGCAGGAAGTCGTTCTGCAGCCGGTCGCGCGCGATCGGGTCGATCGCACCGAACGGCTCGTCCATCAACATGATGTCCGGGTCGGCAGCCATCGCCCGAGCCACCCCGATCCGTTGCTGCTGCCCGCCCGAGAACTCGCCGGGATAGCGCTTCAGGTCGCCGTCGGGATCGAGCCCGACGAGCTCGAGCAGCTCGCGTGCCCGCTCGCGGATCCGCGTCTTCGACCAGCCGAGCAGTCGCGGCACCGAGCCGATGTTGCTCTCGACCGTCATGTGCGGGAACAGGCCGATCTGCTGCAAGACGTAGCCAATACCACGCCGAAGCTGGGTCAGCTCGAGCGAGCGCACGCTCTCGCCGTTGATCGTGATGTCGCCGTCGGTGATCGAGATCAGACGGTTGACCATCTTCAGCGCGGTCGTCTTGCCGCAGCCCGATGGGCCGATGAGCACGCAGATTTCTCCGGGCGCGACCTCGAACGCCAGGCGTTCGACGGCGGGCTTGTCGCGCGCCGGATATCGCTTGACGACATTGCGAAACGCGATCGCTGCCGGGTCGGTCATCGCGTCTCCCCTACCCTCGAAGCGGCTCCCGCGCTCACCAGGCACTGAAATATCAGATGTATCTCAGTTGTGAACGGCGCCGGGTCTAACTCTCGGACCGCTTACGACGCGGCCGCGTCGGCGCGTTCTGCCGGCCGGAAGCACTACCGGCTGGCTTTGCCCGGGGAGCGGGCAGGAGGCCGCCGAGTGCGCGTTCGGCGTCGATGAGCACGATCAGCCGCTCGCCGACAGCGGCAATCTCGTCGCCGAGGGCGGTGTCGGCGGCCGCGGGAAGCGGGTCGATCCGCTCGGTGGACACGCGGATGATCCCGTCGACCGCATCGACGATCAGACCCAAGGCTCCGCCTGACACCTCGATTACGAGGATCCGGGTTCGGCGATCGCTCTCGACCGGCCCGCGGTCGAGACGGCTTGAAAGATCGACCACCGGCAGTGTCTGCCCGCGAAGGTTGATCATGCCCTGGATCACCCCGCTCGCGGTCGCCGTCGCGCGGGGTGGGATGTATCGGATGATCTCGCGCACCGAGGTGATGGGCAGGGCGTAGTGCTCGCCGTGAAGCGAGAACACGACCAGCTGACGCTCTGCGTCGGTTGCCGTCATCCACGCCCTCCGATTTGTATGCGCGCCGGTCCCAAAGGGAGCGGACCCCGGTCGGCCCCCCGGGACTTGGGGCAATCCTAAACCGAGCCCAGCACGGGGCTACCGGTCAGAGTGCTGACCGTGTGCGGGTCCAGCCCTGCTGGGTAAACCAAGACCAACACCGATTTGAGAACGGAGGCGCTGGATGAGCAGCTTTGGCCGCACGCTCGGAAAGAAGGCGACGAAGGCGACCGTGCGTCACTCGGTGCGCGGTGTGGCGTCGAAGGCACAACGCAAGCCGATGCGGAGCGCCACCCTCCTCGGCGCGGGGGGCTTGGCCGGGATCGTCACCGGGTTCTTCGCCGGTCGCAAGACCGCCTGACCCCGGGACTAGGGCGACACTGGCGTCCGCGAGAAGCGCTCGACCGCGCGGCGGACCTCCGCGAGCTCGCCGTCGGTCAGCGTCATCCGCGGCGGCCGGCATGGTCCGCCGCCGATCCCGAGTTCGTCGAGGGCCGCCTTGAAGTACTGCACGAGCTTCGGCTTCATGTCGAGGCGCGCCAGCGGGAGGAGCTCGGCGTACAGCTCGCGCGCGGTCGCGAGCTCGCCGGCACCGCAGAGGTCGAACAGCCGCACGGACTCGGCGGGCAGCACGTCGGCCACGCCCGAGACCCACCCCGCGGCGCCGGCGCATAGTCCTTCGAGCGCCCAGTCATCGCCGCCGACGAGCACGTCTACCTCGGGGCACAGGTTCACGAGCTCGGCGATCCGCCGGGCGTCTCCGGAGGACTCCTTGAACGCCGTGATGCTCGGCACCTCGTGGGCGAGCAGCGCCAGTAGTCCCGGGCGCAGGTCGCTCCCGCTCCCGAGCGGGTTGTTGTAGACCATCAACGGCAGGTCGGCGGCGCGCGCCGCCGACCCGAAGAACTCGACCAGCTCGCGCTCGTCGGCGCGGTACAGGAGCGGGGGCAGGATCATCGCGCCGTCGGCGCCGGCGCTCTGCGCGTCGCGCGCGTAGACGGCCGCCTGCTCGGCGGTCGCCGCGGAGATCCCCGCGCACACCGGAGCGCGCCCAGCGCTGGCGCCGACGACGGTCTCGATCACCTCGCGACGCTCCTCGCGGGAGAGGCTGCCGCCTTCGCCGACGGTGCCGTTTGGGACGATCCCGTGGATGCCCGCGGCGAGCAAGCGGCTGACCTCGGCGGCCACCGCGTCGTGGTCGACCTTCAGATCTGCATCGAAGTGGGTGACGATCGCGGCGTGAACGCCCTTCATCGGGGTCCTCCTGTCGTTGCTCTCGGTCGCTTGAAGTATCCGCCGATCGCGCGGGCGGGATCGAACGAGGCCAGCGCTCCGCTGCTGCGCCCCTGAAGCACCAGATCCGCGACGAGCTCCCCAGTCAACGGAGCGAGCGTGATCCCGAGCGTGGCATGGCCGGCGGCCACGTGCAGTCCGGCGAGGCCGGGCACCGGCCCGATGAACGGCAGGCCATCGGGGGAAAGTGATCTCATCCCCGCCCAGTCGCGCGGGCCCGGCGCCATCCGCCACGCCGGCAGCGCCTGCTGCGCCGCGGCGGTGATTGCCCGCAATCTCCGGTCGCTCAAACCCAGGCCGCGGGCGCCGAGCTCGAGTGTGCCCGACACCCGCACGGCGTCGTTGAAGACGCTGATCGCGACCTTCGGCGTCTCCAGATACAGCGCCTGCCGCGGCGCGGTCTCCTCAGACGGATACGTCCGGCTGTAGCCCTTGGCGGCGACGATCGGCAACCGCGCGCCGAGCTTTGCCAGCAACCCGGCCGACGCGACGCCGCCGGCGAGCACGATCGCATCGCCCCGGCGGCGGGCGCTTCCACTGGCAACGATCCAGCCCGACCCGTCACGGCCCAGCGCGTCCACCGGTGAGCGCTCGAGCACCTCGCCTCCGCCGGCGACGAATGCGCGCTTCAGGCCGTCGCACAGCGACTCCGGCCGCACGCGCCGATCGACGCGGGCGATCAGGCCGCCGATCGTCCGCTCGCTCAGCGCCGGCTCGAACACGCGGATTTCGGCGGCCGAGATCCGTTCGAGCAACGGGGCGGCGCCTGCGGCGAGGAGCTCGTCTGCCACCCGGGAAAGGTGCTCGAGCTCTGGCTCCTCGAATGCCGGATACAGCAGCGGAGCGTCGTGGAGCTCGAACCCAACGCCCCGCGCGGCCAGGCGATCGAATGCCGGGCCGGCGAGCGCCGCGGCCTGCTGGAGTGCCGCCAGTCCTCGCCGGTAGGCCGAACGCCGGCAGCTCGCGACGAACCGGGCGACCCACCCCAGCATTTCCGGCGACAGCGTCGGACGGATCCAGAGAGGGCCCGATGGGTTGACGAGCCATCTGAGCGACTCGCCGATCACGCCGGGCCCCGGGACCGGAACCGCCAGAGACGGCGTGATCCAGCCGGCGTTGCCCGCGGAGGCGCCGGCACCGCACCGGTCGCGTTCGAACACCGTCACCTCGGCGCCGCGGCTCGTCAGCGCCTCGGCCACGCACAGGCCAACCGCCCCGCCGCCGACGACGATCACCTTCACGGGCGTCTACAGGGCGAACCCTGCCGGGAACGGGTCGGTCGGATCGAGGAGGTACTGGCTCATGCCGGTGATCCATGCGCGGCCGCTGACCTCGGGCACGACCGCCGGGAGCGAGCCCAGGCTCGTCTCCTCGACCAGGCGCCCGGTGAAGCGGCTCCCGATGATCGACTCGTTGACGAACTCCTTGCCGACCGCGAGCTCGCCGCGCGCGTGGAGCGCGGCCATCCGAGCCGAGGTCCCGGTGCCACACGGGGACCGGTCGAGCTTGCTGGGGTGGATCGCGGTGGCGTTGCGCGCGTCGGCGCCGTCGCGGCCCGGCGCGTGGAAGACGACGTGCTTGCACCCTCGGATCGCCGAGTCGACGGGGTGAACGGGCTGAGCCGCGGCGTTGATCGCCGCGATGATCTCGAGCCCGCGGTCGATCAGCTCCTGGGCGTTCGCCGGCACCGGATCGAGTCCCACCGAAGCCGCCGGGATGAGCGCGTAGAAGTTGCCCCCGAAGGCCATGTCGTAGCTCACCGCTCCGAGCGAATCGACCTCGACGGTGGCATCGAGCTGGGTCACGAACGCCGGCACGTTCCGCAGCCGGACGCGCTCGGCGCGGCCGTCGCGTACCTGCACCGTCGCCTCGACCAACCCGGCCGGGGTGTCGAGCCGTATCACGGTCTCGGGCTCGGACACCGCGACCATCCCGGTCTCGACGAGCACCGTGGCGACCCCGATGGTTCCGTGTCCGCACATCGGCAGCAGGCCCGACACCTCGACGAACAGCACGCCCCAGTCCGCGTCCGGACGCGTCGGCGGCTGCAGGAACGCTCCGGACATCGCCGAGTGGCCGCGGGGCTCGCGCATCAGCAGCAGCCGGAGGTGGTCGAGGTGCTCCTCGAAGTACAGCCGGCGCTCCTGCATCGACGCTCCGGGCACCGGACCGAGGCCGCCGGTGACAACGCGGGTCGGCATCCCCTCGGTGTGGGAGTCGACCGCCGCAAAGTAGCTCGTGGCTCGCACGTCCCGAACCCTCGCATGGTCCCGCCGAGATTGGAAGGGCGGTCAGATCCGTGACATCCCGGACCCCTCTCCAGGCGACCACGTCTGGCGCGGGCATCGGCTAGCCCCGGGAATCCCGCCCCATGACCCCACCGGCCCACACGGTGGCACTGGGCAGCCGCCCGCGGCCTGATCGATCGGGACGACGCGGACTCAACCTGACCGCGGAGACGCCTACGATCGACCGATGCTGTTCGCGATGATCCGGAGGGGCGGCCCGGCCTGGGACCGAAACCGCCCGCTGCGCGAGCAAGACAAATGGGACGAGCACGCCGCGTTCATGGACGCGCTGTTCGAGGAGGGCTTCGTCGTGCTCGCGGGCCCGCTCGGCGACGGTAGCCCCGAGCACCGTGTGCTGCTCGTGTTCGACGCCGACAGCGAAAGCACGATCGAGGCGCGCCTCGATGCCGACCCGTGGACGCCGATGGGAATGCTCGAGACAGTCTCGGTCGAGCCCTGGAACGTCCTGCTCGGCGAACTGGGCGCCCGGATCTAGCGCCGAATCCGTCCGGGCCGCCCGTGAAACTCCCGATTCCGGGCGAACCGTCTGGACGGATGTTTATCCGTATGGATATGGAGTTGTGCCGCTTGCGGCCGAAATATATGTCCATATGCACGCTCGTCCCCTGATCGCCGTCACCACCTCGGAGCTTCGCCGCCCCGACGACGGCGGGGCGCGGCCCTACGGGGAGCCGCCGAAGCTCGAGGTTGCGCTCGTCACGCTGTATCCCGAGGCGATCGAGCGCGCCGGCGGCATCCCGGTGATCGTGCCGCCGCTGCGCCCCGACGCGGTCGCTGCGCTGCTCGACCGCGTCGACGGCGTGTGTCTTCCGGGCGGGCCCGACGTGCAGCCGAGCGCATATGGCGCCGAGCCCCACCCCGAGCTCGGACCGACCGAGCCACGGGTGGATGCGGTCGAGCTCGCGCTGGTCCGCGCCGCCGACCGTCGCAAGCTGCCCATCCTCGGGATCTGCCGGGGCATGCAGCTGCTGAACGTCGCGCGCGGCGGCACCCTCCATCAGCACCTTCCCGACGTCGTCGGTACGGGGATCGAGCACCGCCAGCCCGAGCACGGCAGCATCCCCACGCATCGAATCGAGACGGCCTCGCACAGCCGCCTGCGAGCCGCTCTCGGCGGTCCAAGCCTCGACGTCAACACGTTCCACCATCAGGCCGTGCAGAGCCTCGGCAAGGGTCTGGTGGCGACCGCTTGGGCCCAGGACGGCACGATCGAGGCGATCGAGAACCCGGGCGACCGCATGGTGATGGGGGTCCAGTGGCATGCCGAGGGCCTGCAAGCGCACGGTCCGCTGTTCGACCTCCTGATCGCCGCTGCAGCCGGCGCCGAGGAGCAGGTCGCCGAGCCCAGGATGGTGGCGCAGCAGGCCGCCGAGCCGCGTCGGCTTGCAGCGGCCCGAGGGCGATCCACGCGCTCGCGGCGTCGGCCGAGCGCGCAGCTTGCGGCCGCAGGTTAATACGCGTGTCACCTCCCCCGTGGTTAACTTCGTCCACGGAAACGCTTGAATCACTGACGGGGCGCGCTGCACCCTTGGGGAGTGCGCGATGGGCGACCTGGCGGCCCTCTGAGGCCTACACCGTAGGAATCGAGGAGGAGGTAATGCTCCTCGATCCGGCTGGTTGGGGCCTGGCTCAGAGGGGCGACGAGGTTCTCTCGCACGCTGGCCCGGAGCTCGCCGGAAGGTGTGCCGCGGAGACGCACGAAGCCGCACTCGAGCTCAGGACGAAGCCGCGGGCGACCGTCGGCGAGGCGATCGCCGAGCTCCGCGAGCTGCGCTCGCTGCTCGTCCGCGACCTCGCGCCGATGGGCATGGCAGCGGCATCGTGCGGCACCTATCCCGGGGAGGTGACCGAGCCCACGAGGGTGTCTCCCTCGAGTCGCTACCAGGTCATCTACCAGACGACTCGGGACCTCGCCCGCCGGGAGCCGACGTTCGCGCTCCACGTCCACATTGGGGTCCCGGATCCCCAGCGTGCGATCCGGCTGGTGAACCAGCTGCGCGCCCACCTGCCGCTGCTGCTCGCGTTATCGGCCAGCTCGCCTCTGTTGAAGGGGCGGGCGACCGGCCTGGCTTCGAACCGCACGATCCTGTTCCAGGGCTTTCCGCGCACCGGAATCCCACGCCGCTTCGACAGCTACCGGGATTGGGTAGCGACCGTCGATCTGATGGTGCGCTCCGGGGCGATCCCCGAGCCGACGTTCCTGTGGTGGGACGTGCGCCCGCAGCCCCGACTCGGGACGGTCGAGGTCCGGATCATGGACGCTCAGCCGCGGCTTTCGTCGACCGCGGCGTTGACAGCGCTCGTGCAGTCGATCGCGCGGCTCGAGCTCGAGCAGGGTTACGCCTCGCCGAAGCTCGTCGGCGCCCAGGAGGTGCTCGCCGAGAATCGCTTCATCGCCGCGCGCGACGCCACCGCCGCGGAGCTGATCGATCCGATTGGGGCAAAGCTCGTTCCGCTTTCGCAGGTGCTCGACGACGTGCTGAGGGCCGCCCGGCCGCATGCCGCCGCGCTCGACGCGGTCGACGAGCTCGACGACGTGCCGTTGCAGCTCCTCGCCCCCGAGCCGCGCCGGCAGGAGCGGTTGGCAGCGTCCGCCGGCGTGCCCGTGCTTGTCGCCGATCTCGCGGCGCGCTTCGCCGCGTAAGGTCTAGGGCGCTTCTTCCTGCGCGACCGCCTCCTGTGCGGTGAGCTCGAGCATCTCCGCAGGCGGGTCGGGGACGGCGATCGTCGAAGTGACGCGCAGGTCGGGATCGATGTGGATGAGCTCGCCGGGTTCGAGCAGCCGCCACAACGGGTTGGTGTCCATCGGCTGTGAGGCGATGATCGTGGCCGGCAGGATCGAGAGCTGGCCGGAGAACACGCGCGTGATTCCCGACGTACTCCGCTCGTCGAGCACGCCGTCGGGCCCGCCGAGCGCCGCAATCGATCGCTCGAGGATCCACAGCTCGTTCGTGTCGGGGTAGCGGAGCGCCCAGACGTCGGTTGCGGTCGTGAGCAGCATGTTGAGCGAGTAGAGCGGGATGTCGGCAGCGATCTCCCTGGCCGCGGCCGTGATGCCCGCGACCACATCGCCGCCGTGGTCCTCGATCCGCTTGGTCATGAGCGTGAAATACAGCTCGGAGTCGGTCGAGCCGCCGACGAGAGCGGCGTGCTCGCCGAGCCGCTCGCGCAGCTCCGGGAGGCCGCCGATCACGCCGTTGTGGGCGAACAGCCGCCCGTCCTGCTCGAACGGATGGGTGTTCTCGATCGTTGGCTGTCCCGCGGTGGCGTGGCGGATGTGCGCCAGGAATGTGCGCGAGCGCACCTCGTGAGCGTCGGCGATGAACGTCTGGCTGCGGTTCGCCGCAACCGGCTTGCGATAGACCCATGGCGTGCCGTCGGGGTTGAAGGTGCCGAGCCCGACCCCGTCCGGCTGGGACTCGCTCAGCGCGACCAGGCTTGTGGGCGCGTCCAGCAGCCAGAACGTCGCCTGGACCTCGTTGGCTCCGCCGCTCATGCCAAAAAGTCGACACACGGCCGCGATTCTATGTTTGCCGGCGGTCGCCGGTGCGACCCTCACCTAGACTCGCAGCCTCGTGGAGACCGCATCCGAACACGCTGAGCCGCTTGTCCACACCCCGTCGGCGCCGAGCCTCGAGGCTCCGCGGACGGCGGTCAGGCGCGCCCGCGACCGCGCCGGCGTCGCCCTGCGCGAGGCCCGGTTCGCGATCGGCGTGTACCTGGCGACGCGCGCGCTGCTGCTGCTCGTCGCGTTCGTGAACGGCACGCTCCGCCACCACGCCTTCACGCACGAGCTGGCCCAGTGGGACGGCCTCTGGTACCGGATGCTCGCCGATCACGGTTATCCGACGCACGTCACGCACGTGCAGAGCACGCTCGGCTTCTTCCCGCTGTACCCGCTATTCGTCTGGGCCGTCTCACACGCGTTCGTCGTGCCCATCGCCCACTGGACGATCGTGTCGACGACGATCGCGGGCGTGATCGTGTCGGGCATCGGCGGGGTGATCACGACCGTGCTCGTACAGCGTCTCGCGGCCGGTTGGTGGGGCGAGCACACCGGGCGCAAGGCCGTTCTGATCCTCTGCCTCTTCCCGGGCTCGGTCGTGTTCTCGATGGTCTACGCCGAGGGCGTGATGCTCGCGCTCGCCGCGGGGTGCATCCTCGCGCTCCAGAAGCGTCGCTGGGTGCTCGCCGGCGCGCTCGCGGCGTTTGCCACGGCGACCGAGCCCGAGGCGATCGTGCTCGTTGTGGTGTGTGCGGTCTCAGCCGTGCTCGAGCTTCGCCGCCGCGGTCTGCCCGGCGTCAAGAGCCTGGTGGCGCCGGCCCTGTCGGTCGTCGGCGTAGGAGCGTTCGGCGTCTTCCTGTGGATCTGGACCGGCTCGCCGTTCGCGAGCCTGATCGCGCAGCGCGACGGGTGGAGCGAGAAGACCAACGTGTTCGCGCTCGGAGACCTCGCGAACGCGCTGAGGAGCGAGGTCTCGTTCAGTCACTTCAATCACCCGACGATCAACCTCAACCTCGTCGTCGGTCTGATCGGCGCGGTCGTCATGATCATCATGCTCGTCCTCGTGATCCGCAACTACCGCGAGATGTCGATCGAGGCGATCGTGTGGACGCTAGGGATCAGCTGGCTCGCGCTGACCTCGGAGTACACGCCGCCGATGCCGCGGCTCGTGATCACCGCGTTCCCGGCGGTGATCGTGCTCGCCCGCTACGTCCACGGGAGGTGGTGGACCGCGCTGTTGTGGTTCAACGGCGTGCTGCTTGTGGTTCTGAGTGCTCTGACGTTTGTGGGTACGACGCTGCGGCCGTAGGAGGAGGCTGGTCGAGAAACCCCTCGTAGATCGCTGTTTCTCAGCCAGGCCTCGGCTTTGGTCGAGCCCGATCACCGACTGAACAGCTCGACCCAAATCACGCTGGCGTACCCGAACGACCGGACCCTCCGGACCGGGTATTTGCGCGCCAGCGCCTCCCGCAGCGCCACGTACCGCGCAAAGTGCGCCCGGGACGCGGCAGTCCCGGAAGGCAGCCCCTGATGGCTCGCTACCAGCCACACCCGCGCACAGCGGTCCGGAACGGGAGCCGCGGAGTACTGCTCGACGTGGGGCTGCACCGGTCGCCCCGCGTAGTAGTTGAACGGCATCGACGCGTCCAGCGGATAGAACGCGACACAGTCGCCGGGCCGAGAGGACGAGAGTACGTACGCAGTGGCGGCGCGCCAGTTCTCAGGCGAGGTGCCGTAGGCCGGCGCCAGCACCACCGCGCGCAGGGCGATCAGAACCGCCACCGCGAGCCACGCGAAAACGGCCGGAAGGCGGGCGCTCATCATCACCCAACCCAGCAGCAGCGCCACCGCAGGCAATGACACCAGCAGGTTTCGAGGCGTGAAGATCGGCTGCCCGATGAACGACCAGATCAACATCAGGCCGACCGGAACGACCAGCCACGACACTGCGAGCACAGGCCCCCACTGGGGCCGCCGAAGCGCCCTCGCGGTGGCGACCACCAGCAGCACGACCGTGAGAATCGCGAGCGGGGTCGCGATAGCAACCGGGTGGAAGTTCGGCTCGAACCCCGCCGACGTGAGCGCCTGTACAACCTGCCGCACGAGCTTGAAGTTCGGCCGCCCGATCCAGAACAGCTGGCTCGAGCCGCGGGTGAGCGCCAGCACGGCCAGCGGGATCCAGCACACCGCGCAAACCGCGATCGCGGTCAGCGCGCGGCGCCAGGCGTCCCGACGACAGAGCGCGAGCGCGACGAGCTGGGCCGGGAGCGCGAAGATCGCGACGTAGCTCGCGTACACCGACAACGTGGTGAGGACGACGTATGCGATCCACGAGCCTCGCCGGCGCGGCTCGTCCACGACCGCGGCGAAGGCCGCGAACGACCCCGCGACCAGCGCCACCATGGCCGCATACCCGCGCGCGTTCTGACCCCAGAACACCAGCGGGAGGCTGACCGCCGTCAACAGCCCGGCAGCCAGTGCCACGCGCCGGTTGAAGACCCGCAGGCCGAACAAAGAAACGGCGCCGGCGGCGCACGCGGCCGCGACCACCGAAGGCAGGCGGATCACGAACGCGCCGTCGCCGAACCAGCCGGTCAGCACGTGCAGGAGCGCGTAGTAGCCGAGCATGTTCCCGCCGTCGTGCGCGGCGGCGTGCCAGAACGCGGAGCCGTGCTGGCCGGCGATCGCCACGGTCGCGGACTCGTCGAGCCACAGGCTGCGAGTCGTGACCTCGGTCAGGCAGAGGACGAGTGCAACGACCGCCGGCACCCCCACGGCAGCCATGTCCAGTCGGCGCCCGGCCGAGGCGAAGGCCCGCGAACCGGCCGCATCAGGCGTCCGAACCGCCGGGACCTCGGTGTGCGTGGCCATCAGGACTCGACGAGCGCTCGCGTCCGCATGCGGCCGCGGTCAGACGCGGCCGGAAATCGCGTGCGCGACAGCCACACCGCCACGGCCGCCACGTACAGCACCACGAATACCGGTGCGGTGTGGAGCGGGAAGGCCAGGACGCCGTCGGCCTTGACGACCAGCGCGCTCGCCACGGCCACCACCGCCAGCGCGCGAGAGTCCTGGATCCCGGGGCACGCAGCGAGCAGGACGAGCCCCCAGGTCAGGTACCACGGCCACGCCGCCGGACCGCATACGGCCACTGCGATCAGCGCGATCGCCAGGTTGCGAACCACGTTTTCCCGGCGCGAGCGCCACAACAGCACCGCCCCGAGCACGAGCGACGCCCCGAACGCGACGACTCCGAAAGCGGACTCGAGGCCGCGCGCCCCGACGGGCACGACCTGCGCCACCGTCCAGCCGAGCGCCGTCGCCGGCGTGATCGCGAGCCGCACCTTGTCGGGTGTGGAGAACACGGTCGTCGAGATCCAGCCCAGGCCGAGCCCGGAGATCACGCTGACCGCCACGACCACGGCTGCGGCGACCACCACGCCCCGGACCCAGGTTCGCCGGTCGGAGACGGCCACCAGGATGAACGGAGTCGCCGCCGCCGCCGGAAGCTTGATCGTCGCGGCCAGCGCGCACAAAGCGATCGCCGTCAGCACGCGACGCTCGATGGCGAATGTGACGCCCGCGACCAGCAAACCAATCATCAAAAGGTCGTTGTGTGCCGGCGCCATCAACCCGAGGAGCACGAGCGGGCACAGCAGGACCCACCAGGCGGCGCGCGCCGGATCCGCGCCGAGCGTGCCGGCGAGCCGCGGGGCGAACACGGCGAGGAGGACGAAGCCGACCAGCTCGAGCGCCCTGATCAGCAGCACGCCGACCACGAGGCTCGCCCCGGTGAACCAGCTAACGATCCAGAGGAACAGCGGGCCGTAGGGCGCGGTGGTGTGACGCCAGAAGGGCGAGACCGCGTCCAGCACGTGGGCCTGGCCGTGCTGCGCGAGCACGGCCGGCGCATCCCGGTAGGGGTCGAGCCCGAGGTGCACGAGCGTCCCCTGCGCGAGGTAGCTGTAGACGTCCTGGCTGAACAGCGGCGCGGTCAGGAACAGCGGCAGGCACCACGCCGCCGCGACGATCCGGACCTCGCGGGTCGTGAGCGTGAGCCTGCCCAGGGCGAGCCATGCCACCGACAGCGCGACGATCCCCGCGTAGAACGGCGCCACTCCCAGCGACGGGTCGAACCACCACCGGACCGCGCCGCCGGCCAGATGAGGTCCCGCGAGCGCGACCAGGACCGAGCCGACGAAGCCCAGGCAGCCCCACGACCAGAGACGGATCGAAATCGGCGGCATCCCGGGTATTGTGGCCCGGGAGCCGCCGATTTAGGTCAGGTGGTTTACCAGCGGCGCGGCGGGAACGGGAAGGAGCCGCCCGTGAACGGGTCAAACGGACCGTTGTCTCCGAGCAGCGGCCAGGGCTCGTAGGGGACGAACGCTGGGGTCAGCAGACTCGGGTCGGTTGCCTCGAGGCTGGTCGCGCTCGCCTGGAGAGCCTGCGGCGTGGCTGCCGAGCCCCAGCGGTGGGTCTCGATCCGGTGCTGCACCGCGAGCACGCCGGCGACGAGCTCCGACGGCGTGAAGTTGCAGTGGATCGGCCGGGCCACGTACGCCTGCTGCAGCAGACCGCCTGAGCCGGCGCGGTCGACGAGCCGGCGGTACCAGTTCTCCATCGTGACCGGCACCAGGTTGTCGCCGATCGTGTGCATGTCTAGCTCCGGCACCTGCAGCCGACCCGTGGGAACCGAGGTGTGGATCATGTTCCGCACCGCTGACGGCGAGGCGGTGATGTTCGCGTCCCGCGTCAGCTCGTTGAGGTCGGCACGGAGGTTCAGCCCCGCCTGCCGGTACAGCGCCTCGACCTCGGTCCGGAACGGGGAGGCCGCCAATTCGCGGGCGAAGTTGACGCCGAGCGTCCAGCCGGCGTTGCCGCCGACCGCTTGCTCGATCGCGTAGCGGCCCGTGACGATGAACGGGATGATCGGGAAGCCGGAGAAGCCGAAGTCCGTCTCGTACTGCGCGGCCTCCTGGCCGGCGTAGTCGTTCGGCGCGGCCGGGGCCGAGGCGATCGGGGACCACGTCGTGGTGTTGAGGAACGCCATCGCCAGCGCGAGCCGCGCCTGGGTCTGAGGCGACGTGTTCTGCGCCACCACGCCCAGGTTCTGCAGCTCTCCCGCGGAAACACCCGACGCCGCGGCGGTCGGGAAGTTGACGAGCTGGATGCTCTGACCGCCAGGAACGAGTGACCCGAGCAGCTGGGTCATCGCGTACTCGCCGTCGAGCTGGTAGTTGTTGAGGTTGAGCCCGCCGGCGACGATCCCGCAGGTGGTCAGCGCCCCGTCCAGACGACCGTTCGAATCCTGGTCCTCGAGCGCGCTGATCAACCCGCCCATCGATTGACCGACGGCGATCACGTGCGAGGGCGAGTGCGGGAGCACGGTGCTCTCCACCGCCGCCAGCGCCGCGAACTGGTCACCGACGGCGGTGTTCAGTGCCCACAACGAGCCGCTGGGGTCGTATCCCGAGCCGGCGAGCGCGTAGCCCATGTTCAGGAGCGCGGACTGCGTGGTCGGGTCCGGTGCGTCGGCCGGAAGCAGGTTGCCGTAGCCGTGGCTGTACAGCAGCAGCGTCCCGTTCCACTGTGACGGGACGTCGGCTATCCACCCGCTGCCGTCAGAAGTCGTCCCGGTGTAATGCGTGGTCGTCTGTGCGCCCGACGTGGCCGGGGTCAGTGCCAGTGCACCCACAAGCGTCGCCGCGGCGAGCGCGGCGAGTGTCTTACGTCCGATCACGAGCCCTCCTCCTCAATTACCGGCGTCGTTGCTCGATTAAGCACGCCGAACCCTATGCCTGTCGCAAGCTGCTTGTCAATGCTTTCACCTGCGGTGTGCAGTACCTGCCGGGGGGAGGCTTTAATGTTGCACCGGTGAGTGGTGTGGCCATGCCCAAGCCCGACTCGGCGGAGACGGCGACGGTTCCTCGCGTTGGGTATCTCGTCTACCGCGTGGAGCGGCGGCTGCGCGCTCGTCTCGACGACGAGCTGCGGGTCCACGGCGTCTCCACCCCCGAGTACGTGACGCTCAGCCTGCTGCGCGAGCGCGACGGGCTGTCATGCGCGCAGCTCGCGCGCTGGGCGCTCGTCACCCCGCAGGCGATGAACCTGGTGATCTCAGGGCTCGAGCGCCGACGCCTCGTGCGCCGGCGTCCGGACCCCAAGCACCGCCGGGTGCTGCGGGCGTCGGTCACGTCCAAGGGGCTCGAGGTGCTCGCACGGTGCGACGACTCGGTCGACCGGATCGAGGCGGACATGCTCGGCGATCTCCCGCCCGAGACCGTCGACGTCGTCCGGAGCGCGATGGCGTCGTTCGCCCACTCGCTCCAGGCGACCAACCCGCCGCCCCGCCCCCGTCCGCTCGGTTCACGCGGCGGGTCGCGCTGAGCGACGCTCTGTTCGCCGGCTTGTTCGAACACGGCGAGGCGGCCGCGGCGGTGAGCGATCGCGCGCTCGTCGACGCGATGATCGAGTTCGAGGCAGCGCTCCTGCGGGCGCTGGCCACGTTGAAGCTCGCGCCGGTTGAGGCCGCGGACGAGCTTTCGAGCGCGGTCGACCAGGGCGCGCTCGACCTCGATCTGGCCGAGCTCGGACGCGCCACCGGGCAGCAGGGCACGCCGGTGCCCGGTCTTCTACGTGCGCTCCGCCGGCAACTTTCGGACGCCGCGGCCGCCCACCTGCACACGGGGGCGACGAGCCAGGACGTGATCGACACCGCGATGATGCTGGTGACCCGCCGGGCGCTGGACGTCGTGCTGGCCGATCTGTCCGCCGCCGCCGACGCCTGCGCCTCGCTCGTGGAACGGCATCGCGGCTCGATCGAGCCCGGAAGGACGCTGCTCCAGCAGGCGCTGCCGTTGACGTTCGGGCTCAAGGCCGCAGCGTGGCTCACGGGTCTCGACGGCGCGGTCGCGCAGCTGCGCGAGGTCCGCGACCGTGAGCTCGCGCTCCAGTTCGGGGGCGCCGTGGGGAGCTTGGCGAGCCTCGGCGATCGTGGCCTGGATGTCGCGGCGGAGCTCGGCGACCAGCTCGGGCTGCCGGTGCCGGATGTGCCGTGGCACACGATCCGGCTCAGGCCGGCCCGGGTCGCTTGCGCACTAGGGACGGCGCTCGGGGTGACCGGCAAGATCGGACGCGACGTGGTGCTGCTCGCGCAGACCGAGGTCGCCGAGGTCACCGAGGGCGGCGGTGAGGGCCGCGGCGGGTCCTCGACGCTGCCGCACAAGCGAAACCCTGTGGGCGCTGTGGCGCTCGTGGCGTGCGCCCAGCAAGGCCCGGGCCTGGTGGCGACGATGCTCGCGGCGATGGGCCAGGAGCACGAGCGCGGCGCCGGGACCTGGCAGTCCGAATGGGAGACGCTGCCGGCGTTGTTGCGGCTGACCGGGTCGGCATCGGCGCTCGTGCGCGAGCTGCTGACCGGGCTCGAGGTCGACGCTGAGAAGATGCGCGCGGACGTGGACATGACCGGCGGACTGGTGATGAGCGAGAGCGTGGCCGCGGCGCTGGCGCCGGCGATCGGCCGCGCCGAGGCGCAGGGTCTGGTCGAGAGGGCGGCGCGGCAGTCGGTTGACGGCGGCCGTCCGTTTCGTGACGTGCTGCTCGAAACGCCGGCGGTCGCGGACTCGCTTGGTTCGAACGGGCTGGACGCCGCGCTCGACCCCGCTTCATACCTCGGGGTCACGGCCGAGCTGATCGATCGAGCACTGGCGGCGCACCGTGCCGGTTGAGGTGCGCCACGAGTTCCGGGGCAAGCGCGGCTCGCCGGCGCTCGTGTTCACCGGGTCGCTCGGCACCGATCTCACGATGTGGGCGCCACAGGCGGACCTGCTCAAGCCGCGGTTCTGCACGCTTCGCTACGACATCCGGGGGCACGGCTCCTCACCGGTCCCGCCCGGCCCGTACTCGATGGACGACCTCGGATCCGACCTGGTGGCGTTGCTGGATCGGCTGGGGATCGAGCGCGCGTCGCTGTGCGGGCTGTCGATCGGCGGGATGATCAGCATGTGGGTCGCCGCGCACGCCCCGGAGCGAGTCGACCGGCTGGTCCTGTGCTGTACCTCGGCCCGGCTCGGGCCGCGCGAGTCGTGGATCGAGCGCGCCGCGACCGTCCGCGCCGAGGGCGTTGGTGCGATCGCCGATACGGTCCTCGGTCGTTGGTTCACGGCCGCGTTCGCGGCGGCCCATCCGGACGTGATCGAGCGCATGCGCGGAATCCTGAGCTCGACCGATCGCGAGGGATACGCGGGCTGCTGTGAGGCGATCGCGGACATGGACCTTCGCGGCGCCATTACGTCGATCTCGGCGCCGACCTTGGTGATCGCCGGGGCTGAGGATCCCTCCACCCCTCCCGAGCACGGTCGGCTGATCGCGGGGCTGATCCCGGGGGCGCGCTTCGAGGTGATCTCGCCCGCCGCCCATCTCGCGACGATCGAGCGGCCCGACCTGACGACAGCGATGATCCTGAGGTTCCTGACCGAGCCCTGAGGAGGCCTTAGCCGTGACTGACTTCGAGGTGGGCATGCAGACCCGGCGCGAGGTGCTCGGCGACGAGCACGTGGACCGTGCCACCGCCACCGCCGGCAGCTTCGGCGCCCCGTGGCAGGAGTTCATCACCCGCTACGCCTGGGGCGGCGCCTGGTCTAGGCCGGGCCTGGATCGCCGGACGCGGAGCGCGATCACGCTCGCGGCCCTTATCTCGATGCGCGCCGAGAACGAGATCGGCATGCACGTTCGTGCGGCCCTTCGGAATGGGCTCACCGTGGAGGAGATCACCGAGGTGTTCATCCATACGGCCGTATATGCAGGGGTTCCGGCGTCGAACTCGGCGTTCGCCGTCGCCCGGCGGGTACTGGAGGAAGAAGGCGCGATCGGCTGAACCACCCCCGGTCGAGGGGCTGGGAAAGCCGGGGCGGCGGCCTATACTTGCCAGATCCCGACGATCTAGGAGTTGGACGTGCAGGAGATGGTCATCTACGGCGTTAGCTTCGACATGGTCGGCAAGCAGCCGATCGTGTTGTTGAAGACCGTCGAGAACAACAAGTTCCTGCCGATCTGGATCGGGCATCCGGAGGCAGCGGCGATTCTGATGAAGCTCCAGGGCGCATCCACGCCGCGTCCGATGACCCACGATCTGCTGTCGGACGTGCTCGGCGAGCTCGATGTCGAGTGCACCCGCGTCGCGGTGACCGAGCTGCGCGAGAACACCTTCTACGCGTCGATCAGCCTCCGAGTCAACGGCCGCGAGCTCGAGATCGACTCCCGTCCGAGCGACGCCCTGGCCCTCGCGGTTCGCGCTGGCGCCCCGATCTACGCCGCCGACGAGGTCATCGCCGAGTCGGCGATCGAGTTCGAGCACGAGGTCGAGGACACCGAAGAGGTCGTCGAGAAGTTCAAGGACTTCCTCGACCACGTGACGCCTGAGGATTTCGCGGGGGAATAAGGGGGCTGGCTGGATGCCAGCCCGTGGACTGAGCTGAGCGCGCGGAGCGGTCTCCCCTCGAACTCAGAAGCGGAGCGCACGAAGCCCGGAGCCGGATGCGGTTACTGGGCGCGCGGCATCCGTCGGATGTCGCGCGGCAGGCCCGAATGGCGAGTCACGGACGGCGAGCGGGCCGTCGCCGCGTCCGCCGGGCGACCCCGTCCGGACGGGTTCAGCGGGCCGGCGAGGACGCCGGCGTCGGTGCCGCCTCGACGATCCGCCCGATCAGCTCGTCGAACGTGATCCCGGCCGCGTCCGCGGCCTGGGGCAGGAGGCTCGTCTCGGTCAGCCCGGGGATCGAGTCGGCCTCGAGCACGTGCAGCTCGTCGGTGCCCGACTCGAGCATCATGTCGACGCGCGCGAACCCCGACAGTCCGAGGAGGCCGTAGACCTCTAGCGCGATCGCTGCGGCGCGTTCGGCGACGGGGGCGTCGAGCTCGGCCGGACACACAAACCGCGTGCGCCCGATCTCGTAGCGGGACTCGAAGTCGTAGAAGTCCTCCTGCTCGGGTACGGCCTCGACGATCGGGAGCGCCCGCGGCGCGCCGCCCTCGTCGATGATCGACACCGCCAGGTCGCGGCCGGCGACGTAGCGCTCGAGCAGCACCTTGCGGTCATAGGAGAAGGCGGCGATCAGCGCCCCGGGGACATCGGACGGCGTCCGGGCGAACTTGATCCCGAGCGCCGACCCCTGGCCGGCCGGCTTGACCACGATCGGGAACTGCAGGCGCTCCTCGATCGTGGGAAGCGCCTGGGCCGCCCCCAGCTCGCGGAACGCGGTCTCGCTGAAGGCGTAGAAGTCCGGGGTGGGGATGCCGGCGTCGCGCATCGCGTGCTTGGCGAGCACCTTGTCGGCCGCGCGGATGCACGCCGAGACGCCTGAGCCGGTGTGCGGGATGCCCATCACCTCGAGCAGCTCCTGCACCGTCCCGTCCTCGCCGTCGCGGCCGTGGAGCGCGACGAACGCCAGGTCGGGGCGGTCGGCGGTCAGGCGGTCGACGAGGTCGGCGCCGACGTCGACTCGGACGATCGTGTGGCCGAGGCGCTCGAGCGCGTCCTCGACTCTCGCGCCCGACTTCAGCGATACCTGGCGCTCGAGCGAGCGACCGCCCTTGAGCACGGCGATGCGACTCACCTACGCTCGCTTACGGCGTAATTGCAGGACGTTTGCCGACTCGTCCGCTCCTCGCGGAGGGTCGGCGCGCACCGGATCGCGCCTCGGCGCAGGCTTCGATGCAGTGCCCGTGAGCGTGCCGTACAGCTCGACCTGCTCGCGTACGACCTCCCCGAGCCGCTTCAACCCCTCGCGGATGTCGTCCACGCCCACGCCCGAGAAGTTCAGCCGCATCGCCGATCCGCCGCGCCCGTCTACGTACGCAGCCCGGCCGGGGACGAACGCGACGTGCTCCTGGAGCGCCCGCGCCAGCAGGTCGGTGGTGTCGATGTAGTCGGGCAGCGTCGCCCAGATGAACAGGCCGCCCTCGGGATGGGTCCACTCGGCCTCGCGCGGGAAGTGCTCGGCCAGCGCGTCGAGCAGCACGTCGCGCCGGCGGCGGTAGATGTCGATCAGCGAGCGCACGTAGTCCTCCCACGGACCGGAGTCGAAGTACGCCGAGACGAAGTATTGGGAGATCGACGACGAACACAGGTCCGACGCCTGCTTGCCGAGGTTCATCTTCGCCAGCACGGGACCCGGCGCCGCCGTCCACCCGAGCCGTACGCCCGGAGAGAGGATCTTCGAGAACGTGCTCGCGTAGATGATGAATTCCTCGTCGAGCGAGCGCAGCGTCGGCAGCGGTGTGCCCTCGTACCGCAACAGGCCGTAGGGGTTGTCCTCGAGCACCAGCAGCTCGCGCTCGGACGCGATCCGGACGAGCTCGTGTCGCCGCTCGAGCGACAGCGTCACGCCCGCCGGATTGTGAAAGTTCGGGACGGTGTAGATGAACTTCGGGCGGTGACCGGCGCGCTCGAGGTCGTCGAGCGTGGACTCGAGCTCATCGGTGCGCATCCCGTCGCGATCCATCGTGATCTGGACCACGTTGGCCTGATACGAGGAGAAGGTCGGTACGGCACCCGGATACGTCGGCGCCTCGCACACGACCACGTCGCCCGGATCGACCAGCGTCTTGCACACCAGGTCGATCACCTGCTGGCCGCCGGTGGTGACGAGCAGCTCGTCCTCGTCGACCTCCATGCCCTCGGCGCCCATCACCTCGGCTATGCAGCGCTTGACCAGCGACAGCCCCTCGGTGGGCCCATACTGGAGCGCTCGTGCGCACGAACCGGCCGCGACCGTGCTCATCAGCGACGCGTACGAGTCGGCGGGGAAGGTCGAGGTGTCGGGCAGCCCGCCCGCGAGCGAGATCACGTCGTCGCGCTCGGTGAGCGCCATCAGATCGCGCATGGCCGAGGACTTCATGACCTTGGTCCGCTCGGCGAACAGCGCTCCATAGCGCTCGATATCCCGGGCGGTTGAGCGCGGGCGGCGTGATGTCGGGCCCGCCCGCCCGCTCACCTCGCCCTGTCCTCTATCGTCACGGTCGGTCACGGTACACCAACGTGCATCTCTTCTTCGACATCTGCACCGGGATGGGCGTCGCGTCCGCCGTCGGCGTTCGCCCGTTCCTGCCGGCGCTCGTGGCCGGTGGCCTCGCGGCCGGCGACGTCGAGATCCACTTCAACGGCACGGCCTTCTTTTTCCTGCAGAGCGCCTTGTTCCTGCTCGGCATGGCCGTCGGCGCGATCATTTTGGCGGTGATCGAGCGCCGGCGGATCGAGTCCGAGGTGCTCACGGTGGTGCTCGCGGCGATCAGCGCTGCGCTCGGGGCGCTGTGGTTCGCAGGGGCGCTCGACCACAACCACTACACCGACTGGCCCGGGCTGATCGCAGGCGTGCTGTGCGCGCTCGTCGGGATCCTCGCCACCCGGCCGTTGCTGCTCAGGGTCCGGGCGAGGCTCGACGCCCAGGCCGCCTCGGCCGTGCCGCTGTACGCCGAGGGCTTTGGGGTCCTGCTCGCCGGGCTGTCGGTGGTGGCGCCCCCGGTCGGCCTTGTGGGCCTCGTGTTCCTGCTGTGGCTGCTGATCGCGGGGCGGCGGCGCTCGGACCAGAAGTACGCGGGCTTGCGGATCCTGCGTTGAGCCGGGCATCGTGACTGGAGCCAAGAAGCTCGTCTTGGTGGTGATCGACGCGCTCAAGCCGTCGATGCTCGACCGCGCGCTCGCCAACGGCCGCGCGCCGGCGCTGGCCCGGATCCGTCGCGACGGCTGCTACGTCGACGACTGCGTGGCTGCGTTCCCCTCGGTGACGCCCGTGTGCGCGGCCACGATCACGACCGGCGCCGGACCCGATGGCCACTGGATTCCGAGCATGAACTGGTACCACCGCGAGGAGGGCCGGTATATCGAGTACGGCTCGAGCTTCAGCGCTTCCCGCCAGTTCGGCGTCCTGCGGTCGCTAACCGACACCGTCTACCGCATGAACGCCGAGCACCTTTCGCCCGAGATAGAGACCGTGTACGAGTCGCTCGATGATGCCGACGTCCGCACCGCGGGCACGACGTACCTGATCTACCGGGGGCGCTACGAGCATGAGGTCTCCAACGAGACCGCGCTCGCCCGCATCGTCACCTCGACGCTGTTTCGGCGGACGATTCTCGGACCGCGCGAGCTGTTCTACGCCGACCTCTACGCGAGTCGGAAGACGGGATGCCGCGGCCAGCTCGGGATGCCGGGGATCCGCGACCAGCACACCGGCTGTGTGGGCGCGTACCTGGTCGAGCACGACCTGTTCGACTTCATGCTGTTCTCGCTTCCCGACAACGACGCCTGGTCGCACAAGAACGGGCCTCACGCCCAGGTGACGTCGATCGCCGCGGCCGACCGGCAGATCGAGCGCCTGATGCACGCTGCCGGCGGCCCCGACGCGTTCCTCGACGAGCACGCTGTGATCGTTACCTCCGACCACTCGCAGGCCGCGGTCGAGGAGCGCATCCGGCTGGATCAGGCGTTCGCGGAGTTCGACGTCGCCACGCGAAGCGCGGCCCGGTCGGCAGGTGCCGAGGTCGCTCTGAGCCCGGCCCAGCGCGCGGCGATGATCTACGCGCTCGACCTCGACCGACGCGACGAGCTGGTCGAGCGGTCGGTCGAGGCCGTTCGCGAGCTCGACGGGGTCGACCTCGTGATGTGGCTCCCCGGACCGTTGTGCGAGGAGGCGGTGGTGCGCAGCCGCCGGGGCGAGCTCCGATTCGCTCCCGGCGATCAGGTGGTCGACGATCGCGGCGGCCGCTGGAACGTCGAGGGCGATCTGTCCGCGCTCCTCGGCGAGGTCCAGGACGGGCGCTTTCTGTGCAGCGAGTATCCCGACGCGCTGGCCCGCATCTGGTCGGCGCTCAAGTGCCCGACCGCCGGCGACGTCCTGCTGTCGGCGTCCCCCGGGTATGAGTTCGTCGACTGGGGCGGAGCGGACCATGTCGGCGGCGGCAGCCACGGCTCGCTGCACCGCTCCGATTCGCTCGGGGCGCTGCTGTGGTGCGGCACCGGGCCGGGGTCGGCGTCAGCGCGCCCTCGCTGGTCTCTGCGCGACATTGCCCCGATGGTGCGCGAGCACTTTGGGATTAGCGACGGCGACTCGCGGTTAGGAGGAGCGGACAAATCCCGGTTAGGAGCCGATTAGTCCGTGTCGAACTCTTACGCTCTGCCGACGCCACGCCGATACATTTCCGCGAATGCCAGACGAGCTCATAACGACGGTTGAACTGCCTGCGCGCGTCCCGGTACGCGATCGCGCAGGTGGGCCGCTCCTCCGCGTGCGCCATGGGATGCGCCGTACCCATAACTGGCTTCAGCTGGTCCGGTTCGGCGCGGTGGGCGCGAGCGGGTACGTCGTTAACCTGGCCGTATTCGCCGCGTGCGTCCATCTGTTGGGGATCGACTACCACCTGTCGGCGGTGATCGCGTGGGCCGTGTCGGTGATGAACAACTTCTGGCTGAATCGGCACTGGACGTTCGGCGCCAAGCAGGACCACCCGGTCCAGCAGGCAATCCGTTTCTTCGCCGTCTCACTGGTCGCGTTCGGCTTCACCTACGTGGTGCTGGTCCTGTTGGTCGACGCAGGCCTGATGAAGGTGGCCGCGCAGGCGATCGCGATCGCCGCGGGCACGCCGCTCTCGTTCATCGGGCAGAAGCTTTGGAGCTTCAAGGCCTAGATGGCCCGGCCGCCAGGCTCGCGGCGCTCGGCCTAGCGCTACTCATTTCGGGGCTCGTCGCGGCCCTGGCCATGGCCGTGGTGCCGGCGAGCGCGCGCGCCGCGGGTTCCGTCGTCACGAAGACGGTCACTTCGACGACCACGACGACGGCGACGGATCCGAACACTCCGGTCCTCGTGACCGAGCAGAACGTCCCGCCGAAGGGCTACCGGCTGACTGCGGCCCAAGTCGAGAAGATCGCCGCCGCCACCCTGACGATCAAGGCCGAGCTGCGCAGGCACCCGAACGCGACCCCGTACGAGTACACGAAGGGTCCGGGGCAGTGGCAGGTCAGCTGGTTCTCGTCGGGGCCAAAGCAGGTCGAGCTCGCCCAGGTGTACATCGATGACGCCACCGGGAGCGTCACCCAGGTCTGGACGGGCTTCCAGGTGGCGTGGTCGATGGCGCGGGGCTACCCGGGCGCCTTTGGTCGCCGGGTCAACGCCTGGTACGTGTGGATCCCGCTGTGCGTGCTGTTCATCGCGCCGTTCCTGCCGTGGCGGCGGCCGCGTCTCGCCGGCGGAGGCCGCGGGCGGCGGGAGTGGTCGCTGTTGCACCTCGACCTCCTGGCGCTGCTCGGGCTGTCGATCTCGCTGGCGTTCTTCAACCACGCGAAGATCGGGATCTCGACCCCGGCGATCTACCCGTTCATGGTGTATCTGCTCGTCCGGATGCTGTTGCTCGGGTTTGGCCGCGGTCGCCCGCGCCGGCCCCTGCGCCTCCAGGTGCCGCTCTCGTGGCTCGCGATCGGCGTGATCTTCCTAGTCGGGTTCCGGATCGGCCTGAACGTGGTCAACTCGAACGTGATCGACGTCGGCTACGCCGGGGTGATCGGGGCCGACAAGCTGATCCACGGCCAATCGCTGTACGGCAACTGGCCAAAGGACAACGCCAGCGGCGACACCTATGGGCCGGTCGCCTACTACGCCTACGTGCCGTTCCGGATGATCTTCGGCTGGAGCAGAACGTGGGACGACCTCCCGGCGGCGCACGCCGCGGCGATCGTGTTCGACCTGCTGACGCTGTTCGGCCTGTACTGGCTCGGTCGCCGCGTCCGGGGGCCGACGTTGGGCGTGGTGCTCGCGTACGCGTGGGCGGCGTATCCGTTCACGCTGTGGACGCTGGCGTCGAACACCAACGACTCGCTGGTGGCGCTGCTGCTGGTGGTCGCGCTGCTTGTCATAACGTCCGCGCCGGGGCGCGGGGTTGTGGGCGCGCTCGCCGGTCTGACCAAGTTCGCGCCGTTCGCGCTGGCGCCGCTGCTGCTGCGCGGCGTCGATCCGCCCCCGCGCCGGCGTCAGGTTGTTCAGTACGCGCTCGCCTTTGCGACCACTGTTGTCTTGGCCATGCTGCCGGTGATCCTCGACAACAACTGGCACGCGTTCTGGCACGACACGATCGCCTACCAGGCGGGCCGAACTTCGCCGTTCTCGATCTGGGGCCTGTGGGGCGGGCTCGGAGTCGAGCAGCACCTGCTCCAAGGCGCCACCGTGGCGTTGGCGCTCGCGGTCATGTTCGTACCGCGCCGGCGGGGTCTGGTCGAGGTGGCCGCGCTCGGCGCCGCGATCCTGATCGCCCTCCAGCTCGGCGCCGGCTACTGGCTGTACTCCTACATCGTGTGGTTCTTCCCGTTCGTGGCCGTGGCGCTGTTCGGCAGCTTCCCGACGGAGATGGAGCACGCGCTGGCGGCCTCGGAGCTCGACCGCGGCGCCACGCCGGTGCCGCTCGCGGTTGCCGGCGCCTGATCGTCGGCCTCGGCCCCCTGGCCCCGCGCCCCCATCCGAGGGTGCAAAACGCGCCAAAGCGCGGCCCGGCCCGCGGCATTGGCTGGATAAGCGCCTCAGAGGCGCTTATCTGCACTTCGGGGACGCGCCGGCGCGGGCAGTGTCGAGTTGTGCACCCGGGCCCTGCGCCGGCCCCCGCGCTGATCCGGTCTCAGACCACCGGGGGCAGGTCTCCTCAGACCACCCCGGACGGTTCTCTCAGACCACCCCCGGCGCCGGCAACAGCACCTGCTCGATCGACTCCGCCCGCATCGGCTGATCATCAGCGGTCCGGATGACGACGCCGTTCAGCCACGGATCATCAGATGAGGTCTCGAACCGGGTCGGCATCTGCGTGACCATCGCGGTCAGGGCCTGTTCGCGGTTGACGCCGATCACGCCACCGCGCGGCCCGGTCATGCCCACGTCGGTGATGTAGGCGGTTCCACCCGGGAGGATGCGGGCATCGGCGGTCGGGACGTGGGTGTGCGTGCCGACCACGGCGGTCACGCGACCGTCGAGATGCCACCCCATCGCCACCTTCTCGCTCGTCGCTTCCGCGTGCATGTCGACGAGCACGTGGTCGACCTTGTCCACGATCGCCCGCAGCGCCGCGTCGGCCTCGGGGAACACCGCCCGTCCGGCCTTCATGAACAGGTTTCCCGATAGCGAGATCACGCCGAGCCGCGCGCCCGTGTCGCCGGAGACCACGCACCATCCGTGCCCCGGCTGGCTCGCGAGGAAGTTGGCCGGCCGCAGGATCCGCTCCTCCTCGTCGAGGTAGGCGTAGACCTCGCGGTGGCGGTAGGTGTGGTTGCCGAGCGTGATCACGTCGACGCCGCCGGTCAGCAACTCGCGCGCGATCTTCGGCGTGATCCCGACCCCGCCCGCCGCGTTCTCGCCATTGACCACAACGAAGTCTGGGGAGTACCGGTCGCGCAGCGACGGCAGCAGCCCCAACAGGGTGCGCTTGCCGATGCCGCCGACGACGTCGCCGACGAACAGGATGGTCACGGGTTCACTCACGTCTTGTCGGCGCTCATACTTCCAGTTGCATGCGTTGGAGGTTCCCCAGGCGACCGGGCGGCGCACCGCCCAACGCCGGCGAGGGCGGCGAGCGTACCGATGCCGACGGGCGGGGCGAGGCGTCGGACCGGGCCGGCCGCGCGTCCGCGACCAACCCGTCCGCGGGCAACCCATCCGCGACCCACCCGCCTGCGACCAACCCGGGCGTCACCGAGCCCCTGGTCCCGCCGCCTCCGGTCGTCGTACCGCGCTGGGTCCAGCTGGTCGTGCTCCCCCTCGCGGTCCTCGGCCTGTGGGCGCTCGCGCGAGCGAC
>Ga0335078_10001924_pt1 | contig 31392 bp, 27 predicted proteins | sample Lox_Sample_32_FD_206711 | JGI IMG/M metagenome (GOLD analysis project Ga0335078, IMG submission 206711) | Soil microbial communities from Loxahatchee National Wildlife Refuge, Florida, United States - Lox_Sample_3.2 | ecosystem: Environmental > Terrestrial > Soil > Wetlands | place: USA... | reverse complement strand
AGTGGCCGTCCATCACGTCCAGATGCAGCATGGTGGCGCCGCCCCGCTCGACTTGGGCGATCTGCTCGCCCAGGCGGGCGAAATCCGCAGCCAGAATTGACGGAAGTATCTCGGTCATTTGCGGGATCAGTCCGATTTTAGCACGCGGGGCGAAGACAGTTCGGCGCTGAACTGATCGAGGGATGAAGGCGGGCGGGCGTTAGCCAGGCTCGGCCGCGCGCGTACCTGACGGTCATCGCGAAACAACCAACGGTGGTGCGCAGGCTACTCGAGAGCGAATGACGCCGCTACTGCGGCCTCACCGCGAGGCAGGCATTCGAGGCCGCATGGCGGCCGCGCTGCGGTGGAGTCCCGCCACGGTCTGGCGCCACACCACCAGCAGGACCGAGCCGATAAGAATCAGGCCGCAGCAGAGACCCGTCCACAAGCCGGCCGCTCCCCATCCGGCGCGGAAGCACAGCCACACGCCCAGCGGCAAGCCAACGAACCAGTAAAACGCCAGGTTGCACCACATCGGCGTGCGCGTATTGCCGGTGCCGCGCAGGGCGCCCGCGACGACTACCTGGCACCCGTCGAACATCTGAAAAACGGCGGCTATGGCCAGCAGCGTAACGCTCATGCGGATGACGGCGGGGTCGGCGGTATAGACGCGCGCGATCCGCGCGGGTATCGTCAGGAACGCGATGGCTGCCAGGCTCATGAACGCCACCCCGCAGGCCAGCGCGCTCCACCCGGCGCGGCCGGCGGCGGCGGGATCGCGCTGTCCAATCAAGTGTCCGACGCGCACGGCGGCGGCCGAACTGATGCCCAGCGGCACCATGAAAGTCAGGCTCGCCATGTTCAGCGCAATCTGGTGACCGGCCAGCGAGGCCGCGTCCAGCCGGGCAATCAGCGCGGTGGCGGATGCGAACACACCGATTTCCAGCAGCACTTGCGTGGCGACCGGGCCGCCGAGTTTCAGCAGTTTCGCCAGCAGCGGCCAATCCGGCGCCCGCGGAACGTGGAACAATCCGGGGCTCCGCGCGCGGTTGTGGTAAAGCGCGCAGGAGACCAGCACGAGAACCATATACATACGCGCGGCGCCAGTGGCCCAAGCCGATCCGTCGGTCCCCATGGCGCGGAAGCCCAGGTGGCCGTAGATCAGCACCCAATTCCCGAACAGGTTAACCAGGTTGGCCGAGACCACCGCGAACATCACCGGCTGGACCAGGGCGATGCCCTGCAAGTAGCGCCGGAAGGCGAAATACAGCATCAGCGGGAGAGTGCCCCAATTGAGGATGCGGAGATAGGCGGCCGCTTGCGGCAGGACCCTGGGATTCACGCCGAAGCGCGGCAAGCCGGCGGCCATGGCCATGGTGACCATCATCAAAGCGGGCGTGAGGGCCGCGCACAGGTACAGCGCGCTCCACAATGCGCGATGGCAATCTGCCATGCGCCGGGCGCCGTGGGCTTGCGAAACCACCGTGTCCAGGCCGAGCAGCAGACATCCGCCAAAAATAGAAGTGGTGGAGAACAGAATGCCGCCGAGGCTCACGGCGCCGATGGCGACGGCGCTGTCGGGCAGGCGGCCCACCATGACGGTGTCGATGATGCCCGTGGCCATCCAGCCGATTTCGGCAAGCACCAATGGCCACGCCAGCGCCAACAGGGGCCGCCATTCGTACCGGATTCTTGCAAACGCGGACATCTAGCCAGGATTACACACTGCGGGAAGTGACTGATTGCCCTGCAAAGACGCCAAGGTCCGCTGCAAAAGGCCGCAAAGTGCACCGAAATGGGCTTTGTGGGTATGCTGATAATTGCACACAATGCCGCCTCACGAGACTCGCATCCGCGTGCGTTATGCCGAGACCGACCAGATGGGTGTGGTTTACTATGCCAATTACCTGGTTTGGATGGAGGTCGGGCGCGTGGAATACTGCAAGGCTTGCGGCTTCGAATACCGGCAGATGGAGTTGGAGGACGGCGTCTTCCTGGCGGTGGCCGAGGCGCGCTGCCGCTACGCTTCTCCGGCCCGGTTCGATGAAGAGGTGGTCATCCGCACTTGGGTGGAAGAGGCCAACCCGCGCATGGTGCGCTTCGTGTATGAAATGCGGCTCGCGGCGGACGGGCGCAAGCTGGCCACCGGCGAAACCAAGCACATCTTCCTGGGGCGGGACCTGCGGCCGGCGAAGATGCCGGAAAAGTACCGGGACAAGTTCGGTTTCCATGCACCCGGAGCAAATCAAAACACTGGCGCGTGAGTGCGGATTCGAGCTGGCGGGGATCGCGGCGGCGGTTCCGGCGCCCGAGTCCGCCTATTACCGGCAGTGGATCGCGGGTGGCATGGCTGGCGAGATGGCCTATTTGACTGATCGCCGTGCCGGATTGCGGGACGATCCGCGCCAGTTGCTCGCTTCCGCCCGGTCGATTCTGTGCGTGGGCAAGCTCTACAACGCGCCGCGGCCCTACTCGACCGAGTTCACCGGCGAGGATCAGGCCTGGATCTCCCGCTACACCTGGGGCGACGATTACCACGAAGTGCTGCGGCGCGGACTAGCGCGTGTAGTGAGTGGCCTGCGCGCGATGTCGCCCGCGCCGTTTGAATGGAAGATTTGCGTGGATACCGCGCCGCTGCTGGAGCGGGCCTACGCGCATCATGCCGGATTGGGTTGGATCGCCAAGAACACCTGCCTCATCAACCAGGCCATGGGCTCCTGGTTTTTTCTGGGCGAGCTGCTGCTTTCGCTCGAACTGGAGCCGGACCAGCCGCCACCCGACCGTTGTGGCTCGTGCACGCGCTGCATCGAGGCCTGTCCGACCGAAGCCATTGTGCCCACCGGCGCGGCGGAAGGTCCGGCGTGGGCGCTCGATTCGCGGCTGTGCATTTCGTACTTCACCATCGAACTGCGCGGCGTGGCGCCCGCTGAGACGCGGCCGGCTATTGGGCGTCACGTCTTTGGCTGCGACATTTGCCAGGATGTGTGCCCGTGGAACCGGCGCGCGCCCACGACCGAGGAGCCGGCCTTCGCCGCCGCGCACTTCGCACCGCCGCTGGAGAAGTTGGCCGCGCTTTCCGAAGACGAATTCCGGGAGATGTTCCGAGCGAGTCCGATCACGCGCGCGCGGTACAGCGGGTTTCTGCGCAACGTGGCGATCGCCATGGGCAATGCACGGCAGGAGCGGTTCCGGGCGCCGCTGCAAAAGCTGGCGGCTCGGCCGGAAGCGGTGGTAGCGGAAGCCGCGCACTGGGGGCTGCGGCAGTTGGACGCTGGGGGCTAGAAGGCAACGCCGAGCCGTTTGGCCGCCGCGGCCAAAGCCCGGTCAGCCGTCCACCAAAACCGATGGCCTGCCCACGGGCGGAAGTTGGATGTCCAGTCAATTCATGGACACTACACTGGCGCTTTCGTCATATCGTAGGCAGTCAGCGAGGCGCTGGGCTTTGCGGCAGTTGGACGTCAATCCACCAACGCTTCGTAGGCCATCCTCTTGAACTGGCCGGCGGCCACGACTTCGTTGCTGGGCAGCACATTGACCAGGAAGACGCCGACCATGTGTTCCTTGGGATCAATCCAGAAACTGGTTCCGGCCGCACCTCCCCAATTGTATTCGCCCTCGGAGCCGACGTTCGGTGACTTGCCAGGGCCCAAATTCACGGCAAACGTCAAGCCGAAACCGTAGCCTTCCCCCGGCATGCCGCCGGTGCGTGCGAGGGTACCCAGGTGATCGCTCCGCATGAGTTCGACCGACTTGCGGCCGAGAATGCGCACGCCCTCGAGCTCGCCGTCGTTCAGCAACATGGTAACGAATCGCGCATAGTCGGCGAGAGTCGATACCGAACCCGCTCCGCCTAATAGCAGCGTCGGCTTCTTCTTGAAGTTCTCTTGCGCCGGGGCGGTGGAGGGTTCGATGCCGCCTCCCTTTTTAGGCGTGTACAGCACGGCCAGACGATTCCATTTTTCTTCCGGCACGAAGAAGGCCGTATCCTTCATACCGAGCGGACGGAAAATGCGCTCTTCGAAGAACACGTCGAGTGGCTTGCCGGAGAGGACCTCCACGAGGCGGCCCAGCACGTCGATCGAGAAGCCGTAGTGAAACGTCGTGCCGGGCTGGTGGTTCAAAGGGGCGGTGGCCAGGCGCCGTACCGCTTCCGCCAAATCGAAAGATACCCACCCGTTTCCGCCCGTCACACCCAGCTTCTTGTAGGCCGGCTCGCCGTTTTCGTCCTTAGGTCCTTCGTAGTCGAGGCCGCTGGTGTGCCGGAACAGGTCGCGGACCGTGATGGGACGATCGGCGGGAACGGTGTAGTATGTCCGCCGGCCGGCGGCGTCAAACGATTCCTGAGCCACGCGCATCTTGGTGAACTCCGGCAAGTATTTCGATACCGGATCGGAGAGCGAAAACTTGCCCTCTTCGTAAAGGATCATGGCGGCGACGCCCGTGATGGCCTTGGTCATCGAGTACATACGTACGATGGTGTCGGGCTTATAAGTGCCCCAAGTCTCCCGAAAGACGACTTTACCGTTCCGCGCGATGAGGCCGGAAGCACCGTTCAGCCGGCCCGTGGCGATATGTTCCTGCATGACGGTGTTAATCCGGTTCAGGCGATCACGGGAGAAGCCAGCCTGCTCCGGAGCCGCGGTCGGCAAACTCGCGGCGGCCACCAACGATGCGACCAAACAGAAAACGAAGAGAATCCGCATGAGCGCAAATCTATCACAGAAGCAGGCGGGTTAGCCTTTCGCTTGCTTCCTCCGATAGTCTCCGCTCTTGCCGCCGGTCTTCTCGATGAGATACAGGTCCTGAATCTCAATCGCTTTGTCGAGCGCCTTAGTCATGTCGTAGACGGTCAGCGCAGCGACGGCCGCGGCCGTGAGCGCCTCCATCTCGACACCGGTCCGCGCGGTGGTGGCGGCGCTGGCAATGATCCGCACGCCTGCTTTCTCCACCTGCACCTCCACATCGGCGTGGGACAGCATCAGCGGATGGCATAGCGGGATCAGGTCCGCGGTTTTCTTGGCGGCGGCAATGCCGGCGATGCGCGCGATTTCCAGCGGATTGCCCTTGGGATTCGCGGGCAGGCTGGCGAGCACGGCGCGCCGCATGCGCACAAAGGCGTGCGCGCGTGCGGTGCGGCGGGCCTCCGGCTTGGCGGAAACGTCCACCATGCGCGGGCTGCCGGCGGCGTCGAAATGCGAAAGCTTCTTCATGTGGGCTTCTTCACTTGAGCAGGATGCGGATCCAGTCGCCGGCCTGCCAGTCCGGCCGGTCGGCATCCACGACCATAAATGCGTTGGCGCGCGTCAGCGCGGGCACGTCGCCCGAGCCGCGCCAGGCGATGGGGGTCACCTCCGCGCCGCCGGGGCTCAGGTGCGCGGGGAGGAAGCGCGTCAGCCCCGCCCGGTGATGGAACGCCTCCGTGAGGCGGGCAAACGGCGTGTGCAGCGCAACTTCCGCCTGCCCGCCCAGCAATTCCAGCGCGGCGCGGGCGAAGATCTCGAAGGTTACCATGGTGGACGATGGATTGCCGGGCAGGCCGAAGAAGAACTTGCCGCGCGCTTTGCCGAATACCAGCGGCTGGCCAGGCTGAATCAGGACGCGGTCAAAAAAGAACTCCGCGCCCAGGCCTTCCAGCACGCGCTCGACGATATCGTATTTGCCCGCCGAGACGCCGCCGGAAAGCAGCAGCAGATCGGCGCTCAGGCCGCGCTCAATCAGCTCGCGGGTGTGGGCCATCTCGTCGCGCGCCACCGGCAGAATCCACGGCGCGCCGCCGGCGCGGGCCACCTGCGCGGCCAGCGAGTAGACGTTGGAGTTGCGAATCTGGAAGTCGCGCGGCGTCTCGGCGACCGGCACGATTTCATCGCCCGTGGCGATGATGGCAACGCGCGGCGCGAGGTAGACCGGCACGCGCTCCCGGCCCGCGGCCGCCAGCATGGCGATGCCGGTGAAATCCAGGCGGCTGCCCGGATGCAGCAGGATCTCGCCGGCGCGCGCCTCACACGCTTGCGGATTGATGAATTGGCCGGGCGCGGCGGATTGATTCGCGATCATACGCGGGCCTTCGCGGCGCACGTGTTCGACCATGACCACCGCATCGGCGCCGTGTGGCACCGGCGCGCCCGTCATGATTTCGACGGCCTGGCGCGCGCCCACCTCGCCGCTGAACATCTCGCCGGCGCGCACTTCGCCGATGACCTCGAATTCGCCGGGCAGGTCGATGGCGCGCACCGCGTATCCGTCGCGCACCGAACGGGCCAGGGCGGGATAGTCGCGGTCGGCGGCGATGGGCTCGGCCAACACGCGCCCCGCGGCCGTTTCGAGCGCCACCGTTTCGGCCGGGGGCGTTGCGCGAGATGCGCGCACGGTTTCCAGCACACAGCGGCGGGCCCGGTCGAATGTGAATGCGGGCACAGGTTTATTCTATAATCTTGCCTATCGTTTCAGCCGAAGATCTGACGTCGTGGGCGACCAGACTGCTCGAAGCCGCCACTTTCGCGCGGCCCACCGCGCACCTGGTTGCCGAATCGCTGGTGGCTGCCAACCTGCGTGGAGTGGATTCGCACGGCGTGCAGTTGCTGCCTTATTACATCGAACAAGTCGAGCGCGGCGACATGGACCCCGGCGCGGAGGGCCGTATTGTGTCGGAGTCCGGTGCATGCCTGCTGTATGATGGCGCAAACGGCTCCGGCCAGCAGATCGCCAGCGTCTGCTGCGGACATGCCGTCCGGCTGGCGCACAAGCACGGCGTCTCGATCGTAACCGCACGCGAATCCAACCATTTCGGCGCGGCGGCCTACTGGGGCCAGAAGATATCCGGCGCGGGTCTGATCGGCATCGTCATGTGCAATGCCTCGCCCATCGTGGCGCCCTGGCAGGGCCGGGAGCGGCGGCTCGGCACCAACCCCATCTGCGTGTCCGTGCCGGGACCGTGGCTGTTGGACATGGCCACCACCACGGTCGCGAACAACCGCATCTTCAAGGCCCTGACGAATGGCGAAGAGACCATTCCGGCGGGGTGGGCCGTGGATTCCCAAGGGCTGCCGACGACCGATACCGATGCCGCCATCCGGGGCATGCCCATGCCGCTGGGCGGCTACAAGGGCAGCGGACTGGCCATGATGGTCGAGATGCTGTGCGGCGTATTGAGCGGCGGGGCCATGAGCGTGGAGGTGGGCGGCATCCGCATCGAAGGCAAGCCCACGCGCACCAGCCAGACGTTCGTGGCGATCGATGCCGGCCGCTTCATGCCCGCGGAGGAGTTCCCGGGGCGTGTCGAGTGGCTGGTGAATACAGTGAAATCCGCCGCGCCCGCCAAAGGATATCACGAGGTGATGGTGGCGGGAGACCCGGAATGGCGCGCCGAAACCGAGCGCCGCCAGAGCGGGATTCCACTGGGCGACGGGACCTGGGCGTGCCTGGCTGAAACCGCCGCGAGGCTGGGCGCCGGGCCGCCACCCGGGCCAGCGGGGCACGGTACTGTCTGATAAACTGATGAGTCCCACGAGGAGGGACCCTTTTGAAACATTCGTTCGCGATAGCCATAGCAGCCGCAGCACTCATATTGACGGCGGGAAACATGAGAGCCGCCGACCCGGACACCGGCGCCGCGGCGGCGTACTGCACCCAGAGCGGCGGGACGGTGATTGACCGCGTGCCGGTCTACGGCACCAACGGTCCGCACGCGAGTTGGCTGGTGCTAGCCGGACCGCGCCAGTTCTGCCAGTTTACCTCGCCGAAGGATGGCTCCCGCATCCACGTGCTGGTGGAAACGTTGTACTCCACCACTCCGACTCTGGCCGCCCTAGCCTACTACGCAAAGGTCGCGCCGGGCCAGGGTGGCGGAGGCAATCCGGCTTCCTACTATTGCTCGCAACTGGGCGGCTCGGATCTGTTTGGCGGGGTGAATGCCGCGGGCGGCGGCTGGGTCGGCCAAGGATCCAAAGACACCGTGCTGGAAGCCTGCATCTTCCCCGATATGTCGACCATCGATTCGTGGGGTTTGTTCTACGACAGCGCCAGCATCGTGCGCGGGATCGACCTGACTACGGTGCTGCGCTACGCGCCGCCACCGGCGGCCACGGCTGCGGCACACTGAGTGGGCGCGACCTGACCGCCGCGCCGTGAAGCCGAGCATTGGGCCGGCCGGGTCTGTCGTGCGTCGCGCCCGGCATGGCCGCGTTCGATTGGGACCGGCGTAACCTGAAGAAGATCAGGGCGCACAAAATCAAAGTGGCAGAGGCGGAACAGACGCTGTCTCGGGCTCCCATCCTGATTTACGCGAAAGAAGCCGATAGCGAAGCCCGGTTTGTGTACTACGGAGAAACGGAAGGCAACCGTCTGCTGGCCATTGTCCTGATGGAACGCGAAAGCAAGATCCGCGTGATTACGGCCTACGACCTGGATGCGACGAAGCAAACGAGGAAAATACCAGGGTTCGAGGGCGAGGACGAGGAAGCAAAGTGGTGGGCGAGCAGGGAGGGGCGGGCGTTTATCAAGCGGCAATCCGCTGCGATTAGCTCCAGGAAGCAGAAGGGATCGGCTCTGGTAACCAACCTCAACGGCGCTGCCAGTGTCCAGATGGCGCTGCGCCTGCCCGCGCCGGATCTCGCCAAAGCACGCCAAATCGCCGGCCGAAAAGGGATCGGCTACCAAACGCTTTTGAAGATGCTCGTGCATGAGGGGCTGCATCGTGAAGCGAGACGGCAATAGCGCGTGCGGCCGCCACGGTGACGTGACCTCGCTATTTCACGACGCGCGCAATTGCGACGCCTGGATCATCGCCCGGTAGCGCTCCAGGCGCGGCACGCGCATGCCGGGGACCTTGGCCAGATCGTCCCAGCGCCGCAGGCGCACCGCTTCGCGCGCAAACGGCCTTTGCTCGAAGGCGCGGGCTTCGGCTGCGGTGAAGGGTCCGCCTTGCAACTGTAAGCTCTGTACGGACGCGGGCGAGAGATGGGTCATGTACGCGGGGTCGGTGGCGCAGAGATAGCGCTTGGCGTCCACATGCAGACGCACCGGCGCGGTTACTTCGGGCCCGAAATGCTGCGCCAGCCAGGCATGCCCGAGATCTTCATGCCGCGCGTCGATACCCAGGTCCGCGACATGTTCCGGCATCTCGTGCAGCAGGTGGCCGATGTCGTGCAGCAGCGCCGCGACCACCAGCCAGTCCGGAGCGTCATCGCGCGCCGCGTGATAGGCCGCCTGCAGCGCGTGTTCCAGTTGCGAGACCGGCTCGCCGAAGTAGGCCGCGCCGCCTTTGGTTTCGAAGATTTCCATGATTCGATCTCCAATTTGCATTACGATTGCGCCCCTTGCGCCAGGGCGGCCCTCCGCTGGCCCATAAACAGCAGCGCGGCCGCGCCGCTCGAAAGCAGTGCGACGCCGGCCAGCGCCAGGAATGCTCCGGTCCAGCCGAAGCTCACCGAAATGCGCGCCACGGTGTCGCCGGCGAGGATGCCGGCCAGATAGCCGACGCCATCGATGATGCCGGAGGATGTCGCGCTGCCGTGCTTGCCGCCGAAATCCAGAGCGATGGCGCCAGCCAGGTAGGCATACGGCCCGATCACCAGGAAACCGACTAAGCCCACCAGTATGGTTGGCAATCCGTGTCCGCCGCCCGCGCGCAGCGAACCGAGCGCGAACAGAGCCACAGAACAAAGCAGCAGGCTGTAGAACATGATCGCCGATCGTCCGGCGCGGCCCAGGCGATCACTCCAAAAACCGGAGAGGAGCACGGAGACGCCGCCGAACAGGGGGAACACCGCGCTCATCCCGGCTGCCTCCGCCTTACTGTAGCCCACCACCTGGTTGAAGTAAGTCGGCGTCCAGGTATTAAAGGTCTCGCGCACGAGCGTGGTGCCCAGCGACAGCGCGCACACGATCCAGAATGCCGGGCTGCGGAACAGCGGCGCCAGTAAGTCGCGCAGGCCGGATGGCTTCGGATCTTCGCCCTCGGCGCCGAATAGGTTCAGCGGATTCACTTCCGGCTCCGGGAGGCCGAGATGGACGCGCGATTCCTTCAGCAGCAGCAGATTCGCAATAAAGATGACGAACAACGTGCCCGCCGCCACTTGAAAGACCCCGCGCCAGCCGAACCCGTGGCCCATGAGGAAGCCCATGAACTGGCGCGCCGCGGCGTCGCCAAACAGATAGCTCAGGCTGATGGCTCCCATGACCGCGCCATACGAGGAATACGAGAACCAGCGCGACGTAATCTTCACCATGCCCGCCCAGCCCGTGGATTGAACCAGGCGATTGCCGATCCACGCCAGCGTGAAGACGGGCAACCCACCACCCAGGGAAAACAGCAGCGTGAACAAGATCGAGCCGCCCATGCCGATCAGGAAATTCCGCTTGCCGCCCAGGAAATCGGCGATGCCGGCCAGGAAGAACTTGCCAATCGCATACGCCAGCACCGCGAGCGAGGTGATCGCGCCCAGGCGGATTTTGGCTTGGCCGGGAGACATGCCGTGGGAGGCCAGCTCGTCGATGATCAGCGGAAGGCTTACGGAGAAGTCCGAGCGGCAGAGATAGTAGCCGGCGTAGCCGATGAAGAGAAGCGCGATGGTGAGCCCTTGCCAGACGGCGAGGCGGCGCATCAGAATCCCATCTCCTTCATGGTCTCCTCCGCGAGCCCGAACGCGAGCGTCATGCCGGCTCCGCCAGTAGCCGTGACTACGCGCACATTGGGTGCAGGCGAGACCGAGAGGTACGGCTGGTCCGGGTGTTTGGCGTAGACGCCGTGCCAGTGCTGCGCGATCTCCAGCGTGGGGGCGTTGAGAAAACCGCGGGCGTAACTGAGAACGAGCTCGTCGATTTCGGCGCGATCGAAGGGATCGACAGCAACGCCATATTCGTGCGAGTCCCCGATGGTGAGTTCGCGGCCGGCGGTTTGGGATACAAGCACGTGAATGCCCCAGCGATCATACTCCGGCGTTTCGGCGGCGATGCGCTGCTTCAGCGCGGATAGCGTCCGGCACACCTGGAACGATTCATAGAAACGTAACGTCAGTCCGCCGGCCAAAGCGGGACCGAGTTGCCATCCTGCCGGCTGCGGGCGGGTGCGCATCATCTGGAGTTTGCATCGCGTGACGCCGCTCGTGTGGAACATTTCCGGATAGAGCGTTTCGAAGTCGTGGCCGGTACACACGATGGCGGCCTCGAACTTCGAGAGATCCGCGGAGTGGACAGCCGTGCTCCAGCAGAACCGCACGCCGAATCGCTCAGCCAAATACCGGGGGACCTGTGCCAGCGCCACGCGCGGGTCAACCGTGAGTTCGGTGGGGCTCCAGATGGCGCCGAGCAGCCCCTCGGGCCAGACGGCCTGGCTGCGCGCCAAAGCGCCCGCCGCGTTCAGCCACTCACACGAGTAACCCAAAATGGGCGCTACTTCGCAGAACTCGCGGGCGACGGCGGCTTCGTCAGCGCGGTAGGCCAACTGCAGCGAGCCGGTAGGGAAATAGGGGATGCGCGCGGCCGTCAGGAGGTCGACCCAGGCGGCGCGGCTGCCGAGAGCCATGTCGTGCAGGCGGCCGGCTGGCTGCCCGATGGGCCAGATCATGCCGAAGTTGCGGACCGACGCACCCGCGGCCTGCGGACTGCGCTCAAAAACCACCGCCGAGCGTCCCCGGCGGGCCAGCGCATAGGCGTGCGCGAGGCCCAGAATTCCCGCTCCGACGATGGCGACATCCGCGGTGTGGGCGGCCATGAAAGGAGAGGCTAACGTATTTGAAAGCGGCGGCGCAAGCAACCCAAATGCCGCCGAACGCGCTATCTTCGAGGGCGGAGATGCTCCCATGCCGATGATGTCATCAGGTGTCGTAAGGCAGGCCGGGGTGGGGCGTCGCGTCAGGGCGGTCGAACGCAAACTTGCGCGAGACGAGGCTCCAAGAGGCCACCGAGCGGGTTGAGCAGGCGACGCTCAACGAACCAGCTTGGTCGTAGCGATGGCCTTTGCTGAAGATCTGCTCGAGCAAGCACACCACCTGGTCCGCCGCGAAAGAACCAGACCGAAACAGGCGAGCCTGCGGCGAGCTGTGTCGACAGCTTATTACGCATTGTTTCACTTGCTGACCAAGGAAGCAGCAAGGAATTGGAAAAGACCCGACCAGCGAGCGGCCTTGGCTCGGACATTCGATCACACCGAATGAGGAAGGCATCGCAGCGCGTCGCCAACAGTAAACTCGCCGGCCAATCGGCACAGGCTGTAACGGATCTCAGGAGTTGCGACCGCGTTGATCGTCTCCAAGAGTTGCGTCACCTCGTCGATTACGATGAGTCCGAGAAAATGGTCGAGGACAAGTGCGCTGAAGGCGGTCAATCTGGCCGCCACCGCTTTTTCAGCTTGGAGGGCTGTTCGAAGAGAATTCGAACTCCTTTTGCCCGGCGCTAGTCGACCGCGCACAGCCTGCGTAACAAACCGCACCCTCCCACTCACCCGCATTATGCGCCATTCCTGTTGAAAAACCCACCATTCGATGCCGCCCTCTTTATTTCCAATGGCTTAACAGGCGAAGATGCAGTCAATCGGGAGAGGTGTACGCAAGCCGTCCCGAACTCAGAGGACATTATGAGCACTCAGCCGTTTGAGCCGAAGCCCTTGCCGTCCGCGGGACTGGTCCAGATCAATGCCGGCATCGAAGACGTTATCCAAAAACGCCTGGCGGAAGAGCGCGCGCGCCTGGAGCGCGAGGCCGGTCTCGCCAAGCGCGAGACACATCACTTCAAGCGCCCGGTCGAGCGTCCCTTCACCAAGGATCAACGCGGCCGGACCACCCTGCTGTTTGGCGGTCTCACCTGGAAACACGAGAAACTCGTGCACGGCGCCCTGGAGGGTCTCGGATATATCGCCGAAGCCGTGCCCACACCCAACGTCCGCGCGTTTCAGACCGGCAAGGAGTACGGGAACAACGGCCAGTGCAACCCGACTTACTTCACCGTCGGCAACCTGGTGCAGTATCTGCAAAGCCTGGAAGAGCAGGGGCTGACCAAGCAGGAAATCATCGACCGCTACGTGTTCTTCACGGCGGGCGCCTGCGGGCCCTGCCGTTTCGGCATGTACGAAGCCGAGTATCGGCTGGCGCTGCGCAATGCGGGTTTCGACGGCTTCCGCGTGCTGCTGTTCCAGCAATCCGGCGGCTTGAGCCAGTCCGACGCCGAAGCCGGCCTGGAGATGAACCTGGACTTCTTCCTGGGCATTCTCAACGCGCTGAATTGCGGCGACGTGCTGAACGAAGTCGCCTATGCGGTGCGCCCGTACGAGGTCAATGCCGGTGAGACGGACCAGAAGCTGGACGAGTGCATGGACTACATGCACGAGGTCTTTCGCAAGAAGCAACCCTGGAAGATGGGCGACAGCCTGGCGAAATACCTGGGCGGCTTTAAGGACACCGGCGAGTACATCGGCAAGTTCGTCAACCAATTGAAGGGCGAGGATTACATTCCGGCGCTGCACCGCTGCCGCGACGCGTTCAACGAAATCGAAATCGACCGGCTGCGTGTAAAGCCCATCGTGAAGATCACCGGCGAATTCTGGGCGCAGACCACCGAAGGCGACGGCAACTTCAACATGTTCAATTTCCTGCAGCGCGAGGGCGCGCAGGTGCTGGTGGAGCCTATCGGCACCTGGATCATGTACATGATTCACCAGGTAGTGCAGAAATACAAAGATTTCAAGGGACTCGAAGAGGGCGCGGTGCTGCCGCCGCTGTGGCGTCTCGACAAGCGCGCCAAGATCGAGTGGAGTTTCCGCAACAAAGTCGCGAAGCTGAAACTGGCGGAAGCTATTTTCAAGAACGAATATCACAAGATCGTCGGCGCGCTGGGCGACATCGCGCATCACCTCGCCGACCAGTACGAATTGCAGCGCCTGGGTCATCCTTTCTACAACTCGCGCGCGGGCGGCGGCGAAGGCCACCTGGAAGTCGCCAAGAACATCTATTATTCGAACAAAGACCTGGCGCACATGGTGCTGTCGGTGAAGCCGTTCGGCTGCATGCCCTCGACGCAATCGGATGGCGCGCAATCCGCGGTCGTGTCGAATTACAAAGACATGATCTACCTGCCCATCGAGACTTCCGGCGAAGGCGAGATCAACGCGCATTCGCGCGTGCAGATGGCGCTGGGCGAGGCCAAGAACAAAGCCAAGAAGGAAATGGCCGAAGTCCTGGAGCGGACTGGCTTGACGCTGGAAGATTGCCGCGCCTGGGTGGAAGCGCACCCCGAGTCGAAGCGTCCACTGTATCATGTGCCGCACAGCAAGGGCGTGGTGGGTCTGGCCGCTAATTTCGTGCTGCACATCGCGGAGCAGATGAAGAAGGAAGGCGTCGCGCCCGTGCGGCTGGAGCGCGAGGAAGCGTTGGCAGTCCAATAGCCCCGAGGCATCTATGGACAGACAATTCTTCATCGGAATGGATGTGGGTTCGACCACCGTCAAGGCGGTGGTCGTGGATCAGGCCACCGACCAGATCGTATGGTCGGACTACCAGCGGCACGACACCAAGCAGCCGGAGAAAGTGCTGGAGTTCCTGAGACGGTTTGAGACCGAGATCGACGGCTTCCAGGCCGATCAATCGCGCATGTTCATCACCGGCTCGGGCGGCAACGGCATGGCCAAGCATCTGGGCGCGAAGTTCGTCCAGGAAGTGAATGCCGTGTCGCTGGCCGTGGAAAAACTGTATCCGGAATGCGGATCGGTGATCGAACTGGGCGGCCAGGACGCCAAGATCATCATCTTCAAGAAAGACCCGGAGACCGGCCGCAAGAAGAAGCTGCCGTCCATGAACGACAAGTGCGCGGGCGGCACCGGCGCGGTCATCGACAAGATCAACGCCAAGTTGCGCATTCCCTCCGAGCAACTTTGCGAAATGGGCTACAAAGGGTTGAAGCTGCACCCTGTCGCCGGCAAGTGCGGGGTCTTTGCGGAGACCGACATCAACGGCCTGCAGAAGATGGGCGTGCCGCCGGACCAGTTGATGGCATCCCTGTTCGAAGCCATCGTGATGCAGAATCTGTCCGTACTCACGCGCGGCAACACGCTGCTGCCCGTAGTCCTGCTGCTGGGCGGCCCTAATTGCTACATCAAGGGCATGCGCGATTGTTGGAAGCACAACATACCCAAAATCTGGGAGGAGCGCGGCACCGAGCTGCCGGCCGGCGTTCCGCCCGAGGACTTGATCCGGACGCCGGATAATGCCCAGTATTTCGCGGCCATCGGTTCAGTGGAATTCGGCAAGACTGAAGACGCCACGGTAGGCCGTTACGCCGGCTGGGACAAGCTCGCATGGTACGTGACCGTGGGCCGCGAAGAGGAGAAATCCAAGCGCGGCGGTACCGGCGGCCTGGCCAAGGACGCCGACGACCTGGCGCGCTTCAAAGAGAAATACCGCACCAAGAAATTCGTGGCGGCCACTTTCCAGCCAGGCGAAGTGGTGGAAGGCTTCGTGGGCATCGATGGCGGATCGACGTCTACTAAGGCCGTGCTGCTCTCGAAGGACAAAGAGCGGCGCATTTTGGCCAAGACTTACCAGCTTTCGAAGGGCAACCCCATAGAAGACACCATCGAGGTGATGGGCAAGCTGGTGCAACAGATCTCCCAACAGGGGGCGACGCTCAAGGTGCTCGGCGTGGGCACTACCGGTTACGCCAAGGACATCCTGAAGGACGTGATCGGCGCGGACGCCGCGCTGGTCGAGACCGTGGCTCACACGCAAGCCGGATTGCACTTCTACGACGACGTGGATGTGATCTGCGACGTGGGCGGGCAGGACATCAAGATCATCATCCTGAAGGACGGCCGCGTCAAAGATTTCAAGCTGAACACGCAGTGCTCGGCGGGCAACGGATACTTTCTGCAATCCACGGCGCAGGGATTCAACGTGCCCGTGGAGCAATACGCCGATACGGCGTTCGGCGCCAACGGCTATCCGAGTTTCGGCTATGGCTGCGCCGTGTTCATGCAGTCCGACATCGTGGATTTCCAGCGCCAGGGCTGGAAGCCGGAAGAGATCATGGCCGGTCTGTGCAATGTGCTACCCAAGAACATCTGGCTGTACGTATCGCAGATCCCGAATCTCTCGGCCATCGGGCGGCGCTTCCTGCTGCAAGGCGGAACGCAGTACAACCTGGCCGCCGTGAAGGCGCAGGTGGACTTCATCGAGTCGCGCTTCAAGGGCAAGGAACACGGGGCCGACGTGATCGTGCACGAGCACTGCGGCGAGGCCGGCGCCATCGGTTCGGCCCTCGAAGCGGGACGCCTGTGGGACCACGGCCGCGTGTCCACCTTCATCGGGATGGATGCCATCGCGAAGATCAGTTACAAAACCACGCGCGAGGAAGCCACCCGGTGTTACTTCTGCAAGAATAAGTGCCTGCGCACGTTTATCGACGTGAAGACCACGGTGATGAATCCGGACTACAAGCCTCCGGTGAAGACCAAGGTACCGCTGGCGCCGGGCTCGCAGCGGCTGATCATCGCCACGTGCGAGAAGGGCACCGTCGAGAGCGTGGACGACATGCGCCAGATCAAGGGGAGCCTGGACAAGATCAAGAAAGCCAACCCCAACTTTGTCGAGATATCGGCCAAGGCGGTCTTCCGCGTGCAGGACGCGCCGCTGGTGGCCGACCCGCTGCCCAAGTTCGCTTTCACGTCGTCCGCCAAGAAGCGCATCGAGCAGATGAAGAAGCGCTCCGAGATTCGCATCGGCATGCCGCGCGTGCTGAACATGTACTCGATGACGCCTGTGTTTACGGGCTATTTCGCGTCGTTGGGGATCAAGGCGGAAAACATCGTCTATTCCGACTACACCAGCGAGCAGCTTTATAAGGAAGGCGCTAAGCGCGGCGCCATCGACCCATGCTTCCCGTCGAAGCTGGGCATTCCGCACGTGCACAATCTGCTGTTCGTGGCGCACGCCAAGAAGCCGCTGGACATCATCTTCTTCCCGATGATCGACTGCCTCACCACCGACTTACATGGGGTGCAGGCCAGCCGCTCGTGTCCCACGGTAGCCACCACGCCAGCGGCGGTGAAAGCGGCTTTCACCAAGGAAGGCGACTTATTCAAGGAGAAGGGCGTCCTGTTCCTGGATACTTTCGTCAATATCTCGAAGCCGGACGTTCTGGAGCGGCAACTGTTCGAGCAGTTCAAAGACATCTTCGGGCTGTCGGCCGAAGAGAACGCGCGCGCCGTCGAGGAGGGTTATCGCGCCCTCGATTACTACAACAACGTGACCATCCGCGGCGAAGCGCGCCAGGTGCTGGAGCAACTCGAGCGCGAGGACCGGCTGGGCGTGGTGGTGCTGGGACGCCCATATCACAACGATCCGGGAGTAAACCACGAAATCCTGGAAGAGTTCCAGAAGCTCGGTTATCCGGTCTTCACGCAGGATTCGCTGCCCATCGATGAAGACATCGCCTGGCGCTTGTTCGGGCCGGAAGTGGAATCGGGCGAGATCCCCCATCCGATGAACATCGACGATGTGTGGAAGAACTCCTATAGCGAGAACACCTCGCGCAAAGTGTGGGCCGCTAAGTACACCGGGCGGCATCCCAACTTAGTGGCGCTGGAGCTATCGAGCTTCAAGTGCGGCCACGACGCACCCATATACTCAGTGGTGGAAGAGGTGGTGGAGCATTCCGGCACGCCGTATTTCTGCTTCAAGGACATTGACGAGAACAAGCCCACCGGGTCGATCAAGATCCGCGTCGAGACCATCGGCTACTTCCTGAAACGCTACCGCGAAGACATGGTGGCGAACAAGAATAAGGTGAAGGGCATCGAGGAGCAGATGGCCGAATTCGAAGCCCGCCTGCGCCGTCAACTCGCGCGTGAAAGGCAGCACGATGAGGGCAAGGTTCGCGAATCGTTCGATACCGGGGCGATGCCGACCATTCACGTCAGCCTGGGCGCGCTGGCGGCGTCCAAGCCGGCGCCGGTGCGGGAGTACGAGACGGTTTCGGGCGATTGACTGATTCCCTAATCTTGTTTCACGGCAGCAGGAAGATCTCCGCGCACACTGCGTCCCAGTCGGCTTCGGGATAGGCCGCGGCGATATCATTGACGGGCACGCCGCCATCGGCCATCGTAGGAGCCTGGTCGGCGGGGCCCAGCGAGGCTTGTAGACGTTCCATCTCGTGCGCGATCCAGGGACGGATCTCGGGTCCACGCAGCAGATGGCGCGCATCCAACCGGCCGCCGTCCGGCTTCACTTTCAGATACCAGCCGTCCTGCGGGCCTCCCGTGGCCACCACCTGGCCATCGAGCGGCGAGAGAATACGCACATGCGCGCCGCGCTTGTTCACGTGCCAGGCCGCGCCGTTGGTCTGGATGTGGCTGCCGATGGCGGGCAGCACGACGGCTTCCGGCTCAGCGACCAGGCGGGCGCCCAGCGCATCGAGTCCGACGGTGACCGTGCCATCGGGCTCGGGATGCGCCCAGGCGTGGCCGCGATGGTACAGGCGGTCGAGCGGGAACTCCAGTCCGAACACGTCTGCCTCGCGCGGAGTCGGCGCGGCGTCAGGCGGCCGCCTGGCGACCAGAGCGGCGTGCTGCTGGCACTCGCGGCAATCGAAGGCTTTATCGCAGAGGCGGTGTGAAAACTCGCCGGTGAACTCGTGGCGGCACAAGCGATCGCGGGCGGGCAGATCCGGGAAAGTGGCATGCCAGCAAATGGCTTCCGCGCGGCGGGCGCGGAAATCCTGCCCGGCGCGATAGAGAGACAACGCGACGGTGGTGGAGAGCACCGCCAGGACTGTGTAGAAGAGGCCGAGAAAGATAATGTGGCTTAACATGACAGATCCTTTTCCTGCGGGAAGAGCGTCAGGTAGCGGAATGAGAATGAATAAAGGAGGACTCCGTAGGCCACTACCGCGAGGAACGTGGCGGTCTCCTGCCAGCTTGGCAGGTAGGACATGAATGGATCGAAGGGCAGCGTGGGCAGGGCCAGCGTCTGAATGGTGAGTACGAAGCGGTTCAGCGCGATTCCCAGGCAGACCAGCGTGGCCGCCGAGAGCAACCAGGCGGGGCTTTCGCGCAGGCGGCGGCGCAGCAGGATCAGCGCCGGCGCGAGGCCGAAGACCACGATTTCGGCGAACAGGATCCATGCGCCAAACGGCTTCCAGGCGTAGTATTGGTAGGCCGCAAAACCCCGCGCGGGCGAGGTGCTGTCGATCCAGACCAGCGTGTCGATGGACTTCAGCAGGATATACGGAACCAGGAGGACACCGGAAATTCGGCCGAGCATGGGCAGCACTTCGGGCCGGACAAGCTGCTTGCCCGAGACCTTCGAGACCAGCCAGGTGGTGAGCAGAATGAAGGCCGGTCCGGCCGCCGCGGCGGAGAGGATGAAGAGGAAAAACGTGGACGGCCAGATGGCGAAACCTTCGCGAAAGGCGAAAGGCCGGCCGCGCAACACGCCGTATAATCCGCCGAGCGATCCCTGGTGGAAGAACGAGAGGAACGTGCCTACGCCCGCCAGCACCGGCATCAGTTTGTGTAACTCGAACTCGAAGACCAGGAACGACGGGATCTGGCGCAGCTTGCGATTCTTCAGAACGATGGGTATGTATTCGATGAATAAGACCGTGAGATAGCAACTGATGCAGAAAGTGACTTCGGTGAGCATGGAGTGGACGTTGGGATGCCAGAAGGTGAACCAGAAGCGCGCCGGCTGTCCCACATCCACCAGCAGAGCCGCGACGGCCCCGCTGTAACAGATGAAGCCGATGACCACCGCGCTGTTGATGACGGCCTTAAGTTCGCTCTTCTTAAGAATGTATAGCAGGAAGCCGGTGAAGAATGCGCCCGCGCCCAGTGCGATCACGGTGAGATCGAGGAAGATCCAAAGGCCGAAAGCGAAGCGGTTATCCATGTGGGTCTGGTTCAGCCCTTTGACCAGGCAGAGGCCGGCGCCATAGACGCCGAAGGCCAGCAGGGCGGCCCAGGGCAGAATCCAGAGCAGGAATTGGCGCGGCGTGGAGCGGCGGACGCCGCGCGGCATGAGTTGGGTGTCGGCGTTAGGCATGGACGGGCTCCTTGCCCGGCGCGGAAGCGGGGCCGGGTTGCGCGGCGGCCTTGCGGACCCAGGGCCGCGTAGTGCGGTAGTAGATTTTCGGCTCCGTACCCAAGCGTTCGAGGATGCGGAACGATTGTCCGTCGCGCGCCAGGCGGGCAACCTCGCTGGCGGGGTCGTCGAGGTCGCCGAAGACGATGGCGGCGGCCGGGCAGGCTTCCACGCAGGCGGGCAGATATTCGCCGGGATGCAGTTCGCGGCGGCCTTCAGCGGCGGCGCGGGCGCGGGCGGCGTGCAGACGGCCGTGGCAGAAGTTGCACTTCTCGACCACGCCTCGCATGCGCGTCGCCACATCCGGATTGAGGGTCTTTTCCATGCCGGCCGGCCACTGCGGGTCCCACCAGTTGAAGTAGCGGGCGTGATAAGGGCAGGCGGCCATGCAGTAGCGGCAGCCCAGGCAGCGCTGCGGCATCTGGTCCACGATACCGGTGGCGGGATCGGTCTCGACGGCCTCCTGCGGGCAGACCGCGGCGCAGGGCGTTTCCTTTCCGCACTGCTGGCACAGGATGGGGACGAAGGCGGCGCGGCTATCGGGGAAGGGAGCGCCGTTGGAGATCTGGTAGACCCGCATCCAAGTGATGCCGGTGCGGGGCGTGGCTTCAGGCCGCGCAGGGGGGACGTTGTTCTCAGCCGCGCAGGCGATCATGCACGCGCCGCATCCCGTGCAGCGGTCCAGATCGATCGCCATGCCGTAACGGGCGGGTTTGGGTGTGATGGCAGCCATGGTCATGCCCTCCTTATGCTGGCGGGCGAAACCGCCTGCCCCGCCATCTCGATCACTCCGGGCATGACTGCCGGATCGAAAACGACCTGCACCGGAAATGTGGCGGCGCGGCTGGTCACTATAGCGCGGTCGCCGTCCGCCAGGCCTTGGTCACGGCCTGTTTTCGGATGCACCGTCGCTGCGTTCGCGGGCCGCCGTAGACCGGATTCGCGATAGAGTTTGCTCATCAGCGGCGAGCCGTGCGGCGGGGGGGCGCTGGCGGCGATGAGGACCAGGGGGTATTCGCGGTTGGGGGGAAGAGCGGGTCCCGGAGGACCCGCGCAGACCTGGAGGTCCGCCCCACGGGCTGTCCCAGCAGGCAGGGGGTCGTCTAGCCAGAGGGCGCCACCTAACATCGATTTCCAGAGGTCAGCGATATCCGAGACGCGGGTGGATTTCGCATCCGGGTAAGTGAAGACGGCGCCGCGGCCACCCTTCTTAATCGCGGCAACGCGCCGTTTCAGGATATCGGGATAGGTAGCGGAATCGTGCGCCAGGCGGAGGACGAAGCCGGCCGGCGCCGCGAGCTTCGGCGGCGCGGTGAGCAGGGCAGGCGACAGGCTGAAGCCCGCAACGGTCGAACCCGCAGGGGTGGGCGCCTCATCCAGCGACTCGAGGTACATGGGCGCCGGGATTACATAATCGGCGTGCTGCGCGCAGCCGTCCAGCCAGGGCGTGAGCGCCACGAGTACGGGATCTTGCGGGACAAGTTTGCGCCGCAAGAGATCCCATGGAAGCGGGTCGCCGCCGGCGGTTTCTTCGATCAACAAGACCCGAATGGAACCATCGGGCACGCTGGCGATATCGGTGACGGGCGTGAAGTCGCGGCGCGGGAGAAAGCCGCCTGGCCGTCCGATGCTGCCGAGAACGGCGTTGAGCCTGGCGACGGCCGGGCCGCCGCCGACTGCGATGGCGGGCTTGTTGCGGAGCAGGGTGCGGGCGACATCCATGGCGTGAGCATCGGTCGTTTCGCCCTGCAAAGCGCGGACGACGGCCGTGGCGAATTCGTCTTCGCTGCCGGGCAGGACTGGCACCCACAAGTCGGCCAGCGATGCGGTGCGCGAGTAGGCCGGCTCGACTTGAATCAACTGGAAGTGGCTGCGATTGGCGAGCACGCGTCCGGGGCTGAGCCAACCATCCAGGACTGGCGCGCCGAAGCTGAGGATAGCGCGTGTGTTTTCGAGATCGATGCCGAAGGGGCCGTTGGGCTGTGAATCGGGCGGTGCGCAGTGGACGCCTTTGGGCAGTTCTGCCAGAAAGCGGCGATAGACCAGCGAGGCGGCGCGGCCAGGCCGAGGATCGAGGATGGCCACCGCTTCGCGCGCTCCACAAGCGGCGATGGCCGCGGAAACAGCCGCCGCCGCGCTCTCGATTGCGACAGGTTTGCCGTGGGCCAAAGGCTCGGTGGCGCGGTCGCGGCAGAATGCCAGATGATGTCCCACCAGGCCGGCCGGGCAAAGGACACCGCGGCTGGCCGGATGTCCGGGCACGCCAGCCAGGCCGACCGGCTGGTCGCCATCGCACCGCGCACGCACGCCGCATCCCGCCGGGCAGAGCGTGCAGGTGGTGTAGCGCGTTCGAATTTCGCCGTGCAGCGGCTGCGGGATTCCCGGCCAGTTCTCCGACAGCACCGCCGTATCGCGCAGCAGGCCCCAGGGCACTGGCGTGAACAGGAGTCCGGCGGTGGTCCCGCCGGTGAATGTCAAAAGATCGCGTCGCGTGAATCCCATGGCTTTCCTCATTTGTGGCAGGCCAGGCAACTGTTGGCCGCGCCGCGCTGGCGATGGCAGTCCTCGCAGGCATCCATATCCTGAAAATGCGGCGAGCCGCTGTAGCCGCTGATGCGGTCCACGCGGGCGGGGCCGAGCGCGTCGCTCTCGCCCTGCGCGCCATGGCATTGCCGGCATTCCAGATGCGCCAGCTTGATGTGGGCGGCGTGCGAGAAGTAGACGTTTTCGGGCTGGCGCGAATAGACCTGCCAGGGGATCTCGCGGTTGGGCGTCACATAGCCGTCAATGAAGCGCTTCTCCTCGACGGACGTCCCCATGGGTTGCGCGTGGCAGCCGGCGCACTTGTCGAGCGACGGGATGCCCGCCCAAGCGCCGTCGTCGCGGAGGGAGTGGCAGTCCTCGCATTTGGCGCCGGCTTTATCGGTGTGGATCTTGTGGCTGAATGCGACAGGCTGCGGCACGCGCTGGAACCGCAGTACCGGAAAGGCGCGCCAGCCCGCCGCCAGGGCCACCGCTACGCCCGCCAGAAAAAGAATTTGCCCGCGATGCTTTTGAAACAGAGTCATATTCTTAGACCCCAGAAGAATTCGTGGAACAAGCGCAGCGTCTCCTCGCGGTTCAGCTCGCGGAGGATGTCCGGGCTGAAGACGCCGCCATCGTTCATCAGGGTCGCGCCGTGGCGGGAAACCCAGCATTCGGCGAGAAAAGCCGACATGCGGCCAATTTCGCGCTCGATCCAAGGCACGATCGCATCGCCGCGAATGAGGCCGGCAATCACCGGCGGCTGGCCGGGCAACTGCACGCCTTGAAACAGCCAGCCCATCCCATAGGGGTCCGCCGTGAGCTTGGCCGGATTGGCGCGCAGATACAGGTTGGATGCGGTGAGCAGGATCGGGTTGGGGAACACGACCTCAAGATCCACGCCGCGCACGGTAAGCACGGCGCTAGGGCGGTGAATGCCGGTCTGCTTCAGGAAAGTGATGCGCTCGACGGTGCCGAGTACCCGGGTGAGGAACGCGTCCAGGCCAAAGTGACAGGATCCGCCTTTGGCGGCGTCGAGCCACATGTGGTTGGCGGAATAGTGCAGCCAGTTGGGGACGCGAATGCCACCCACCGCACAATCGCGCTTCCCACCGGCAGACAGGGCCGGCGAATTGGCGGTGCCCAGATAGACGTCGCAATAGCGGTAAGAGTCGCTGCCGCAACGGCTCAGCTTCGGCTCGCTATACGGGATGAGGCGCGAGACGGCGGAGGCGGCGCAATACTGTGCGCGCGATTCGCGCAGGTAGGGGCATTGTAGATCCTGGGAATCTTCCGCATGACGCCGATACACCGCGCACTCTGGATAGCGTACCGACGAGCAGGTTTCCTGCGCCACGTTGCCGGCGATGGGGATCATCTTGCGGAACGCGGATTTCTCGCAGTACTTGACGCGCGCCTCCTTGAGAAATGGGCAATTCATGATTTCGGCTGCTCGCCACCATCGGCCATGGTGATGCCGAGCGTGGGGGAATGGAACGCGTGATCGTCGTGGAGCAGGAGCATGTCGCGGTCCAGCTCCGCGTGGACGCGGCTGCGCTGGCGCGCACGCGAAATAAACTCGTGGGCCACGCCGCCCAGCATGATGACCACGCAGAGGACGACGACCACGCCGAGGACGATGTTGGTGATGTTGAGCCAGGTAGTTTCCGGATCGCTCCAATTCAAGAGGGACACGATTAAGCCTCCGCTCAGGGGCATGCATGTGGCGGGCCTAAGTGCATTCGATTGAAAACAACGGAGGCGCGGGCGGCTGGCGGCTGCGCCGTGCCGGATTATCGGACGCTGGAGTCTGAAAACGCGGCAGGGCGGGCGAGGCTGGCTCACCATTGCAGGTTGGGGCCTTTGCCAGACAGGCCAGGAGGCAGCCAGGAGGCCTGTCCACCATCAGGCACTCGGATTTGGCGCGGTCGAATGCAGCTTCGCAGAGGAGACGCGCGGACATTCCGACTCAGGTGGGGGAATTGGCTACGGCGCTCGCCACGCTGCACTCCCTCCTCACAGACGCCCGAACACCAGTGCCGCTCAAGTCCTTGAGCTCGTCGCGGAGGCGGCCTAAGAGGCCGCTAACTGCATTATCCTCTTCGCGTTTGAGGCCAGTTCTTTCGAAGGATGGAGGGGAAGGGCGATTGACAATCGGCCTGCAGGTTGACAACCTGCCCCACGGGGCATGCATTAAGCTGGAGTTGTGGTAGTCGCCGGACGGCAGAAGTCGATCGCATTCTTCATCGCGTTAGGCGCCGGCCTGATCTGTGTGATCATCCTGCTGTACGTCGGCTGGGTGTTGTTGAACTGGCGGCACGGCATCCTGCTGGTCCTGGGCGCCATGCTGATGGCGGCGATCGTTAGCGGGGTGGTGCTCAACACGATCTTCCTGGTGCGCGAGATCCGGCGCAACGCCCAGCACGACGCCTTTATCAACGCGGTTACGCACGAACTGAAGACCCCCATCGCTTCCATCCGGCTTTATCTGGAAACACTGCAAACCCGCGCGGTGGATGACGCCAAACGGTTGGAGTTCTACCGCATCATGGTGGAGGACAGCGAACGGCTGCTGGGGACCATCGAGCAGGTGCTGCGCACCGGGCGAATTGGCTTGTCCAGGCGGCGGCTGAACGTCTCGCGCATCGATCTGGGCGCGGTCATCGAGCGGTGTGTGGAGCGGGTGCGGACACTGCATAAGGTCTCCTCGGAAGCCCTGGATTATCGCCCCGGCCCGCCGGTCACCATCGTGGGCGATGCGGATGAAGTGCAGGCGGCGGTTTCGAACCTCATCGATAACGCGGTGAAATTTTCGGGAAACGACGTCCGGGTGACGGTGGAAACGGCCAAGGTGGATGGGAAGTTCGTGGCGTTGCGCGTGACCGACCACGGGCCGGGCATAGAAAAGACCGAGCTAAAGCGAATCTTCAAACGCTTTTACAGGGTGCCGGGAGCGGTGGCCACGCGCGTGAAGGGGACGGGCCTGGGCCTGTACATCGTGCGCTCGGTGGCCAAGCGGCACGGTGGCCGCGCCTGGGCCGAAAGCGAGGGTCCGGGGCGCGGGGCCACTTTCGTGTTGCAACTTCCCATAGTGAAATGAGCCGAATTCTGGTAGTGGAAGACGAGCAGCATCTGGCCGAAGGGTTGCGATTCAACCTGGAGGCGGAAGGCTATCAGGTGCAGGTGGTGGAGACCGGCGAAGCGGCGCTGGAGGCACTGCGGCCCGAATCGCCGCCGTTCGACGTGGTGATTCTGGACGTGATGCTACCCGGCGTGGACGGCTTCGCGGTGATGTCGGAGATGCGGCATCGCGGGCAGTTCGTGCCCACGCTGATGTTGACGGCGCGCGGCCATCCGGACGATGTGCTGCGAGGCTTCGCGGCGGGCGCGGACGATTACCTCACCAAGCCTTTCGAGCTGGCGATTCTGATTGCCCGCATCAGCGGATTGCTGCGGCGCCGCGAGTGGCTGCGCGCGTCGATGAATCCCGTGACGGAGCCGCTAACCGGGCCGCCCGTTGAGCCGGACGAGACGTTCACCTTCGGCGACAAGTCGATGCACTTCGACCGGCTGGAGCTGCGCGTGCGCGAGCAGGTGTTTCCACTCACCTTGATGGAGGCCAACGTGCTGCGGTACCTGATCCGGCACGAGGGCAAGCCGGTGTCGCGGAAGGCCATGCTGGAAGAGGTCTGGGGACTGCACGAAGATACCGATACGCGGGCCATCGACAACTTCATCGTGCGGCTGCGGCGTTACATCGAAGAGGATCCCACGCATCCGCGGCACCTGCTCACGGTGCGCGGGGTGGGGTACCGTTTTATGGCGGCAGCGGGGCCAAAGCCGCCCGCGGGCTGAAGCCCGCCCTCCATCCGGTATTATGGAGAGTGTGTTGAGAGTGGGGCTCACAGGCGGGCTGGCATGCGGCAAGACCTTCGTGGGCGAGGCGCTGGCGAACCTGGGTTGCCATCTGCTGCAGGCCGATCGATTGGGCCATGAAGTCCTGCTGCCGGGCGGCGAGGCGTACGCTCCGGTGGTGTGTGAATTCGGATGCGGCGTGCTGGGCGCGGACGGCGAAATCGACCGCCGCGCTTTAGCGGCGCAGGTCTTCGAAAAGCCCGAGCGGCTGGCGGTGCTGAACAGCTTTGTCCATCCGCCGGTGCAGCGGCTGGAAGAGGAATGGCTGGCGTCGGTGGCCGCCGAGGATCCGCGCGGCATCGCCGTGGTGGAGGCGGCCATCCTGATCGAGACAGGCAGCTACCGGCGTTTCCACAAGCTGATTGTGGTGGCCTGCGACGAGGAAACGCAAGTGCAGCGGTCGATGAAGCGGGATGGCGCTTCGCGGGAGGAGGTGCTGGCGCGTTTGCGCAGCCAGATGCCGCTGGCGGACAAGCGCAAATACGCGGATTTCACGATCGACACTTCAGGCACGAAAGAGGAAACCCTGCTTCAGACGCGCGGGGTTTATGAAATGTTGCGGAGAATGGAACAACAATGAGAATGCGACCTTTCATATGGGCCGCCGCACTGGTGGGCGGCTTCTGGTATCTGACTTCGGTGGCACACTGGACTCCCGGCCGGTTGTGGCAGCCCATCCGGCAAACGGAGCGGTTGTGGGCCGCTCCCGCCGCGGCGCAATCGGCGGGCTTCAGCAGCGACGAGAACAACAACATCGAGATCTACAAGCTGGCTCGCCCGGCCACGGCCAACATCACCAGCATCGTGTACCGCGAGGATTTTTTCTTCCAGGTCTATCCGCAGGAAGGCACCGGCTCGGGGTTTGTGGTCAAACCGGACGGGTTGATTCTGACCAACAATCACGTGGTCACCGGCAGCCAGCAGTTGACCGTGACGCTGGCCGGCGATAAGAAGCAATATAAGGCCCGGGTGCTGGGGACGGACCCGCGCAACGATTTGGCGCTGGTGCGCATCCAAGCGGACCGCCCGTTGCCGTTTCTGAAACTGGGCGATTCCGACAGCCTGCAAGTGGGACAGAAGGTGCTGGCCATCGGTAATCCATTTGGATTTGGAGGCACGTTAACCACCGGCGTTGTCAGTGCCCTGGGACGCACCCTGCAACCGCAGGAAGGGCGGCGTCTGGAGGACATGATCCAGACCGATGCGGCCATCAATCCAGGCAACAGCGGCGGACCCTTGCTCGATTCGCACGGCGCCGTAATCGGCATCAACACGGCGATTTACGGGCCACAGGGAAACATCGGGATCGGCTTCGCGCTGCCCATTAACCGCGCTAAAGCGATGCTGGACGAGTTTCAGGCGAAAGGACGTGTCACCCGGCCGTACCTGGGGATCGAGACCATCTACATCACCGGCGATGCGGCGGACGACCTGGGACTACCCAGCGAGGGCGGCCTGCTGATCCAGCGCGTGGAGCCGGGATCGCCGGCCGCGGATGCTGGTTTGCGCGGCGCCACGCGCAGAGCCATCGCGGGGGTCTACCAGATCGGAATCGGCGGCGATTTTGTCATCGCCGTGGATGGCCAGCCAATCGAGAGCACCGACGCCGTGCAGCGCGCTCTGAACCGCAAGCGGGTAGGGGACACGCTGGACCTCACGATCTATCGGAACGGACGCACACAGCGCGTACGCGTAAAGGTGGGAGAAGCCCCCCAGACGCTTTAGGCGCGGAGGCAGGCCATGAGGCCTCACCCGATGGTGGTGGTACCGACGGACTTCGAAGTGGGTTTATTCTTGCTGCCCGGCGGACGGCCCCGCCGTTTGGCGGTAATCTCGGCCATCCAGGTTGGCGGCCGGCCGCGTCTCCGTCCACGGCCCCTGGCCAGGCGTTCCAGGCTTAAGATCGCTTCTTCGATCTGCTCTCGTTCTTGGCGCAATTCCACAAGTATCTTGGCTACGTCCATGCTGTTTCTCCCTGCGCTGTGCAGCTCGTGTGATCCACCTCAGTTGGGCAATTGGCGGCAAAGTCCCCACAAAACCGGCTGCTTCTCTTTTTTAACGTAATGTGCGGAGAATATCAAGTCATCATTGAGTTGTTTTTGGATTAAAAGGTCCAGAAAATAGTTTTAGAACCAATAGGACCAACGGGTTACTTTAAGTTTGCCCGTTTCCAGTGGAAATAGAAGGGCAATCCGAGAAAAATGAAGCCTAATCCGAGCAGGGATTCCCGCGGAGAATCGAATAGCGTCGAGAATACCAGCATGATGGCTACTAGCACAAACAGTACCGGAAGTACGGGATATGCTAGAGTTTTGTAGGGCCGAGGCAGATCGGGCCGCTTGCGCCGCAGCACAATGACGGCCGCCGTGGTCATACCGTATAGTATCCAACTGGCGAAAATGACGTAGGTAAACAGCTGCTCGTAACGTCCGGACAAGACCAGCAGCGCCGACCACGCGCTCAGGATCAAGATGGAAACTCCGGGTGTGTGATATGCGGCGTTGACGTTGGCAACCGATCGAAAGAAGCGCCCGTCGCGCGCCATGGCATAGGGCACCCGCGCGCCGGAGAGAATGGATCCGTTCAGCGCCGCGAAGATGCTGATCATGGCGGCAATGGAGACCGCGCCGGCTCCCCAACCGCCCACCACCTGGCCCATCATCTGGGCCGCGACGCGCTCGCTCGCGCCCACCTGCGGCGCTGAGAGCACGTGGAAGTAGGCGGCATTAGCGGCCAGATAGATGGCGATCACCGCCAGCGTGCCGCCAATCAGCGCCAGGGGCAGGCTGCGCTGCGGCTGGCGGATTTCCGACGCCACCATGCTGACATTATTCCAGCCGTCGTAAGCCCACAGAGCCGCCACCAGCGCAGCGAAAAAGCCGGCCACCGTGAGCGGATGTGCGGGGGCCGCGGGCGTCGGCGCGTGCGCCTGCCCGAAGCCCAGACCCGCCACCACGATAAAGGCAATCAACAGAACTTTGACCATGGTGACAACGATTTGTACTTCGCCGCCGATTTTGACTCCGAAATAGTTGACACCCGCCAGAAACAGAATCAGAACCATGGCCAGCAGTTGTCCGTAGCGCAGTTCGAGCGGCGCGCCGTGCGCTCCCAGCGGCAGCGGCACGGTGTAAAAGACGCCATCCAGCGAGGGAAAGAAAGTCGTCAAATAATAGAAGAAGGCTGTAGCCAGAGTAGCGATGGATCCGCTCTTGGCCACCCACATTTGCGTCCAGCCATACAGGAAGCCCCATAGCGGTCCGTAGGCTTCGCGGAGGTAGACATATTCTCCGCCCGCCTCTGGCATGGCAGCGGCCAGTTCCGCGTAACTGAGCGCGCCGCAGAGCGACAGCAGGCCGCCGAACACCCAGACCACAAAGACCATGGAGGGCGATCCCACCCGCAGTACCATGGCACGCGGCACCAGGAAAATTCCGCTTCCAATAACGGTCCCGACCACGATGGAAATTGCGCCCCATAGTCCCAGGTCACGCCGAAGTTCTATTACTTTTGATTCATTCATAAAGAAACCTCGGGAGTACCGGATTGAAGAAATGATGCGCCATATCCGGCGGCGAAGGTGACCGTCGCGCCGATCGCCACCCACCACGTCCAGGCGACGGGTGTGGCAAAGCAGGTGTACAGGACCGCCGCAAGTCCCGCCACTACGCCGGCCATGGCGGCCCACTCACGCACCCGTCGCGTCAACACACCCAGCAGGAACACGCCCAGCAACAGACCCAGCGTCACTGAAGCGATGGAGAGGCCCGCTTCCAGCACCGATCCCCAATGGCGGGCAAGCATCCCGATGGCCGCCAGGACAACGCCCCAAACTACGGTCATGCCGCGCGCGAGGCGGAGCGACCCGGCCTCGGTGCGGCGTTCGCTTGCCGGTCTCCAGCGCGCGAAATCGATCACCGTGGTGGACGCCAGCGAATTCAGCGCCGCGCTCAAGTTGGCCATGGCGGCGGCCAGCATCGCCGCCGTCGCCAGGCCGGCCACACCCACCGGCAGATGCCGCCATACGAACTCCGGGTAAATCCGATCCAGTGTCCGCGGCTTTACCAGGTGCGCGTCCTGGTAGTAAACGAACAACAACACGCCGATAGTCAGAAACAGGCTGAACTGGAAAAATATTACCAGCCAACTGGAGAGCAATGCGCGGCGGCTTTGCGCTTCATGGCGGGCGCTGAGCAAGCGCTGCACCATGAGCTGATCGGTGCCATGGCTGGCCATGGTGAGAAAGCAGCCGCCCACCAGTCCCGCCCAGAAAGAATATTTCCGGGAGAAAAACTGCATGGTTGGCGAGAATCGGAAATCGAAGACCTGCAGCTTGCCGGCCGCTCCGGCCACGGCGGCCACGTGTGCCCACCCGCCCGGAATCTTGGCCAGAATCACGAAGAGGCTGACGGCCGCCCCCAGGACGTACAGCCCCATCTGCGCCACGTCGGTCCAGATCACGGCGGTCATGCCGCCCTCGAAGGTGTAAAACAGCGTGAGGCAGACGATCAGGACGACCGAGGCGGTTTCGCCGGTTCCCAGCACGATGGATACAACCAGGGAAATGGCGAACACGCGCACGCCTTCGGCCAGGGCGCGGGTGACCAGGAAGATGGCCGCGGTCAGACGGCGGATGCGCTGGCCAAAGCGGCGCCGCATCAATTCGTATGCCGTGAACATCTCGCCGCGAAAGTAGTGCGGAAGAAACAGGACCGATACAGCCACGCGGGCCAGCAGGTATCCGAAGACGAGTTGCAGGAAACCAAGGTTTCCGGCGAAGGAAAGGCCAGGAGTGCCTACGATTGTCAGGGTGCTGGTTTCCGCGGAAACAATCGACAGGGCGATAGCCCACCAGGGCGCGTTGCGGCCTCCCAGAAAATAATCGCCGAGACTCGTTTGGCCTTTTCGGAAA